>Ga0335075_10005507_pt1 | contig 19673 bp, 18 predicted proteins | sample Lox_Sample_24_FD_206723 | JGI IMG/M metagenome (GOLD analysis project Ga0335075, IMG submission 206723) | Soil microbial communities from Loxahatchee National Wildlife Refuge, Florida, United States - Lox_Sample_2.4 | ecosystem: Environmental > Terrestrial > Soil > Wetlands | place: USA...
ATCCCGTCTTCGGCGACGAGTTTGGCGGTGATCGGCCGGCTCTGGCCCTCCGGGATGGTGACCGTGACGATCCCCGGCTTCGTGTGTTCCGCCGGTTCCGGTTCCTTGGAGAGCTCGTCGATCGCGTCGCCGTAGCTCATGTCCTTCCGCATCTGGAACTTGCCCGCGAAGAGGTCGGAGCGCTTGCCGGCGAGGGTGACGCGGGCCTGGAAGAGGGTCGAGCCGGAGATGAAGAAGCCGCCGCCGATGACGCCTTCCTTTTCCAGCAGGTCGCCGACTTCGCCGACGCTCGAGCCCTTCGGGATCGACACCGCGACCCGGCCTTCGCCGCCGCCGTGGAACGGCTGGAAGAGGGCGTTGAGGAAGAGCAGGACGACGATCGCGACGATCACCGCGAGGATCCGGAACGGGTGGCGCAGGAGCGCGCCGACGATGCCGCCGCGGCGCCGGCGGTCCTCGCCGTGCCGCCTGCCGGTGCGGGCGGCGCCGGCCATCCGCGGATCGCCCTCGTCGTGGAAGTCGTGGTCGTCGTCGAACCAGTCGTCGTCGCGCGGCGGTGGCGGCTCCCAGTCCCCGGCGCCGGTCTCCTCCGGCGGTCGCGGCGGCAGCGCCCGTCGTTTCCCGCCGCCCGGCCCCGATCCCCCCGCGACCGCCTTGCTCCCGGTCGGCTGGTTGGGATCGCGCCGCGGCCCCGCCGCCGTCTCCCGCCCGGGATCAGGCTGAGGGCTTTCGGCGGTCGGCCCCTGCTGGGCTTCGGTCTGCGGCGGGATCGGCTCTTCGCCCGTCGGCGATCCGGGCTGCGGCGCCTGCTTCTCGCCGGGCGGGGACCCGGGCTGCGGCGTCGGGTCGCCGGTGGGCGATCCGGACCGCGCCGCATGCTCGCCCGGCGGCGATCCGGGCTGCGGCGGTCGGTCGGGCTGTCCGGGCTGTTTCGGCATCGGCTGTTCTGCGGTCGGCGGGCCGGCGTCGGCGAGCGGCCGTTCGCCCGTCGCCGGTACCCGCCCTTTCGGCCGCGCCGATTCTCCCGGTGGGGGCGGCGCCTTCGCCGCCGGCGTCGCGGCGGCCGGCTTTGCCGCCGCGCCCTCGGCGCCGCTCGCCACTTCGGGCCCGCCGGCAGGCGTGGCATCCTCGCCACCGCCCGCTGCCGCGGCACCGCTCGCCGCCGCGGCCCCGCCGGCGGCCGCGGCGCCGGCGGCCGCCGCCTTGCCTTTCTTGCGCCCGAAGAGTCGCTTGCGGCCCCGCTCGGCCTTCGCGGGATCGGCCTTCGGCAGGCCTCCGGGCTCCTGGCCCGGGACCGGCGGAGCGGGCTCGGGGGGCTCGTCCCAGAACTCCTGCTCGGGGGTGCGCGGCACCGCCGGCGGCGCCTCTTTCGGCGGCGGCGGCGGAGCCGGGGGCTCCTTCTTCCGCTTCGCCGCCTTCTGCGCCCGCTTTTCTTCGCGTTCGCGGCGGCGTTCGGCCCGCTCGACCGCCTCGGGGTCGTTCGGGTCGATGAACGGGTCCTCGCCGAAGCCGCGGCCGGAGTCGTTCACGCCCCTCCCCCCTTGCGCGCCAGGCTGGTCAGGTAGGCCTCGAGGAGGTGCGCCGCCGCGAGCGAATCGCGCGCCGCCCCCGCCCCCGCCCGCCGGCTGGCGTCGGCCATCTGGCTGGTCAGGCGCTCGTCATAGGTGTCGACCGGGACGTCGAGCAAGGCGCGCAGTTCCTCCGCGAACGTGCGCGCCAGCGCCGCCTGGCTTCCCTCCTCGCCGCTCAGGTGGACCGGCAGGCCGACGACCACCCGCTCGACCTCGCGCTCGCGCGCCAACTCCACCACCGAGCTCGGCTCGGGCGGTTCGATCACCGGCAACGGCGTGCACAGGGTCCCGGTCGGGTCGCAGATCGCGGCGCCGACGCGCACGGTGCCGTGGTCGAGGGCCAGCACGCGCAAGTCCCTACCCCAGTCTCTCCTCGATCAGCGCCCGCGCCGCGGCCAAAGCCTGGTCGAGCTTGGCCGGATCGCGCCCGCCCGCCTGGGCCATGTCGTCGCGACCGCCACCGCCGCCGCCGACGACCCCCGCCGCCGCCCGCACCAGCTCCGCCGCCGAGAGGCCCTTCTCGATCGCCCCCGGCGTCGCCAGCGCGACCAGCGCCACCTTCTCGCCGTCGCCGCCGCCGAGCAGTTGGACGACGGCGCCGCCGAGCGAGGACTGGATCCGGTTGGCGACGTCGAGCAGCGCCTTCTGGTCGGCCAGCTCGGTCCCGGCGACCAGCACCTGGACGCCGCCCAGCTCGTACGCCTCGCCCGCCAGCCGCTTCGCTTCCTCGCCGAGCGCCTGGCGCGCCGCCTTCTCGGCGCCCGCGCCCGCCTCCTTCAGCCGCTCCGCCGCGCGCCGCGCGCCCGCGACCGGGTCCTGCGGATTGCCGAGCAGCTCGCCCGCCTCGCGCAGCTCCCCGTCGCGGTCGCGGAAGTAATCGATCGCCGCAGGACCGGTGATCGCCTCGATCCGCCGCACGTTGGCGGCGCTCGAGCCCTCGGCGCTCACCTTGAAGATCCCGATCTCGGCGGTGTTGGCGACGTGGGTGCCGCCGCAGAGCTCGCGCGAGACGCCTTCGATCTCGACCACCCGCACCCACTCGCCGTATTTCTCGCCGAACAGGGCCATCGCGCCGAGCGCTTCGGCCTCGGCCCGCTCCATCTCCAGCCAGCGCACCGGGGCGCTCGCCTTGATCCACTCGTTGACCCGGTCCTCGACGTCGCGCAGCTCCGCCGCGGTCAGCGACTGGCCGTGGGTGAAGTCGAAGCGCAGTTTGTCGGGACGCACCGCCGAGCCCGCCTGGCGCACGTGGGTGCCGAGCCGCTCGCGCAGCGCCGCGTGCAGGAGGTGCGTCGCGGTGTGGTTGCGCATCGTCGCGTGGCGCGTCTCGCGGTCGACCACCACCTCGACCGGAACGTCGTCGGCGCCGAGGCGCACGGGCTCGCCGCCCCCGTCGCCCCCGGACCCGCCCGGCCGCGCGCCGACTTCGACCACCTGATCGCCGCCGACCCGGATCACGTCGACCACCTCGGCCTCCTCGCCGGTCGGCCAGCGGACCAGGCCCGAGTCGGCGACCTGCCCGCCGCCCTCGGCGTAGAACGGGCTGTCCTCGAGCTTCAGCAGGGCGCGCGCGCCTTCCGGCTCGATCGCGGCGACGCCGGTGGTGGCGCGCAGGGTCTCGTAGCCGACGAAGCGACTGGGCGGCGAGGCGGCGGCGAACGCCTGCACCTTGTCGTGGCGGTCCTCGGAGCCGTGCGCAGTGGCCGCCCCGGTGCGGGCGCGGGTGCGCTGCTCCTCCATCAGCTCGGCGAAGCCCTCGTCGTCCACGGCCAGCCCCTGCTCGGCGAGCAGCTCCTTGGTCAGGTCGTAGGGGAAGCCGTAGGTGTCGTGCAGCTTGAAGGCGTCGGCGGCGTCGATCCAGGAGGTGCTCTCCTGGCGCGCGTCGGCGACCAGGCGCTCGAGCATCTCCTGCCCCCGCACCAGCGTCCGCCCGAAGCTCTCCTCCTCGTCGTTCACCCAGCGGGCGATGTTCTCCCGTTCGGCGACCAGCTCCGGGTAGACGTCGCCCATCAGCTCGATCACGCGCGCGGCGAAGCGGCCGAGCCAGGGCGCCTCGAGGCCGAGCGTGTTGCCTTGCTGGATCGCCCGCCGCATGATCCGGCGCAGGATGTAGCCGCGGTCCTCGTTCGAGGGGACGACCCCGTCGGCGATCAGGAAGGCCGCGCCGCGCGAGTGGTCGGCGACGATCCGCATCGCCCGGGTCACCGCCTCGGATTCGCCGTAGGTGTGGCCGGAGAGCTCCTCGGCGAGGTCGATCAGCGGCCGCACGTGATCGACGTCGTAGACCGAGGGGACGTCCTGGAGGATCGCCGCCATCCGGTCGAGGCCCATGCCGGTGTCGATGTTCTTCGTCGGCAGCTCGGTCAGCGTCCCGTCCTCGTGCAGGTCGTAGGACATGAAGACGTGGTTCCAGAACTCGAGGAAGCGCTCGGTGTCGTCGCCGGGGCGGTCGCCCTCACCGCCGAATTCGAGCCCGCGGTCGATGTAGAGCTCCGAGCACGGCCCGCACGGGCCGGTCGGCCCGCCCTGCCAGAAGTTGTCCTCGCGACCGAGCTGGACGATCCGCTCGGCGGGCACCCCGGTCCGTTCCCAGATCGCGATCGCCTCGGTGTCGGGACCGAGCCCGAGCTCCGCGTCGCCGCCGAAGACGGTCACCCAGATCTTCTCCGGGTCCATGCCGAAGCCCTCGGTGACGAGCTCCCAGCCCCAGGGGATCGACTCGGCCTTGAAGTAGTCGCCGAAGCTCCAGTTGCCGAGCATCTCGAAGAAGGTCATGTGCCGGGCGGTGTTGCCGACCTCCTCGATATCGGTCGTGCGGAAGCATTTCTGCACGTCGGCGAGGCGCGGCGCGGGCGGCGTTTCCTGGCCCAGGAAGTAGGGCTTGAAGGGCTGCATGCCGGCGGTGGTGAGCAGGACCGTCGGGTCGAGCACCGAGGGCACGAGCGAGGCCGAGGGGACGATCTTGTGTCCCCGCTCCGCGAAGAAGGAGAGGTAGGTGTCGCGGATTTGTTGGGCCTTCATGAGGGAGAGCCTACGGTTTGCTGACAGTTCGTGTGTCGTATGGCACGGGCGGCCGCGGGCGTCGACTCAGGCTGCGGCGGCGATCGTGCCGTGGCCGACGATCGTCTCGCCGTCCATCAGCACCGCGGTCTGGCCCGGCGCGGCGGCGTCGAAGGGCTCGGCGAGCTCCAGCTCGAGCGCCGCGTGGCGCCCCGGCGCGGCGGCGCCGACGCGGGCGGGCAGGGTGGCCGCGTGGTAGCGGAGGCGGACGTTGTCGACCCGGGCGCCGTCGCGGTGCAGCACCGCGTCGCGGACGCGGATGCGGCGCGTCTCCAGCTCCTCGCGGGTGCCCACCGTGACCGTGTTGGCGGCGGCGTCGGTGGCGATCACGTAGCCGGGCTCGTTCAGCGAGACGCCGATCCCGCGTCGCTGGCCGACGGTGAAGTTGTGGTGGCCGCGGTGGCGCCCGAGCTTGCGCCCGGCGCGGTCGACCACCGCGCCCTCGCGGTCGACCAGGTTGCCGTGCCGGCGCAGGAAACCGCGCTTGCCCTGGCCGGCGAGGAAGCAGAGGTCCTGGGACTCGGGCTTCTTCGCCACGGCGAGGCCGTGGCGGGCGGCGACCGCGCGGACCTCTTCCTTGGTCATCTCGGTGAGCGGGAAGCCGAGCCGCCCGAGCAGGTCCGGGGGCAGCGCGGCCAGCATGTAGCTCTGGTCCTTGGCGGCGTCGACGCCGGCGGCGAGCAGCGGGCCCTCGGCGTCCTCGACGATGCGGGCGTAGTGGCCGGTGAGGAGCCGGTCGGCGCCGAGCCGCTGCGCCAGGTCGAGCATCGCCGCCAGCCGCACCTCGCCGTTGCAGAGGATGCAGGGGTTCGGCGTCTGGCCTTCGGCATAGCCGCTGACGAAGCGATCGACCACGCGGCGGCGGAAGTCGGCCTCGAGGTCGAGGGTGAAGTGCGGGATGCCGAGCGAGTGGGCGACGGCGCGGGCGCCGAGCACCGCCTCGGGCGAGCAGCAGGCCTTGGTGCCGTCGGTCTCGGGATCGGCCCAGAGCTTCACGGTGATCGCGATGACCTCGGCGCCCCGCTCGCGCTCGAGGAGCGCCGCCACGGCGGAGTCGACCCCGCCGGAGATGGCGACGGCGACGCGCTCGGCGGGGGCGGGGCGGCCGATATTCGCGGCGGGGTAGGCCGCGTCTGCCTCCCTCCCGCGCGCCGTGGGCGGGTCCGCCTCCCTCCCACGCGCCGTGGCCGCGTCCGCCTCCCCCGCACGCGCCGGGGCGTCTTCCGCCCCCCGCTTCGCCCCGGCGGTCGACGGGTCCAGCGGGAAGGTCGAGGCCGCGGCGGCGCTCAGGGCGCGGTGGAGGGCGTCGGTCGCGAGTTGGGCGGCGTGGCGCTTGGAGAGCTCGAGGCCGCCGAGGAGGGCCTCGGCGTCATCGATCGAGATCGCGGCCGCCTCGAGGACGGTGGCGCCCTCGACGGTCTCGGCGAGGGCGGCGGTGGCGGCGCGGGTGGCACCGCACCCCTCGGTGTCGAAGGTGACCGCGGCGATGCGACCCGCGACGACGGTGAGCGAAAGGCGTGAGAGGTCGCCGCAGGCGGCGCCGCCGGCGGCGCCGGTGAAGGCGTCGTCGGGCGCCGGGCCGCGGCGCGCCTCATCGCGGAGGAAGTGGTCGAAGAGCTCCCGATCCATCGGTCAAAGGGTAGGGCGTAAGGATCTGGTGGAGGTCGGCGGCGAGCTGGTCGGCGGTGTGGTCGAGGTGATGCCAGGTGACGCGGGTGGTGGTCCAGCGTTCGGCGGTGAGGATGCGGTCGCGTTCGCGGTCGTCGTCGAAAGCCTTCTTGGTCATGTGGACGGCGCCCCCGTCGAGCTCGATCGCGACCTTGCGGTCCTCCCAGAGGCAGTCGACCTCGAAGAAGCGACCGCGCAGCGCCAGGTGGGCGTTCATCCGCGGCCGCGGCAGGCCGTGGCGGTCGATGAGCGCGAGGAAGGCCTCCTCGAAGTCGTTGCGCGTGCGACCCACCGGCAGGTCCTTGCGCGCCGCGAGCCGCGCCAGCACGAGCGAGCCGCGCCGCCCCGGATACCGCGCCAACAGGTCCGGCACCGAGAGCGGATCCCGGTACTCCCGCACTTCCATCTCGTTCCAGGCCCGCTCGACCTCCCGCTCCGGTGCGACCGCCGCCAGGTCGAACATCGTCCGCGGCACCGACGTCACCGCTATCCCCCGCCTCCGCACCACCTCATCCGCGAGCAGCGAGCCGCGATGGACGACCAGGTGGGATCGGGCGCGGGCCCGGGTCGGTCGGGTGACTTCGGGACGGATGCGGGCCCGCGGCAGGAGTCCCCAGAAATGGGCCGCCGAGCGATGGCTGAGCACGGCGTGCGGCCCGAACGCGAGCGTGGCCGCCATCCATCGCGACTCCACGGTGATCGACGTGTGGCCGTACGCGAAGACGCCCCGGTGAAAGCGGTGCAGGCTGCCGTGGCGCAGGCGGATCTTGATCATCTCCGCGGTCATCCCGAGCTCCAGGAGCTGCCACCGCGCCACCATGCCGTGCTGTCGACCGGCCAGCGCCGCCGCCGCGCGGTCGACGTCGACCGCCGTCCGACCCTCGCCGCCCCGCTCAGATTTGCCTGTGGAACATTTCGGGTCCCCGACAACCGAAAGGTGCCTCGTGTCCTTCATGACGCCGATGGTGCCCTGGAAGGGCGCGCGTGGGGTGCGGGGATTGTGCCTTTTCAGGCACTCGGGGCGCACAAAAGAGGCTCCAGCCCGCCGGTACCGCCTCTAGCTTTGATCCCTTCATAAGAAGGTGGGCGCCCTGCTCGCGGTCCCTGAGGACCGAAAGACAAAAGCTCCCGAGCCGTTTGTGTTGGGTCAAACGGTGAGACGGCTCTCGTACGGGCTCGAGCCTGCGCGAACCGTACCACCCGCGCACCGCCTGGAAGCAGGCTCAGTAGTCGGGGACGTCCAGGTTCGAGAGGTGCATCTCGGCCTCGCTCCAGCTCTCGGCGGGCACGCAGAGCGAGATTTCGCCGTGGCCGAAGCGGTCGAGCGGCCAGTCCGCGGTCAGGACCGCCTCGATGCCGGCCTCGGTCAGCGCCTGGTGCCAGGCGCGCGCCGTCCGCACGTCGCCGAAATCCCGCACCACCTCCCAACGTTCGAAGCGCGGGTCGTCGACGTAGACCGGCGTCTGCCCGGGGCCCGACCCCGAGCGCAACCTGCGGGGGATCCAGTCCCGCAGCCCCATCTCAATGCCCGGCTTTGCCCCGTTTGTGGATCGCGAGCGCGAGCTCGCGCAGCTGCAGCTCGTCGACCGGGGCCGGCGCACCGGTCAGCAGGTCGAAGCCGGAGGCGGTCTTCGGGAAGGCGATCACGTCGCGGATCGTCTCCGCGCCCGCGAGGCGCTGGACGAAGCGGTCGATCCCGTAGGCGATGCCGCCGTGCGGCGGCGCCCCGTAGCGGAGCGCCTCGAGCAGGAAGCCGAAGCGCGCCTCGGCCGTCTCCTTGTCGATCCCGAGCGCGGCGAAGACCTGCTCCTGGACCGCGGCGCTGTGGATGCGGATCGAGCCGCCGCCCAGCTCCTGGCCGTTCCAGACCACGTCGTAGGCCTGGGACAGGGCGCTCCCCGGATCGGCCGGGTCCCAGCCGTCCTGCGGCGCGGTGAACGGGTGGTGCACGGCGTCGAAGCGCTTCTCCACCTCGTCGTAGAGGAAGAGCGGGAAGTCGACGATCCAGACGAGCCGGTCCTCCGACTCGTCGATCAACCCGAAGCGCGCGCCGAGGTCGAGGCGCAGCTGCCCGAGCACCGCGTCGGTCACCGGCCGCTTGTCGGCGACCAGCAGCAGCAGGTCGCCCTCCTCCGCCCCCAGCAGGCGGTTCAGCTCGGCCAGCTCCTCGGGGCTGAGGAACTTGGCGGTCGGCGAGCGCCACCCGTCGCCCTCGCGGAACGCCCAGACCAGGCCTTTGGCGCCGAGCTCCTGGGCGCGCGAGATGAAGCCGTCGAGCTCCGAGCGCGGCACCTCCCGGCGCCCGGCGTTGATCCCGCGGATCCGACCGCCCGACTCGAGCACCGACCGGAAGACCTTGAACTCGGTCCCGGCCAGCGCCGCGCCGAGGTCGACCAGCTCGAGGCCGAAGCGCAGGTCAGGCCGGTCGGTGCCGAAGCGGTCCATCGCCTCGGCGTAGGGCATCCGCTCCATCGGCGCGTCGATCCGCGGCCCGCCGACCGCCTCGAAGACGTGGGCCAGCATCCGTTCGTTCAGCGCGATCACGTCGTCGACCTCGACGAACGACATCTCGACGTCGAGCTGGGTGAACTCGGCCTGGCGGTCGGCCCGCGTCGCCTCGTCGCGGAAGCAGCGGGCGATCTGGAAGTAGCGCTCGAAGCCGCTCACCATCAAGAGCTGCTTGAACAGCTGCGGCGACTGCGGCAGCGCGTAGAAGGAGCCCTGCTGCTGGCGGCTGGGGACGAGGAAGTCGCGCGCGCCCTCCGGGGTCGAGCGGGTCAGCACCGGCGTCTCGACGTCGACGAAGCCCTCGGCGCCGAGGAACTCGCGCATCGCCGCGGTCACCCGGTGGCGGAGTTCGAGCGCCTCGCGCATCGGCGCCCGCCGCAGGTCGAGGTAGCGGTAGCGCAGGCGCGTGTCCTCGCCGACGTCGTCGGCGTAGCCCTCGATCTGGAAGGGCGGCGTCTCCGAGTCGGCGAGCAGCTCGGCGGCGGCCACGGCGACCTCGACCTCACCGGTCGGCAGCGCCGGGTTGATCGTCTCGGCATCGCGCCGCACCACCTTGCCGGCGACGCTCAGCACGTCCTCGGGGCGCAGTTTGTGGGCCAGCTCGAAGGCGGCGCCGGCGGTGTCCGGATGGAAGACGAGCTGCACCACGCCGGTGCGGTCGCGCAGGTCGATGAAGATCAGGCCGCCGTGGTCGCGCCGTCGGTTGACCCAGCCGGCAACCCGCACCTCGCCGTCGACCCGGTCGGGGAGGACCCGCCCGCACCAGGTGTCGCGGAAGCCGTTCGCCGCCGGATCGGGGAGCCGGCCGACGCCGCGCTCGGCCGCACCGCCGCCTTGCGGCGCGCCGCCGCTCATGCTTCGCCTCCGGTCATCTCACCGAGAAGATTGCCGGTGTCGGCCGGGCGTTGCTCGCCGCTGGCCATGTCGCGCAGCTGGGCGCTGCCGTCCGCCTCGAGGATCAGCACCCGCGCCGCGCCGATCCGGTCGGCGTGTTTCAGCTGCCCCTTCAGCCCGCGCCCGCCGAGGTCCATCTCGGCCGAGAGCCCGGCGTGCCGCAGTTCGGTGACCAGCGCCATCGCCCGCCCGCGCTGCTCGGGGTCGGCGATCGCGACGAACGCCTCGCGCCCCACCCCCGGCTCCTCCTCGTCCAGCGCCAGCAGGATCCGCTCGATCCCCGCCGCCCAGCCGACCGCCGGCGTCGCCGGACCGCCGAGCTGCTCGATCAGCCCGTCGTAGCGCCCGCCGCCGCCGATCTCAGACTGCGCCCCGAGCGCGTCGCAGACGAAGGAGAAGATCGTCCGCGTGTAGTAGTCGATGCCGCGCACCAGGGTCGGGTCGAGCTCGTAGCCGATCCCCGCCGCGTCGAGCAGCGCCCGCACCTCGGCGAAGTGCTCGGCGTCCTCGCCGGCGAGCGCCTCGAGCATCGTCGGCGCGCTCGCCATCACTCCCTGGACCCCCGCGTCGTCGGAGTCGAAGGCGCGCAGCGGGTTGATGTCGATGCGCTCGCGCACGTCGGCGGTGAGGTCGCCCTCGTGCCGGTGCAGGTGCGCCTTCAGCTCCTCCAGGTAGGCGACGCGCGCGTCGAGCGAGCCGAGGCTGCCCAGCCGCAGCACCACCCCGGGCACGCCGAGCTCCCCCAAAAGGTCCGACAGCAGCATGATCACCTCGGCGTCGGCGAGCGGCGAGGCGGTCCCGATCGCCTCGATCCCGAGCTGGTGGAACTGCCGGTAGCGCCCCGCCTGCGGGCGCTCGTGGCGGAAGAACGGCCCGACATAGGAGAGCTTCACCGGCTGCGCCAGTTTGTGCATCCCGTGCTCCAGGTAGGCGCGGCAGATCGGCGCCGTCCCCTCCGGCCGCAGGGTGAGGCTGCGCTCCCCCTTGTCCTCGAAGGTGAACATCTCCTTGCGGACGATGTCGGTCGATTTGCCGACCCCGCGTTCGAACAGGTCGGTCTGCTCGAAGCTCGGCGTCTGGATCGTCTCGTAGCCGGCGCGGGCGAAGATCCCCGCCGCGATCGCCTGCAGCCGCGCCCGCGCGCGGCCCTGGGCCGGGAGCACGTCGAAGGTCCCGCGGGGCGCCTGGAACTTGCTTGCCATCGGTGGCGACCTTACCCGGGAGGCGGGGTGACCCGACTAGCGGGCCGAGGCCTGGAGGAACGGATTGGTCGCCCGCTCGGCGCCGAGCGTCGTCAACCCCATGTGGCCGGGATGGACGACGGTCTCCTCGCCGTGCGCGTCGAGCAGGCGGGCGATCGAGTCGGCCAGCGTCGGCCAGTCGCCGCCGGGCAGGTCGACGCGGCCGACCGAGCCCTGGAAGAGGACGTCGCCGGAGAAGATCGCGTCCTCGCCGCGGACCGAGTAGGTGACGTGGCCGGGACTGTGGCCCGGGGTGAAGATGACGTCGAGCGTCAGCCCGGCCAGCTCCAGCGTCTCGCCGCCCGCCAGCGTCTCGTCGGCGTCGTAGGACTCGTAGGGCCCGAAGCCCTCCCACGGCACGTAGGCCATGATGTCGGCGAGCACCGGCACCTCGATCTCGGGGCAGTAGACCGGCGCCCCGGTGGCCTTGGCGACGGGGGCGACGGCGCCGATATGGTCGAAGTGGGTGTGGGTGAGGAGGATCGCCTCGACCTTCGCCCCGATCCGCTCGATCGCCGCCAGGATCCGCTCCGCCTCGTCGCCGGGATCGACGACGAGCAGCTTGTCGCCGTCCTCCGGCCGGACCAGGAACGCGTTCTCGGCGATCTGGCCGACGGTCAGCATCTCGACCTCGAGCGCCACGGGCTAGGAGGTCCCTTCGCGGTCGCGGATCCGCTGGCGCTCCCGTTTGCGCCACATGGTCATGTCGATGTAGTAGCCGGTCGGGATGTAGAAGGCGAGCATGAAGGCGCCGAAGGCGAGCGACACCGGCAGCGGCCGTTTGAACAGCACCAGCAGGATCACGACGAAGATGACGGCGGCGAAGAGGCCGCGGTAGGCGGAGCCTTTCCAGGTCGGCGGCAGGTCGCGTTTCTTCGCGGCGGATTTGCTGCCGCTCGAGCGGGCGCGGTTGCGGGCTTCCTCGCGCGTGCGCGGCCGCCCGCGGCGGGCATTGGTGTCGACGCGGCCGCCCTGGGTCCCGCGGCGCTTGCGGCGGCGTTTGTTCTTCGGCTGGGCCATGGGAGGTGAATCTAGATGATGACTAGTCGCCGAGCGCCGCGAGCCGCCGCTCGATCACGTGCCGCGCCGGGTCGAAGCCGCGGATCGGCACGTCGGCCGGGTAGTCGCGAAGCGCCGCCGCCGGGATCAGCCCGACCAGCTCCGCCTCGACCGGGTGGGCGCCGAGCGGGGCCGCCAGGCGCCGCACCTCCTCGACCACCGCGCCCGGCGTCGTCGTCAGCGGATCGTGGACGTTGGTCGACACCTGGGCGCGGCCGCCGGAGAGCATCAGCCCGATCGCCCGCACCCCGCGCGGGCCGCCGCCCGCCTCGCGCAGCGCCGCGGCGACGGCGCGGGCCGCCTCCAGGTCGGCGCCCTCCAGCTCGACGTTGAAGGCGGCCAGCGGCGGGCGGGCGGTGACCAGGGTCGCGCCCCCGCGCGGGTGCGGCACCGGCGGGCCGAAGTCCGGCCGCAGCTCACCGCCCTCCATCCGCAGCCACAGCTCGGCCAGGCCGCCGTTGCGGAAGTAGGCCCGCTCGGCGCGGCCCGGCTCGCGCGCCAGCTCGCCGTAGAGGAAGACCGGCACCCCGATGCCGCCGATCTGGTTCGCCACCGCGACCGCCTCGGCGCGGGCGACGCTGCGGTCCTCCTCGCGCAGCCAGACGATCGGGCAGACGTCGAGCGCCCCGATCGCCGGGTGCGCGCCGACGTAGGCCGACATGTCGATCGCCTCCAGCGCCTCCTCGGCGCCCGCGACCAGCGACTCGACCAGCCCCCCCGGTTCGCCCGCCAAGGTGAAGACGGAGCGGCCGTGGTCGGCGTCGGTATGGAAGTCGAGGACGGTGGCGGCGCGGCCGAAGGCCGTGGCCAGCCGCCCGAGGGCCTCCTCGTCCCCGGCCGTCGAGACGTTCGGCACGGCGAGCAGGGTGGGCATCAGGTCGCTCAGATCAGGAGCTCGCCGCCGCCGAGGATCGCCTCGCCGTCGATTTCGACGGTCGGTTCCTTGACCACCACGTCGAGGTGGACCGGCACCTGCACGGTGCCGCCGATCCCTGCCGAGGCGCCGAAGGCGACGTGCGCGGTGCCGAAGATCTTCTCGTCCTCGAGGATGTTGCCGGTCAGGATCGCCTCCTCGTTGGTGCCGATCCCGAGCTCGGCGACGTTGGTCCCGTCCGGCCCGTGCGGGGTCAGCAGTTCCATCAGCCTGGCGCCCTCGTCGCCGGTCGCCCCGGTCAGGTGGCCGGCCTCGACGGTCAGCCGGACCGGCGATTCGACCAGGCCGACGGCGGCGATCGACCCGTCGACCACCAGGATCCCCTCGGCGGTGCCTTCGACCGGGGCGATGAACCCCTCGCCGCAGGGCAGGTTGCCGAAGGCGCCCTTGGCCGAGAGTTCGCCCGCGTCGACGATCCCCTCGCGCCCGGCGATCGAGAAGGTCAGGTCGCTGCCGTGCCGGCAGGTGATCCGCACCTCCGAGGCGCGGTTCAGCGCGTTGACGATCGCCCAGCCGCGCCGCCGCATCTCGTCGAGGTCGCCGTTCATCAGCCGCGCCAGCATCTCCTCGGTGACCCCCGGCAGCGTCGCGATCCGCACGCCGGCGTCGGTGGCCGCCTTGCGCGCCGCGGTGTGCGACAGCGACTGGATCGTCGGCGCCAGCACCACGTCGGCGGCGGCCATCGCGGCGGCGACCGGGCGCGGCGGCTCGGCCGCGTGGGTCTCGCGCTCGGCGATCACCGCCACCGTCGCCTCGGCCCCGTCGCCCTGCGCCTCGATCCGCATCAGCGCCCCGATCTCTTCGGTGACCGGGTTGCAGACCACCAGCACCTCCTCGCCCGCGCTGACGCCCATGCACTGGCGGACCACCGTCCGCACCGCGTTGTCGAGGTCTGCCCCGGCCATCGGCCCAGCCTAGCTCCCGAGGTCGTCGTCGTCGTGACGATGGCGGATCGACCAGCCCATCATCCAGATCAGCCCGGCCAGGACGATCCCGAAGCCGACGAACGGCGGCAGCCAGCCTTTGTGCCGCCCCAGCCCGAGCGCCAGCACCACCCCGGCGTCGACCACCAGGAGGATCCCGATCAGCACCGGCCGCAACGCCGCGAAACCGATCTGCTCCGTGCCTCGGGACCCGCCGGCCATCCTCCAAGCATGGCATCCGCACCGACCCGCCCAGGGGCGGATCGGCCTGCCGCTTCTGATGCCGGAGGAGGGACTCGAACCCCCGACACGCGGATTATGATTCCGCTGCTCTAACCAGCTGAGCTACTCCGGCGGGGGGAGGGCATGGTAGCGAGGGCGGGTCCGTGGTCACGCCCGGGCGCCGAACGGATCGACCAGCTCGACCGCCACGCGCTCGAGGTCGGCGGGGCTGCGGGTGACGAACGCCATGCGGGCCGTTCCGTCGCGGGTTCCCTGCGGGAGTCGCGCGGCGGCGCCGCCAATGCGGAAAAAGACCTAATCGGACGTTGAAGGTAGGGCCGGCACGCCTTATCTTCATCAGATGAAGAACCTTTCGCGTTGCCTTCGACGTCTTATCCCTCTGATCGTCGCGGCGGCGGCGCTCCTGGTTCTGGTCCTCGAGGTCGGCGCGGCCGGCGCCTCGCCGGCGTCGGGTCCGGCGATCGTGCCGCTGTCCCCGGCCGGCGGCGTGCCCGTCGCCGCCACCGAAGAAGCGCTCAAGGTCGAATTCGCCTGCCCGAGCTACGTCTACGAAGAAGGCGAAGTGATCGAACCGGAAGAAGAAGGCGAAGAAGGCGAAGAAGAAGGGGAACCGCCCGCGCCGGTGATCGGCCCGCCGGTCCTCGGCGGCGGCGAAGAATACGGCGTCCGCTTCTCCACCGCCCCGACCGTCGACGCCGCCGGACAGCTCTCCGCCGCCCCCTTCGGCGAAGCGGGAGAAGCCTCGGCGGAACCGATCAAGGGCAGCGGCGGCCGCTGCGGCGCCGAATTCGAACTGCCGAAGGCGCCCAATCCGGCGACCCTCTACGAAGGGCGGATCTACTGGCAGGCCTACCGGGAATCGGCGGTCACCGCGGACAAGGTCGAAGTGGGGCCGGTCAGCTCGTTCGTCGTCTTCCCCCACATCGAAGAACCGGAACTGTTCTTCCGCGAACAGGTCTTCGCCGGCTACCTGACGAAGGTCGGCTTCGACTACGAAGCCGAACTCGGCGGCGCCGTGGTCCAGTTGCAGATGCTGGAAGGCGGCGCCTGGAAGACGGTGGCCGAAGCGCCGGGCAGCAACCAGGGCGAAAACGCCTTCTTCGTCAAGGTGAAGGACGCTGGCCACCACCTGTTCAGGACGCTCGTCCTCGGCGCGGGCGGCAAGCCGGACCTCGGCATGGAACCGGTGGTCAAGGTGGTCCGCCCGGCGCCGAAGCAGCGGGTCACGAGCGCCGCCGAAGACGGCGCCTACGTCGCCGCCGCCGCCAAACAGCGGGAAGAATCGCCGCTCACCTTCACGATCAAGGGCGGCGGCACCGTGCTGCGCAACCTGAAGCTGGAAGTCGAAACGATCTGCAAAGGGCCGACCAAGCCCCAGGACGTGACCATCGAAATCCCGGCCTACCTGCGCAACGCGAAGATCGCCCCCGACGGCACCGTCTTCGGCGTCACCGAAACCAAAGGTCCGGAAGTGTGGACGACGACCCTCACCGGCAGCATCTTCGCCGGCCGCTTCCAGGGCGAAGTGTCGATCTCCCACGCCAACTGCGTCGGCTACCGGACCATCGACGCGATCGCGAAGCGCACGGTGAAGGGCTGACGCCAGGCCCCGACGGCGCCGGGCCGTCGGGGTGCGGGCACTAGAGTCGGCCCGGTGATCCCGGAATCGGTCGACTCCTCGCAGACCTTCTACCTGCTCGGCACCATCGTCCTCGTCGTCGGGGCGATCGCCGGGCTCGCCTCGCTGGCGATCCGCCGGCGGCTGGAGGAGGAGCACCGGGACGAGCGCTACGTGCGCGAGCGCCGCGGCGAGGACGTCGCCCCGGTCGAGCACCCGCGCATCGTCGGCGTCCTCCAGTACGCGGGCCTCGGCATCGCCGCGCTCGGGATCCTGCTGCTGGTCGCCGGCTGGACCCTGGCGCCCGGGTCGAGCTGACCCCGAACCCTCCCCGCCGGCGCGGCGCCGCTCAGCCCGCCGTCGCCGCGAGGATCGCCGCGGCCACCGGCTCCGGCTCCTGGGCCATCGGCGCGTGGGCGCAGGCGGGGCGGATCTCGACCCTCGCGCCCGGGTGGAAGCGGGCGAGCACCGCGGCGTTGTCGGGCGGCACCACGGTGTCGGCGCCGCCGTGCACGATCGCGGTGGGAACGGGCGGGTCGAGGACGGTGAGCGACGCCGGGCGCCCGTGCCAGGAGCGGAGCGCCTCCTCCTGCATGAAGAGGACCCGCTCGGGCAGCTCGGCGCGGGCGGCGGCGACGATCTCGCCGAAGCGCCGGTCGGCCTCCGGGGCGACCGACGGCGGGAAGAGCAGCGCGATCAGCCGCGCCGCCTGCTGCCGCGGCGTGCCGGAGTGGTCGACCAGTTCGCGGGCGACCCGCGGCTCGCCGTCGACGGCGTCGGGGCCGCCGGTGTGGGTCGAGATCAGGCCGAGGGCCGTCACCCGGCCCGGCGCCGACCGCGCCAGCGACTGGGCGACGAAGCCGCCCATCGACCAGCCGACGACGGCGGCCCGCTCGACCGCCAGCGCGTCGAGCAGGGCAAGCATGTCGGCCGCCATCCCCTCCGCCCCGCCGACCGCCTCGCCCGCCGACAGCTCGGAGCCCCCGAGCCCGGCGTTGTCGGGGCAGATCACCCGGTGGCGGGCGGCGAGCAGGCCGAGGAAGCTCGGGTCCCAGTCCGCGCCGGTGGCCGCGTAGCCGTTCACCAAGAGGAGCGGCGGCCCGTCGCCGACCGCCGTCCAGGCGATCGTCCGCCCCGGCCGCACCTCGACCGCGCCCCGCGCGGCCGCGCTCAAGGCTCGACCTCCACCATCACCGTGACCGGCCCGTCGTTGATCAAGGCGACCCCCATGCAGGCCCCGAAGACCCCCTTCTTCGCCTTGGTCAGCTCGCAGAAGCGGTCGTAGAGCGGCTCCGCGACCTCCGGCCGCGCCGCCTTCACGTAGCTCGGCCGCGTCCCCTTCCGCGTGTCCCCGTAGAGGGTGAACTGACTGACGCAGAGGACCTCCCGCCCCGGCCCGAGCGGCTCGTTCATCCGCCCCTCGGCGTCGTCGAAGATGCGCAGCGCCAGCACCTTCTCGGCCAGCCGATCGCACTCCTTCTCGGTGTCCCCGACGCCGACCCCGAGCAGGACCACCATCCCCGCCTTGATCTGCGCCACCCGCGCCCCCTCGACGTCGACCGCCGCCTGGCTGCACCGTTGGACCAGCGCCCGCATCGCGCCGAGAGTCTAGACCTGGGCGGTCGCCACGCGGACGGCGGCGCCCGCTAGGCGGGCTTCTTGTGGTGCGCCTTGTGCTTGGCTTTGTGCCGTCGGACGCACTTCGCCTTGCCGCGCACCTTGCGCTTGACGAAGCCTTTGCGGCACTTGACCGCGGTCGGCTCCTGCTTCTTCGTCGGCTGCTTGGAGACGGGCGCGCGCGGCGCGGTCGGCGCCGCCGGCGCGGTCGGGACGACGATCGCGGGCGGCGGCCCGAGGCTGCCGTCGATGTTGCCCACCGTGCCCGGCGGAGTGATCGGGATCGGGGTCGCCGCCGCGAAGGTCGGCTGCCCGTTCCACCACTCGGTCGGGTAAGCGTCGACTATCGGCTTCGGATCTTCGATCTCGTCAGCTTCGGCCGAGAAGACGATCTTGTACGCCTCGTCTCGGAGGCCGAAGAAGCGGTAGCCGCCGGAGGGCGGCGAGGTCAGGCAGCCGAGCGATTCCGCGACCTCCGCTTCGACCAGGCAGACCCTGACGCCGGCCAGCGGCGCCTCGGTCGCCGCCAGGCGGACGGTGCCGGTGATCGCGCCGCCGGGACGCAGCGCCGCATCGACCCCGGTCCGCACCGCGGCCGCGGCGAGGGTGAGCGGGTCTCCGGCTTCGCCGCGTTCATGGCCGTTCCAGACCTGGGCCAAGAGGCCCATCCCGTTCCCTTCGGGATAGAAGTAGACGTGGTAGGTGCCGGACGCGAGGCCGACGATCGCGTAGGTGCCGGACGATTCGGTGAGACCACAGCGCTCGCCTTCGCCGGCGGTCGGGACGGCGCAGACTTCGACTTCCGGGGCGGGCCCGCCGGTCGCCGCCGCGGTGACGCGGCCTTTGATTTCGGCCCCCTTCGCCAGCACCGCGTCGACCCCGCTTCTCGTCGCGCCGCCGGTGACGAGAACCCGCGTCGCCGCGGAGAATTCCTGGGTGCCGCCGAAGTACTCCCAGATGTAGTCCTGCGCTCCGGGCCAGAATTCGACGACGTATTCGCCTTCCGGCAGTTCGGGAATCTCATAAGTTCCGCCGGCCTGGCTCAGTTCGCATTCCCCTTCTTCTTCGTCGGCTCCCAGCGGCCAGGCGCAGACTTCGATTTCGGCGAGGCCGCCGGCGCCTTCGCCGGTCACCGTGCCGGAGATCGCGCCGGTCCCGGCCGCCATCCCCGTGGCGGGCAGGGCGAGGGCCGCCAAGGCGACCAGCAGCGGGGTCAGCCAGGCGACGAAGGTCCGGTTCCGTCGAAAGCTCAAGGGAGTGGCGAGTATATGAGTGGTGTCAAGCAGTGGGGGTCGCGGCGGCGTCCGGAGCGCTCGCCGGCCTCGGCGCGCCGAAGAACGCGAGGGCTCGGTCGGCGACCAGGTCGGGGGCCTCGTCGGCGATGAAGTGGCCCACCCCTTCGACCAGCTCGACCCGCATGTCGTTGGCGTGGCGCTGCCAGCCGGCGAGCATCTGCGGGCGCAGGGCGGCGTCCTCGGTGCCGTGGAGGTGGCAGGTCGGCACGGTGAGGCGCTCGCGGGCGTAGCGGCCGCGGATCAGCTCCGGCTGCTCGCGGGTCAGGAACACCCGGTACATCTGCACGCAGGCGCGGGCCCGGTCGGGCTCGGCGAGGTTGTCGGCGAAGATGCGCAGGGTCTCGCGGTCGAGGTTGTCGCGGGCCACCGAGGCGCCGAGCAGGATTTTCGGCACCAGGGTGCCGGCGGTGTGGAGGCGGTAGCCGAGCAGCGGCGAGGCGATCAGGGGCTGGTAGGCGAAGCGCCAGATCTCCGGCACGATCATCCGCGGCTCGACCCACGGGGTGAGGATGTTCAGCGCCAGGTAGCGGCGGATGCGCCGCGGCGCCCGCAGGCAGAGCAGGTAGCCGATCCAGCCGCCCCAGTCGTGGCCGACGAGGCGCACCCGCTCGACGCCGATCGCGTCGAGCACCGCCAGCACGTCGTCGACCAGGTTCTCCTTCTCGTAGCCGTCCCGGGGGGCGTCGCTCCAGCCGAAGCCGCGCAGGTCCATCGCCACCGCCCGGTAGCCGGCCGCCGCCAGTCGCGGCAGCAGGAAGCGCCACTCGTACCAGTGCTGCGGCCAGCCGTGCAGGCAGAGGACGACGTCCTCGCCCTCCCCCGCTTCGGCCAGGTGGAAGCGCAGCCCGCGCGCCTCGACCCAGCGGTGGCGGACGCCGTCTACGGCAGGGGGCTCCGCCACGCGCCGGGCCTCGGCTCGCCGACCCGGTCCCGGCGCCCTAGGCGACCGTCGCCGCGGTGCGCCGGAAGTCCTCCAGCTGGGCGCCCATCGCCTCGAGGTCGCAGTCGACCATTTCCGGCCAGGCCTTGTCCGGGTGGTCCT
>Ga0335075_10005508_pt1 | contig 19671 bp, 21 predicted proteins | sample Lox_Sample_24_FD_206723 | JGI IMG/M metagenome (GOLD analysis project Ga0335075, IMG submission 206723) | Soil microbial communities from Loxahatchee National Wildlife Refuge, Florida, United States - Lox_Sample_2.4 | ecosystem: Environmental > Terrestrial > Soil > Wetlands | place: USA...
TCCATCAAGGCAAGATTGGCCGAGACGCGGGCGCCCATCGAATAGCCGAACACATGCGCGCGTTCGATGCCGAGATGATCGAGCAACGCCACCGCATCGCCGGCCATTTTTTCAGGCGTATAGGCATCGGCGTCGTAGCTTTTCGACGAGAGGCCATGGCCACGATTGTCGATGGCGATGGAGCGATAGCCCGCGTCTGCAAATGTCTTCACCCAGCCCGGCGAAATCCAGTTTACGACCATGCTCGACGCAAAGCCGTGGATGAGCAAAACGGGTTCGGCTTTGCCCGCGGCAGGCATCGAGTCCAGGAAGGCGAGATCGAAGCCGTCATGGGGAAGGTGCTGGACGGCATCCGCGCCTGGCGCGCGCTCAGGCAGATCAACCATTTCCCGCCCGTTCGATCGCCGGATGGCGCAGCATGTCACCCTGCTCGATGCCCGATGCTTTCGCGGTGCCGCGCTTCAGTTCAAGAACGAAACGCACCGGCTCGCCGGGTGTGATCACCGCTTCCGAAAATGGTTCGCCCGGAAGGATCGCTTTCACCTCACCGCCAGGCGCGATGAAGAGCAGATCGAGCGGCATCGGCGTATTCTTCATCCAGAAACCGACTTGGCGTGTGTCCTCGAAAACGAACAGCATGCCGTGATCGTTGTCCATTTCTTCGCGGAACATCAGACCGGCGGAGCGCTCCGCCGGATCGTCCGCGACCTCGATGGTGAAGCTCTTCTCGCCGCCGTCGGTCACTGCAAGCAATGGTGCGGGATCGACCGGCAGGATCATCGCCTGGCCTTGCGCCGACGAGGAAAGGCCAAAGGCGAAGTAGACGATTCCGAGCGCCGCGGCCAAAGCGGCGAGCGCCGTAAGCCATTGTTTCTTTTCGGTCAAAATCCCTGATCCCGTTCTCGCGCCATCATTGTTCGCAGGCACCAAAAGCACGAAAAGCGGCCATTTGCAGGCCGCTTCTCTCTTTACACTCGAAGCTTGCTCAGTGCGATGCGGGCGGCAGCGTACCGATGTCCGGGTGAATCTCGGCGGCCATCAGACCCTTGTCGCCGCGACCGAAACGACAGAGCACGACCTGGCCCGGGCGCAATTCGGTTATGCCATAGCGCCGCAGAGTCTCCATATGCACGAAGATGTCTTCCGTGCCCTCGCCGCGCGTCAGGAAGCCAAACCCTTTGGTCCGGTTGAACCACTTTACCAATGCGCGCTCGAGTCCGCTGTCAGGCGTGACGACGACATGCGTGCGCTGCGCCGGAAGTTCCGCCGGATGCACCGCGGTCGAGGTGTCCATCGAGATGACGCGGAAGCACTGCAGTCCTCGGTCGCCCTGCTTGACGAGGCAGACCACACGCGCGCCTTCGAGCGCGGTCTGAAAACCGTCACGTCGAAGACAGGTTACGTGCAGGAGCACATCACCCAATCCGCTGACATCCGGAAGAACGAAACCGTAGCCCTTGGCCACGTCGAACCACTTGATGGCGCCGGAGATCTCAACGAGACCTTGCGTATCACCCTCTTGAAGGTCGAGCCCCTCGCCCCTCTCAAAGTCTTGCCTCACCGCCGAGGCTTTGTCCCCCATCAGACGCACCCCTTCTCGAAAACGCGTTACGTGATTCTTCAACCTGAGAATAACACCCTCGTAATCGCCACCGCGCAAGAGCCGGTTTTGCTTTTTTCACCATTTCGCAGAACTGAGTCGCGAAAGACACACCTCGTCATGCAGCCACGCAGTTGCCGAGCGGCCCTCCCTGGGCATAAGTTTGCCGCCTCCCGCTCATAAGGAATTTTCGGATGCGTTATCTCCACACGATGGTCCGTGTCACCGATGTCGAAGCCTCGCTCGACTTCTATTGCAACAAGCTCGGACTGGAGGAGGTCCGGCGACACGAAAACGAGAAGGGCCGCTTCACGCTGATCTTTCTCGCCGCGCCGAAGGATAAGGAGAACTCGATCAAGAACCGCGCGCCGGATCTCGAGCTGACCTACAACTGGGACCCTGAAGTCTACACCGGCGGACGCAATTTCGGTCATCTCGCCTACAAGGTCGATAACATCTATGACACCTGCAAGCGGCTGATGGATGCCGGCGTCACCATCAACCGCCCGCCGCGCGACGGCAACATGGCGTTCGTAAAATCGCCCGACAACATCTCGATCGAGCTGCTGCAGGAAGGCGATCCGCTGCCGCCGCAGGAGCCGTGGCTGTCGATGCCGAACACGGGTAGCTGGTAAGCATCGCGACCCCGCGGGAACGGCACAACGGGTCTGCGGACTGCGGTCTTGCTCCCTTTTCCCGGCGTGATAACAACCTCCCGGCAGGTTTGCCGGGAGGTCTCCATGAAGGACGTGCTGAAGGAACTCGAGCGGCGGCGCGAGATCGCCCGCGCCGGCGGCGGCACGGCGCGCATCGAGGCGCAGCATGCGCGCGGCAAGCTCACGGCGCGCGAGCGCATCGAGGTGTTCCTCGACGAGAACTCCTTCGAGGAGTTCGATATGTATGTCGAACATCGCTCGACCGACTTCGGCATGGAGAAATCGAAGATCGCCGGTGACGGCGTCGTCACCGGCTGGGGCACGGTGAACGGCCGGCCTGTCTTCATCTTCGCCAAGGATTTCACCGTCTTCGGCGGTTCGCTGTCGGAGGCGCATGCGGAGAAGGTCATGAAGGTCCAGGACATGGCGCTTCGGAACCGCGCGCCGATCATCGGCCTTTACGACGCGGGCGGCGCACGCATCCAGGAAGGCGTCGCGGCACTCGGTGGCTACGCAGAAATCTTCCAGCGCAACGTGCTGGCTTCAGGCGTCATTCCGCAGATCAGCGTCATCATGGGGCCGTGCGCCGGCGGCGATGTCTATTCGCCAGCAATGACCGACTTCATCTTCATGGTGCGCGACACGTCCTACATGTTCGTCACCGGACCGGATGTGGTGAAGACCGTCACCAACGAAACGGTGACGGCTGAGCAGCTCGGTGGCGCTTCCGTGCACACGACCAAATCGTCGATCGCCGACGGCGCCTATGACAATGATGTCGAGGCGCTGCTGCAGATGCGGCGGCTGGTCGACCTGCTGCCTGCCTCGAACACGGCCGACATTCCCGAGATCGAAAACCATCAGCCGGTCGACGATCCCGATTACTCGCTCGATCGTCTGGTGCCCGACAGCGCCAACAAGCCCTACGATATTCGCGAGCTGATCCTGAAGACCTGCGATGAAGGCGACTTCTTCGAGATCCAGGCAGCTTTCGCCCGCAATATCGTCATCGGCTTCGGCCGCATCGCCGGCCGCAGCGTCGGCTTCGTCGCCAACCAGCCGATGGTGCTGGCCGGCGTGCTCGACAGCGACGCCAGCCGCAAGGCGGCACGCTTCGTCCGCTTCTGCGACTGCTTCAACATTCCGCTGGTCACTTTCGTCGACGTGCCCGGATTCCTCCCCGGCACCTCGCAGGAATATGGCGGCCTGATCAAGCACGGCGCCAAACTGCTGTTCGCCTATGCGGAAGCCACCGTGCCGAAGGTAACGATCATCACCCGCAAGGCGTTTGGCGGGGCTTATGACGTTATGGCGTCAAAACATTTGCGCGGCGACATCAACTATGCCTGGCCGACCGCGCAGATTGCGGTCATGGGCGCCAAGGGCGCGGTCGAGATCATCTACCGGAAAGACATCGGCGATGCGGAAAAGATCGCCGCGCACACCAAGGCGTATGAGGACCGCTTCCTGTCACCGTTCGTTGCCGCCGAGCGCGGCTATATTGACGAGGTGATCATGCCGCATTCGACCCGCCGCCGCGTGGCGCGGGCGCTCCGGCTGCTGCGGAACAAGGACCTCGAAAACCCCTGGAAGAAGCACGACAACATTCCGCTGTAGCGCTCTATTGCAGGGTTTGTTCCGCCGGATCGAGTGATGGTGCATCGAATTCCATTACCGCACCTCGGACCTGCGCCATCCTAAGCAACTCGGCGGCGATGTCTTCAAGGGCGACATTGTCCCGCTCGTTGCGCCTCTGAACCTCTCGTGCCAGGCGCGAGACATTGATGATGCCGGCCTTGGCCAAAGCCGAGTCAATCGTGAGCGCGATATCTGTCAAAATCGACTGCGAAAACAGTGGTTTCATGGCGAGTCTCGCCATCAACCCGTCCTTACCTCATTGTTTGCGGGCGATGTCTTTCTAGCTTGTTATGCGCCCGCTGGCACCGAAAAGCAATGGCGGTGTGAAAAATAACTTAATAATATCATATAGTTAGTAGTTTGTGCTCTTTATGTCGAATGAACATGATTGTTGTTGAATGCCCTCTTGTAAAATCGAGCAAAAAACCCCAAGTTAGCGGAACTAGTCACTTACTCATTCGTTGTATTTGGGCACTTGGGGATGAGCGATGGTGGACCTCGAACGGCCTGAACGGCTCCAGATCATGTTGAGCGCGGAAGAACTCGATGCAGTCGAGACCTTTCGCTTTGAAAAGCGCATGCCGTCGCGTGCCGCGGCCGTCCGTGAGCTATTACGCCGCGGTCTGGCGGCTGAAGGTTTCCTACGCGCCGATGCGGGTACGCGTTCTCAGGATTTTGGCGTTGTCGAGAAGCCTGACAGCAACGGCACGGATTCAGCGCCTTAGGCCTTTATGTGTTCTTCTTGATCGCGTCGGCGAACAGCGCCGCAATCTTTTCCGAGCCTGATTTGCGCGGGTGGATCTCGTCGGCGAGCCAATCCGACTGCGTCATCGCCGATCGCACATCGACATAGACGACGCTGGACTCGCCGGCCGCGAAATTCTTCAGCGCCGTGTTGAAGAGCGCCACCATGTGCTTCACCACCGCCTTGGCGAGCGCCGAAGCCGGATCGAAGTCGAGGGCGGCGAGCGGCGTGCCGATATAAGGGCCGTTCTTGCGTGGGATGGCGTTGGCGTAGCCATGGACATAGAGCACCGTCTTGGCCTTGGCGAAGGTCCGCACATCCGCCGCGAGCGTCCGGTAGTTTTTATCATGGTGTCGAGTTTCTTCGTGAACTGGCTGTTCACGTAGTTCGGTGCGTTGTCGGGGTTCGTGTCGCCGCTCTTGCGCCGCAGCACATACTTATCGATTGAACCGAGCACGTCATTGCCGCCGCCTGAAAAGAGGAAATGCCGAAAGGCGCCGGACGCGAGCGGCTGCTTGTACTGCTTCTTCGACACCATGGCGTCGAGCTCGTCGCCCCACATGGCGATCGAGTGCACATCATGCGTCTTGTCCAGAATGTCGAGTGCGGTCGGTGGATACAGGATCGGCGGCAGGTTGAACCAGGAATCGCCCTCGCCCAGCACCCGGTTGCCAACCGCAGCGCTGGTCTTCGACATGGATTCAGCCTTTGACGCCAGCGTCTTAGGAGCGCTGGCGGGTGCTGCTTCCTCGACTGTCTTCTTCGGCGTTCGCGTCGCCTTCTGGTAAAGCTCGGCGGTCTGCTTCGGCGTCGGTTTCTTGGCGCCCTTCATGTCGACATTGTTCGTGTCGATCTTGACCGCCGGCTTGAACGGTTTCGAGCGCGCCTCGTCCTTGCTGAAATAGGCGCTGAGCTCGGCTTCGGAGAGATCGGCCTTTTCGGCTCGCGTCTTCAGCTTTGCATGGGTGATCTTGGGCGGATTCGCACTTTGCGGCGCCATGGTCTCCCCTCCGGATAGAAATTGCTTAAATTACTTACTTCTAAAGTATAGCAAGTTCGTCGCCGAAACATAAGTTCGGTGGCAGTCACACTTCATAAACAGGAGATACTGTCGCCTATCCGATTTCCAGCAGCAGCGCGCGGTGGTCGGCAACTTCGGGCTCAGCCACCACGTCGAAGCGTTTGACCTCAACGTCGGGCGTCACCAGCATGTAGTCGGCAAAGCGCTGCGGCTTCGCATAGTGCGAGGTGCGCGTATCGGTGAAGCCGCGCGCTGTCACAAGGTCGTAAAGACCCAGTGCAGCGAGCGCATCAAATGTCACGCTGCCCGGCAACACGTTGAAGTCGCCGCAAACGACAAGCCGCTCGCCCGGCCGCCAGACGCTCCGAATGATCTCCACAAACGCGTCGGCCTGCTTCACCCGAGCCTGGGTGTCGCCTTTGCCGGCCGGATCGTGCAGGCCGTGCATATGCGCGACCGTCAGCGGCGCGCTTTTCTCGTAGTCAAAAATCCGGACGACATGCGCGTTGCGCGCCCGCGGCCGGGCGCCCCATCCGCCCGGCGAAAATTCGCCGTAGACGAAATCCAGCGCCTGGCCGATCACCGGCAGCGACGTGCGCACAAACGTCGCGAGCCCGAATTCGGAGAGCACCCGTCTCTCGTTTTCATCAAAGAGTTCGCCTCGCGCAGTCGGACAGAAAAATCCGTCATGGCCGGGCAAGAGCGCGCGGAGTTCGTCGAACATGTTGGCGCGCTGCGGCAAGACGCGGTCACTGTCGCGATAGGTCAGCCATTCGCTCGGCGCGTCCGTGGTGCGCACCACCTCCTGCAGGCAGAACACATCCGCATCCGCAGCCTTCAGGTATGGCATGAGCAGTTCGTGCAGCTTTCCGCCCCAGGCGTTGAGCGACAGAATGCGGATGGTCATGGGAGCCTCGCCGTTGAGACACCGAAGCTAGCAGAACCGAACGCCAAGGCACCAATGACAACCGGCAGCTGATTGACCCGCGGAAACGCCTCGGTTGACTTCCGACCTGTTCGGTGTATCTTCTTTTAAAACGTTTGCAATCAGCGTGCATCGCTGTGCAAACGTTTTAACGCTTCGTCTGGGAGGATCGATGCGGCCGAAAACGCTCAAGGAGCTTGCAGCCAGGCTCGACCTGTCGATCCCGACCGTGTCGCGCGCCTTGGCCGGCCATGAGCAGATCGCGCTCAAAACCCGGCAACGCGTCGCAGAAGCCGCCCGCGAACTGGGTTATGTTCCCAACACCGCCGCCCGCACACTCGTCTCCGGCCGCTCGGGCTTCGCCGGGCTGGTCCTGCCGATCCGCGGGCCGAATCTCGTGGACTCCTTCCTCGGCGAGTTCGTCACAGGGCTCGGCGAAGGTCTCGTGCAGCGCGGCAACGATCTGATCCTTGCCACGGCCGCCGAAGATCATTCCGAACTCGCCGTGCTGCGCCACCTGGTCGAATCCGGCCGCGCCGACGGCGTCGTCGTCACCCGCATCGCCGAAGTGGACGAGCGCATCGCCTATCTCGGCGAGCGCGGTTTCCCGTTTGTGGCGCATGGCCGCCTGCTCGACCCGGAGATCCCCTACAACTGGCTGGACACGGACGGCGCGCACGCCTTCGCCGAAGCCTTCGACATGCTTTACGCGCTCGGCCACCGGCGCTTTGGCCTCGTCACGATTTCCGAGCCGATGACGTTCCGGCATTTGCGCCAGGACGGTCTTGCAGCCGCAATTGCCAGACGCGGTGATCCATCCGTGACGCTCGAGGTCGCCACCGCGCCGCGCTTCGACCGGGGCGCGCGTATTCACGCCGTTCACAAGCTTCTCTCCCAATCGCAGCGGCCAACCGCGATCATAGGGCTTTTCGACGAACTGGCGCTGACGGTGATGGAGGAAGCGGCGCGCATCGGCCTTTCGATCCCGCGCGATCTTTCCGTCATCGGCTTCGACAATATCGTTGCCTCCGCCTACGCGCCGCCGGGTCTCACCACCTTCGACGCGTCGATCCGGCAGTGTGCACGCGAGATCGCGGAAATGCTGCTCACCGTGATCATCGAGAAACCGAAGGGATCGCTGACACGGCTGATCAAGCCGGCACTGGTCGCACGCGCCAGTCACGGTCCGGCGCCAAGAACCTGAAACCAAAACCAACCCGGAAAACACCGGCACGCAAACAGGGAGGAAGATGATATGAAAGCTTTGAGACTGATCGGGCTCGCAGCCTTCGCGGTTTCGCTCGCAGCAACGAGCGCGAACGCGCAGATCCTGTTCTGGTCGACCCAGGCCAAACCGGTCGAGGAAACGCAGAAGATGCGCGACCAGGTGCTCTCCGGCTTCGAGGGCGGCGTCGACTACCAGCCGCAGGACGATGGCCCGTGGCTGACCCGCATCCAGGCGGAGCTTCAGGCCGGTTCCGGCACGATCGGGCTGCTGGGCGCGCTGCATGGCAGCTTCGCGTCGATGCCGAATGATCTCGTCGATCTGTCGGCCATCGACCTCGCCGGCGCGAAGGTCAATGAAGGCTACGCCAAGCTCGGCAATCTCGGCACCTCGGAACAGAAATATCTGCCGTGGATGCAGGCGACCTACATCATGGCCGCCAACAAGAAGGCGCTGGAGTTCCTGCCGGAAGGTACGGACCTGAACACCATCACCTATGACCAGTTGATCGCCTGGTCGAAGAACCTCGCCGAAAAGACCGGCTCGCCGAAGTTCGGCTTCCCCGGCGGCCCGGACGGCCTGAAGCACCGCTTCTTCCAGGGTTTTCTGCTGCCCTCCTACACCAAGTCGATGGTGACGAAGTTCCGCTCGGCAGAAGCCGAGACGGCCTGGAACAAGTTCAAGGAACTCTGGACGTACACCAACCCGAACTCGACCAACTACGCCTTCATGCAACAGCCACTGCTGACGGAAGAAGTGTGGGTCGCATTCGATCACGTCGCCCGTCTTGCCGATGCGTTCAACCAGAAGCCGGACGACTTCGTCGCCTTCCCGGCGCCAGCCGGCCCGGCAGGCCGCGGCTTCATGCCGGTGATTGCCGGCATCGGCATCCCGAGCACCGCGCCCGACATGGAGAAGTCGAAGGCTCTCGTCGCCTTTATGATGGAGCCGGAGACGCAGATCGCCACGCTGCGCGCCACCAACTTCTTCCCAGTGGTCGAGGTGGCGCTGCCTGACGACATGCCGAACTCGGTCAAGCAGTCCGGCCCGGCCATCGCCGCCATGACCGGCGCCGCCGATGCACTGCCGGCGCTGTTGCCGATCGGCCTTGGCGATCTCGGTGGCAAGTTCAACCAGGTCTATACCGACACATACGAGCGCATCGTGCTCGGCGGCCAGGATGTGCGCGGCGTGCTCGACGAGCAGGCGCAGACGCTGAAGGGTCTCATCGACCAGGCGAAGGCCCCGTGCTGGGCGCCGGACGCGGCCTCCGAAGGCCCCTGCCCGGTCGAATAAGGAGCTCCTCCCTGGGGCGTCCGGCGCTTCGGCCCCGGACGTCCCGCCCCTCTCCGGCTCTCTCCCGTGCGGGTCACGCGGGAGAGACGCCGGCGAGGATCGATCATCGGTTTCCACGGGCGTCCATCCCTGGAGGAGAGCCATGAACCCGAAGGCCCTGCCCTATTATCTGCTCGCTCCGGCGACGCTGTTCCTGGTCGTCTTCTTCCTCTACCCGTTCGTGCTCGTCGCCTGGGAAGCCTTTTCGCGCGACGGCGCCGTCACGCTCGACAATTTTCGCGAGATGACGGGGCACTGGAAGTTTCCAGACACACTGAGGAACACGATGCTGCTCGCGGTCATCGTGGTGCCGCTGCAGCTTGCGCTGGCGCTGTCCATGGCCTCGATCGTCTCCAATCTGGACCGTGGCCGCTCGGCAATCCTTTACATTTTTGCCATTCCGCTCGGCATTTCCGACCTCGCGGCTGGGCTGATCTGGCTCGCCATCTTCGAACAATCCGGCTTCCTGAACACCATGCTTGTCGGGCTCGGCGTCACCGACCAACCGGTCATGTTCCTCGGCTTCCAGTCGAAACTCTCGATCTTCATCGCCGTCGTGCTCGCTGAAGTCTGGCGCGCCACCGCGATCATGATGGTCATCCTCGTCGCCGGCATGGGGCTGATCCCGAAGGAGTATGGTGAGGCCGCGGAGGTGTTCGGCGCCGGCCGCTGGAAGCGCTTCACCAAGGTCACGCTGCCACTGCTCAGGCCGAGCCTCCAGACCGCGATCATCCTGCGCGTCATCCTCGCCTTTGAGGTGTTCGCGGTGGTCGCCGCACTTGGCGGCACCAACCTGCCGGTGCTGATGGGCGAGACCTATCACTGGCAGTTCGCGCTTCAGGACCGCAACGTCGCCGCCGCCTTCGCGATGCTGATCCTGGCGATCTCCATCGCGTTCACGCTGTTCTTCCTCTACGCGCTGCGCGTTCCGAAGGAGGCACGGATATGACCGCCGTCACATCGGACGCACCCGCCACCGCCTATCCCGAGGTGCGCAAAGCGCGAAACTGGCTGCTCATCGCCATCGTCGTCGTGCTCTGCGTGTGGGTGCTGCTGCCGATCTATCTGCTGCTCGTCAACGCACTCTCATCGCCGAACGAGGTGACCGGCTTCCCGAAACGGTTCTGGCCGTCCTTCGACACGGGTAGCCTCGCTTTCTTCGTCAACTTTGCCGGCGTCGCCAAGGCGCTGTGGAACTCGGTGCTGGTCGCTGTCTTCACGATGATCATGTCGATCGGCATCGGCGCGCCAGCGGGCTATGCGCTCTCACGCTTCGACTTTCCGGGCAAGGAAGCGTTCCGCTTTCTTGTCCTGATGACGCGCGCGTTTCCCCTGCCGCTGCTGGCGCTGCCGCTGGCGGTGATGTTCATCCGCACGGGTCTGGACGATACCGCCTTCGGCCTCGCCATCGTTCACACAACACTCGCGCTGCCGTTCGCCGTACTGATAACCTTCTCGCTCTTCTCCGGCATCCCGGTCGAGCTGGAAGAGGCGGCCTGGACGCTCGGCTGCACGCGCTTCCAGGCGTTCTGGAAGGTGGTCATGCCGCTCGCGCTGCCAGGCATCGCGGCATCCGCCGTCTTTGCCTTCACCATCTCGTGGAACGAGGTTTTCGCCGCGGCGGTGCTCACCATCGAGAACCGGACGCTGACGGCCTTCCTACTGCAAAGTCTCAACGTCTCGCCGCTCTATCTAAAATTCGCGGGCGGTTTTGCACTCGTCGTGCCGGCGCTGATCTTCATCTTCGCCGTGCGCAAATATCTCTTCGCCATGTGGGGCATCGCCAACCGTTAGGGGACCGAAATGGCTGAAATCCAGATCAAGAAGGTCGCCAAACGTTTTGGTTCCTTCACCGCGCTGCATCAGGTCGATCTCACGATTTCCGACCAAGAGTTCATGGTGCTGCTTGGCGCGTCCGGCTGCGGCAAGACCACGCTGCTGCGCATCGTCGCCGGGCTGGAGACGCCCAGCGAGGGCGAAGTCTGGATCGGCGGCCGCCGCATCGACCATCTGCCGCCGCGTGAGCGCGGCATCGCCATGGTGTTCCAGAACTACGCGGTGTTCCCGCATCTCACCGTCTTCGAGAACATCGCCTTCGGCCTGCGCATGAAGAAACTGCCGCAAGCCGACGTCGAGAAGCGCGTCAGGCGCACCGCCGAGCTCATGCATATCGAGCAGTTGCTCTACCGCTATTCCGGCCAGCTCTCAGGAGGCCAGCGTCAGCGCGTCGCGGTCGCGCGTGCGCTCGCCATGGAGCCGGACGTCATCCTGATGGACGAGCCGCTATCCAATCTCGACGCACTGCTGCGCCTCGAGATGCGCGCCGAACTCAAGGGGGTGCTCGCGGCTTCGAAAACGACAACCATCTACGTCACGCACGACCAGGTCGAGGCGATGAGCCTCGCTGACCGCATCGCGGTCATGCATCAGGGCCGCATCGTGCAGGCTGCCTCGCCGGTCGAAGTCTATCGCAATCCGGCCGCGCGCTTCGTCGGCTCCTTCATCGGCAATCCGCCGATGAATTTCATCCCGGCCACCAAGGCGACGAACGGTAGCTGGACCGTCGCCGGCATGACCGTGCACGGCCCGAAGAGCGACAAGCGCCAGATCGAATTCGCCATCCGCCCGGAGGATCTCGACATCAGCCCCGGCGGCATCGACGCGACGGTGCGCGTCGTCGAGCCGCTGGGCGCCCACACGCTGGTGACGGCGGACGTCGAGGGAAAACTCTTCCGCGCGGTGCTCGACTCCACCACCGAGGCGAAAACCGGCGACAGGCTGAGCCTGAAACCCAAACCCGACCGCGTCCGCTGGTTCGACCCCGAAACCAACGCCGCGCTCAACTAGTCACATCACCTGCCCAAGAAGAACAAAGCCATGACTGCCATCACACATGCCGACTTCATCGACCGCGCCGTCGAGGTGCTGAAGGAAAACGACCAGGGCGCCTACACGATCCCCACCAAGGGGCTTTATCCTTTCCAGTGGAACTGGGATTCCTGCTTCACCGCACTCGGCCAGGCGCATTACGACGAAGCGCGCGCCTGGACCGAGATCGAGACGCTGTTCGAGCACCAGTGGCCGGACGGCATGGTGCCGCATATCGTCTTCCACGTCTGGAACGACGGCTATTTCCCCGGTCCCGATGTCTGGAAGACCGGACGGCCCGTCGCGACGTCAGGCATCACGCAGCCGGCCGTCGCCGGCTTTGCCGTGAAGCGCCTCTATGACCGCGCCAGGAACAAGGCCGAAGCAGCGCGACGCGCCCGCGCGCTGCTGCCCAAGATCGATGCCTGGCACCGCTGGTTCTACGACAGCCGCGACCCGCGCGGCGAAGGGCTGGTGGCGATCATCCATCCGTGGGAATCCGGCCGCGACAATTCCATCGACTGGGACGAAGCCTTCGAACGCGTGCCGACGCACGGCGTCGAGCCCTATGTGCGCCGCGACACCCAGCACGCCGACCCGGCGCACCGGCCAACCAAGGCGCAATACGACCGCTACCTCTGGCTGGTGCAGCATTTTCGTGGGCTCGGCTGGGACAATGCCAGGCTGCACGATGCCTCACCGTTCCAGATCGTCGATCCGGGCTTCAATGCGATCCTGATCCGCTCGTCGTCCGACCTCGCCGACCTGGCATTGGAGCTCGGCGAGCCGGCGCTCGCCTCGCTGAACCGTGCACGGGCCGAAAAAGGTATTGCCGCGATGGAGCGGCTGTGGAGCGAGCCTCAGCAGCAATATCTCTGCCTCGACCGCGTGACGGGAAAGCTGATCGACAGCCGCTCGATCGGCGGCCTGATGCCGGTTTTCGCCGGCATCCCGAAAGCGCGGGCGGATTCGATTGCCCGCACGATCGAAAAGCTGGCGGAGCAATGCACCTACATCGTGCCCTCGCACGAGCCGTCCGATCCACGCTTCGACTCCAAACGCTACTGGCGCGGCCCGGTCTGGCTGGTCGTGAACTACATGATCGCCGATGGGCTCACGGCACGCGGCGAAACCGCTGTCGCGGATCGTATCTCGCGGTCGAGTCTCAGGCTTATCGAGGAAAGCGGCTTTGCCGAATATTACGACCCGATGGACGGCGCGCCGCTCGGCGGCGGGCGTTTCACCTGGACGGCTGCGATGGTGATCGAGTTCTTGCGGAAAGCATGACGCCGCCGACGTTCTGCCGGCGGCATGCGGTGTCCTACCGCACCAGGATGATGATCGAGGCGACGCAGAAGGCGGCGGTCAGCGCGACCAGGATGCCGTAGGTGCGCGGGCGGTTGAACAGAACCGCGTGGCCGGACAGCCATGCCGTGCCGGCAGCGCCCAGCGCAAAGAGGAAGCCATCCTTTTCCGCGACCGCGATATTGGCGGCCATCAAACCGGCGATGATCAGCACGCCGAAGGCAATGATGACGGCAACCGCGAAGCCCTCGTAATTGTCCATAAAACCCTTCCGCTGCTTGTCCTTCAGAACCCGTCGGCGACCGCCCTAGAACCGGGCGGAGTAGACGGGGCTTCTGCGCCGATGTCAATTTCCCCGAGGTCTATCTTTTGGGGCGATCCTGTCTCAGCATTGCGACCGTCCGGTGAACGGCTTCAAGCGTCTCATCGATCTCCGCGGCCGTGTTGTAATGCGCCGCGCCGATCCTGACGACCCCTTCTTCGGCCGGAATGCCGAGTTGATGGACAACTTCCCAGGCATAGTTGTGTCCGGACCACACAAAGATGTTCTCGGCCGCCAGTTCGCGGACAATGGCGTCAGGCGATATTCCGTCGATCGTGAAGGACACCGTCGGGACGCGATGAGCAATGTGTTTCGGGTCGGTAATTCCTTGTACTTTCAGGCCTTTTACGGTCGATAGCCCGTCGATCAGGCGCAGCGCCAAAGGTGCTTCGTAGGCCGTAGCGGCTCCGAAAGCGGCGCTGATTTTTTCACGCCGCGAGCCCTTCGCGCCGGCTTTCTCGCCCAACCGCTCGAAATACGAAACCGTCGCGACAAGGCCAGCCAGCAGCTCGATCTGCGGCGTGCCTGTTTCAAAACGCTCCGGTAGATCGTTCGACGAACAGCGGCATTTGTAGGGGATCAGACCTTCGATCAGCGCCTTGCGGCCATAAAGGATGCCGAGGTGTGGGCCGAAAAATTTGTATGAGGAGCAGGCGAGGAAATCGCAGCCTAGCGCCTGGACATCGACGGCGCCGTGCGGCGCAAACTGCACGGCGTCGACATAGGTGATCGCGCCCGCGTCGCGTGCGATTTTCACCAGCCCGCCGATGTCGTTGATCGAGCCGGTCAGATTGCTCGCATAGGTCATCGCGACGAGCTTTGTCCTGTCGGTCAGCGCTCCCTTCAAGGCGTCTTCCTCGACCTGCCAGCTCTCTTGGTCGAACGGTACGAATTTCACCGAAAGTCCGCGATCCTCGGCAAGCTGCAGCCAGGGCGAAACGTTGCCCTCATGGTCCATGCGGGTCAGCACGATCTCGTCGCCCGGCTGGAACATGCTGCCGAGCGTGCGCGACATCTGGTAGGTGAGTGTCGTCATGTTCGGCCCGACGATCACCTCCTCATGGCTCGCCGCGCCGAGGAAATCCGCCATCGCATGATGTGCTGACTCGACCACGTCGCCGGCCGCGACCGTCGTGGCGAAATGGCCGCCGAGATTGGCGTTGGTTTCGATGAGGCAGCGCGCCACCGCGTCCGCCACGCCTTTGGGCACCTGCGTGCCCGCCGGATTGTCGAGATAGATACGCCGACGGCCTGTGTCAGCCAGAGTGAGAGCGGGAAAGTCGGCGCGGACGGCGTCCAGCGGAAAGCTCATGGGCAAGGATTCCCTGTGCGCTGGTGAATGGCGTTTACCGCGGCGAGCATCTCGTCGGTGAACTTCACGTCGGCCGCGCTCAGCGCCATCTCGAGCTGCGGGATCGTCGTCGCGCCGATGATCGACGCGGTGACGAAGGGCCGGCTGACGACGAAGGCGTTGGCAAACAGCGCCGGCTCTATGCCGAGCGAGCGGGCAAGATCATTGTACTCGAGCTGAACTTGAGCGGCGTTCGGCGTCTCATAACGCTGGCCGCGATTGAACAGCGTGGCGCGAGCGCCCGCTGGCCGCGCGCCATGGTCGTATTTACCGGACAGAAAGCCCTGCGCGAGCGGCGAATAGGGCAGCAAGCTGACGCCTTCCCGGAAGCACGCTTCAGCCAGATTCACCTCAAAGGTACGGTTGACGAGGCTGTAGGCATTCTGGATCGACGCGACGCGCGGACCGGTGCCTTTCTCGCTCTCGGTGATGTAGCGCATCAGGCCCCAGGTGCTCTCGTTCGAGAGCCCGAGGTGGCGGATCTTGCCCGCCTTCACCAGATCGTCGAAAACGCCAAGCGTCTCGGCGATCGGCGTCTCGTCCGCGTCGCGTGGCGGCGGCCAGGCGCCGACGCGCGTGGGGTTGGCGCCCCACGGCACCTGCCGGTCCGGAAAATGGATCTGGTAGACGTCGATATAGTCGGTCTTCAGGCGTTTCAGCGATTTCCCGATCGCGTCCATGATGTCGGCGCGCACCAGTTTCGACGGCCGCCCTCCCCGGAACCATTCGTTGGCGGTGCGGCCCACCACCTTGGTGGCGAGGATGACCTTGTCGCGGCTCTTCCGGGCGGTGAACCAGTTGCCGATATAGGTCTCGGTGCGACCCTGCGTCTCGGCCTTGGGCGGAATGGAATAGAGCTCGGCGGTGTCGAAAAAATTCACGCCGCGGTCGAGCGCGAAATCCATCTGCGCGTGAGCGTCGGCTTCGGTGTTCTGCTGACCGAAGGTCATCGTGCCGAGGCAGATTGCCGACACACGCAGATCGGTGCGGCCGAGACGGCGCTTTTCCATGCTTTTTGCTCCAGTCGGGAGAAGCGGCTGGGAGGAGCCGCCGTGCGGGAGCGTGAAGTTTAGAAAGCGCCGTGCCGTGCCGCAAGCCCGGACTGGCTACCAGAGGTTCTTGCCGTCGAGATGGACGATCTCAATGCTGCTCACATCATAGTCGTCGAACAGGCGGGCATTGATCGTGATCTTGGGCTTGTCGTAGTCGGCCTGGCCGGTGTCCCAGGATGGCGTCTCGTTGTAGGTCGAATTGCCGCAAACCCGACAGAAATTGTATTTTCCGAAGTTGCCGTTCCATTGATAGGTGCCCCGGCGTCATCGGCGATGAAGGTCACATCCTTGGGCTCGTAGTAAGCCCACAGCGCGCCGCGCTTCGAGCAGTTGGAACAAGAGCACACGGTCACCGTTTCCGGCGCGAAGGCAACTTCGAAACGCGTGGCCTTGCAGTGGCAGCTTCCGGTGAGTTTCATCGTGGCGCATCCTCTTCATCTTGGATGCGCAGTATCGCAGACAGCTCCTGACAAGCCAGTGTCAGGAGGATTTCGGCAGCCCCAAAAGCCGATCGGCGAAGCTCTCAGTATGCGCGCGGCGGCACGAACAGGCAGATCGTCTTGGTGTCAGCTTTTCCATCGATCGAGCACCAGTGATATTCGCCGTCCGGCGAATCCTTGATGCGATTGTCGGAATAACCGACCAGCTCGCCGGTTCCAGCGATGACGTAGCCTTCCGGCCGCTCGCTGATCGACTTCGCCGAGACCTCACGACAATCGATGCCGGAGCAGCAGGAGAAGGGATAGCTCCAGCCTTTCGGCTTGGCAGCGGTCGGCAGCGCATCATGCGCCGCGAGAGGCAGGGATTGGCCCAGCAACGTTACAACCGCCAGGGCTGCTTTGGCAGCGGGAGAGAGGCTCGAGATGAACATCGTGTGTTCCCCCAGGTATCCTCCCAAGCGTCAAGCCTGCGCCCGTATGGTAAATGAGCCGTTAACGCTTTTGCAGCGGGTTGGCCGCGAACCACTCGACGATCGCCGGCATGTTCGTCTCGAAGCCGCCCGGAATGAAGACGTTGAACAGCGCGGCGGGTTCCGACGTCCGGTTCGCGAAGTCGTGCGTCGTGCCGGCCGGAATGAGGATCAGAGACCCCACCTCGACATCGTACCATGTCTCGCCAACCAGCACGCTCGGTCGGCCCTCGACAACGAGAAATATCTCGTCGTTAAGGTCATGGGAGTGCGCGCCGGGGCCAGGAGAATTCGGCTCCAACAACCATTCGGAAATCGAGTAGCGATCGCCGGTCTCGGCACCATCAGCCTTGAAGACTGCCGTCATTGGTCCGCAGGAATAGGTGCGGCCCCCGCCGGATTTCAGAATAAGCGGTTTTCGGACGGGTGTCGGTGTCATCACTGGCTCCAGAACATGCCCGAACCTAACCTCCCGGTGCAGGTTTTTCTTGGACAATTGTAACCGGCAACGACCGGCTGAAGCCATTGACAAACAGGGCTTCCGCGGTGTCCGCTTGGCGAATTCCAGGAGATGACGATGGCGGAACCTGCTGCGAAGGGCCTCTATAACGGGCTGCGCCAGCCCGAGCCGACACTGCCGGCGGAGGCCTATGTCAGCACCGAGGCATTCCAGGCCGATCTCGACACGATCTGGTATCGCAACTGGCTGATGGTGTGCCGCGCCAGCGAGCTGGCCGAGCCGCTGTCGTTTCGCGTCTTTGAGATCGGCACGCAACAGGTGCTCGTGGTGCGCGACGAAACCGGGCAACTGCGCGCCTTCCACAACACCTGCCGGCATCGTGGCTCGCAGCTCTGCCAGGAGAGCGAGGGACGGCTGAAGGCGCGGCTCCTCACCTGCCCCTACCATGCCTGGTCTTATTCACTGCGCGGCGATCTCGTGCGCGTACCGTCCAAGTCTCTGCCGGAGGGTTTCGACAAGGCCGAATACCCGCTCTACCGCGTGGCGCTGTCGGAATGGCGCGGCTTCGTCTTCGTGAACCTCAAGGAGAACCCGGACGACACCGCGGCCGAGACGTTTGATCCGGCGTCGCTCGACCTCACCAACTGGCCGCTCGAAAATCTCGTCTCGGGCCACGTCTTCAAGAAGGTCATGACCTGCAACTGGAAAATCTTCTGGGAGAATTTCAACGAGTGCCTGCACTGCCCGGGCGTGCACAAATCGCTCTCCCATCTCGTCCCGATCTACGGGCGCGGGCTGATGGCGCGGCACGACGATCCGGAATGGGAGCGTCACGCCGACAATGATTCACCGGAGTTCTCGGGCGGCCTGCGCAACGGCGCCGAAACCTGGTCGGCCGACGGTCACATCCACGGCTTGCCGTTTTCCGGCCTGTCGGAAGCCGATCTCGCCTCCGGCCAGACCTATGCGACGCACCTGCCCTCGATGTTTATCGTCGGCCACGCCGACTATGTGCGCACGGTGCGGCTGAAACCCCTCGGACCAGACGAGACAGAACTCACCGCCGAATGGCTGTTCCTGCCGGAGCAGATGGCCGCGCCCGGTTTCGACCTCGACAACATCATCTCCTTCGGGCTGCAGGTGCTGCAGGAGGACGCCGCGATCTGCGAGGTGAACCAGCGCGGGCTGCGCTCGCAACGCCACGCCACCGGCGTGCTGATGCCGGAAGAATACGACCTCCACCGCTTCCACGATTGGGTGCGCAGGCACCACACGAACCGGACTTAGCCCGGCGCGCAGCGGGACTGTTTTCGCGATCGGCGCGGTGCTACCGTTGCGTCAGTCGCTCGCGAGGAGGGTTCGATGCGCGCTATGCTCATTGCCATGACCGTCGCCGTGTTTCCAACGTTCGCGCAGGCGGATTGCTTTGAGAATCTCGGCAACACCGGCTGCCCGCATCTCGAAACGTTCAAGCTCAGCGAACTGCGGCAGCTCTCGTGCCAGAACCTCTGGCATGTCAGGAACTCGATCTACAATCACCGCGGCTACTGCTTTAAAACCGCGGCCGCGCAGCAAGTGTTCGACAATTCTGACTGCTTCGTCACCAACGCGTCGGCGATCAAGTTAAACCAGCACGAACAGAAAAATATCTCGCGGATCGTGAAGGTCGAAAAGGAAAAGAGCTGCTGAGCATGATCCCAAAAAGTTGCAGACTTTTTGGACAAGATCATGCGGCTAAAGACTCACCGCTCACATCGATTTCGGCAGATAGCGCCAGGTGAGCCAGCCGCAGATCGCGGTGAAAATACCGAGCGCAACAAACACCGAGCCAAGGCCGAAGAAACCGAGGATGATCGAGTAGACGAGCGGCGGCAAAAGGTCCGACAGGTCGAGATAGGTGCGGTAGACCGCCGTCATCTGCGGCCGTTCCCAGACGCGTACCGCGCGCATGAATGCCGTTGAGCCAAGTGCATCGAGCGAGATGGTGAAGAGCGCGCAGACCAGCAGGAAGACGCCGGCGATGATCGGATAGTCCTCGCCTGCATAACCCGCAGCGAAGAGCGTCGCCGTCATCGCGAAGAAACACGCCGCCATGACGGCACGAGCTCCGTAGGCCTTGCCAGCCCAGCCCCAGCCGATCGCGGTGAAGAGAAGCGCGTTGCCGGCCGACACCAATAGCCCGCCAGCGAGTTTACCCTCCCCGGTCACGACCATGAGGATTGGTCCGTAAACGAAGAAGGTCGTCCAGAAGCAGGAGC
>Ga0335075_10005509_pt1 | contig 19668 bp, 15 predicted proteins | sample Lox_Sample_24_FD_206723 | JGI IMG/M metagenome (GOLD analysis project Ga0335075, IMG submission 206723) | Soil microbial communities from Loxahatchee National Wildlife Refuge, Florida, United States - Lox_Sample_2.4 | ecosystem: Environmental > Terrestrial > Soil > Wetlands | place: USA...
GGTCATGACGGCGGCGAGCGCCTGGGTGATGATGGCGAAATAGACACCGCCGACCCGTCGCTTGAACATCGCAACGGCGAGAACAAACGCGACGAGCGTCGGCACAGCGATGATCGCAATCAAAGAGAAAGGCAGCGATTTGAACGGCACCCAGAAGAACGGCAGCGCATGAAGCTGATTCCAGTCCATGAAGTCGGGGATGCCCGGCGTCGATTGGATCTTGGTGTTCGCCACGCTCGATGCTTCGAGCTTGAGGAACATGGCCATGCAGTAACCGCCAAGACCGAAAAATAGACCTTGGCCCAGGCTGAGAATGCCCGTGTAGCCCCAGCATAAAACCAGACCGACGGCGACAAAGGCGTAGGTCAGGTACTTGCCGACGAGGTTCAGACGGAAGATGTCGACACTGAGCGGGAGGATCACGAAAATGATCACCGCGATCAGTGCGATACCAATGAGCTCCAGATTCCGGTTTTGAGTGATGGCTTTCGACATTTCGAGGTCGCTTTCTCTCTTTGCCTCTGGCTCTAATGGCCCGTCATTTCCGCATTTTGAGCGCAAACAGACCCTGCGGACGCAGCATCAGCACACCGATAACGAACAAGAGCGTGAACACCTTCGCCATCGAACCTGTGAGAAAGAATTCCAAGGCCGATTGCGACTGAGAGATCGTAAAGGCGGAAGCGATAGTTCCGAGCAGGCTTTGGGCACCGCCGAACACGACGACGAGAAAGGTATCGACAATGTACTGTTGGCCAGCGGTCGGCCCGGTCGAGCCGATCATGGTGAAGGCGCTGCCGGCGATCCCAGCAATGCCGCAACCGAGACCGAACGTCAGCCAATCGATGTGCCTTGTGTCGATGCCCACCGCGTCGCTCATCAGCCGGTTGACGACGGTCGCGCGTACTTGCAGGCCCCAACGGGTGCGGAACAGCAGCAACGCCACCGCGGCGGTGATGATCATGGTCAGACCCATCACCAGCAGGCCGTTGATCTGCACGTCGATCGTGCTGGTGGCATGAAGCGAGCCCATCATCCACTCCGGCAGATCAACCCCGACCTCGCGCGCGCCGAAGATCGAGCGGAATGCCTGCTGCATGATGAGGCTGAGACCCCAGGTAGCGAGCAAAGTATCGAGCGGGCGCGCATAGAGACGACGAATGAGAAGCCACTCGACTGCTAAACCGAGCGCGCCGGAGGCGAGGAAGGCGATAACCATCGCTACGAAAAAGTAGATCCCGAACAGCTCGGGGGCGTAGCTCTTAAACAGATTTGAGGTCAGGTAAGTCATATAGGCGCCAAGGATCATGAATTCTCCGTGGGCCATGTTGATCACGCCCATTTGGCCGAAAATGATCGCAAGGCCGAGCGCCATGAGAATAAAGACGGAGAACAGGATCAGCCCTGCGAAACCCTGCATCACCAGGATCGAGCCGAGATCGCTGTAGGAATAGCCAAAGAGCATTGCGATTCTCCACCAGCCTCAACGCTCGCGATCAGTCAGGCGGTCGGCTCCGGCGAAGCCGCTGGAGCGCAGCCGCGACAAATCATTGGTAGCCCTTCGGGAATGGATTCGGCTCCACGAGTTCCGGCGTCCTGTAGACGACATCGAATTGCCCGTCGCTCCGCGCACGACCGACTAGCGTCGTGCTCCACAAATGATGGTTCGCGTGGACGCGGACATAGCCTTCCGGCGCGTCTTTGAATTCGATGCCCGGGGATGCGGCAACCACCTTGTTGACGTCGAAGCTGCCGGCTTTCTCGCAGGCGAACTTCCACAGCCAAGGCCCGAGATAGGCAGCTTGGGTGACGTCGCCGATCACCTTGTCCTCGCCCCACATCTTCTTGAAAGCGGCAACGAACTTTTTATTCGCCGGGTTATCGAGCGACTGGAAATACTTCATGCAGGCGTAGGCACCTTCGATATTCTCGCCGCCGATGCCGCGGATTTCATCCTCGGTGACGGAAATGGTCAGCAGCGTTTGCTTATTGATCATGTCGATGCCGGCCGCCTTGAGCTGCTTGTAGAAGGCGACGTTGCTGCCGCCGACGATGATCGCGTAGATTACGTCAGGTTTCTTCAGCTTGATCTTGTTGATGACAGTATTGAACTCGGTGCTGCCGAGCGGGAAGTACTCCTCGCCGACCACATTGAGCCCCAGCATCTTGGTGATATGGATGCGTGCAATCTTGTTCGACGTGCGTGGCCAGATGTAGTCGGAGCCGAGCAGGTAAAAGCTCTTGGAGCCCTTAGTCTTGGTCACCCAATTGAGACCGGCGAGGATCTGTTGCGTGGCCTCCTGGCCGGTGTAGAAGACGTTGTGCGACTCCTCGAGGCCTTCGTAGAACGTCGGGTAGTAGAGTAAACCGTTATATTGTTCGAACACCGGCAAGACCGCTTTGCGCGAGGCCGATGTCCAGCAGCCCATTACCGCGGCGCATTTGTTCTCGACTAGCAGCTTCTTCGCCTTTTCCGCGAAGGTCGGCCAATCACTCGCGCCGTCTTCCTGGATGAACGTGATCTTGCGGCCGAGCACGCCGCCGGCATCGTTGATCTGCGAGATGGCGAGCTTTTCCGCTTCGACCGAGCCGGTCTCGCTGATCGCCATGGTGCCGGTGATGGAATGCAGAATCCCGACGGTGACCTCGGTATCGGTGACCGCGAGACCGGTCGTGTTCACCTTTGCGGTCGGGTACTGCTGGGCGACAGCTCGCGGTGGCAGTGCCGCCGTGGCCGACAGCGCAGCTGCTCCGGCGAGAAGCTGGCGGCGGGTGGGGATAAGCAGATTGCCAGTGCGCTTTGCGGAAGACATGCGACCCCTCGATTAAGCATTAGCTGTTGGCCGGCGGAGGGAGCGGAACTCGCTCCTTGAATCGGAGATTGCGCCGGTTTGCTGCATCGCAGCATACGTCGATTGACGTATATGCGTACGTCGCATGCCGTATCAAAATGCTTATGAATCCTGGAGATCGCTGAAACTGCGCCAAAGAGAAACTCGCTGCCCTTTATGTGCGCTTTTGCACTGCACGCTGCTTATTATTTCGCCACGTGCAGGTGGGGGCGCGACGTTAGACTTGGCCGGCCCCGACGAACCGAGGCAACAAGCGGCATCACAGGGATAGGAAAACGCAAGGAGTGGAGGGAAATCCGCAGCGGACGAATTCAAGACGGTGAGCGGCCATGACAGCGCAACAACGCATCGTTCGCGTCCGGCGCAATTATAATCAGTGGGTCGCAAACCAGACACTTGAGGACTACGCGCTTCGCTTCACTGCCAAAACCGCACGTCGATGGTCGAGCCTGCGCGTTGCAAACACGGCGATCGGTGCGGTCTCATTCTTGGCGCTGGAGGCGATCGGCGGATCGATCACCGTTAATTACGGCTTCGTCAACGCGACGAGCGCTATCCTGGTCGTCGGCGCGTTAATTCTGCTCACCAGCGTTCCGATCGCCTATTACGCGTCGACATTCGGTGTAGATATAGACCTGCTTACGCGCGGCGCTGGTTTCGGTTATCTCGGATCGACGATTACCTCGTTGATCTATGCCTCCTTCACCTTCCTTTTCTTTGCCATCGAAGCGACGATCATGTCGCTCGCATTCGAAATGTGTTTCGGTATCCCTTTGGCCATCGGCTATGTACTCAGTTCCCTGATCGTCATTCCGCTAGTGACGCATGGCATCACGTTCATCAGCCGCTTCCAGTTGTGGACGCAACCGGCTTGGCTCGTCCTGCATCTCGTTCCGTTCATCTATATCGCGGCCGCCGATAGCGCGTCGTTTGAGCGATGGACGCATTTCTCGGGTCTCGCCGGCCAACGCGGGGATTCGTTCAACATTGTGTTGTTCGGCACCGCCTCGACCGTCGTGTTCTCGCTAATCGCCCAGATCGGCGAGCAAGTCGATTTCCTTCGGTTCTTGCCGGCGCGCGAGCGCCGCCACGCGGCAACCTGGTGGGTCGCCTGTCTAACGGCCGGTCCTGGCTGGATCATTCCCGGCATGTTGAAGCTTCTGGGCGGATCGTTCCTGGCGTTTCTTGCTATCGAACACCTGGTGCCGCCGCCGAAGGCGACTGAGCCGACACAGATGTATCTCGTCGCGTTCGAATACGTGTTCTCTTCGCCCCAGATGGCACTGGCGTTCACCGGCGTATTCGTCGTCATTTCGCAGATCAAGATCAACGTGACCAACGCCTATGCGGGCTCGATCGCATGGTCGAATTTCTTCTCACGCCTTACTCATAGTCACCCCGGCCGCGTCGTTTGGCTGGTATTCAACGTGACCATCGCGCTGATGCTGATGGAGCTCGGCATTTTCAAGATGCTCGAGCGGGCGCTCGGACTCTATTCAATCGTTGCGGTTTCCTGGGTGAGCGCACTTGTCGCCGATCTCGTGGTCAACAAACCACTTGGGCTCAGCCCCGCCGGAATCGAGTTCAAGCGCGCGCATCTCTACGACATCAATCCGGTCGGCATCGGCGCGATGCTGGCGGCGACAGTCGCCGGCATTACGGCATTCTCGGGCCTTCTCGGCGCGGCGCTGCAACCGCTGTCGGCGTTCCTGTCGCTGGTCGTCGGCTTCGTCATGGCTCCCCTTATCGCCTGGGCGACGCAGGGCCGATTCTACGTCGCGCGCGCACCGCGGCAAAGTTGGAACGGCCAGAACGTAATCCCCTGCTCCATTTGCGAGCACCATTTCGAGGCCGAGGACATGGCCCATTGTCCGGCCTATTCCGGCGCGATTTGCTCGTTATGCTGTTCGCTGGAGACGCGCTGCCGCGACTGCTGCAAACCACAGGCGCGAATCTCAAACCAGCTACTCGCCTGGTTCGGTGAGGCGCTGCCGGAACGGGCCGTCCGACTTCTCAATACGCACGTCGGCCGCTATCTGGGGGTGTTGCTGCTCTTCATCGTCGTGATCGGTGCAGTTCTCTCGCTCGTCTATTCCCTGATGTCACACGACATGAACGGCCCCCGCGATCTGCTGGCATCGACCCTGTGGACCGTATTCTTCATCCTCATCATCATTGCCGGAGTGGCATCCTGGCTGTTCGTTCTCGCGCAGGAAAGCCGCCGCGTCGCCGAGGAAGAGACGCGGCGCCAGACCGATCTTCTTATGAACGAAATCGAGGCGCACAAGCGCACCGACGCCAAGCTGCAAAAAGCCAAGGAGATCGCCGAAGCGGCGAGCAAGGCCAAGAGCCGCCATGTCGTCGGCCTGAGCCACGAATTGCGGACGCCGCTGAACGCCATCCTCGGCTATGCGCAACTGCTTGAGCGCGATCCGGCGATTCCGCAGCCGCGAATCAATGCGATCAAGGTCGTACGCCGCAGCGCCGAGCATCTTTCCGGCCTTATCGATGGCCTCCTCGACATCTCCAAGATTGAGGCGGGCCGCTTCCACCTCAGCCGCAATGAGGTCCAGCTTTCTGGCTTCCTCGACGATCTCGTCGCCATGTTCTGCCTGCAGGCAGCCGCCAAGGGCATCGAGTTCCGCCATGTTCGCACCGGGCGTTTGCCGGCCGTCGTGCAGACGGACGAGAACCGATTACGCCAGATCCTGATCAACCTCCTGTCCAATGCGATCAAGTTCACTGATTCCGGCAGCGTGACTTTGCAGGTTCGCTTTCATCATCAGGTCGCTGAATTTATGGTCGAGGACACCGGGGTCGGCATTCATGAAAGCGATCTTGAACGGATTTTCCAGCCGTTCGAGCGCGCTCGCACCGTCGGCGCCAAGGCGACGATCGGGACCGGACTTGGTCTTACGATCACCAGCCTGCTGACCAAAATCATGGGCGGCGACATCAGCGTGCACAGCGAGGTTGGACACGGCAGCCTATTCCGCGTCAAGCTCATGCTGTCGGAAGTGCTCCGTCCGCGCATCGCATCGACGATGGAATACCGCGTTCGGGGCTATGCCGGACCGCGACAGACAGTCCTGGTGGTGGACGACAACGAGGTGCAACGCCAGCTCATCCGTGACCTGCTTGGGCCGCTCGGCTTTTTGGTGGTCAGCGCCGGCACCGGGTGCGAGTGTCTGCAGGTCGTCGAGGAAACTCATCCGAACCTTATACTCCTCGATATAGCTATGCCGGAGATGGACGGCTGGGAGGTCGCGCAGCGGCTTCGCCGTCAGCCGGGCAAACGCGCCGCGATCCTCATGCTGTCAGCCAACGCCATCGATCCTCATCACATGTTGGAAGCCGAGCGCCTCTACGACGATACGCTGATGAAGCCGATCGATCTGCGCCAATTGCTCAAGAAGATCCACTCGCTGGTCGACATAGAGTGGATCTACGAGACCGAAGCGGCTGCGCCGGCGCCGGCATCGACCGTGTCCGGGTGTCCGCCCGGTCGGGACATCGACGAGCTGATCTGGCTCGGCCAAATTGGCCATGTCACGCGGATACTCGAAAAACTGGACGAGATCGAACGCGGTTCGCCGGAATGCCGCGAATTCATCGCCCGAATGCGAGTGATGGTCAGCACATTTGACTTTACGCGATACACGTCTGCTTTGCAGGAGGCTCGTCGCGCTCATGCGTAGAAGTGAGACCCGGGACATCGTCCTCGTGGTCGACGATTCGCCTGAGACACTGAGATTGCTGACCGACGCGCTCGAGGAGGCGGGCATGACGGTTCTGGTCGCGCGCGAGGGCGAACACGCGCTATCGATTGTTGAAAAGGTCGTTCCCGACGTCATTCTGATGGACGCACTAATGCCCGGCACCGACGGTTTTGCGACCTGCCGCAAGCTGAAGCAGACCCGGGCGCTCGCGCACGTCCCGATCATATTCATGACTGGGCTCACTGATACCGAGCACATTATCGAGGGGCTGGAGGCCGGCGGAGTCGACTACATCACCAAGCCCATCGTTCTCGGGGAGTTGCTGGCACGAATTCGCGTGCATCTCGCCAACGCCCGTATGGCGCACAGCGCCCGCACGGCGCTCGATGCGTTCGGGAGATTCCTGCTGGCAGCAAGCCGCACCGGCCGCGTTCTTTGGTATACGCCCCAGGCGGCAAAACTGTTCGGCGATGCATTCACGGATTTCGACCGTGAGGACTACGTCCTGCCGCACGATGTGCAGTTGTGGCTGCATCAACGCGCGGCCGGGCAGTCCGGTTCGGAACCGGCATCTATCAAACTGAAGACCCGTAATTCGTCGGCGGGAATGCGACTTATCTACATCGCGCAGATCGGACCGGACGAATATCTGCTGCGGTTGTTGGAGGGTGAAATCGATGACGATCGGACGTTGCTGCGGCGCAAGCTTACGGTGACCGAGCGCGAAGCGGAGGTGTTGTTGTGGATCGCGCGCGGCAAATCGAACCGTGACATCGCTGAAATCCTAGATCTCAGTCCGCGCACGGTGAATAAGCACCTTGAGCAAATTTATGCAAAGCTTGGCGTCGAGAACCGCGCCTCTGCCGCCGCGCTTGCAGTGCGAACGATCGGCATACGCTGATGCACGGCCACGATCAGGTGGCCGGCACAAAGATTAGCCGGTCCAAAGCGTAGCCGTCAGAAAGCTTATACGTCATTTGACGTATTTGTCCCGGCGCAAAGCGGGCTCAAGGATTGCTGTCGAGCATTTTCCTTTCCACGGCTTTCCATGCGGCCTGACAAGCGCATGACGGAGGCTAGATGTCGTCGGACGAGCTGCAGGCGACTCTACAGCTGAGCAGGTCGCGAAAGCTGGCCTTGAGTGCTGCCGTCGCATTGATGGCGGCCGTAGTAGCCGCGTTCGCTGAGGCCGGCATCTATTTCTGGATCGGAGTTGGCAGCGCTCTCGGCGGGATGGCGCGTTACTGGTTTTCCGGCGTTGCGGCCCGCCTTTGGGGAGAGACATTCCCGTGGGGAACGTTGCTGATCAACGTCATAGGCTCGTTCGTAATCGGATTCTTTGGAACGTTGACGTATCCTGAAGGTCGCATTTTCATTGGGTCTACCGCGCGGCAATTTGTGATGGTCGGTGTCTGCGGCGGCTATACGACATTCTCATCCTTCAGTTTGCAGACTCTGAAACTCCTCAATGATGGCGAATGGCTCAGCGCCGGCGGTTATGTCGGCGGTTCGGTGGCGCTCTGCCTTGTCGCGGTATGGGCCGGCCACGCTCTTGCAGTCGGCCTGAACAGCCTGAAGGTCGTATAGTGCAGCAAACTCCCGACCACGCCCCGGAGATGAATTGACCTATGCAGCTTCCCGAAGACGGCGTTTTGCTTCGAATCTTCTTAGGCGAAGACGATAAGGCCGGTCATCTGCCTTTGTACGAGGCAATCGTGCTCAAGGCGCGGGAGATGGCTCTGGCCGGCGCGACCGTGATCAGGGGACCGATGGGCTTCGGACATTCGAGCCTGATTCACACCACCAAGGTTTTGCGCTTGTCGGAGGATTTGCCGTTAATCCTCGAAATTGTCGACCGCGCGGAGAAAATCGATGCGTTCTTGCCGGTGCTCAAAGGGATGATGGCGGGGGGACTAGTGACCTTGGAAAAGGTCAAGATCTTCCAATATGGGTCACAGCAGCTACGCAAGACCGGCTGACCTGCTTCCATTTCCCGCACCGATCATCGCCGAAAAAGTCCAGTAGTTACATGTCCGCTCGAAAATGCCCGCCCTGATTTGCAGGGCAACTGCGATCCACGCTCCTCGGCTGCGGCCTCAAAGAGCGTCCTGCCTGCTTGGTCAGCCGCTCGCCGGCTTCTCGACATAGGGCCGAAAAGTCGTCTTTTCGGTCCCGCAATCGGGGCAGCGCCACGACGAGGGCAAGGCCGCAAACGGCGTTCCGGGCCGGATCGATTCTTGCGGCATCCCGTTGGCCTCTTCGTAGATGAAATAACAACCTCGGCAGATGAATCGTCGGCTGCCGCCATCGGATCGCATCGGGTTCGATGGCACGGCCGAGGCGACCGATCGCGGCGCCAATACCGAATCGCCGACTGCGACTTCGCCCCCGTCGCGGACGATCAGGTAGACGCCCAGGTTCTTGTGACCAAATGTGGCCCGCAGCGAGCCTGGAATGTCGAGGTCGCGCCGCGCGGTTGTCGGGTTGACGTTGGTTGCACCGCAGCGGCCGTTCTTGCGATCCACCGCGAACACGGCGTCGCCAATTCGGATTTCCTTGCCGACCCAGTCGAACTCCTCCCACGGCCGCGCGCCATCGATATAGATGTTGGCGCGAAAGCGCAGTGGATCGATGCCGACGCCCCATTGCTGCTCGAGAGTTCTTATTGTCGCCAGATTGATCAAAGAGATGACATTGTCGGGCTTGTCCATGAAGTGCCCGCCGCGAGAGCGAACCAGATTTGGCGGCGCCGGCAGCGTGGGCAGCAGCCGCCAGAACAGACTCTCTAACTCGCTGCGATCGGCCTGATCAGAGAGGTCGGCCGACGCGACTTCGCGATTGCCTTCCGTGACGGTGAGCAGCATCGTCTCCAGGTCGAGCGAGGTCGCGACCTTCGCCAAGTTCTCATCCAGCATCAGCATCACGAACAGGCCCTTTTTGGCCCATTTCGGGTCCTCGCTATCGATCGGCGCGCCCGGTCGCGCCAAAGCAAAGATGCGGTCGTGCGGAAACGGCTTGCCGACGTCGAGCGCGATGCGGGCCAGTGGTTGAGCGCTCAAGCCTTTGATCGGATATCGATAGAGCCTTGTGACTTCGATCATCGGGCCGCCCGCTGGCCGGTCAATGCTGTTCGTTAAACTCTTACGGCGGCGGCGGCGTGCCGCTAGTGCCGGTTGGGAACGAAAACGAGGGTCCAGATATCGGGCCCTTTTGCCGTTGCTCGGGACGGCCGGCAGCGGCACGGTCGCCCGCACTAGAAGTTCGCTCACATCAGCGCTTGGGTCGTCGATGGCGTCGTCGACCGCGTCGGAGAGGCGTGCGAATCCCTGCTCGATCTGCTTACGTGACAGCGCCCCATAGCCGAGGATCAGTCCGCGCTCAGTCAAGGCAGAGCGGCGCGACACATAGGCGCCGGCGGAGACAAACGAATAGACACCGATCCGCGCACGGCGCGCCAAATCCTCAACGACCGCCGCATTCGGTACACCGGCAGGCAGATACCAGACCAGGTGCAGACCCGCGGTTTCGCCGCTCACGGTGACATCGCCGAAATTGCGGCGCAGCGCCGACAACAGGATGTCGCGGGTATCGCGGTAATGCGAGCGCGCGCGCAACAGATGCGCCATATAGGAACTGCCGCGCATCATCTCGGCGAGCGCGGCTTGGTTGAGCCAGGGATTGCCATGATTGAGCAGACTTTTGGCGGCGGTCGCAACGCTGACAAGCTGCTCGGGAACGACCATATAGCCTAACCGCAGCCCGGCGCCGAGCGTGCGCGAGAAGCTCCCGACATAGATCGCACAGTCGGGGGCAACAGCGGCGATCGCCTGCAAGGACGAACCTTCGTAGCGTAAATCACCGTCGCGATCGTCTTCTAGAATGTAGCAGCCGTAACGCCGCGCCCAGGCCACGATCTGCCGGCGGCGCTCGAGCGACAGGGTGTACCCCGCTGGGAACTGATGTGATGGGGTGAGATAGAGCAGCGCCGTGGGCCGTTGTGGCAGTTGTTCGGGAAGGAGGCCTTCGAAATCGATCCCGACGCTGACGATTTCAGAGCCGGTGGCTTCGAAAGCAAATGCCGCACCTTGATAACAGGGATCTTCAATTGCGCTCGGCGTGCCGTGATTGAGAAACAAGCGCGCGACGATGCTGATGCATTCCTGTGCGCCGGTGGTGACGATCACACGGCGCGGATCGGCGGTGATGCCGCGCGTCGTCGCAAGGTGATCGGCAATCGCCGAGCGCAGCGCCGGCAGACCCGCGGGATCGCTGTATTGCGACAGCCCGACAGCGCCGCCGCGTGACAGGTTGTTTTGCAGCAATCTCCGCCAAATCTTCAGCGGAAATAATGTAGCGCTGGGGCGGCCTGGAAAGAAATCGAACAACAGTCGATTCCGATTCGGCAACGCCGTCGTTGGCAGCCGGAGCGGCAACAGCGGCATCGGCATATGTGTGATCGCGCCGCCATTCTGCTCATCCGCGCCTGCCGGTTCGACGCGCGGCCCGGGCAGACTTTCCGAAACGAAAACACCTGACGCCGGCCGGGATGCGACGTAGCCTTCGGCGATCAACGCATCGTAGGCGCGCACGACGGTATTGCGCGAGACGGAGAGTTGATCCGACAGCTGACGCGACGACGGCAGGCGGGTGCCGGGACGTATGCGCGCGTGGCGTATGGCGTCGCGCAGTTGTTCGACCAGCTGATTGGTCAGCGGTTCCCGCCGCGATCGGTCCAAAAGAACAGGTATCTGCATGGGCCCGAGTGCCGCCCATCCTCACCGGCGATCGCGTCGGGGCCCGGTCGACGCCTGAACCGATACGGAACCGTAGGCGGTATGAGTCCAGTTTGCAAATCCAGTCGTAACTGGCCCCCTCAAATCGCATGCAACTGGACCCAGCACAAGGCGACTGCGGCGAGGATTGCCTAAGATGCGTGCACGGACCGACTAAAAGCCGAAACCTCGGACCGTTCGTTAGGCATATTCGAACGAAAGCGAGCCGCGGCAGGGAGGATTTCCGGCGCCATCGCTTTTTTCAGGTGTGGCTCTCGATGTGACGGCCCCGGGCGCGCATGACTTCGCGCAGCCGGAGCAATCGCGAACTCGCTGCACGATCGCAGCGCCGTTCCGTCTTCAACGGAGAAGGAACATGAGAACGACACGGCCGACTTGGCTTCATGCCTTGGTTGCGTCGGTTTTTCTGATCGGATCGGTGGCTCGGGCGGCCGCCGAAGACACCATCAAGGTCGGAATTCTGCATTCCTTATCGGGCACGATGGCAATCAGCGAGACGATCCTGAAGAACCTAATGCTGTGGCAGATATCCGAACTCAACGCCCATGGCGGCTTGCTCGGCAAGAAGGTCGAGCCGATCGTCGTCGATCCGGCCTCTAACTGGCCGCTCTTCGCCGAAAAGGCGCGCGAACTCATCAGCAAGGATAAGGTCGCCGCTGTGTTCGGCTGCTGGACTTCGGTATCGCGCAAGTCCGTGCTGCCGGTGTTCGAGGAGCTCAATGGCCTCTTGTTCTATCCGCTCGAATATGAGGGTGAGGAATCCTCATACAATATCTTCTATGGCGGCTCTGTGCCAAGCAACAAGGCGATCCCCTCGATCGAATATCTCATGAGCCCCGACGGCGGCTCGGTGAAGCGTTGGGTGCTCGAAGGCACCGACTACGTCTATCCGCGCACCAGCAACAAAATCATCCGAGCGTTTCTCCAAGCGAAGGGCGTGAAGGACGAAGACATCCTGGAGAATTATACGCCGTTCAGCTTCTCAGACTGGCAAACTGAGGTCGCGCGCATCAAGGCGTTCGGCTCCGCCGGCAAAAAGACAGCCGTCATTTCGACCATCAACGGCGACGCCAACGTGCCGTTCTACAAGGAACTCGCCAATCAGGGCATCAAGGCAACCGACATTCCGGTGATCGCCTTTTCAGTCGGCGAGGAGGAGCTGGCCGGAATCGATACCAAACCGCTGGTCGGACACCTCGCCGCCTGGAGCTATTTCGAATCGGTCAACACGCCGGAGAACAAGGCCTTCATTGCCAACTGGCATGCGTATACGGGAAACCCAAAGGCGGTCACCACCGACCCCATGGAGTCTGAATATCTGCTGTTTCATATGTGGGTCCATGCCGTCGAGCAGGCCGGCACCACCGATGTCGATGCGGTCCGCCAGGCCATGATCGGCCAGAAAATGAAGGATTTGGCCGGCTTCACCGAAGTGATGCAGCCCAGTCACCATCTCACCAAGCCGCTGATGATCGGCGAGATCCAGCCTAATGGTCAGTTCTCGATTGTCTACCAGAGCAAAACCGTGCTGGAGCCGCATCCCTGGAATCCCTACTTGCCGTCGGACAAGGGCAAGGTCGCGGATTGGGACTATCCTTGGGTCTGCGGAGGTTGCACCGAGCCAAAATATTCCCCGCTCTGAAATTCGTTTCGCACGATTGCGGTACCGAGCGGCCCGCGTCTGCCTCTCGCGGCGGCGCGGGCCATCGTTTTGGGTACATTGCCGTATCGTTGCCGAAAGACTAGCATCTCCTGGCCGGAAAGTGCGGATATAACATGAAACGGCCAGCCGGGTTTGGGCAAACCTGGGAGGACGACGCTGCTGGTGCAGAGCCGGATTTCTCATTCATATCCGAAGAGTTGGCTATCAAGTGCGACAGGCTCGTAAGAGCCTATCATGCAGCACCCGGTAGCCCCCATTTGGCCGACCTGGTGTGGCAGTCAGAGGCACGTGCACTTATCAGAAGACATCGAGTCCTTAATGAGATTTTGACGCGGTCCGCGAAGGCCAAGAGTGCAAAACGGACAGATGAGTTACTGTGCATTGTCGCAAAAGCGATCCTCGCGATAGAGGTATTAGCGAGCAATTACGCCGGGTGGGAACTCGCTTTCCCGATGCAATGCGGCGAGCCGAAAAGATGCTGAGTGAGGTCCCGTTCACATCGAGCGCACGTTTGATGGATCATTATCTGTATCAGTCGCTCAATCCTCGTCGCGATGTTGCTCGCATACTGGATCCATCTTGAAACTGTAATCGCTACCGAGGGGATCTGCTGCGGGTCGTCACGGCGGGTGCCGCAGATGACAAAGCCATCCACGTCAGAAACGGTTCAAGAACGCCGGTTGGGCCCCGTGGCACCATGTCGGCTTTGCACCGGTCGCGTCCAACCATCTTCGCCCAGCATTTCTCTTCTTGGGGATCAAGCAGACCTCGGGCTGCAGTCTACCGACCCGCAATAAAAGAGCAATTTCATAGCAAGTTCGCGGAGCGGGGGGAGCCACGACCAGGTCTGCACTGGCCATGGCACCGTCGACTTTGAGGCCTTCCTTTAGGCGGCTTGACGGTCAAGCATCCCGGGGTTCGGGAAATTCGTGGACGAGCTTGCCGTCGACCAATCCCCCTCCCTTGCCATAATCATCCCGCAGCTTCGCGTTGTTAATGCTTAGGCTGTCTTCGGCCACTAGTGGATTGTTGCGATAGGTACCCCATTGCTTGTGGAACGGCACCACGTCGTACCGTCCACAATCGGCAATGATATCCCGTGCCCATTGCGGATCCATGGGCCGCGCACCAGCGCCGCTCTCGCCTCCCGAGATCAGCCAGTCCGGGTATGGTCCGAGCCTTGGCAGCCGCAACGGCCCGATTGCCGGTTCATAGGAAATGAACTTTACGACGGCAGGGATCATTGAAAGTTGTGGCCACCGCTGATCGTATCGTTGCTGATCTTCGGCAGTCACGCCAAGCCAGACATTATGATAGCCGCAACCCCAATCCGCCGGCAGCATTTTTGCTATATTTTGCGGGCGCTTCGTCAGCAACAGCCAATCCAATCGCCGGCATTCCCGGATAAGTGTGAATAAATCGACCCTCCATGCTGCGGGAACCTTGTTGTCGAAGACATCGGCAAGTGAAGCACAGAAAACCCGGGGTCGGCGACCGCGCTCGCGCTTGAATCTCCGCGCTTGATAATTCCACTTCCTGGGCTGTTTCCAGTTAGCGTCAGAAGTTCGCTTTCGCTCGCCATGCGGTCCCCACTCAACCGTTCCGTATCGCTTGTCCATCATTGTTTCTGCGTAACAGTGATCGCATCCAGGCGATACATGCTGGCAGCCGATCCAAGGATTAAACGTATGATCGGTCCACTCGATTTTCGAATTTTCAGCCATTTACTACTCCAAGTACTTTGTTGAGCTGATTGATCTCAGCCAATCACTTTACAGAATCGAAATTCGGACGACTCCGCCGAAGAATAGGGATACGTCAGCATCTACTGACGAACACGACGCTTTCGCATACGCGCAAATCTGTTGGCGCAAGCATTAATGCCGCCCTTGCGCTGCATGAAATCCTTCAATGGTGTTGCTGAGCTCTTGTGCTCGGCGACGTACCGAAGTGCTCTACTCCAGCGGCTAACCATCTTTCGATCAGTATCGGCGTCGCAGGTGCAGCGAATAATCGCCGAAAAAGGATCCCCGACCCGAAATCCGATTATGTTCGCTGCATACCGTAACAGATTCTTGACTCGCCCGCGTCGCTGATATTCTGCACCAAGCTCGTAGACCGCTGCCAAGTATGAGAAAATCGCATCCCGCTTGCGCTTAGTTTTTATGGCGTTCCAAACGGCTTCGACTGCCAAAATCCGCCGATCAACGTTCGACGTTCGATGAGCCAAACGCCGAGGCTGTAATAGCTTCGGGAACTGTCGGTTTCTTTGCCACTCATTGACACTCGCCAAACAGCTTGCACGTTTGCTCAAAAAACTCGTCGCAACACTTTTTTGAGAGCCAATAATATCCGATTTAATGTCGTCGGAAGCTATTGATGTGTCGTCTCTACTCGCCGCGGCCTCTTCCTGTTGGACTCGCTTAAGCCAAGCGTCATGATCGAAATTATCCCCTTCCTCGACTAATGCCTCCACGTATTTTTGCGTCCGCCGTGGAAACCAATTTGGTGCGCTCATTCGTCGTCCTCGTCGCGCTCTTCGCTGTCTTCTTCATGTTCCTCAAACAATTCGCCAAAAATGTCAGGTTTCCGGCCCTTCTTGACCGGGGGCAAGTACCAGGGCGTAATCTGAAGTGACAGGTATGCGTCGCCAGTCGTTTTCTCGCGATTACGCCACGCGGCAATGTTACAAGTCACTTCACCACTTCCAGCCGCTTTATATTGGCGGGCAATTTCCACGAACGTTTCCTTCAAGAGCGTGAAATTTCCGGTCATGTCTGGTGACCGCGGCTTTGTCTTTTTTGCTTTACGCAGGGACCCGAGAGATTTGTGTTTTATGATCTTGTTTTTTGTTGACATTGCGAAATTCCATTTGTGTTTGATAATTTTAATGTTGTCGTTTGACGCGAATTAGTGTCGCTGCTGACGAAACAAATTAGTATGTTGTTGCCTCGATAGCGAAACACCCATTTTGCCCCCAAAAACGCATCCCCCCGGTTGATTCGATGTTTTTGGGGTAGACCCTTGTAAAGTGATTTGCACGGCTCTAGATCGAGCTCCGTGTTAATTGATTTATTTCAGGACCAAATGAATGTTTCGAGGACACTCGCAGCGCTTTCGCGCACATGTCAAAACGCATGAAGCTATCATCGACAACGAATACTGGTACGAGGATGGACCGCCGTTCCTGGCCGCACAGTTTACGGCCAAGAAGACAGCTGAACGTCAGGCTGACGTCATCGATATTCTGCTACGTGCAGCGAACAGAGCTGATTCCACCGGCGACCGTGAACTCGCTAAACGCTACGGGTTGCTTTCCGACAAATTGGAGGGGTGTCGCCGGCATCGCCGCTGTGGGTCCATGGCATGCCCAAAGTGCGCTAGGGCGACTCAGCGGGCAAAAGTCGACGCGGAACAGCGATTTATCGACAGCCAGGAGCTCCGGAATTCAGGCAAATACCTCGTATTATTGAGCCTCATTCCGGAGGCCATGACCTACGAACCGGGGGAGTTGCACAGCATTGATATCATCAACGCTAACCGGTGGCTGAAAGACACCTTGGACGGTCTAAGCATTAAACGCACCACGTTTGGATGCCCGGATTTTGGGTGGGAAAATCGTCGTGGTGGAAACTATTTCCAACTACATTGGCATCTGGCTGCCTGGACACGGCATCCAGCTCGCTTAAAGGCCCAGCTGAAGCGCGGCTTCTGCAGGGCGAGAAAATACGAGCGACCAGTCGATGTGGAAGTCACTTACGACCACGATTTTTTGCCGTACATGAATAAAGTCGTCAAGCTGCCCGACTTGCTCCGGAGAGCATGTCGGCAATTGCCGGAGCTGTTGTTGACCCTTGATCGATTTGATCCTCTTGATTTTATGGTCCTAAGAGGATTGCGGCTCAGTGCTCAGGGGAGACGAATTAAATTAAGCCGCATTCGAAAAGCCAAGTGAAAAACGCAGATCGAGGGAGCGTATCGAGAACATGGAAAGAATCGGTCAAATTGGCCCTCCCGGGGCCGAAAGACGCGGTTGTTTGTGAGAATGTGATTATATTTTCAACGTAACTGATTTCCACCACGCTGACCGACCATCAGCGTCGCAAAAGCGTCAAGACGCTAATTTGTAAACTGAGCACTGATAACTGAGCAACTCAGTTTCGAATACACATTTTCCACCAGGAGCTTTTTCAATGACTAATTCCAATGCGATTATTAGGCTGACCAACAAGGGTGTATTTGCCATAGACCGGGAAACCGGGAGGCAGCGCAAAGTCGCTGCGGCAATTAAATTGCGTGCCCTTGGGCAACGCGACCGTGACAAGGTCTGGCTAGTCGAAATCCGCTTCCGCACCATCGAGGGCGTCAAAAAATCAGAGTTCTTCGAGTTCTCCAGGCTCCGAAAGAAACACAGGCATGAAATCGAGACTAAGGTAGCAGACCTGGGATACGATTGGCCAGACGACGAGAGCCTATCTGGAATGATCCTAAATGAGATCACCAGGGCTAGACCGAAACGGCGGTTCCAGCTGGTCGATGCGCCTGGTTGGTACGGCTCAGCATTCGTATTACCGCACCGGGCTTTTGCTCTGGGAAACGAAAGGGCCAGAATCTACATCAATGCCGGTGGTGATGCACATGTGGGTGCATTTATCCGTGGGGAAGGCTCACTGCGGGACTGGCAGGAGCGAGTGGCCGCACCAAGCCGCAAGTCCAGCCGCTTACGTGCCTCAATAGCGGCTGCGTTGGCTGCACCCTTTTTGAGAACGGTCGGTCTCGACTCATTTGGAATAAATTGGTTCAGCGAAACATCGGATGGCAAAACGCTGTTGCTGATCGTTGCAGCGTCCGTTGCTGGTCTGATAGGGCCTGACGGACTGCCCGGCTGGGCGGATACCGAACCCGCCCTCGAATGCCTCGCCCGCGGCCATCGCGACAATGTCCTGCCTCTCGACGAGGCGGGTGACGGCGAGCACCAAAGGCCATTGAACGAAAAAGCGCAACTGATCGCCTTCCTCGTCGCCCGAAATAGGCCGCGCAAGTTCGCCAAGAGCCATGAACTCAAGCACAATCTCGGCCAACGAGACTACCGAATTATCCTGCTTAGTACGAGCGAGCGGGCGTTGCGGCAGATCGCCCGTGCGGCGGGCAAGCGCCGGCTGGGCGGCGAGGAAGTGAGATTCATCGACATCCCAGCGAGCGAGCCCGGATCGCTGGGGATTTTCGATAAGAAGATCAAGCCGGCAAAAGGCAGGACAGATCGCGAGACCACGAAGGAGTTGGTCGAAGGCATCAAAGCTAATGCGATTAAATATCAAGGCCATGCGCTGCGCGCGATGATGAAGAAATTCGTCAAGGACCCAGCCGGGCTGGAGAGGTTGCGACACTACAAGCGACATTTTGAAGATCATGCTGCCGTGCGCGGCACACATAATGCTCAGTATCGCATCCGGAGCAATTTTGCTCTGCTCTATGCCGCTGCTGCTCTGGGAATCGACTATGGTGTTCTGCCATGGAGGAAGCGCGCAACTCTCCAGGAGATAGAAAAATGCATGCAGCTTGCCCTGCATGAGATCGAAACGGGTTCGGATGTTGTCTCGTCTGAACATGCAGCCGAGACCTTCACGAGTGAAATTCAGCATGTCTGCAAGCACCTCAAGGCTCAGCTTGGGCGTGCTCAGATTATCAAGGTCAAACCTAGGAAGAAGGTAAACGACGAGCAGGCCCGTGATCGGGTGAAGGCCGACGGCTTCACTATCGGCGGCGAAATCCACGTAAAACCGGATCGGTTCAAGGATTGGATTCCCGCGCCGGCCGAGCGCGAATTGCTCAAAGTGCACAGGGTGCTTCGCACGGAGCGCAATGACACCGCGACTGTTGAACGGAAGATTTCCGGCATCGGCGGCAAGCGCAGATATTTCGTCATAGACGGTGCAGTGCTTGATCGAGTTTGCACGAAGGCCTGAACGGATCACGGCCTCAAGGGGCTAAAGACGGGCGCCACTTCTCAGGACGAGGTCCTGGTAACCTACTTAACGATCCCGAACGCGCTGTCCGCAACCTGGTAAAGTTCTGGATCAAAGCTGCGCCCCTATTGCAGGTGGCGGATGCCATTCCCGATGACCTCCAACGCAAGCTCGCGGATGGTCGTGACGAGGTGCGATTCCTTGTCGACATTGGGGACGTATACATCTCCGCCGATGGGACCCTCGATCTGTGCACGTAAACGCGCACTCATCCGTGGACTTCCTAACAACTACTGTAATACCATTCACCCGGCGGCTCTTAGCTGCTCCACGCCTTTGACTGGTTCCAAATCGAAGTAATTGCCGCCATGACGGCTTCTGCCTTTGCCGGTGAGTTTGTCTGGGTGCGAAACGATTCCCGCCAATCCGCCTTATATTAGCGGACGGCGGCTTGGGTTGCACGCTATTGCGCGCCGCATCGGTATCCGTGCCTGGCGTTCAGCATAATCGGGCAGTGCGCAATGCGCTATTCATCAATCGGCTTATCCATCGTCGCCATCCTCGTTGCCTTGCTCAACGCTTTGGCCGGCAAGTTCCGAGTTGGAGATCTTTGGCAGCTCATTCTTCCAGTTCTTGTTGCGGTTTCGATAGTATACTCGTTTGCGATCACGCTTT
>Ga0335075_10005510_pt1 | contig 19664 bp, 20 predicted proteins | sample Lox_Sample_24_FD_206723 | JGI IMG/M metagenome (GOLD analysis project Ga0335075, IMG submission 206723) | Soil microbial communities from Loxahatchee National Wildlife Refuge, Florida, United States - Lox_Sample_2.4 | ecosystem: Environmental > Terrestrial > Soil > Wetlands | place: USA...
GGTCTGGGTCGCGAGCCGATCCGACGCCGGCGACACGCCGCTCGGGGTGTGGCCGGGCCTCGCCGAGCGCCCCGACGTGCGCTACGTCGTGCGCGACTGGTTGGCCAAGCTGCGGATCGTCGCCGCCGGCTTGGCGATCACGACCATCGCTCCGATCATGATCGACGCCCTGCCCGAGGGCATCGAGGTCCTTCAGGTACGCGGCGAGCCGCAGGAAGCTCGTCGCGTTGTGGTGGCCCGCCGGCCCGGGCCTCTCGACGGCCCCACGGCGCGAGTAATCGACGCGCTGCTCGAGGCCGCTCAGCCCCCGGGCAGGTAGCGACGGGCAGTCACGTACTCGTCCCCAAACGCCGCCACCGAGATGACATGCACGGCGCTCGCCGAGTTCGGGGCCTCGATCATCTCCCCGCCGCCTATGTACATGCCCACGTGCGACACCGCTCGCGAGGGCGGGTCGGTCGCGAAGAAGACGAGGTCGCCGGGCTCGAGCGCGTCTCTGGCCACCGGCTGCCCGGCGAGGGCCTGCGCGTCGGCGTCGCGCGGGATGACGATCCCGTTCACGCGGTAAATCAGGTTGACCAGCCCGGAGCAGTCGAAGCCGAACGCCGACGTGCCGCCCCACAGGTAGCGCACGCCGAGGAACAGGCGCGCGGTGGCGACCAGCTGCCGGCCCGTCGGCACCGGGATCGCAGCAGCCGACGCGTAGACGTGCACGGCCGAGCCGGGCAGCCACCCAATCCGGCCAACCGGGGTCGCGACCTGCACCTCGGTGGGCGACACGCCGACCACGGGCAGGCGCGTTCCGAAGCTGAGCTGCAGCGGGCGGCCCGCGCCGCGCAGCGACGCCATCGGCGCGGTGACCTCGGCGATGCGACCGGCTAGGAGATCACCGAACGGCAGGTCCGCCGTGAGCTGTCTGGTCGGGACCCAGCCGGGATAGCCGAGCCGGTCGATGGGCGTGGGCTGATCGGTCACCGCGACCCGAGTCCACGAGCCGCGCTGCCCGAGTATCCGCACCGGTTCGCCGAACAACGCCTGGGTCTCGATCCGGCCGTCCAGTCCGAGTCGTGCCGCGGTGCTCAGCACGTGGCTCCACGCGGCCATGTTCACCGGGTTCCCGAGCGCCGGCTGGTCGATCGCCCGGGGGGTGGAGGGGCTCGCCCACACGGTGGCCACCGACACGTCGACGTAGCGAACGGAGGGCGACGCCACGCTTGCGTGATCCTGCAGGCTCGCTTGGCGCGCGACCGCAGGACGCACCAAGGAACCCGTTCCGATCTCGATCACCGGATGCGCCGACGGTTTGAGCCAGCGAAGGACATCGAGGAGCTCTCCCTGCGGGAGGGCAACGCACCCCTCGGTTGCACCGCCGACCCAGCTATGCAGGAAGATCCCCGAGCCCAGCGCGTTCGCGCCGCTACGGATCGGATTCATGTTGAACTGGACGACCGCGAAATACGGATACGCAACCGTCTCGGTCCAGAGCGGCTCCGACCATGCGGCGAATCCCGGAGTGACGCCGCACGCGACGTGGACGAAGCGGTTGTAGCGCGGCGAATACGGGTCTTCGTCCCACCAGTCACCGCACCTGAGCCGGTGATAGGCGTAGTGCAGGCCCCCCGGATTCGGCTCGTTTCCGTACATGGTCGCGCCGATCCCGAAAACGCCGATCGGGGTGGCGTGATCGCCCTCGCGGCGCGCGCCGGCCGGGAGCAGGTGGCCCGAGCCGGTTTCGGCCTGCCAGGGTCCGAACACGGGCCGCCAGGGCGAGCCGGCGTCGGCGCGTTGATAGGCACGCAGGGTCGCGAGGTAGCCCTGCGGATGATCCGTCGGGCTCGACACCACGATGAGCTGATCGGCGCTCGCCGGGATGTTCAGGGTGCTGGCGCCGGCCAGCCCGGGATGCACCACGGCCGCCGCTGCGAGGACCGCAGCAACCCAGATCACGACTGAGCGCGTCATCTCTGCGCGGCGCGCTCGAACATCTCCGCCGCCGCCTCATGGAAGCCCGATGGAAGCCCAGCCGCGGCGAAGGTCGAGGCGATCTCGTTCATCTCCCCCACCCACCGCCACCCCTTGACCGCGGCGGAATCCTCCGCGCTCTGCAAACGGACATCGATCCCGGGTTGCGAGCGCGCCCATTCGGCCCGCAAGGCGTCCTCGACGCCGTTCACCTCGGCGCTGGCCGCGGTCGCCAGGAGCAGCGCTGCCGAGCCCTTGGTCCATGCCGCGTAGGCCATCTTCACCGCCGACGCCGCGACTGGCGAGCCGTCGAGGAGGACAGGCTCGAGCCGAGTGCTCTCGAACAGGAGCGATGCCTCGAGTGCATGCGGCCCGGATAGGTACAGACGGGTGGTCCCCTCCCGACGCGGCGGGGGACCCACGATGCCGCCATCCACCCAGCGCTCGCCGATGAGCTCTCCGATCCGGATTGCGGTCATCGGCGACACCGCGTTGGCATCGATCACGAGCGCCGATGTGCCTTGCAGGGAGCCCGCTACATCGAGGGCCGCGTGCGGCGGGCACACCGACAGAATCACCTCCGCGTCGGCTAATTCCTCGACCGGGGTCAGCCCGGCAGCGCCGGCGCGCCGGGCGGTCTCGTCGCTTCGCCCCTGCGGGAGCCACAGCACCGTGTGCCCCTGCTCGACCAGCAGGGCTCCGATCGCCGCGCCCATCTCCCCCGGATGCAGCAGACCGACACGCACCGGCCCATCATGGCAAACCCGAGCTCGGCTTTATTCGTCCAGATTCTCGACGATCTCGTTCGCGCGCGAGAACTGATCGGGCGGCACGACGAGATAGATGTCGCCACGGCCCAGGCGATCGAGCGGCCGGTCGGCGACGCAGGACGCGTCGACGCCGAGCTCGCGCAGACGATCGCGCCACGCCACGGCGGTGGTCTGCTCCTCGAACGTGGTCACGGTCTCCCAGCCCTCGAGGCGGGGGTCATCGATGGCTACCGCGGGCTCCTTGGCGCCGGGGAGCTTGCGGAAGCGCGGGAATCGCACCGGCCGAGACTACGCCCCGTGCGAGTGGTATTCGAGCAGCTGCGTGAGCAGGCGCTGCAGCACCCTGCGGTCCGAGGCCGAGAGCGGCGCCATGAACGCCTCCTGGGCCGCCTCGATTCGACGGTCGAGGCGCTTGAGCGCTCGGGCGCCGGCGGGCGTGAGGTCGACGAGCATCCGCCGGCGGTCGTTCGGGTCACGCAAGCGCGTGACGAGACCGTCCCGCTCGAGCTCGCGCAACAGCGCGTGCATGTCGCTGCGGTCGATCAGGAGGCGTCGTCCGAGTGCCGCCTGGCTGGCCGCTCCACGCTCTGCCAGGGCGCTCAGCACCGTGAAGTGCTGGCGGCGGAGGCCCTCCGCCTCCAGCGCAGCGGTGACGAGACCCGAGGCGCTTGCGGAGAGCCGGCCGACGAGCCAGCTCGGAAGCTGGCGCATCCGGTCGGGCGGATCGTATTCGGCGAGGTCCGCGTCTGACCACGGCATCTTGCGAATTATAAGTTGGCCCCGCCAACGTTGACAGCGCCAATGGACACCGATATCGTTGGTTCTACCAACGTTGATTGCACCAACAAAAGGAGCTGAAAGCGATGTCCAACGCCCAATCCACTTCACCCGAGGTCCAGATCAGTCAGATCGGCGACCGGCAGGCGATCGCCGATCTGATCGCCCGGCTCGGACTCATGCTCGACGAGAAGCAGTTCGAGGACGCGCCGTCGATCCTGGTCGATGATGTAACCGTGCAGACCCCGGGCGGCTCCTCGAGCGGCCTCGGGGAGGTCATGGCTCAGGCGGAGCGAACCCACACCGTCCGAACCCAGCACGCGATCACCGACGTTCTGATCGAGCTGAACGGTGATACGGCGCAGGCCCGCGCCAACCAGATCTCGACCTTCGCCCCGGACCGGCCGGGGGCGCGCCTACTGGTCAACGGCGTCGAACAAGCCAGCCCGTATCTCACCATCGGCGGGCTCTACCGGTTTGGCGCTGTCCGCACCGAGGCGGGTTGGCGTCTGTCGCGGATCGAGAGCGAGACGCTGTGGAGCAGCCAGCCTCAGACCAGGGGCGCCCTGATCACGCAGACTGCCAAGTAGCCATCATCAGGCCGACACCGCGACCGCGGTCGGGACCGGCGTGCGCGTCCCCTCGCCCCCGACCGCGACCGCCGCCTTGGCCGTTACCAGGTGGTAGAGGATCAGAAGCTGAACCAGCGCCAGCGACTCGGAGCGATGCAGATCGGTACCGATCGTGAACTCGCCGAGACGGCGGGTGCGCAGGTGGGTGGCGAAGTGCATGCGGGCCCAGATCGCCTCCTCGATCGCCTCGGCGTGGTCGGGATCCATGCGCCCCGGTATGCGCAGCACCCGCTCGTCGCCGCGCTCCACCAGCGTCAAGCCGTCCGGCTTGCCGTTGATCAGCGGCGAGAGGTCCGGGTGGGGCAGCCCGTCGCGCAGGGTGAGCTCGGCCTCGAGGTGGATCTGATCCTCCTCGGACTCCCCCTCGGATGGCCTGAACGAGACCAGCATGTCGGCGTGGCGCCGCTGGGGGCGGATGAACGCCTCGGAATCCGCCTCGCGACGGTCAAGCTCGGCGAGCACCTCGTCGGTTGTATAGCCCCGCCGCGAGCAGTCGCGCTGCACCTTCCACCGCCGCCGCAGCTCCTCGGGGGGATTGAGGAATACGCGCACGTCATAGACGTCGCGCATCTCGGGGAGGTGATAGCCGAGCAGTCCCTCGATCACCGTGAACCGCTCGGGATGAACGTAGACCGGCGGACCGAAGGTACCGTCCTTGTGCCGGTAGACGGGCTTGATGATCGCCTCGCCGCGCCGCAGGTGACCGAGGTGCTGGGCGATGATGTCGAGGTAGTTGCAGTCGGGGTGAAGCGGGCTGATCCCGAGTTCCGCTCGCTGCCTGCGGTCGTAGCGGTGATAGTCATCGGTGCAGATGTGGGCGACGTGCTCCTCGCCGAGCACGCGCACGAGCCCGCGCGTGATGGTCGTCTTGCCGGCGGCGGAGTCGCCGACGACGCCGAGGACGACGGGTCGCGCGGCCCGCCGGTGGTTGGTAATCGACACCGTCATGCCGCCTCCCGTTCCGCCTCGGTTCTCGTGTCGTCCTTGAACACGCTGCTCTTGAGGATGTCCTGGGCCTCGATCTGGCCGAGCATCTCGACCGTCGGCTCGGTCCCGGACCGCACCGCCTCGTAGACCCGATTGGCGTGGCGCAGCCGCGCCCGCTCGATTCCGTTGCGCACGCTCCGGGCGTGCGCGAATCGCGGGCGACCCATACGCCGGACAATGTACTGGCGGAACGCCTGCTCGGCGTCGGGGGACAGCGCGTAGTTCTCGGCCGACAGCATCAGTCGCCCGATCGCCAGGAGCTCATCCGCGGAGTAATCGGGAAAGTCGATGTGGTGGGCCACGCGCGAGGACATCCCCGGGTTGAGCCGGAAGAAGTCGTCCATCCGGTCCTTGTAGCCGGCGAGCACCACGACCAGGCGATCTCTCTCGTTCTCCATCACCTGGAGCAGTATCTCGATTGCCTCCACCCCGTAGTCGCGTTCGTTCTCCGGACGGTAGAGGTAGTAGGCCTCGTCGATGAACAGAACTCCACCGTACGCACGCTTGAGCACCTCCTTGGTCTTCGGAGCCGTGTGGCCGACGTACTGCCCGACCAGGTCGTCGCGAGTCACGGCCACGACGTGGTTGCGCTCGATGTAGCCCAGGCGATGCAGGATGTCGGCCATCCGCATGGCGACCGTCGTCTTGCCCGTCCCGGGGTTGCCGGTGAAGCACATGTGCAGGGTCGGCCGTCCCGCCGCCAACCCGGCGTGCCGGCGCAGCTGGTCGATCACCAGCAGGGCCGAGATCTCTCTGATCCGCGTCTTCACCGGCCGCAGCGCGACCAGTTCGCGGTCGAGCTCATCGAGAACCGACTCGATATTCGCCTCGCGGACGACGGTCGCGATATCCGAGACCTCGACCGCGCTCATGCCCCGGAACCGTTCAGGTAGCGGCTGCCCGCCGGCCGGTCGGCCGAGTACGGATACAGCCGGTAGCGCATAACACGATCGTGAGCGTCGGTGCGATCGAGGCGAAACCCGGGCTCGTGAGGAGGTTGATTGACGATGAAGCTCAGCGCGGTGGTCTGCCGACCGTAGGAGGCGTCGTACGCGATCACCTTGATGTAGTGACTGGGGTAAGCCTCCCGGCACGCGCGCACCTCGCGCATGACGAGCTCGACATCGTGCACGGTCAGGTCGAACATCGGCAGACCCCACATCTCCCAGTAGGAGCTGCGCGGGTGGGGGTCGTCGGTGTATTCGACCGACATCGCCCAGCCGTGATCGAGTGAATATGCGATCTGGGCGCCGATCTGCTCGTCGGTCAGATCGGGAAGAAACGAGAAGGTTCCCTGGGTGATGCGCATGGTGTTTCCCTCCTGCTCAGACGAGCGTGGGCGTGACGACGTAGTCGGGAGTGTCGGTGGACTGGAAGTCGAACGTCACGTCCTTCCACACCTGGAGCGCGGCGTTCAGCTCGGGGCATCCCTTGGCCGCCTTCTCCAGGATGTCGGGGCCCTCCTGGAAGTAGTCGCGGCCCTCGTTGCGCGCCTGGATCATCGCCTCGACGGCAACCCGGTTGGCGGTGGCGCCGGCGCCGATACCCATCGGATGGCCGATGGTTCCACCCCCGAACTGGAGGATCACGTCCTCCCCGAGGTAACGGAGCAGCTGGTGCATCTGTCCAGCGTGGATGCCCCCCGAGGCCACCGGCATCACCGCCGGCAGCGAGGCCCAGTCCTGATCGAAGAAGATCCCGTTCTGCAGGTTCTCCGGGACGTGGCCGAGGCGCAGGGTGTCGTAGTAGCCCTCGATCATCGAGGGATCGCCCTCGAGCTTGCCCACCACCGTGCCCGCGTGGAGATGATCCACGCCGAGCAGCCGGCACCATTTCGCGATTACGCGGAACGACACTCCGTGGTTCTTCTGCCGGGTGTAAGTGCCGTGTCCGGCGCGGTGGAGATGGAGGATCATGCCGTTGCGCCGGGCCCATTTCGACATCGACTGCATCGCCGTGTAACCGACGGTCAGGTCCATCATGATGATGACGCTGCCGATCTCCTTGGCGAACTCGGCCCGCTCGTACATGTCCTCCATCGTCGCCGCGGTCACGTTCATGTAGTGACCCTTGACCTCACCGCTTGCGGCACTCGCGCGGTTCACCCCCTCAATCGCGTACAGGTAACGATCGCGCCAGCGCATGAACGGCTGGGAGTTGATGTTCTCGTCGTCCTTGGTGAAGTCGAGGCCGCCGCGCAGTGCCTCGAACACGACGCGGCCGTAGTTCTTGGCCGACAGGCCGAGCTTCGGTTTCACCGTGGCGCCGAGCAGCGGGCGCCCGAACTTGTCGAGATACTCGCGTTCCATGACGATCCCGTGTGGCGGGCCCTGGAAGGTCTTGACGTACTGGGTGGGGATCCGCAGGTCCTCCAAGCGCAGCGCCTTGAGCGCCTTGAAGCCGAACACGTTGCCGATGATCGAGCTCGTCATGTTGGCGATCGAACCCTCCTCGAACAGGTCGAGGTCGTAGGCGATCTTGGCGATGTACTCCCCCTCGCGTCCGGGTACCGCGGTCACGTCGTAGGCCTTGGCCTGGTAGCGCTCGTGCGCGGTCAGGCGATCGGTCCACACCACCGTCCAGGTCGCGGTCGAGGACTCGCCGGCCACCGCGGCCGCCGCCTCCACCGCGTCCACGCCCGGCTGGGGCGTGATCCGGAACGCGGCCAGGATGTCCGAATCCTTCGGGACGTAGTCGGCGTCGAAGTAGCCCATCTCGGCGTACGGAGTGACGCCTGAGGCCCATCGGTCCTTCTTCGGTTGAGGGGGTGCGCTGATCGCCATAGCTCATTGACCTTTCGCTCGATGGCGGTAAGGTAGGGCCGACGACACATAAACATCAAATTCTTATTTGTCGTATCAACATAAACATTTCTCTATAGGCGGTCCCTGATGCCACGCCCGATCCTGCTCGGCATCGCCGGCGATTCCGCCGCGGGCAAGACCACGCTCACGCGGGGACTGGTCCGCATCCTGGGCGAGGCGCAGGTGATCCACGTCTCGGCCGACCACTACCACCGGTATGACCGCCAGCAGCGAGCGGCTCGGAAGATCACCCCCCTTCACCCCGAGTGCAATCACCTCGACGTGCTCGAGCAGGATCTCGGGCATCTGCGCGCCGACCGGTCGATCTTCAAGCCCGTATACCGCCACCAGGACGGCACGTTCGCGCCCGGCGAGTACGTCGCCCCTGCCACCTTCGCGATCGTCGAGGGCCTGCTCGCGTTCCATACGCCGGCCATGCGCGACCTCTATGACGTCCGGGTCTACGTCGACCCGCCCGAGGACCTGCGGCGCGGTTGGAAGGTTCAGCGCGACTGCTCGCGTCGCGGCTACACGACCGATCAAGTGCTCGAGGAGCTCGACCGGCGGGAGGCCGATGCCGAGGCCTACGTTCGCCCCCAGCGGCGCCACGCCGACCTGGTGATCTCATTTATGCCGGGCGATCGCGGTGACCAGGAGCACCTGGACGCGAAGGTGACGCTGCGCCCCGGCCTCGTCCACCCGGATCTTTCCGCGCTCGCCGACCGCGAGGAGCAAGGCATCGTGCTCGTGGCCCGCGGCGCGGAAACCGTGCTCTGGGTGCCGGGCACGATCCGCCCCGGGGACAGCGCGGCGATCGAGGAGACCATCTGGGAGGGGATGCACTTCGCCAGTCACCTGCGCACCGAGCGCCTGGGTGAGTTCACGGTCGGCACTCGATTGCACCGCTCGGAGTCGCTCGCCATCACCCAGCTCCTGGTCCTCTACCAGCTGGTCACCGCGCGCGCCGCGGTGGCGATCGGGGCGATCGACGCGCGAACGGACCGTGACCCGTCCCCGGCCCACCCCGCGGCATAGACCATCGTCGATGTCTCCACGGCGATCTTTGATGGATGTCGCGCGCGACAGCGGGTATTCATCGTGCCGGTGTCGCCCGACGAGCGCACACGCGCGATGCTCGCCGCCCAGTCCATCCTCGATCAGGGGGCCTGGTGCGTGCTCGAGGTCTGTGTGGACGTGCCAACCCAGGCGTGGGAGCCTCGCACGCTGATCTTCGACCTCGTCCCGAGCGCGGTCGCCGACGTGGTCGCAGAGGAGGTGGGCCAGGAACCACAGCTGCACGCCCGCCTCACCGGCTGTGACCGCTGGACGCTTGCCCCAGATCCGGGGCTCGGAGCGTTTCTCTGCTACCTGGCGCCGGCTAACGGATAAGTGCCTCGAGCCGTCCGGCGTCCGCGCGGATGAATTCGGTGAAGGTCGCGGCGGGTCCACGGATGGGACCGACCGCGGAGCGGAGGACGAACCACGGCCTCGGGGCCGGGCCGTCGGTGAGCGCGATCTCCCCCAGCCAGCCCGCCGCGAGCTCGGGTTCGACCGCCGCACGCGACAGAAGCGAGACGCCCAGCCCTGCGCGGGCGGCCTGCTTGATCGCGCCGTTGGATCCGAGCGTGAGCGTCTTGGGGCTGAGACCCCGCTCCTGGAGGAACTGCTCGCCCAACGCCCGCGTCCCCGACCCCGGCTCGCGCAGAAGCCACGCCCGGTCGGCGAGAGCGCTCGCCGGCACGGGCCCGCCGACCGCGGCCGGATCGTCCGCACTGGTGATGCAGACGATGTGGTTCGTAAGCAGTGACTCGGCGACGAGACGCTCGTCGGCGGGAGGCTTGCCGGAGATCGCGACATCGGCCAGGTGGCTCGACACGCGCTCGAACACGTACTCGCGGTTTCCCACGTCGAGCGCGAGCTCGATGTCCGGATGACGCAGAGCGAACTCGCGCATCAGCGGCGGCACGAACGACTCCGCGGCCGTGGTGACGGCCGCGATCCGCAATCGGTGAGCGGCGAGCGCGGCTGCCTCGCGGGCGGCCTGACGCCCTTCCTCGAGCAACCCGACGACATCCGCCGCGAACGGCCTGAACGCGCTCCCCGCCTCGGTCAGCCGGATGCCGCGACCCGCTCGCTCGAACAGCTCACAGCCGAGTTCGCGACCGAGGGCGGCGATGGCGGAGGAAACCGACGGCTGGGTGACCACCAGCTCGTCGGCCGCCGCCGTGACCGAGCCGCCGCGGACGGTCGCGAGAAATGCCGTGAGCTGGGTGACCGTTATAGCCAAGAGGCTAAGCGTATCGCGGTTCCCATAGAGGTTTCGCGTGACAGTTGGGGCTCGACCGAACTCTGGCGATTCGCTTGAGGTTGCCTCAAGCGGCCGCCGAGGAGTCGCCGGCGAAGAACCGGCGCGGGTTCTCGACCATGAGCTGATCGATCTGGGCCTGCTTGACGCCCTCGCGGAGCAGCGCCGGCAGCACTTGCTTGGAGATCAGCAGGTAGTCGGGGTTCTCGTTGGCGAACGCCGGGTCGCCGACCATGAAGTCACAGAAGCACGCCGCGTCATGCGACAGGTGAATCCGGTCGCCGTATCCCGCCGCCAGCAGGGCGACGAGCGTCTTGATGCGATCGGCGAGTGGGTTGAAGTGCTCGATCCCGAAGCGATCGCAGCCGAGCCACGCCCCGCTGTCGGCGATCGCGCGGAGGTACCCCATGTCGTTGCTGTCGCCGCAGTGGGCGATCACGATCCGGGTCGGATCGACGCCGTGCCCGGTCAGCGCCTCAAGCGCGGCGAGCCCGGTCCGCTCGGCCGCGTTGGTGTGGACCATGATCGGCGCGCCGGTCTCGACGCCGGCCGCGGCGACGGCGGCCAGGATCCGCGGGATGTCGCCGATCACGCCATACCGTTCGACCGTGCATTTGAGGAAGGCCGCCTTGACCCCGGTGTCGTCGATGCCCTCCCGGATCTCGCGGACGAACAGCTCGGCGAGCGCGTCGACGGTGCGGTACACGAGGAAGTTGGGCAGCCCGAGAAACGCGTACACGCCCGTCGCCACGACGATGTTCAGATCGACGGCGGCGTTCAGCGTCTGGAGGCGAGGGATGTAGCGACCGAGACCCGGCGCGGTCGGATCGACGATCGTGCGGATGCCCGCCTCACGGACGGCGCCCAGCTTCGCGGTCGCGTCGTCAAGGCGTTCCCGCTCGTTCCAGTAACACCCACCGAACACGTGGCCCCAGTTCTGGAGCGCCTCTGCCTGCATGATGAACACGTGCTCGTGCATGAGCGTCGGACCGAGCTGACTGACGTCAACTGGACCCCGGACCGTCTCAACGGCGGCGGGGGTGGGCGGGTGGGATTCCGTTGCCATCGTCTCTCCTCTGTGTTTGCCTCGCAGCGGGCAGCCGCCAGAGACTAATCAGCGAGGAGAGGTGCCCGCCGTCGTCGTCGTTGCCGCCGTGGCCTCACTCACGATCGCGTCCCACATCAAGGCGGCCCTCCGCTGCTCGGGGCCCCGCCGGCAGCCCCAAGCGCGCCGGCCAGTCCGGATGAGCCACCCAGGATGCCGCCCGAGCCACTGCCACTGGTGGTCGCGGTCGTGGTCGAGCGGAGCGAAGGCAGCGTTTCGCTGATGACCAGCTCATCGCCCGCGTTGACGCCGGTGATGATCACCGAGCGGGTGGCTCCCCGCAGCCCGACCACGACCTGGCGCTCGACACGCTTGCCGTCTTGGTCGAGCGTCACCGTGCCCTGGGAGCCAGATCCACTGATCGCATCGGTCGGCACGGTCACGCCACTGGCCTGATCTACGACCACCAGGGCCGAGGCGCTCATGCCCGGGAGCACCTGCGAATCGGTCTGGTCGAGATCGAGCGTGACGTCGTAGGAGACGACGTCGTCGCTGTCGGTGGCCGTCGGCGAGATCGCGGCTACATGCCCGGCGAGCTCGACTCCGCTGAGCGCGTCCATCGTCACCGTCGCCGACTGCCCGACCTTGATCTCACCGATGTCGGCCTCGCTGATCGCGACCGTCATAGTCAGCGTGTTGGTGTTCACGATCTCGGCGAAGCTGGAGCTGGTCGCTGACGAGCCCGCCGAGGTACCGGTCGAAGACGAGCCGGTGGAGGAGGAGTCGGTCGAAGTGGAGTCGTTACTCGATGATCCGGCGGTGACGGATTGCCCCGGCAAGAGATCGTCGAGCGATGCGATCGTGCCAGTCGCGGGGGCCCGCAGAGTCGTCTCCGACAGCGCGAGCTTGTCGCTCTTGACCGTCTGTTCGTCGCTCTCGACGGCGAGCTCGTCCGCGTTGACGGTGGTCTCGCTGGCGGTGCTCGTCGACGTCGTGGACGAAGCGGAGGAAGGGTCCTCGGCCGTGGTCAGGGTGTCCTGCGCGGCGGTGAGCGTTGCCGTCGCCTGATCGAGCGTCAGCCGTGCCGACGTCGGGTCGAGGGTGGCGAGGATCTGACCCTTCGTCACATGCTCGCCCTGGTGCACATAGACGCGATCGAGCGTCCCGCTCGTGGCGAAGTCGACGTCGTCGTCCGTGCCCGCCGCGACATTGCCGGTACCGGACACGGTGTTCTGCACGACGCCGTCCGCCGCGGTCACGAGTTCCGTCCCGGTGCGCGCGGAGCTACTCGGCGTGCCGACCTCCGACACCGCCACGAACCCGACCACGACGGTCACCGAACCGAGGAGCGCCAGAGCGACCGTGCGCCGCCATCGTCCTCGGTCCTCGATCACCCGGACAACATCCGGGACCTCCGTCAGAGAACCGGAAGAGCTTTGTCGGAATCATGTAGGAAGCGGCTCAGTCAGCGCGGCTCCAGGGTGTTCACGAATGACGGGTTCGGCGTGTTCTGCCGCACGGTGTCGAAGTCGTAGAACGCCCCCGGGCTGGCGCCCATGGTTCCGAACCCGACGCCGGCGGCCTCGAAGCTCTGGATCGCGCCCTGCGGCGTGGTGAAACCCACGGTCCCGTTGCCGGGCCCATCGGCCTGATCGACCTGGTCGTACTTCATGAACGCGCGATCGTTGGGCTGGAGCCCCAGCGCCTGCCGCGCCAGCGCGCGATGCACGCCCTCATTACCGACCAGCTCGGCACCCACTCGGGCGAGGAAGGGGGATCCGCTCTGGGCCCAGATCGTGGTCGCGACCAGATACAGGTCGATGCAGATCTGCTCCCCGACCACCAGCGTGGTGAACAGCGCCGTCGGGCTCGCGAACACGGCGTCGGGAATCCAAACCTGATGGGTGAACGCCCGTCCGCCGAACTGACGCGTGAGGACTTCGTAGTGATCGAGCTCCTCACGTGAGGCGGCGCCGATCGTGTCGATCGCTGCCTGGGGAAGCTGGCTACCGAGTTTCTGCAGCGCGGTGGTGGTCACCACGGTGGTCAGCACCTCGACCTGCGAGGCGACGTTCAGCACCTCCTGGCTGCTGGCCCGGCCGCGGGCCATCCGGGCGGAGGCGGCCGGTGCGCCGGCCAGGGCCATACCGAGGGCGCCGGCACCGCCGGCGAGCAGCAGTTGGCGCCGCGACGTCCCACGACCAAGTTCCTCACCGCCAAGGGACTGTGACCCGGTGACATTGCTCATTCTGGGCTCCTTTTCGCTCGTGTACCTCCTCTCTATGACGCGCGCGGAGGGGTCCGTATTCCATCGGTCACTCGATGAAAAAAAACACGACCGAGGGAAGAATCTGCCGGGGGTCGGCGTCAGGTACGCAAAGTGCTCGACATCGGTCCCGGGGCGGCCGCTCCCGCGTGCTCGTGGCGGCGGGAGCAGGACATCGGTCGAGCATTCACACGAACGACGACGGAGGAACGACCGATGCGTTTCCGCATGCATCTCAGCCTTGCTGCGCTCGTAATCGCGCTCGCGATCGCGGGCTGTGGTAGCTCGAACAGCACCAGCTCGAGCCAGAGCTCCGCGGCCTCAGCCACGACGTCCGCCGCGCGCGCGGCGGCACCGACGCCGTTCCTTGCCGATGCCGCCCGGGTGTCGACGGTGACATCTACGGTGCCGCCCAACGGAGACGTGAATCCCTACGGCATCGTGGTGGTGCCGAGCAGCGTCGGCAAGCTGGTGGCAGGTGACCTGCTGGTCAGCAACTTCAACGACAAGGCAAACAACCAGGGCACCGGCACGACGATCGTCCAGGTTGCCACCGGCGGGAAGGCGTCAGTGTTCTCCCAGATCGACACGCACGGCCTGCCGGGCAGCTGCCCAGGCGGGGTCGGCTTGACCACGGCGCTCAGCGTGCTCCCCGGCGGCTACGTGGTCGTCGGAAGCCTGCCGACCACCAACGGCAAGGCGGCGAGCGCCCAGTACGGGTGCCTGATCGTCCTCGACTCGGCCGGTCACCCGGTGAGCACCATCTCGGGGCCACAGATCCAGGGGCCGTGGGACATGACCGCGGTCACTCAGGGCATGCGCACAACCCTGTTCGTGAGCATGGTGCTGAACGGAGGTGCCGCCGAGGGCGTGCACACGATCGACAACTCGACCGTCCTGCGGATCACGCTGACCTCGGCTCCCGGAGAGCCACCGAAGGTGCTCGGTGAGCAGGTGGTCGCAAACGCGATCCCGTGGCGCGACGATCCGAGCGCGCTCGTAATCGGCCCAACCGGCGTCGCACTCGCCCCGGACGGCACTCTGTACGTCGCGGACACACTTGACAACCGGATTGTCGCGATTCCGGACGCGACGACTCGGTCAACCCCCGCACACGATGCGGGCACCACCGTGTCCGAGGGCCTGCACCTGAAGCAGCCGCTCGGGCTCGCCCTCGCCCCCGACGGCAACATCCTGACCACCAATGCGGGCGACGGGAACGTCGTCGAGACCACCCCGGCCGGAAGGCAGCTGATGACCCGCACGCTTGACACCAAGACGGGCGCCGGATCGCTCTTCGGCTTGGTGCTCGATGGCAACCAGGTCTACTACGTCGACGACGGTGACAACACGGTCAAGGTGCTTCGGTGACGGCGGCGTTTCAGGCCGCCACCGCCGGCTGCTCGAGGTGCAGGGCGTGCGCGATCTCCCGGAAGCAGTTGTAGCTCGATCCGCGTCCGATCCCGGGGCCCGAGTGCAGGTTGGCCGAGCAGTCGTAGAGGTTCTCGAGGAGGATCCGGTGGCCGGTCAGGTCCGGAATCGGGCGGAACCGTCCCGTCTGCGAGGCGATCATGCTGCCTGCCGAGTAGCCCCCTTCAACCATGTTCAGCCGCTCGCGCTGGATGTCGTCGGGCGAGTAGACCCGCGTGGCGATTACGTTCTCGGCGGTCATGTTCGGCGCGTACTCGGCCCACTCGCGGAGCAGGTTCTCGGTGAAGAGCTCCTTGATCGCGCGCCACTCATCACCTGAGAATCGCCGGCGCGGGGCCGAGAACTCCTCCACCCCCACGATGTGACTGCCGGCCGGGGCGCGGGTTTCGTCCCACAGGCTGTCGACCGAACAGAGAACGTAGGGTCGCCGTGCGAACCCGCGCGTGAAGATCTCCGGCTGGTAGCCCAGGCGCAGGTAGTCGAGGTCCTTCGGACCCCAGTAGAGGCGGGGCTGCGCGCCCACGCCCGGGTTCTCAACCTCCGCCCGATACCGCGGTGGCTCGTGCAGGGCGAGATTGGCCCACAGCAGCTGGCCACGGTCGTAGTGGACGTTTCGGATCCGCCGGCGCAGGCGGTCATCGACCGGCGTGTCCCTGAGCAGCCTGAGCACGATCTGGGACAGGCCGAGGTCGCTGACGAGGAGCCCCGCCTCGACGCGCGAGCCGTCGGTGAGCTCGACCGCCGTCGCCCGCTCGCCCGCGGCCAGGATCCGCTCGACCTCCGATTCCGTCTCGTACTTGACGCCGAGCCTGCGCCCCGCCGCGACCAGCGCATCGGTGATCGCCTGGCTACCGCCCACCGCAATCGCCGCCGGTTCAAACGACAGGGTCAGCGGGAGGCAGTGGATCAGACCCTGGAGGCCGGGCACGTCATCGGGAAAGCAGCCGGTCGACGTTGTCGTGGCGCGCATGAACAGGATCTGGAGCTCCGGGCTATCGAAGAAGTCCTGAGCGAGCTGCCTGACCGTCATGAACTGGTGAATGGGCTCGATCAGGCTGTCGGGTAGCCCGAGCAACTCCTCGAGCGGATCGGGGGTGCCCCACGGCGGCGGCGTCCCGAAGCGATGGCGGCGGAACGCGCCTCGCCAGTGCCGCTCGTAGGCATCTAACACGCGCAGATAGGTGTCCGCGTCCCGCGTCGACAGGCGCGCGATCTGCTCGTGTGTCCTCGCGATGTTTTCCGAGGAGCGCTCCTGGCGGCCGGTCTTCGCATCCACCACCCGCGAGGCGGCCAGACCGATGAACGACGATCCGTCGTCGAAGATCATCCCCTCGTTCTCGTCCGGAAAGACGTAGCGCAGGCCCTCGTCGTACAGGCCGAAGTCGCGGTAGGCCGGGTGGGCGTAGAACCGCGTCCAGTGGCTGCAGTGGTTCATCACAAATCCCGGCGCCGGGCCTTCGCTTCCGCACGCGCCGCCGCCGAGGTGGGCCGTGCGCTCGAGCACGAGCACCGACAGACCGGCGCGCGCCAGGTACGGGGCGATGATCATCGCGTGATGACCGCCGCCGAGGACGACGGCGTCGTAGCGATCGTCGGGCATCGGATCAGCCGAGGATGGTCACGGCGCCGGTGTTGCCGTCGACCCTCACCCGGTCACCGGTCTTGATCCGGCTGGTGGCGTTGCCGGTGCCCACCACTGCGGGGAGCCCGTACTCGCGCGAGACGATCGCCGCGTGCGACATGATCCCGCCGATATCGGAGACGGCGGCCGCGATCTTGCCGAACACCGGCGTCCAGCTCGGCGAGGTGACCGGCGCGACCAGGATCTCTCCGGGCTCGAGCTCGGTCAGCCGGTCGACCTCCATGACGACGCGCGCGGTCCCTTCGGCCACGCCCGGTGAGCCGGCGAAGCCGGTTAGCGTCGTGTCACTGTCGCGACCCTCGGCGGCCCATTCCCTGACCCGCTCGGTGGTGATCCCCCACAGCATGATCGTCGCGGGCTCGGTGATCGCCTCCGGCATCGCGCCGAGGGCGGGCGGGGGCGTGAACCTGCGCATCGCCTGCATGATCCGCTTGCGTCGGGCGACGATCGGCGGCCAGTAGCCAGGGCCGCGTCCGACCGACCCGGCCGCCCAGGCCAGCCGCAGGTCGACGAGCGCGTCCGAGATCTCGTGGCGCTGGAGGTAGAAGATGTCCTCGGCGTCTTCGAGGAACCGGTGGCCGGCCAGGAGCGCCCCGAACTCCCGGACCTTGTTCCAGAAGATCGTGTGGTACCAGTGCTCGACGTAGAAGTTGTGGCTCTCAACGTAGGGGAACACGGTGCGGGCCAGTCCAAGGTTCTGGTCGAACGCGGCCACCGTCTCGGGATCGGACAGCAGTGCGCGGTACTCGGCGGTGATCCGCTCGCGCTCGGCGCTCACCTTCTCGAGCGGGCGCGCGACGTCCTCGCCCGCCTGTAGCCGCTGCACGTAGCCGCGCAGGTGACCGAGCGGGACGTTCGGATCATCGATCCACGAGCGATGGTGGTGGTAGAAGCCGTTGCCGTTCGAGTAGTAGAACCACGGCGTCTTCGCCGCCTCCCAGTCAGACAGCCAAGCCCGGCCCGCCGCGGTGCTCGAGACGGCCTCGCGGAGCGCCTGCTCGTCGCCGGCGGTCACGACGGCCTGGCCGAGGCCCGCGTCGAGCGCGCGCCGGGCGAGCCGCTTGAGCTCTTCGTCGGGGCGGAACAGGACGACCTCGATGCCGCTCAGCATCTTCGCGATCGTCTGATCCGGGATGTCCGGGAAGTGCTGCTTACACAGCTCGTAGAAGACGAGGTACGCCGCGTACCCCAGGTTCAGGAACTCGAAGTGGTACTGCCAGATGCGATCCACGCTCTCGAGGAGCTGGTCGTAGGCCGCGAGCAACGTGTGAGTGGAGCCGATCCCGCGGCCCTCGGTGACGACCGCCTCGTCCTCGACGTCGGGCAGGTCGGGTACGGCGAGGATGTCGATCTCGTGGATGGTCTCCTCGACCTTGCTGCGCCAGCGCCCGTAGAGCTCGTCCCAGTTCTGGAAGTAGAACCCGGCCCGCTGTCCGAACAGCTCGGCCCGCCGGCCGATCTCGGCGGGATCGGTCACCGGATTCGCGCTCATGTACACCCACCCGTAGAGGACCCGGTGGTCAATCCCGAGCGCCGGCGGGACGCAGAAGATCCGCGAGTTGGCCTGGCCCAAGCACATGTAGGGCGAGTCCGCGGTGATGAAATCGAACGGGAACATCGGCTCGGGGAAATGCATGCCGTCCCGAAACCAGCCTCGCGCCTCCTCGGACTCCCGCCGTTCCTCGCTGAACAGCGCGTAGTACGGATACATCGACTCCCAGCCCTCGCACCCTTCGGGCACGGGCACCTCGAATGGGCTGAGAAAGCCGCGTACACCGGGCTCGACCGTGGTCATCTGGCGCTCTCCTCTCGGGTCCGACCAACCGGTCGAACCTACGGCGGGCGCCCGGCTGGATCAAGAACGAATATCCGCGTCTGTGAAAGGCAGCGCCTATCATGCGTCGATGGAGCTCCGCCAACTGCGCTCGTTCGTCGCCGTCGCCGAGGAGCTCCATTTCCGCCGCGCCGCCGAGCGGCTGCATCTCGCCCAGCCGAGTGTGAGTCAGCAGATCCGCGTGCTCGAAGCCGAGCTCGGAGTGCCGCTGTTCGAGCGCAACCGCCGAGGCGCCGCGCTGACGGCGGCCGGCGAAGCGCTGCTCGTCGAAGCACGCGAGATCCTGAGCCGTGCGGACCATGCCGCAGCCATCGCGCGTGCCACCGGGGCCGGGGAACGCGGCCGCCTGCGCATGAGCCTCACGCGCTCGCTCACCGGCGGCGTCGCCGGCGAGATCGTCGCCGCCTATCGGGCGCGGTACCCGGAGGTTGAGCTTGTGCTCAGCCTCGGCACGACCATGCTGCACGTCGAGCAGCTGCATGCCGGCGAGATCGACGTCGGCTTCGTGCGGCCGCCGGTGGACGATCCGGGCCTGGAAGAGCTCCGCCTGGGCCGCGAGCCGATGGTCTGCGTCCTGCCCAAGGGACACCGGCTGACCCGCCGCACCGCGGTGCGCCCGAGTGATCTGCACGGCGAACCGCTCGTGTGGTGGCCCGAAGAGCACGGTCCGGGCGCGTGGCGCGAGGTCCGACGCGAGGTCTGCGGCGACCCACCCTGGCCCCCGCTCGCGCGCGCCGAGCCCGAGGAGGAGCGCATCGTCACCGCCGTGGCCGAGGGAGCCGGCATCTCGTTCATCATGCTCGAGCGCTCGCGGAGCCTAAGGATCCCGGGGGCGGTCTATCGACGGTTCGCACCGCCGGAGCCGACCATGGGCATCGCGATCGCGTGGCGGCGGGGCGAGACGCTACCGGCGCTCCATCGCCTGCGGGAGCTCGCCGCGGCCGTGGCGAGCGCCCGCGGCGACCGCGCAGCCTGACGCCACCGGGCAAGTCCCGACCTGGCGATCGTGGCCGCACTCACTGCGCTGCGGGTGGGCGGTGGGCTCGGTGCCAAGCTGTCTGATGGTCGCGGCCACCATTGAAATCTCCTCTTTCATCCCCGCCACCGTTCACCTACCGGCGCGGGCGCATATCGCTGATGAACCGTTAAGAGCGAAACGAGGCCGGATTTATTCCCGCCGCGGTGATGCGAGCGGGCCCGGGCCGTAGG
>Ga0335075_10005512_pt1 | contig 19658 bp, 19 predicted proteins | sample Lox_Sample_24_FD_206723 | JGI IMG/M metagenome (GOLD analysis project Ga0335075, IMG submission 206723) | Soil microbial communities from Loxahatchee National Wildlife Refuge, Florida, United States - Lox_Sample_2.4 | ecosystem: Environmental > Terrestrial > Soil > Wetlands | place: USA...
CACAAAAGCAAGACCAGCCTGGACTGACGGAAATCGGGCAGGCAGGAACCGGGCCGGCGATGCGGCCGGCTGCCTCTCCAGATACTGAATTCTTCTGGGCCGGGACCAGAGCCGGCGAGCTGCGCATCCAGCGCTGCGGCGAATGCGGTGCGCTCCGTCACCCGCCGGGGCCGGCCTGCCTCAGCTGCGGAGCGCTGCGCAATCAGGGCTATCAGGTCGCCGCCGGCACCGGCACGGTCTACAGCTACGTCGTACACAGGCACCCGCCAGTGCCAGGCAAGGATCTGCCGATCGTCGTCGCGCTGGTCGAGCTGACCGAAGGCCCCAGGGTCATGGCGGAACTGACCGGCACCAACCCTGACAAGGTGTACATCGGCATGCCGGTGCGCACCAGCTTCATCCGGGTCGACGACGACCTGGTCCTGCCGGGCTGGCAGGCCGATGAGCGCGGCGCTCCTGGCGCCCTGCCTGAGTGGAGCCTGCAGGTCACGCCTACCGTCGTCGTGTCGACCGCAATCGCGACCCGCGATTTCTACCCGGTGCACCACGACCGGGACTTCGCTGTGCGCGGCGGCAGCGCGGACATCTTCCTCAACATCCTCACCACGACAGGCCTTGTTCAGCGGTACGTCACTGACTGGACTGGCCCGGAGGCGATCGTGCGCGCAGTCTCGATCCGGCTCGGAGTGCCCTGTTACGCAGGGGACACTCTGACGTTCTCCGGCAGGGTCACCGATGGCACCGGCCCAGACGGCGGTGACCGGGTAATAGCGGTAACCGGCCGCTGCAGTCTCGGCAACCACGTCACCGGCACGGTCCGGCTGGCAGGCCCTGCTCAGCTCGCAAGCACGGCAGGCAGGCCGTGACCGCCAGCATGCCGCTAGCCTCACCGGCGCCCGCCTTCGGCGGGACAACGGCAATCGCCGGGATCGGAGCTACCGAGTTCTCCAAGGACTCCGGACGCAGCGAGCTGAAACTAGCGGTCGAGGCCGTGCGGGCTGCGCTGGACGATGCCGGATTGCAGCCGGCCGACGTAGACGGGCTTGTCACCTTCAGCATGGACTCGAACGCGGAGATCGCCGTGGCGCGCGAGATCGGCGCCGGCGAACTGACGTTCTTTAGCCTGATCGGCTACGGCGGCGGGGCAGCCTGCGCAACCGTCCACCAGGCCGCGATGGCGGTGGCAGCCGGTGCCGCAGACGTCGTTGTCTGCTACCGGGCGCTCAACGAGCGGTCGGGCCGCCGGTTCGGACAGGTCTCGGTCGCGGCGGCGCAGGCAGCGACATCGTCCGGCATCGACAACAGCTGGCACTATCCGATGGGACTGGCCACTCCGGCCGCGACCGTCGCGATGGCAGCACGCCGCTACATGCACACGTTCGGCGCGACCAGCGCTGACTTCGGCACGGTCGCAGTCGCCGACCGCAAGCATGCCGCCACCAACCCGGCCGCGTGGTTCTACCAGCGGCCCATCACGCTGGCTGATCACCAGGAGTCGCGGTGGATTTGCGAGCCGCTGCGACTGCTCGACTGCTGCCAGGAGACCGATGGCGCAGTCGCTGTCGTGGTGACCAGCCTGGACCGTGCGCGTTCCCTTAGAGAATCGCCGGTCGTCATTCGGGCGGCGGCCCAGGGCAGCGGCCCGAACCAGTACACGATGACGAGCTATTACTCCGGTGACCTGGCCGGCCTGCCGGAGATGGGCGTGGTCGCCAGGCAGCTGTGGGCTCAGGCCAGGCTGGGGCCGTCCGACGTCCGCACCGCGGTGCTGTACGACCACTTCACGCCGTACGTGCTGATGCAACTGGAGGAGCTCGGCTTCTGCCCGCGCGGCGAGGCGAGGAACTTCATCGCCGGAGGCGCGATCGAGCTAGGCGGCGTGCTGCCGCTGAATCCGCACGGCGGTCAGCTAGGCGAGGGTTACCTGCACGGCATGAACGGCATCGCGGAGGCCGTCAGGCAAGTCCGCGGTACCTCGGTCAACCAGGTTCCCGGCGACGGCCCGGTACTGGTCACGGCTGGGACCGGTGTACCCACGAGCGGGCTCCTGCTCGGGCCGGACTGAGCGGCCGGGGTGCGTGCGGCCGCAGGGCCGCCGCTGCTGATCAGCCCGGCGCCAGTGACCAGCCAGGGAGCCAGTCCTCGCCCGAGCCGGGCGGGGCGCCGAGTACGGCGGAGTGAGCACAGCAGACCTGGGCGAGCGAGTCGCTATGCGCGCCGTCACTCACCGCGAGCGCCGGATAAGCGCACAGCAAGGCGAACGGGTACTGCCTGGCGATCTCACTCCACAGCGCCTCAAGCTCGAGGGTGGCGTCCACCAGGCCCTGCTCCCAGAGCACGGCAACCATCTCGCCGACAACGCGGACCGGGCCGCGCCTCCAGCTCGCTGCGGCTAGCACCGGGCTCATGGTCTCCCAGAAACTGGCCGGATCGGGCCGGCCGTTGATGGAGAACCGCCTGATCGTCTGGCCGGCGTCGAGCGGCACGTATGAGCCGTCAGCAAAGGCACCGGTCAGGTCGGTGCCGGCCGCCTTGAGCCAGTCGCTCACCAGGGACCGGTGCTCCGGCGTCGCAACCAAGACCGCCGCTCCACCGCCGGAGATGGCTGACTGCAGATACCCGCCGACGAGCCCGGCTAGCTCGTTCTCTCGGTAAAACGCGACGGCGTGGTCGCCAGGACCAGCGCTGAGCACCCGTCTGTCCCTTCTGTGGCATTCACCGGACGTTACGGCTCTATGCCCAGGGCGCTACGAGTTATTCACGCGGTGAGTTGGCGGCGTGGAGCGCTGCCAGGTAACCGAAGGTCATAGCCGGCCCGATCGTCGCGCCGGGCCCGGCGTAGCTGTGCCCCATCACCATCGCGCTGGTGTTCCCGGCCGCATACAGGCCGTCGATGATGCTGTCATCGGGACGCAGCACCCGCCCGTGTTCATCCGTTCGCAGCCCGCCCTTGGTGCCGAGGTCGCCCGGCACGATCTTGATGGCGTAGTAGGGCGGGCTGGCCAGAGGCGCCAGGTTCGGGTTGGGCTTGCAGTTCGGATCGCCGTAGTAATGGTCGTAGGCGGAGTCGCCCCTGCCGAAGTCCGCGTCCTTGCCAGCTTTCGCGAAGTCGTTGAATTTCTGCACGGTCTTGGCCAGCCCGTCGGCGGAGATCCCGATCTGGTCAGCCAGCAGGGCGAGTGAGTCGGCCTTGAACACCACCCCGGACCTGAACCAGCGCCTGGGCAGCGGCTTGCGCGGCGGGATGCCAGTGAACACGTACCGGTTCCGGTAGCGCTGGTCAGTGATCATCCAGCACGGGATATGCGGATTGTCGTCGGTGTGCTTGTCGTACATGACATGCACGGCATCCACATAGGGCGCCGCCTCGTTGACAAATCGCTCGCCGGCGCTGTTGACGAGGATGCTGCCCGGCAGGCTCCGCTCGGCGAGGCAGAAGACTGGCCCGCTGGCCAGCGGGATCGACGGCCCCCACCAGGCGTCGTCCATCAGCTCCAGCACACCGCCAGCTTCTTGGCCGGTGAGAATGCCGTCGCCGGTGTTCCCTGGCGAGCCGACAGTCCACTGCGTCGCGACGGGATCCCGCTGGTAGCGCTTGCGCATCTCGTCGTTCCGCTCGAACCCGCCTGTCGCCAGCAGCACACCGCGGCGAGCGCGGATCACGACGGGCTCGCCGTCACGAGTTGCCGTGAGGCCCACGACCCGGCCGTTCTCAGTCACCAGTCCGGACATCGGGGTGTTGAGCCAGAGCGGCACCTGATACCGCAGCAGGCCCTGGCGGAGCCCTGCGGCGAGCGCCTGGCCCATGCTGAGCAGCTGCCTGTGGCGCAATCTGCTGATGATCATCCGGCCGGTCACCCTTGCCGTAGTCGTGAGAGCACGTGGATGGCTGGTACCCAGGCTCATCCAGCGGTAATTGGCCTGCGTGACGGTGATGTGGGCGGGCGCTGGCAAGTACGGCGGCCGCAGGCTGGTCAGTTCCCGGCCGAGGACGCGGCCGTCTAGCAGTTTGGGCTCAATCGACCGGCCGCCGGGACGGCCGCCGGGCGCCTCGGGGTAGTAGTCGGAGTAGTTCGGCACCCAGTCGAAGCCCAGCGGAGTGCTGGCCGTTACCAGGTCGAGCATCGCGGGCCCATGCCGGAGAAACGCGCTGCGCAGATGCGGAACTGACTCGGAGGCCACGTACCCGAGGTAGGCACTCGCCTGCTCAGCCGTATCAGCGATGCCCGCCTTGCGCAGCACCGAGTTCTGCGGCACCCAGACACCACCGCCGGAACGAGCTGTCGAGCCGCCGAAGTACTCCGTCTTCTCGATGACGAGAACGCTGAGGCCATTAGCCGCGGCGGTGAGCGCTGCCGTCATGCCGGCTGCTCCGCTCCCCGCGACGACGAAGTCGAACACCGGCTCTTCGGCTGTCATCTGGTCTCCGCGTTCGCGTCCGGCGGCCCAGTCCGGCACTGGCCTTGCCTTGCCTTGCCCTGCCGTTCATAGTAGAACACGTTTCAGTTCTGGCCTCTAGCGCGTGGAGGCCGGCTGGAAACGGAGTGCCAGAATCGACACCCTGCAACTTTGCCGGGTACAGAGCGGATAATTCGTCCAGCGGAAGCCGGGAAACTAGCAGGGTGTGGCCGGGGCGTGCTGAGGTGAGCTTGTGAAGGTCCCCATGCGCTACGGCGTCGTGCTGTTCACCAGCGATCGCGGCATCACGCCGGACCGGGCGGCTCAGGCGGCCGAGGCGCTTGGCTTCGATTGCTTCTACGTGCCAGAGCACACCCACATCCCGGCCCGGCGGGACGCGCTTCATCCCCGCACCGGAACGCGCGAACTGCCCGATGACCGGTACTTCCGGACGCTGGACCCGTGGGTGTCGCTGTCCATGGCTGCCGCAGTCACCTCGGTCATCAGGCTGGGCACTGCCGTCGCGCTGCCGGCCGAGCACGACCCGATCACGCTCGCCAAGACAATCGCTTCGCTCGATTACCTGTCCGGCGGGCGCGTCGAGCTTGGCATCGGCTTCGGCTGGAACACCGACGAACTGGCCGATCACGGCATTCCAGCCGGCCGGAGGCGAAGCGTGCTGCGGGAGTACCTGGCGGCCATGCAGGCGCTCTGGTCACAGGACGAGGCGAGCTACCAGGGCGAGTTCATCAGCTTCGGTGCGTCCTGGGCCTGGCCCAAGCCGGTTCAGCAGCACATCCCGGTATCGGTCGGCGCGGGCGGCACCGAGCGCACGTTCAGCTGGATCGCGGGATCGGCTGACGGCTGGGTGACCACACCCAGCGAGCAGGACCTGGACGCGAAGGCAGCGTTGCTGCACAAGACATGGCGGGACGGCGGGCGGGAGGGCTCGCCACGGATCACCGCGCTGGCCGGCAAGCCGGACCCCGACGTGCTCGCCCACTGGCATGAGATCGGCGTCACCGACGTCGCGTTCGGACTGCCGGACCGGGCGGAGGACGAGGTCGTCGCCTATCTGGGACGGCTGGCGGGCAAGCTCGGCCTGTCGCCCCGTACTCGCTCGGCACCCTGACGTCGACATATCTGAGCCCGCCACCGCTTCTGAGCACAGGAATCCCGACGTCCCAGTCGTTGGGTGACGTGGCCGAGGTGCTTTGTCGCTTTTGTGATCAGCGAGTAACTGGGACGTGAGATCGGTCCGGATTCACTCGTAACTGACGCTGACCTCGGGAGTCAGCGCGACCGACTGACAGGCCAAGATGTACCCGTCGGCGAGGTCGGAGTCGTCGAGCACCTCGTTGTTTGCCATCTCCACCTTGCCGCCGGTGAGCTGGCACGCGCACGCTCCGCAGATGCCCTCGCGGCAGGAGAACGGCGGATCCAGCTCGGCGTCGATCAGCACGTCGAGCATCCGGGTGCCGGCCGGCCACTGCAGCGACCTCGTTTCGCCGTCCAGCGTCACCTCGAGCATCGCCGCCACGCCGGCGGCAACGGGCTCGGCCACGTCGAACGGGTTGTGCTGCAGGGACAGGAACCGCTCCACCCGGACGCCGCGTGGCGGCACGCCGACGGCTACTGCCGCCTCGCGCACCGCCGCCAGAAACTGATCGGGGCCGCTCGCGTAGATCTGGCAAGCACGGAACGGCCGGATCAGCGGCACGAGCTGCGGTCCGGCGGGCAAGCCCTGCAGTACGTCGAGCCAGTGCACGACTAGCAACCGCGAGCCAGCGCCAGCGGCCAGTTCTTTCAGCGCCTGGCCGAAGATGACCGACCGCTCATCCCGGTTGGCGTACACGAGCACGACCCGACCGGAGCCGGCCGCAAGGACGGACTTCAGGATCGACATCACTGGCGTGATGCCGCTTCCGGCTGCCAGCAGCAAGTAGTCATCGTCCAGCGAGGACGGTACGAACATGCCGGCCGGCGGCAGCACGTCGAGCACGGTGCCCGGCCTGACGTTCGCGGCGATCCAGTGCGAGGCATAGCCGCCGGGCGTCTGCTTCACGGTGACGGTCAGCGGATCGCCGGTCAGCGGCGAACTGCACAGCGAGTAGCACCGCGCCACGGAGCCGACCCGGTCGCTGGGAATCCGAAGGGTGAGGAACTGGCCTGGCTGGTACGCGAACGCCGCGGCGAGCTCCGGCGGGACCTCGAAGACCAGCGAGCAGGCGTCTTCAGTCTCGCGGACCACAGCCTGCACCCGGAGCTGATGGCAGGCCCGCTCAGCGCCGGCGGTCACAGCCGGCCCGGCGCGCTCATCACGGGCACGCTCATCACGGGCGCGCTCATCTCGGGCGCGCTCATCACGGGGGCGAGACCGGCAGCCGGCCGTCGAGCGCCGCGATCTCGATGCTGCCGCGCATGGCGTCACAGCGTTCGATCAGCGGCGTCAGCTCACCGGCCAGCCTCCGCCGGGAGAATTCAGCGCACTGGCGCACTGCCGCCGCATCCCACTGCACGCTGGTGTGCTGACTGCTGAACTTGGCGGCGAGCACCACCGCACCGCACTCTTGGCATTGCACCTGGCAGTACCTGGACTGCCGCTCGTCGGGCCGCGCCGCCCCGCTGGGCAGTGCCTGCCAATCGCCTGCCAGACAGACACTGTCGGTCATCCCGACCCGGCTCCCGGCACGCCCGCCGCCTCCGTCGCGGCCCCGCTGGCAGCCGGCTGCCTGGCGGCCAGGTTCGCCGCGACCTCGGCCTCCCATGCCTGCACTGCGCGCGTGGTGTCTACCTCGAACTCGTGCCGGGCGACCATGTCCGCCGGTATCTCGGCCACGTCCACGTAGAACTGCTCGTACCAGCGACGCAGCTGATACACCGGGCCGTCGTCGGCACAAAGCAGCGGGTTGTCGATCCGGCTCTTGTGCGTCCAGATGTCCACATCTTGCTGGAACCCGAGGCCGACGAACTTCGCGAACTTGGCCGCAACCTTGTCCGCCTGCTCGGGTGACAGGCCAGGCAGCTTCTTGACGATCACGCCCCACTGCAGGATGAACCGCTCCGGAGTCACCGGGTAATGGCAGTTGATCAGCACGGCATCCATCGGCACGCCGTGGTAGTCGTAGTTCAGGTAGTCGATCATGTACGAGGGCCCGTAGTAGGCAGCCTCCGATACCAGCCCTATCTCCGTCGCCGGGCCGTTCGACCGCCGCGCGTCCGGCTCGTAATCAGGCCGCGACCTGGTCTTCAGGTACTGCGTGGCGATGTGGCCCTCGAATACGTTGCGGAAGTAGGTCGGGAAGGCGAAGTGGATATAGAAGAAGTGCGCCATGTCCACGACGTTGTCGACAACCTCGCGGCAGTTCGCGTCGACCGCAAGCGAGTCCCAGGTCCAGTTCGACCACTCTTCGGAGTACGCGCCGTCGATCCGCGGGATCGTGACATCCGCCGGCGGCGGGTTGCCTTCCGGGTCGTTCCAGACGAACAGCTGCTGGTTTTGCTCGAGCGTCAGCCAGGACCGCGTGCGTGCCGTCGGCGGCACCCGTCGCGAATACGGGATCTTGACGCACTTGCCGTCGCCGCCCCAGCGCCAGTCATGAAACGGGCAAGCGATCGCGTTCCCGTTGATGGTTCCCATGCTCAGGTCGCCGCCCATGTGCCGGCAGTACCCGTCCAGGACGTTGAGCTCACCGGATTCTCCGGCGAAAACGACGAGCTTGGTGCCGAAGGCCTCGACTGCATGCGGGTTGCCGTCCCGGAACGGCGCGACTAGGCCTAGGCAGTGCCAGCCACGGGCAAACCTGCTCGGCGGGGCACCCGCGTCGATGCTCCGCACGCCGTTCCGGTCGTTCATAAGTCCTCCAGCCCAGCCGACCCGCAAGCCTGACCGGCAGCCCGACCGCGCCCGCTACCCCTAGACTAGAACATGTTCTAGTCTAGGGACATTGTCGGCCGAGGTCTGCTGCGTCTGGGAGCCGGATTGACTGAGAACGTGGGGAACCAGGTCATCGAGGCCGTCCGCGAGCTCCTCCCGGTACTCCGCGACCGCGCGCAGGAGGCGGAGGACGGCCGGGTAGTGCCCGCGGAGTCCATAAAGTCTTTGGAGGGAACGGGGTTCTTCCGGCTGCTGCAGCCCGAAGCCTTCGGCGGCATTGAGGCCGATCCGCTGACCTTTTACACCGCGGTCCGCCTTATCGGGAGCGCCTGCGGATCCACCGGCTGGGTGGCGTCAGTGCTCGGCGTGCACCCGTGGCATCTCGGCTTGTTCTCGCCGGAGGCGCAGCAGGAGGTGTGGGGCGCCGACCATGCGACGCGGATCTCGTCTTCTTATGCCCCGACCGGCAAGGCGGTCAAGGTCGACGGCGGGCACCAGGTCAGCGGACGCTGGAGCTTCTCGTCGGGCTGCGATCACGCCAGCTGGGTCCTGCTTGGCCAGATCGTGACCGACGAAGACAACCGGCCAACCGACTTCCGTACGTTCCTGCTCCCTAGCCAGGAGTACACGATCGAAGACGTGTGGGACACGGTCGGGCTTCGCGGGACTGGCAGCAACGACATCGTCGTCGATCAGGTTTTTGTGCCGGCGCACCGGTCGCTCAGCTTCATCGACGTGTCGAAGCTCGTTGTGCCCGGCCAGGAACTCAACCACGCGCCGCTGTACAAGCTGCCGTACGGCTCGGTTTTCCCGTACTCGATCACCGCGCCGATCATCGGGATGGCGACCGGCGCGTACCAGGCGCACGTCGAGTACACCAGGGCACGTGTCCGGGCCGCCTACATCGGCCAGAAGGCGGCGCAGGATCCGTTCGCGCAGGTGCGGGTCGCGGAGGCCGCCGCGGAGATCGACGACGCGTGGGGCGCGCTGGAACGGAACATGACCGAGCTGATGGGCCACGCCAGGGCGGGCCGGCCGATTCCCACCGACCTGCGCCTGCGCGTGCGGCGCGACCAGGTCCGCGGCACTGGTCTCTCGATCCGGGCCGTGGACCAGTTGTTCGAGAACTCAGGCGGCCGGGCGCTGAAAACTGGCACGCCCATACAGCGGTTCTGGCGGGACGCGCACGCTGGCCGGGTGCACGCGATCAACGACCCGGAACGGGCGCTGTCGATGTTCGGTGGCGGCGAGTTCGGCCTGCCGGTCCCGGCTGACGCGATGCTCTGAGCTGACCTATGCGCCAAGTACATCTCGCCTACCGTGAGCTGGCCAGAGGTGACTCACTGTCACGGCGACGGCAGTCAGCGGCGCGAGCGCTTCACTTTTCACGGATTTGGTCGGCGCGAATGGTGACATAATGGTGCGTCTCACCGCACAAATCCGTGAAAAGTGGAGGCGAGGGGAGCCGATGAGCGAGTTGGATGCAGAGTCCCTGGGCCACATCGCTGACATTGGCGGACTGCCAGTTCGCTATTACGACTCGGGCCCGGCCGCAGCAGGCGGCACCGCCGGGGCTGGCCGGGGCGACGCGGACACCGTCGTGCTGTTGCACGGCGGCGGCCCTGGCGCCTCGTCGTGGAGCAACTTCGGCCGGAACTTGCCGGTGTTCGCCAAGCGGTTCCACGCTGTCATGATGGACCTGCCCGGCTATGGCGGGACGGCCGCTCGCCCGGCTACCGGCCACTTCTTCACAGTGGCCGCCAATACACTGGCCGGCCTGCTGGACGAACTCGGGATCGCCAAGACGCACATCGTGGGCAATTCACTTGGCGGCGGTACGGCGCTTCGCGTCGCGCTTGACTACCCTGACCGGGTCGGCAGGCTGGTGCTGATGGGACCGGGCGGGCTGACGCTCAACGTCCTCGCCCCGGACCCGACCGAGGGCGTCCGGCGGCTCATGGAGTTCGGTGCCCCCCCAGGTCCCAGCCGGGAGAAGATGGCGGCCTTCCTCAAGATCATGGTCCATGACCAGCGGCTGGTGACCGAAGAACTGATCGGCGAGCGGTTCGCCGTCGCCAGCCGGCCAGAGGCGCTGGCCGGAATGGCCGCCATGGGCAGCTCCTTCTTCGGCGAGCACGCGGAGGACGGCATGCTGTGGCGCGAGGCGCACCGGGTCAAGCACGAAGTATTGCTGATCTGGGGCCGCGAGGACCGGGTCAACCCGCTGGACGGCGCGCTCATCGCGCTGAAGCAACTGCGGCGTGCTCAGCTGCATGTCTTCGGCGGATGCGGTCACTGGGCACAGCTCGAGAAGTTCGACGAGTTCAACGAGCTGTCGCTGCGGTTCCTGGCCGGAGGCGCGGCATGACCGGACTGATCAGCTCGCTGGGCTACCTGCGGATCGCGGCGACCGACACCGGCGCCTGGCGCGAGTTCGGCACTCGGGTACTTGGCATGACCGAGGGACGGGGACCCGATCCAGAAGCCGTTTACCTGCGGATGGACGACTTCCCTGCCCGGCTTGTCATCGTGCCGGGCGAACAGGACCGGCTCATTGCGACCGGCTGGGAAGTTGCCGATGAGCCCGCGCTGGCTGCGGTGGCGGAAGCCCTGGCCTCAGCCGGCCTTCCGGTCAAGCCCGGCGACGCCGCCGATCTGGCCGACCGGCGGGTCGGCCAGCTCCTGCACGCCGAGGACCCGTCCGGAAACGTGCTTGAGCTCTTCTGTGGTGCCGCGCTGGATAACCGCCCGGCCTTCAGCCTGTACGGGAACGTGTTCGTCACCGGCGACCAGGGACTCGGGCACGTCGTGCTGCCAGCCGCGGCCGGCCCGGAAACGCTGGCGTTCTACACCGACGTACTCGGCTTCCGGCTCAGAGACTCGATGCGGATGCCGGGCGAGTTCTTCGGCAAGCCTGGCCAGCAGGTCTGGATGCGTTTCCTGGGCTGCTGCCCGCGCCACCACTCCCTTGCGCTCGCCCCCATGGACCCCGCCGCCGGCATCGTGCACTTGATGATCGAGGTAGCCACGCTGGACGATGTGGGCCGCGCGCTGGACCGGTGCATCCGGCGCAAGGCAACGATCAGCTCGACTCTGGGCCGGCACGCAAACGACTTGATGGTCTCGTTCTACGTACAGACGCCCGGCGGCTTCGACATCGAATACGGGACGGGCGGACGCGTCGTAGCCGACAGCACCTGGATCAGCAGGGAGAGCACGGCCGTGAGCTTGTGGGGGCACGTGTTCGGCTCGGGCGCCGCGCACTGATTCGGCCGGGCCGGCCGGGCTAGGCCGCCTGCTGCGGCGGGCGGACGGGAGCGAACGGGAGCGGACGAGACACTAGGGCTATGGACCTGCCGTCGTTCGACCCAGACCCCCAGCGGTTCCGCCAGGTACTCGGCCATTTCGCCACGGGCGTCACGGTGATTACCGGCATGCACGAAGGCCAGCCCGCCGGATTCGCCTGCCAGGCCTTCACCGCGCTGTCACTCGATCCGCCGCTAGTGCTGTTCTGTCCCGGCAAGACGTCAGGGACGTGGCCGCGCATCGCACGCATCGGCGAGCTCGGCGTGAACATGCTGGCTGCGGAGCAGCGCCACCTCGCGCGCAAGTTCGGAGTGACCGCCGCGGACAAGTTCGACGGAGTGGCCTGGACGCCCGCTCGCAACGGTGCGCCAATCCTCGACGGGGTGCTGGCCTGGGCCTCGTGCACCGTGGCGACGGTGCACGAGGCCGGCGACCACTTCATCGTCACCGCGCGCGTCACCGAACTCGGCGACACACGACCAGCCGACGCCAGGCCAGGCGGCGCACGACCGCGCGATCCCCTGTTGTTCTACCGTGGCCGGTTCACGTTGACCGCAACGACGGACGCCGACGCGCCGCCCGAGGTCGTCGACACCCTGCTGGCCTGGCCCCGGTACGCCGACTGGATGTGACTGCGCGCGGTTACCGGTCAGGGGCTTTCGGCCAGCAGGTTGAGGCCGATGCCGAGCATCCAGACGTCTTTGCTGACCGCCATGCCGGCGGGCGTCGGCCAGATGCCGCCCGGCTGGTGCATGGCCGGCGTGCGAAGGTACATGGTGATCAGTCCGCCTGCAAAGGCGGTCAGTGCCGCGCCGGCGACCTTGTTGTGTACGAACGGGGCGAGCAGCGCAGTGCCGGTGGCGATCTCCGCTACGGAAAGCGCCTTCAGGAACGTGGCTGGCGGCACCTTGGCCAGGAACGGGAACGCCCCAGACGCCGCGGCATGAACGCCTTTAGCCTGCTCCTCACTCCCGTTCCACTTGCCGATGCCGGAATGAAGAACGAAGGCACCCGTGGCGACTCTGGTCGGGATATTACGCACATGCATGAACATGGGACGCTCCTTGTCAGCCTCCAGGTCTTAGGCTTACGCGGCAAACGTCAGGATTGGGACGCGCGGCCGCTGCCGACGGCGTCCCGCTCCGGCGCCGGAACGCCAGCCTCCATCTCGTCCAGGTACGCCTGCGTCTTGCTGATTCGGGTGTCCAGGTCAGCCAGGAACCCTTCGATCCCCTGCCGCTTAGCCTCGACGGTCGCACGCAGAACTCGCTGCAGCTCTAGGCTCTCACGAAGGAGCGCCTGCCGCTCATTGTGGCTGGTTCCTTCGCCCAGGTAGGCGAGCTTGATCTCGGCCATCCGGTCTTCGCCACTGAGTACCACGGCAATCTCGTCGAGATTGAGCCCGAGCAATTGCTGAAGCTGGCGGATGCGGGCCACTCGCGCGAGGTCATCCTGCGAGTAGCGCCGCAATCCTCCCGGCGTGCTGGCGCACGGGGTGATCAATCCCAGCTGCTGGTAGTAGCGCAGCGCGCGCTGCGACACGCCCGCCTTCTCTGCCGCGGCGCCGATGCCGAGCAGGCGCTCGCGGCTGTCGTCTCCTTGGCCGGCGGCTGACCGAGCTGCCGCGGCCTGACGTGCGCTACCAATCATGGCTTACCTACCGGCTCTCGCCGACAGCTCCCGGCTCGCCGGCCAGCTCCGCGTCCACCGGGTAGGTAACCATCTCACCGGCGACCGCGTCGACTGGCGCTTCCGCGTCCACTACCAGGTTAGCGCCGTGGACATAACGCCGCCCGCGCAAGGCAGAAGCGATGATCGCGACAGCCGTCGCGATTGCCGCGAACGTGAACGCCAGGTGCAGGCCACCCGCGAACGGCTCCTCGATCAGGTGCGGGAAGAACGACCGCCCGGTGATGTAGGCCGCTTGCTTGGCTGGCAGTTGCTTGAGTGCACCGGTCGGCCCGAGCAGTTCCTTGATCGGGTTGTAGCCGAGGAAGGCTGAGAACAGGCTGCCGATCGGCGGCTCGCTCGCGACCAGGTGCGCTGCCGTGTGATTGACACCCTGGCTAACCAGGCCCTTGTACAACTGCGATGGGAGCCGGGAGGCGAGGCCCAGCGTGACGACCGTGAAGAACAGGCCCATCGACAGCACGGTGGCCGAGTTCTGGAACGTGTTGAGCATGCCTGCGCCCGCGCCGCGCTGGTCGGGCGGCAGGCTGTTCATGACGCTGGCCTGGTTCGGCGAGAAGAAGAGGCCCATCCCGACCGCGAACAGGAAGATCAGCAGCGCGAACCAGATGTAGCTGAAGTCGATCGGGAGCGTTTCCAGCAGCAGGAAAGCCGCGCCGGAGACGATCAGGCCAGTGGTGGCGAACAGTCTCGCCCCGTGCCGGTCAGACAGCCAGCCTGCCAGCGGCCCGACGATCAGGAAGCCGATCGTCAGCGGAACCATCGAGATGCCTGCCCACAGCGGAGTCTGGCTGAAGCTCCTACCATGTTGCGGCAGCCAGATTCCCTGAAGCCAGATGATCAGCATGAACTGGATGCCGCCGCGGCCGAGCGCGCCGAGCAAGCCGGCGATGTTGCCGGCCGTGAACGCCCTGATCTGGAATAGCCCCAGCCGGAACATCGGGGCCGGCACCTTCGTCTCGACCCAGGCGAACAGCACCAGGACCGCGATACCGCCAAAGATCCCGGTCAGCACCCATGGGTTGGTCCAGCCGGTCGGGTGCCCGCCATAGGGCAGCAGCGAGTAGACGATCCCGGTGAGCATCGCGATCAGGCCGACCGCGAACAGCGTATTGCCCAGCCAGTCGATCTTGGCTGGGATGCGGATCCCGTTGTCCCGCAGCTTCACGTAGGCCCAGACCGTGCCGAACAGGCCGAACGGAACTGAGACCAGGAAGACCAGCCGCCACTCAATCGGGGCGAGCACGCCACCGAGTATGAGGCCAAGGAACGAACCGCCGACAGCCGCAATGCCATTGATCCCCATGGCCTTGCCGCGCTCGTCGGCCGGGAACGCGTCGGTGAGGATCGCGGTCGAGTTGGCGAACAGAAGCGCGCCACCGACACCCTGGAAGATTCGCATGATGATGATCCACAGCGCTCCGGCCACGCCGGTCAGGAACGTCACCGAGAGCAGGATCGAGAAGAGCGTGAATACCGCGAAGCCCAGGTTGTACATCCTGACGCGGCCGTAGATATCGCCGACGCGGCCGAGGCTCACCACCAGTACGGCTGTGACCAGCATGAAGCCCATGAACACCCAGAGGAAGTACGAGGTGTTCGACGGGACCAGCGGGTTCATGTTGAGCCCGCGGAACAGGTCGGGGAGTGATATCAGCAGGATCGACTGGTTGATGGTGACCATCAGGATGCCGAGCGTCGTGTTCGACAACGCGATCCACTTGTAATTCTTACCCCTGCTGTCGGGGGCGGGGGTTGCTTCGAGGGTCCGCTCCTCGATCGCCATGCGTGCTCCTCATGCCAGTGCGCGCCTCATCTGCCAACTGTCCAACTCTAACCTTGACGTTAGCGTCATATTCCACGGTCCCACCCTCAGCTGAATCGCACATCATCCTTGTGCGAACGCACATTCGCCGGCATCGGCGCCCTGGGAGTGGCGGCCGGGCTGTCGCTCACGCGCCAGCTCCTCGTGCTTGCGGTACCCCTGTCGTGCTGGTAGCCGGCTGGCTGACGACGCGGATGCTGGAAGATCGAGCCGCATCAGCACACAGCCACCAGCAGGCCGCCGGCCCCGGCCGGGCCAACGGGCACCCGGCCTACCGGGTTCCGATCCGGCTCTCCAGGCCAGTGCTGATACTGGGCGCCATCGCATTCGCGTCGATGCTGTGCGAGGGAGCGAGCGCCGACTGGGCCTCTGTCTACCTCCGCGGTTCCATCCATGCCGGCGCAGCGGCCGCGGGCCTCGGTTACACCGTATTCGCGCTGGCGATGGTTATTGTCCGGCTCTCCGGCAACCGGCTGCTCGGCAGGTTCCGGCGCGAGCGGCTACTGCCGGCGCTCGCCGCGGCGGCCACTGCCGGCTTCGCCGCCGGGTTGCTCGCCCACCGCAGCGCCGCCGTCATCGCCGGGTTCGGCTGCCTCGGGATCGGCCTGGCCCTGGTCATCCCGACCGTCAACAGCGCGGCAGGCCGACTGCCGGGCGTCAGCTCCGGCACCGCGATCGCTATGGTTTCGGCGTGGGGCTGGGCCGGATTCGTCTTCGGGCCGCCGATCATCGGTCAGCTTGCCTCGGCGACCTCGCTGACGGTGGCGCTCGGCGTGCTGCCGGTTCTTACCGCGTGCATCGTGGCCGGTACCGCACGGGCACATGCGCTACGCGCGCGCGGGCCCGGCTCTGGCAGCGGAGCGCCCGCGCCAGCGCCCGGCAGTTCGCGCGGCCCCTGCGAAGACTCGGCCGGATAGAGTTCTCGCCACACCGGCACCGGCTCGGCGCCCTGTGATTGTGAGGATCGGAGCGCGACGACAGTCATGACCGCGATTTACCTCGTCCGGCACGGCGAGGCGGACTACGAGCTGATCGACAAGCGGCACTGGCCCGGAAAGCTGGCCGACCTCGCACCGCTTACGCCACTTGGCATCGAGCAGGCCGCCATCGCCGGGGAACAGCTCTCCAGCCTAGGCGCGGTGAAGCTGATCTCCTCGCCGTTCACCCGCACCATGCAGACGGCGAGCGAGATCTCCTGCCGGACTAGCCTCGCCATCGAGGTCGACCTGGACTTGCACGAGTGGCTCCCTGATGACACGTTCCGCTGGCACAACCTCGCCGAGGTGCGCGCGCTCGTGGCGGACTTTGACAGCTCCGGCGGCGAGTGGCCGCCAGGCGAGCGAAGGGTGTGGGAGCCGTTGTCGTCGGTCCGGCGCCGCGCTTCCGCCGCGCTCCACCGCGCCGTAGCCAGCGTCACGGACGACGGATCGATCATCGCCGTCTGCCACGAGATGGTCATCCGCTCGATCACCGGGGAGGTCAAGACCCGCCACGGCGAGGTCCGGTACATCGACTCGGGCCAGCTGCCCTGAGCTGCACTCCGACGAGAGCCGGCAGTCCGGCGGCACCCCCGGCCATCAGGCCCGCAGCGTCAGCGCTTCCACCGCGGCGATCGAGTCAGGCGTGCTCACGTGCACGATGCCATGGATGCCGAGCGCGCAGGCCGCATCGATGTGGCCAGGCACGTCATCGAGAAATACCAGCTCGTCCGGCTGCACGCCGAGCTCGTCGCAGAGCAGCGTGAAGGCTCGCGGCTCTGGTTTGCCAACGCCGGCCTCGTGCGAGTAGACGACGATGTCGACGAGCTGCTCGAACTGGTACCGCGCCTGCTCCTCGCGCCGGGCGCCGTCCACCGAATTGCTGAGGATCCCGGTCCTGAACTTCGGGCGCAAGCTGGCGGCAAACCGCGCAAGCTCAGTGTCCAGCTCGCCGCAGTACCAGTCCCACATGTCGGCCATGAACTCGGCAGTCTGCCCGGCGGGCAAGTTCAGCGCGGCCGCGTACTGCCGGGCAAGTTCTGCTTCGGACAGGCCGCCGACGCGGGACGCGCGGTCAGGGTCGACCTTCGCCAGCGCCGCCTCGAAATCAGCTTCGCTCATCCCGAGCCGGTCCCGCCACGGATGCGTGAAGCACTGGATCGGGTCAATCCGTTCGAGCACGTCGCCGATGTCAAACGCGACCGCCCGGATTGCCACGTGCCCAAACCTACCTCAGCGACGGCAGCGTCTACCCAGGCCAGACACCCGCTGCGTCAGCTGGGCGCCTCCACGGTGGCGGTATTGCTTGACGCCGAGCCGTGCCTGACCGTAGCGACCAGCATCACGTCGACCGTCTTGTCCTTGAACCGCTGGCGGCTAAGGCTGAACCAGGTCGTCCCCGCCGCAGTCAGCCGTTTGCTGCGCACGTTAATCCAGCTGCCGCTGGCCGACTGGACCTGAAGCCAGACCACGTTGCCGCGGTTGGCGAACTGAGTAGTCACCGCTAGCAAGTCCCGCAGGGCCGACGACTCCGTCAGGACGACGGTGACCTGCGGCCTGACCGTGATCAGCACGCTCGCACTGTGCACGCCGCCTGGAATCCGCAGCCGGAATGCCGCGTTCTCGGCAAGCGGCTTGGCGGCAATGGCCACGTTCCCGCCTGACGTTGTCTGCCCGGTTCCGGCAACGTGCCAGAACGGGTGACCGGCAAGCCGCTCGACGAGCGTGACAGTCACGCCTTTAACGCCCGTTCCGGACCTGGTCAGCTGACCGTCGATAACCGGCACGGTGCCAGCCGCGATGTCGGTGCTGCTAGCGGACGCGGCCAGGACCGCAGGCCCGGTCGCCTTCGGGGACGACAGGGATGCTGTCGGCGAGGCGTGCGCGTGCGGAGACGGGCTGGCCTTGGCAGTCTGACTTGGGTGGCCGTGCCGGCCAGGCGAAGAGCCGGACAGGCCCGCTGGCCCGCTGCCGTGATGGCCGTGCGTTCCCGCTGTGCCAAGGTGGTGGTGCGAGGCGGGGACGCCAACGATGCCCAGAACCTTGTGCGCCAGGTCCTGGACAGGCGCAGGGAGGGCAGAAGCGTAAGCGGCCGCGGCGGTCCCGCCCACGATCGCGATGACCCCGGCTGCGGCCAGCCGCATGCTCCAGCGCCCAGGCCACTGGACCCGGCGGTCGTGCCGCTTCTCGGTGGCGGGGCGGCCCACCGGGATCGGCACCGTGGTTCCCTTAGCAACTGCGGGCGTTCCGTTAGCAACTGCGGGCGTTCCGTTAACCGCTGCTGGCGCCCGGTGGCGGGCCGCTGGACTGGCGAGCGGACCAGCATTCGCCCGGAACATGGCAAGCGCGTCGCGCTCACCCGCCAGTTCATTCCGCGTCGGCCCGGCCGTGAGTATGCGGAACAGCTGGTCGATTCCGGGATCGGCGGAGGCGGCGCCGTCGGTCAGATCGGAGCTCATTAGTCCACCTCCTCCAGCGACCAGTGGGTCGGATCGGTTCCCGCCCGGCGCGGCGACGGTCCGGCTGCGGGCGGCCTGGCTCCGGATCCGCTGGCAGCGGTCCGGTGCGCCAGTGCCTGCACAGACGGGTCCGCGGCGAGTGTCTTCAGGCCGCGGTGCAGCGCCACCCGGATCGCGCCGGAAGTTTTGCCGAGGATTCTCGCGACGTCCGGGGTATCCAGGCCGGCGATCACGCGCAATGCGACGGCCTCAGCCTGATCCTTCGAAAGGCCGGTAAGCAGAGCGACCGCGTGCTGGATCGACATGCCGTCCAGCACCTGATCCTCAACGAGGTGGCTATCGGCCAGGATGTCCAGACCTACGCTCGACGGGCCAACCGGGCGCCTGGCCCTCGCCCGCGCTGCGTCGACAGCCCGGTGCCGGCCGATCGTGAACAGCCAGCGCCTGAAGTCCTCTTCGCCGCCGGAAAACCTGTGCAGATCCCTCACAACCTGCAGCCAGGTCTCGCTCGCCACGTCGTCAGGATCGTCGCAGCCCACAACGCGCAGATACCGCAACAGCCGGGGCTGGAGAGCTCGCCACAACTCCAGAAACCCGGCTTCATCACCGTTGCTCGCCCTGGCCAGAGCGTCGTCGAGCACATTCGTCTGACTCGCCATCGCGGCAGTAAGAGTCGCACACCGGCGGGCAGTTGCGGGACATCTCTGCCAAACCCGCAACTGCCCGCCGGTAGCGTGCTGCTCCAGGGGCTAGGAAGCGGTGGCCGGAACGATCGTGTCGGTGTGGCTAATCGACTTCGCGAAGTTCCTCGTGCCGCGGAAGACCAGCCGGAACGTCGCTGGCTTCTTGTACACGTGGACGCGGAAGAACACGTGGCCGTGCGGCCTGGTCAGCTTCGTCTGCGCGATGAACCAGCGGCCCTTGGGGCCGAGGCGCTCGAGCCACACGCGCATGTGACGGAGGTTGAAGGCGCCTGCGGTCAGATGACCGTTGATGGTGGCCGTGGTCTGGTGCGGGTGCGCGACCGGCTTCGAGTTGCTGATCGCGAGCGAGGTGGGGATCTTGTGGACTGCGGGGGCCGCGGTGGAGGCGTTGGCAGCCGCCGTCGCGCCGGTCACTGCGATCGC
>Ga0335075_10005513_pt1 | contig 19656 bp, 20 predicted proteins | sample Lox_Sample_24_FD_206723 | JGI IMG/M metagenome (GOLD analysis project Ga0335075, IMG submission 206723) | Soil microbial communities from Loxahatchee National Wildlife Refuge, Florida, United States - Lox_Sample_2.4 | ecosystem: Environmental > Terrestrial > Soil > Wetlands | place: USA...
AGGCGGCCACGCTGGCGACCCGGGTGCCGTTCGTCCACTTCTTCGACGGGTTCCGGACCTCGCACGAGCTGAACACGGTCGAGCTGCTGTCCGATGACGACCTGCGGGCGCTCGTGCCGGAGGAACTGGTTCGCGCGCATCGCGGCCGGGCGCTGTCGCCGGAGCAGCCGTTCATCCGCGGCACCGCGCAGAACCCGGATGTCTATTTTCAGGCGCGGGAGACCGTCAACCCCTCCTACGCCGCCGTCCCCGGGGCGGTCCAGAACGCGATGGACGCCCTGGCCGAACGGACCGGCCGCCGCTACCGGACGGTCGAGTACACCGGTGACCCGCAGGCCGACCGGGTGATCGTGGTGATGGGCTCGGCCGGTGCTGCCCCTGGCGACCGGCGGGCGGTACGGCCTGTCCTCCAAGGAGCTCACCCCCGGCATGGTCGCCGGGGTGTTCGCCGAACTCGCGCGTGAGCGGCCGCGGCGCCGGTTCACGATCGGCATCACCGACGACGTGTCCGGGCTGAGCCTGCCGTACGACCCGTCGCTTGACATCGAGCCGCCGGGCACGGTCCGGGCGGTCTTCTTCGGCCTCGGGTCGGACGGAACCGTCGGCGCGAACAAGAACACGATCAAGATCCTCGGCCAGGAGAGCCTGCACGCGCAGGGGTACTTCGTCTATGACTCGAAGAAGTCGGGCTCGCAGACCGTCTCGCACCTGCGTTTCGGGCCGCAGCCCATCCGCGCGCCCTACCTGGTGCAGCGGGCCGGCTTCGTCGGCTGCCATCAGTTCGGGCTGCTCGACCGGGTCGACGTGCTCGCCCTGGCCGGACCCGGGGCGACGCTGCTGCTGAACTGCGCGCACCGGCCGGACGCGGTGTGGGACGCGCTGCCCCGCCCGGTCCAGGAGAAGATCCTGGCCAAGCGGATCGAGGTGTACGCGATCGACGCCGCCCGGATCGCCCGCGACGCCGGGCTGGCCGGGCGAACCAACACCGTGCTGCAGACCTGCTTCTTCGCCATCTCGGGGGTGCTGCCGCGCGAGGAGGCGATCGCCAAGATCAAGTCGGCCATCGTCAAGAGCTACTCCCGCCGCGGCGCCGAGGTGGTCGCCCGCAACCACGCCGCCGTCGACGCCGCGCTTGAGGGGCTGCACCGGGTCGAGGTACCGGGCGCGGTGACGTCCGATCGGGAGCTGCCGGCGGTGGTGCCCGCCGGCGCGCCGGAGTTCGTCCGAACTGTCACCGCCGCGATGATGGCCGGCCGGGGGGACAGCCTGCCGGTCAGCGCGCTGCCGGCGGACGGCACCTACCCGAGCGGGACCGCGGCGTACGAGAAGCGGAACATCTCCGAGCTGGTCGCGGAGTGGGACCCGGACCTGTGCATCCAGTGCGGCAAGTGCAGCTTCGTGTGCCCGCACAGCGTGATCAGGTCCACCTACTACGACGAGTCGCTGCTGGCCGGGGCGCCGGCCGATTTCCGGTCGGCTCCGCTGGACGCCCGCGGGCTCCCCGACACCCGCTTCACGCTGCAGGTGTACGTGGAGGACTGCACCGGGTGCGAGCTGTGCGTGCAGGCCTGCCCGGTGGGGGCGCCGGCGGATCCGACCCGCAAGGCGATCAACCTGGCGCCCCGGGAGCCGCTGGTGGCCGCCGAGCGGGAGGACGTCGCGTTCTTCGAGACGCTGCCAGTGGCCGACCGGTCCCGGGTGGACTTCGGCACCGTGCGCGGCACGCAGTTTTTGCAGCCGCTGTTCGAGTTCTCCGGCGCCTGCGCGGGCTGCGGCGAGACGCCGTACGTCAAGCTGCTGTCGCAGTTGTTCGGCGAGCGGCCGATGGTCGCGAACGCGACCGGCTGCTCCTCGATCTACGGCGGGAACCTGCCCACGACGCCGTGGACATCGACACAGAGACCCTCGCCGTGCTGCCCGGTGTGGACCTGTCAAGCCCGGCCGAAGCCAGGCTGCCGCGCACCTGGATCTCGCTGCTGCGCCGGCAGCTCCGCGCCTCGCTCGCGGCGACCAGCGGCGTCGAGGGACCGGCCGACGTGGTCAAGTACCTGCTGGCAGGCGCCGACGTCGTGATGACGGCGTCCGCGCTGATCCGGCACGGACCGCAGCACGCCGCAGTCCTGCTGGACGGCTTGTCAGAATGGATGGCCCGCAAGGGCTACGCCTCGGTCAGCGAGGTGCGCGGACTGCTCGCGGTGCCCGCGGACACCGATCAGGCGGCCTACGAGCGCGCGGGCTACGTCCGCGCGCTGCGGGCCGCCAACAGCGCCCCGTGGTGACGGGCAATCCGCAGCGCGCGGTAGCCTCCCTGACCTTACGATCGCCTCACGCACCCTGTGCACTGAACGCGGAAGTCGACCCGCCACTCATGGCAAGCCTAAGGGAGAAGGCCATGTCAGCAAAGCGAACCCTGACTATCGGGACCGCACTGGCGGCCGCGCTCGGCCCGATCGCCTACCCACTGCTCCGGCGCGGGTGCCTCACCTGGGGCACCCGCGGCGACGAGGCGACCAGGAAACTACCAGGCGACGAACTGCTTCCCGACGCCGGTCTGGTGAGCACCCGCGCCATCACAGTCGACGCCCGCCCGGACGCAGTCTGGCCGTGGCTGGTGCAGATGGGCAGTGGCCGCGGCGGCGCCTATAGCTACGACTGGATTGAGAACGTGCTCGGCCTGAACATGCACAGCGCCGACGAGATCCTTCCGCAGTATCAGAACCTCAGAGTCGGAGACGCATTCCCCCTGGGACCTGGCCGACCGGCCATGCGGGTAGAGATCCTCGACCCGGAGCGGGCGTTCACGATCCGGATCTCTGATTTGCTGGCTGGAATCAAGCAGCGCGCCGAGCGGCTCGCCCGGGACCGGGAAGAAGCGCCGAGCGCTCAGTGAAGTCCTGGACGGCCGTCCCGGGACGGGGCCAGCAGCACTGGCTGATGGGTGGAACCACGGTCCGTTCGGAAGAAGATCTTGAATCTTTTCCCTAACGGAAGGTGGTGACTCGCATACCCGGAAGCTCCCCCGCAGCGGGGGGCCGGCTCCGCGGTGTCGTCGCTTCCCACACAGGTCGATCAGGCGGCCCAGCTCCCCTTCGCCGAGCGCCAGGGTCACGCCGGGCAGGCCGGCGTCACCCGGCTGGAGGGCGCGAGCAGGGGATCCACAGGTCGTAGTTGCGGATCGCCTGCTCGCACTGCCGGGTCAGCTGCCGGCTTGCTCGACGGCCTGTCGGACTGGATGGCACGCAAGGGATACGCCTCGGTCGGCGACCTGCGCGGCCCGCTCGCCGTGCCCGCGGACACCGATCAGGCCGCGCTCCGCGGCGCCAACGGCGCCCGGTGGTGACGAGCAGACCTGACTGACGGGACGTTTGCCCTCCCGATCCTGGCCATTCATCCCTACCGCATCGCGCGCGCCGGGCGTGGACTAGGGAGAGGAAGCACAACTAAGGAGGTGGTAACGGTGAAGAAGTGGTTCGCACTGGGATCAGCGGCAGCGGTTGCGGCCGTAGGCGTGGCGCTGCTGGCGGGCAAGGACGATATCCGCCGCTTCTGGCAGATGCGCAGCATGTGAAGGCGGTCGGATGAGCGCGCGGCGTCACCCGGCTGAAGGGCGCGCAGCCGGGTGACGCTGCGGGCCCGGCTCCGTCATCACGGCGGAACCCGGTCAGGCAGTGGCCTTGCGGTAGAGGTTCAGCGAGATGGCCAGGAAGACGACGAAGATCCCTGCGCACCACAGGGCCGACAGCCACAGGTCGTGATAGACGGGCCCGCCCTCGAACAGCGCCCGGACGGCGTTGATGGTGACGGTGGCCGGCTGATTGCGGGCGAATGGCTGCAGCCAGCCGGGCATGGTGGACACCGGGACCAGCGCCGAGCTGGCGAAGAAGAGAACGAACATGGGCAGGATCGAGGCCATCTGGGCGGTCTGGGGGTCCTTCACGGCCAGCCCGATCGCGGCGTAGACCCAGCTCATGGCGTAGCCGAAGGCGATGATCACGGCGACGCCAACTAGGCACGCCCCGACGCTGTTGTGGAATCTGAAGCCGACGGCCATCCCCAGGCCGATGAGGAACGCCAGCGCCAGCACGCTGCGGCATACGTCGGCCAGGGTCCGGCCGGCCAGGAACGCGGGCCGCGCCATCGGCAGGCTGCGAAAGCGGTCGACGATGCCGGCCTGGAGGTCCTGGGCCAGGGCCAGCGCCGTGGTCATGCCGCCGATCAGGACCGCCTCGAGGAAGATGCCGGGCACGACGTAGTCGACGTAGTCCAGCCCGGGCACGTGGATGGCGCCGCCCAGCACGTAGCGGAACAGCAGCAGGATGATCGTCGGCTGAACGATCGACATGAACAGCAGCTGCGGCGTGCGGATGATCCGGAGCAGGTTGCGCCGGGTGATGCCCCCGATGTCGCGGACGGCGAGTCGCAGCGTCAGCGGCACGGCCTCGGCCCTCGGCGGCCTGATCGCGAGGTCAGTCATTGTCCCGCCTCCGGTGAGTGCGCTGCCCGGCCCGCGTCGTCGCCCGGGGTGGCCGGGGCAGACGGGGACGCCGGGTGGCCGGTGAGCGTCAGGAACACGTCGTCGAGCGACGGGCGCCGGATCCCGAGGTCCTCAAGCTCGACGCCCGCGTCGTCGAGGGCGCGTCCGGCCGCGATGAGCACCCGCGGGCCCCCTCTGACCGGGACGGTGACTCGGTTCAGGTCGGCTTCGAGACGGGGCGGCGCGCCGGTCAGGCCCGCGACGAGCGAGACGGCCTTCTCCAGGTCAGCCCGCCTGGCCACCCGGACCTCGAGCACGTCGCCGCCGAGTTGGTCCTTGAGCTCGTCGGCGGTTCCCTGAGCGGCGATGCGGCCGGCGTCGAGGACGACAACGGCCCGGGCGAGGTGCTCCGCCTCCTCCATGTACTGGGTCGTGAGCAGCACCGTCGTGCCCTCGGCGACGAGTTCCTCGATGAGCTGCCACAGGTCGTTCCGCGTACGCGGGTCAAGGCCGGTGGTGGGCTCATCGAGGAACAGCACCGGCGGGCGCCCGATGAGGCTGGCGGCGAGGTCAAGCCGCCGCCGCATCCCGCCCGAGTAGGTCTTGACCAGATGGTCCCCGGCGCCGGTGAGCGACATCCGCTCCAGGGCGTCCTGCGCGCGGCGCCGGTACACCGCCTTGTCCAGGTGGTAGAGGAGCCCGATCAGCTCGAGGTTCTCCCGGCCGGTGAGCAGCTCGTCGACCGTGGCGTACTGGCCCGCGAGCCCGATCAGCGACCGGATCGCCCGGGCGTCCTTCCGGACGTCCAGGCCGGCCACCCGGGCGCGGCCGCGGTCGGCCGCCAGCAGCGTCGTCAGCACCCGGATCAGGGTCGTCTTCCCGGCCCCGTTCGGGCCCAGCAGGGCCAGCACCTCGCCCTGGCCGACGCTGAACGACACCTCACTCAGCGCCAGCGTGCCGCCGAACCGCTTCGTCACGCCCTCGACTTCAATCGCGCCATTCATGCATCACGCTCCTGGGTGGACTCGGCGGATTCCGCTCTTCTACTTCACGCCGACTGCGGCTGCCTGGCTAGGGGCCTAAGTCCTCACGGCAGGTGGCGAAGGCCGCCGAACCGGCTTGGAACCCGTTCCTGTCCGTCGGGCCCTGAGGAGCCGGCCTGGCTATTTCTCGCCAAGCGCGCACGGTCTCCCTGTGATCGCCGACGCTCCGTTCAATGGCGAAATTCCAGTTAACCGCCCCGCGCCTTCGACGGATAGGGGCTAACGTCCCGGGAACGCGTTCCTGGCGGCCCTTCCGCAGGGCCCATGCCGCCCCTATGGTAGGTGATATGCACCGCATTGGCGCGAAATAGCAGAAGGAGAAGGACAAGGCCGGAATTATCGTCGGGATAGACGGCTCCGATCACTCGGGGCAGGCCCTCGAATGGGCCATGAAGGAAGCAGCGATCCGGCACGCGCCGCTGACGGTGATCACCGTCCACCCGGTCATCGCCGGCTTCTCGGGCCGCGCGGTCGCCTACCCCACCGACGACGCTCTGGCCGACAAGGCACGCGAGACGGCGCAAGAGGAAGTCGACAAGACGCTGGCCCGGCTCGACGGACCGGGCCCGGAGACGGTCACGGTCCAGGGTGTCAGCGGCTTCCCCGCGGAGGTCCTCATCACCGCAGGCAAGGACGCCGACATGATCGTCGTCGGCTCGCGGGGCTCCGGCGGGTTCAGCCGGCTGCTGCTCGGATCGGTCAGCAGCCAGGTCACCCACCACGCCCAATGCCCTGTGGTCGTCATCCACTCCGGGGAGCGGAGCTGAAAGGCGCGGGAGCGATACAGGATTCACCGATTGTGCGAGGTCCCCGGCGCGAACGCTGCCGGGGACCTCGCATTTATGACCGCTGGTCAGAAGGTGAAGACCAGGCGGGCGGGCACCTGGCCCGCGAGCACCTCTTCGATGCAGACGTTGACGTCATCGAGGTGCCGCGCCTGCGCGATGACCTTGGTGCGGCCCGCGCCATGCAGCGCGAACACGTCGGCGAGGTCCTTGCGGGTGCCCACGATGGACCCGATGATCGACTTCCCGCCGATGACGGTGTCGAAGATCGGGACGGTCATCTTGTCGTCGGCCGGGAGCGCCACGCACACCAGCCGGCCGCCTCGGCGCAGCGATCCGAAGGCCTGCTCGAACGCCCGGGGCGAGGTGGCGAGAGAGATCGCGACGTCGGCGCCGCCCAGATCCCGGATGGCCTCGACCGGATCGGCCGTCCTCGCGTTCACGACGTAGTCGGCGCCGAGCTGGCGAGCGAGGTCCAGCTTCGAGTCCTCGATGTCGACGGCGATCACCCTGCCGCCGAACTCCCTCGCGTACTGCAGGGCAAGGTGCCCCAGGCCGCCGACGCCGAAGACCACAGCCGTCTCGCCGGGCTGGATCCTCGACACCTTGACTGCCTTGAACGAGGTGACTCCGGCGCACGATAGCGGCGCGGCGTCGAAGGAGGACACGGCCTCGGGAACCGTGACCACGTGGCTATCGAAGGCAAGGGCGTACTCGGCCCAGGCGCCGTCGACCGAGTAGCCGCTGTTCTCCTGCGACTCGCACAGTGTCTCCCAGCCGTCGATGCAGTACGAGCAGTGCCCGCATGCCTTGCCCAGCCACGCGATGGCAACCCGATCTCCGGCCTGGTGCAGGCTGGCGCCCGGGCCGGTCGCCTCGATGATGCCGATGCCCTCGTGCCCCGGAGTGAACGGCGGGTTCGGCTTGACCGGCCAGTCGCCGGCGGCGGCGTGGATGTCGGTGTGGCACAGCCCGGAGGTCTGCATCCGGACCAGTACCTGGCCGGGGCCGGGCTCGGGCACGGGAAGTTCCCTGATCTCGAGCTTCGCGCCCAGTTCCGGGACTACCGCGGCTTTCATCGTCCTCATGACTCTTTCTCCTAACGTGAAATTGCTGGCTGACTGACCTGCGACCGGATTCCCGATACTCGTCCGCCGCCATATCACGTCCTTTCTACGCTGCGGTTGACCACCACGCACAGGGTCATTGGTCCCTTCAGCCCGGGTTTATTCATGCCTCATAGAGCTTGAAATCGATGTTGAAGGGAAGCCTTTGATGTCGCCAAGGCGAGTCGACGTAGGCGCCGATTAATTCCCGCCCGGAAAAGCATCGGCTACGTCCTCGGGCGTGCTGCCGCTACGTCAGCCGGGTGGCACGCACCTCGTCAAACCGGTAACACACCGGAACCGCGTTCGGCATCTCCAGGCCGGGGGAAGCGTCATCGCTGACGCCATCCAGGTGCTTGACCAGCGCCCGCAGCGTGTTGCCGTGCGACACCACCAGCACGCAGCCATGCCGGCACAGGTCGGGGACGATCGCGTCGCACCAGTAAGGCAGCAGACGCACGGTCACGTCGTACAGCGACTCGCCGCGCGGCCGGGCGTCGGGCGGAAGGGCGGCGTAGCGCGGGTCGTCGTCCGGCTTGCCCAAGGGAGGGCGCACGCGAAAGCCGCGGCGCCAGGCCTTGAACTGCTCATCTCCCGCCTCGGCCCGGACCTCGGCCTTGCCCCGGCCCTGCAGCGCACCGTAGTGGTTGGAGTTGAGCCGCCAGCTCCGCCGCACCGGCACCCATGACCGGCCGCACGCGGCGAGCGCGAGGTCCGCCGTCACGATAGCGCGGCGCTGAACCGACGTGTGGATAACATCAGGGAGGAAGCCGCGAGCCGCGAGCATCGCCCCGGCCCGCTGCGCCTGCTTTCGGCCGTGCTCGCTGAGGCCGATGTCGATCCAGCCGGTGAACACGTCCGCGGCGTTCCAGGCACTCTCGCCATGTCGCAGCAGCACCAGAACCGCCATCAGCGCCGCCTTTCCTGGGTGAGTTCCCCGCTCGAGATGGTGCGGTTCGGCGCGCTTTCCAGGGCCAGCACGCCGATCTGGGGCCGCTAAGCGCGGGCCGTCCAGCGCGGTCCGGTCGACTGCCAGTCGGCGTCCCACGCGGCCATCCTGCGCTTGTCGAGCGACCACCGGGCCAGGACTCCGACCACGGCGAGCAGCACCGCGACGGCCGCCGCCCCGGCCATCTCGCCGAGGTCCGTCAGGGACGCCACCTGCGACTCGCCCATGGGCAGCGAGGTGAGCTGCCCGTCTCGGGTCGTCCACACGCGGAACGTCGCGCCGGCGCTGGTATACGCGGGCACAGGCAGTTCGCCCGTCACCACCGCGCCGTCCGGCGCGGTCCACCGTGCCGGGGTGACCGAAGTCAGGTTCCATGATCCAACCGCCGCCGGCCCGGCCGCCGTGAGGACGACGGCCGTGACCTGGTGCCGGGACGCCACCTGTGCGAGCTCGGCCCGCTGCGCCATCGCGTGCACCCAGGTGCCCGAGGCGAGCGCGGCCAGCGGACCGCCGACCAGGAACGCCACCAGGAGCAGGGCCAGCACGATGGTCTCGGCCCGGTCGGCCGGGCGCCGCAGCGGGTTGCGGTCAAACCGCCTCCCGCGCACGATCCTGCCCGTGAGCGTCGCCCGGGACTTTCGCTCTTTGCTGACCATCGTTCTGACCTCGCCTGATCGGTATGGGCTACCAGTCCAGGGTTCCGCGTCGCCCGGGGCGGCGGCAGGGCCAAAGTGCCCGCTCGGCTGGGACCTTCGGCCCGCGCGGGCCGAAGGTCCCAGCGACAGGTGACCAATGCCGCTAGCCGACGGGGGGCAACGGAACGAGGCTGCGGATAACAGGACAAGGGAGGAAGCACATGTCTACGAGGGTTGGGATCAACGGCTTCGGCCGGATCGGACGGGTGCTCACCAGGCTGGCGGCGGAGCGCGCGGACCTCGAAGTGGTCGGGGTAAACGACATCGCCGACGTCACGACGCTGGCGAACCTGCTGGAATTCGACTCGACCTACGGCCGATTCAGCGGAGGGGTGGAGTTTGACGACCATGCGCTGATCGTCGCGGGAAGGCGCATCGCAGTGCTGTCGGAGCGCGACCCGGCCGCGATCGACTGGGGCGCCCTCGGCGCGGACATCGTCGTTGAGTCAACCGGCAAGTTCCGCACCCGGGAGGCGGCCGCTGCGCACCTGAAGGGCGGCGCGCGGAAGGTTCTGATCTCCGCTCCGGGGAAGGGCGTCGACGTCACGGTGGTGCTCGGGGTCAACTCCGGCGCCTACGACCCGCTCCGGCACGATGTGATCTCGAACGCGTCGTGCACCACGAACTGCGTGGCGCCCATGGCCAAGGTGCTGAACGACGCGTTCGGCGTGGAGCGCGGGTTCATGACCACCATCCACGCCTACACCGGCGACCAGATGCTGATCGACGGGCCGCACAAGGACCCGCGGCGCGCCCGGTCGGCCGCGGTGAACATCGTGCCGACCACGACCGGGGCGGCCCGCGCGACCGGGGAGGTCATCCCGGCGCTGGCCGGGAAGCTGGACGGTGTCGCGGTCCGGGTCCCCGTGCAGGACGGGTCGCTGACCGACCTCGCGGTCGTGGTCGGCACCCCGGTCACCGCCCAGGAGGTGAACGAGGCATTCGCCGCGGCGGCGGCGGCCGGGCCGCTGGCCGGCCTTCTGCGCTACAGCACCGACCCGATCGTGTCCCGCGACATCGTCGGCGACCAGGCGTCCTGCGTATTCGACGCGCCACTGACGCAGGCGTCCGGGACGCTGGTCAAGGTGTTCGGCTGGTACGACAACGAATGGGGTTACACCGCCCGCCTCGCCGACCTGGCCGCCCTCGTGGGCAGCAAGCTGTAGGCACCACCGGGCCCATGTCCCGCGGAGGGAACCATGGCAGTGATGCCGGTCGTAGTCGGCGCGGACGGATCTGAGGAGTCGATGCTCGCGACGGAATGGCCCCACTGGGGAGGCACTGCGGCGCAGGGCGCCGCTGCGCATCGTGTCGGCGGCGGCAGTGCCGCCGCCGATGCGCGCGCACGACACTGGTCTGCGCACGGTAGCCAATGAGCTCTGCGGCGAATCCTCCCGTGCGCTCAGCGAGGCCGTCTCGCGATCGGCAGCAGTCTCTTCGCGGCTGGTCATCGATGCCAGCCTGCTGATCGGGCCTCCGGCGCTGGCGGTCGCCGGCAGCGGCTCCGGGGCGCTCATGGTCGTCGTGGGCGCCCGCGGAGTCGGGGGGTTCGGCGCGATGCTGCTCGGATCGGTCGGTAGGTATGCGGCCATGCACGCCTGCTGCCCGATCATCGTGGTCAGGGAAGGGACGTGCGCAGCACAGCCCGAGGTCGTCTTCGGCATCTGCGACCCGCAGGACATCACGACCCTGGCATTCGCCTTCGAGGAGGCCGACCTGCGCGGCGCTACCCCTGGTCGCTGTCCACTCCTGGAACGGACTCCCGGCAGCGACCTGGCGGCCGACCAATCAGAGGCAGCTCGCGGCGGAGGCGGGAAGGAACCTGGCCGAGGCTCTCGAGCCCTGGCAAGACAAGTACCCCGATGCGGTGCTCAGCCATGCCCGCGGCTGCGTGGCCATCATCCCGTCAGGCTAGGCGCTGAGGCCGAGCGAGCGGCTGGCCTCCCGGAGCTGTTCCCTGACCGACGGGTGGGCGACACGATCGATGACCTGTTCCGCCTGCCCGGGCGCGTCATGGCCCCAGATCACGGCGGCTCCCTGCTCGCTGACGATGAAGCTGTGCTGGAAGGACGTCACCGGCCCGTCGATCCTGGGCACCACGGTGGACACGTCCGCCTTGGGATGCCAGGACGGGAGCGCGATGATCGCCTGCCCGCCGGGCGAGTGCAGCGCGCCGACCACGAAATCCGTCTGCCCGCCGAACCCGGAATGAGTTCTCCCGTTGACCCAGGTCGCGTTGGCCTGACCGAACAGGTCGACCTGCAGCGCGCCGTTAACAGAGGTCATCCGCGGCCGCCGGGCGATCTGGGCCGGGTCGTTGACCGTCTCGGTCCGGAGCATCCGCACGTCCGGATTGCGGTCCATCCAGGCGTAAAGGTCCGCGCTGCCGAACGCGAACGACCCGGTGACCGGCTGGCCCGGGTCCAGCGCGCCCGCCTTGACGAGGCCGAGCACGCCGTCGCTGAACATCTCCGACCAGACCGCCAGCCCGCGCCTGCGCTGCAGCCCGGCCAGCACGGCGTCCGGGACGGCGCCGATGCCGGCCTGCAACGTCGCGCCGTCGCCGATCAGGGCGGCCACCCGATCGCCGATGCTGGCCGACGTTTCCGCCACGGGCCGCTCCGGCGGGGACGCCAGGGGCACTTCCGCCTCGATCGCGTAATCGACTGCGTCACAGGGCAGCACCGAGTCCCCATAGGTGAACGGGACCCGCGGGTTGAGCTGCGCGATCACCAGGCCGCCGCGGGACCGGGCGGCCTCGATCGCGGCGGGCAGCACGTTCACCTCGGTCCCGAGCGACACGGTGCCGCGAGATGGTGCCGACGTCTGCACCAGCACTACGTCTGGGGGCAGGACCCCGCTCAGCAGCGCGGGCACCAGCGACAGCCGGCAGGGGAAATAGTGCAGCCCGCTCTGCCCGCGCATGCCCGGCCCGATGAACGGCGACTCAAACGTCACGCCCTCCCGGCTCGGCATCCCCGCCTGCGCGTTCAGCGCAAACAGCCGGTACCGCGCGACCGTCCCGTCCAGCACTGCCAGGGCCCGCCAGGGGGTGGCGAAGTTGCCGCCGACCACGACCCTGGGGGTACCTGCCAGCGCGCCGAGCACGATCGCTAGCTGCCGTTCAGAAACGATGCGCACTGGTGCCTCCGTTAAGTCGCTGGCCGACGACGCGCCGGCCGTTCACCATCGCCGGCGAGATGCAGATGAAATGGTCGCTTTCCCAGGTGACCCACGAGGGCGGCGCCGCCCTCTCCAGGCGGCGGATCTCCGCGACGTCGTTGACCGCCCGGGCCTGCCCGACAATGGTCACGCTCCAGCCCGTGTGCTCGGCGAGGTCCACGCTGTCGGCCTCGAACGCGACGACAGCGCCGCGAGTCGCGGCGGCGAGCTTGCCCTCCGCGCTCGTCCTGATGACGATGTCGCCGTCGACGAGCGCGAAGTTGACCATCTCGACCGCGGGCAGCGCCTGCCGGGTGTAGACGATCCGGCCGACAGATACCGAACCCATCAGCCGTATGCACTCATCCTGCGGCAGCTGCTCCAGCGCTCGGCTTTCGGTGTCCATGATTAGCAGGATGCCCGCTTCCGCCCTGGCGGCCGAGAGTCCAAGGTCCCGAAACGGCAGGGCTTCCGGCGCGAGTTGCGCCCGGCGCCCTCTGACCGCGTGCGGCTACGGCCCTTAGTCCGGTCGCAGGAGGCCGGAGGCCCGCTGGCGCAGGGACGTTCGCCTCTGACCCCGATCGCCCGGCGGGCATAGCGTCGAAGGTGAAGCAGCAGGTCAGCGTGAGGAGAAGAGCAAGATGCCAGGAATCATCGTCGGCGTCGACGGCTCGGGCCACTCCCGCCGTGCCCTTGAGTGGGCCATCAGGGAAGCCGCGGTCCGCCGCGCACCGCTCACCGTGCTCACCGTCCAGCAGGCCGCCGCCGGGCACTGGGGCAGCCCCCTGCTCTACCCGGGCGATGACGCGCTGGCCGAACTGGGCCGCAAGACGGCCCAAGAGGAAACCGACCGCGTGCTCGACAAGACCGACCCCGAATCCCGGCCCTCGTCGGTCACCGTCCGGGCCGCCGCAGGCCTGCCCGCAGAAGCGCTCCTCGAGGCCGCCGCCGGAGCCGACATGCTCGTCGTCGGCTCCCGCGGCGCCGGCGGATTCAAGCGCCTGCTGATGGGATCGGTCAGCCTCCAAGTCACCCACCACGCCCACTGCCCCGTCGTGGTCATCCCCGACGAAAACATCTGACTACGCACCCGAACCGGAGGCACCAGCCATGAACTCCACCGTCAAGGACGTCATGAGCACCCACGTGATCGCCGTCAGGCAACGCGCCCCGTACAAGGAGATGGCGACCATGCTGCACGAACAGCGGGTCAGCGCCTTCCCCGTGCTCGACGACGACAACAAGGTCATCGGGATCGTCTCCGAAGCCGACCTGCTGACCAAGGAAGCACTCGACGGCACCCTACCCCGGGCGCTGCCGATCCCGACCCGGCACCGCGAGCGTCGACAGGTCAACGCGCTCACGGCGGCCGACCTGATGACCAAGCCGCCGGTGACCATCGGCCCCGACGCCCCGGTCGCCCACGCGGCCCGCCTGATGTACAGCCATCGGGTTAAGCGGCTCCCCGTCATAAGCGACCGGGGGCGGCTGATCGGCATCGTGACCCGCGCCGACGTGCTGAGCGTGTTCAGCCGACCGGACGCGGAGATCAAGCAGCAGGTCATCCGCGACCTGATCCTGGACACGTTCCTGTGCGACCCTGACAGGTTCACCGTCACCGTCAAGGACGGCATCGTCACCATCGAGGGCATGCCGGAAACCCCTCTGATCGGACGCGACATCATCGACGCCGTCAGGCACGTCGAGGGCGTCGTCGCCGTACGCGACCGGCTCAGCCACCCGCGCCCCGGGACGCCCAGCTGATGGTTGCGAGACTCGAACGGGCTCGAGGGGGGCGGCGGTGATATCACAGCCGCCCCTTCGTCCTGCGGGTAGTTATCCTCCCTCACCGTTCCCCCGCCGGGATCACGACCACCGGGCAGGGCGCATGATGGGCGACCTGAGAGCTGACCGACCCCATTACGAGCCTGGCGAACCCGCCGGCACCGCGAGACCCGACCACCAGCAGGTCCGCGTCCTGGGCGGCCCTTAGGAGCTCCTCAGCCGGAGACCCGGAGACCGCGTTCACGATGACCTGCGACGGCGCGCTATCGCCGAGCCGGTCAAGTACCTCGTTCGTCTGCCCGCGAACCGCCTTGCGGACTTGCTCCGACAGGGTTTGGTCCCCCTGGTTGTCGAGGGCGCTACCCAAATAGACCACCACGGGCTGGTGAACGCAGATGACCGTCAGCGGGGCCTGGCAAACCGCCGCCTCCCGCATGGCCCATTCGAGCGCCCGCTCCGAATGGCCGGAGCCGTCAATCCCGACAACGATTCCTGACATGTCTTCCATCTCCCTCATAGCATGCAACTGCGGCATGCCGCATCGGCACTACCGACGCTAGGCGCGCCGTCGGCGCGGGTTAGGAGCATTTGGTCCGGCCGCGACGGGACTAACGGCCTTAACGCCCGCGCCGTCGCAGCGTGGCCCTACGCCAGCCCGTCCGGCTCGGGGAGGTCCCGCTCACCGACCGGGCGGGCGGTCCAGGTTAGGCGGGTGCCTCCGCCGTCGGGGGCGGTGATCTGGAGGGTCCCGCCGTTATTCTCCGCGCGGCGGCGCATGCTGGCGAGGCCGCTGGAGCGGGCGGGGGTGCCGAGGCCGCGGCCGTTGTCGGTGACCTCGAGGGTGATCAGCCCGTCTTGCAGGGTCAGGGCGACGGTGACGGCGGTGGCGCGGGCGTGACGGGCGCAGTTGGACAGGGCCTCGCGAGTGACGGCCAGGATGTCGTGGATCAGCGTCTCGTCCAGGCCCGGGCCGGGCGCGCCGGTGAAGCTGACGGAGGCGGTGAAGCCGAGCTGCGCGGAGTGCTCGTCGACGATCTCCATGACCCGGGCCTGCAGGCTGGCGGGGGGCTGGCCGGGCTGCTGGAGCCCGAAGATGCTGGCGCGGATCTTCTTGATGACCTCATCGAGGGTGTCGATGTAGCCGTTGACCCGCGCGGCCGTCGCCCGGTCGCTGCGGGCGGCGTGGCCCTGGAGTTTCATGCCGAGGGCGAACAGTTCCTGGATGACGTGGTCGTGCAGGTCGCCCGCGATGCGGTCGCGGTCTTCCGCCTGGGCCAGCAGGATCTGGTCGGCGCGCGCCTCAGCGAGCTCCATGGCCACGGCGGCGTGGGCGGCGAAGGAGGCGGCCATGCCCAGGTCCGACTCGGTGAACCCGGGACGACCGCCCGCCCGCCCCAGCAGCAGCGCGCCCAGGACCCGCTCACCCGCCGCCAGCGGTACCGCGATCAGCGGGCCGATCCTGGCGCCGAGCGCCGCGGCCGCCCCCTGCAGGCGGTCGCCGGTCACCAGGGCCGCCTTGCCGCCTGAGATCACCTGCCCGGCCAGCGATCCGGCCAGCGGCGCCGTCCGGTTCATCAGTCCCGCCGCCAGCGGGCCGGCAGCGCCCGCCACGACCACCTCGTCCGGGTCGCCGGGCACGACCAAGACGGCGAGGTCCGCGTCGGCCGCAGACGCGGCGTGGCCTGCGATCAGGGGGTGCGGCCGTTCCCGGCTGTCGGCCAGCAGCAACGGCGTCAGTTCGGCTGAGGCGTCGAGCCAGCGGCGGCGCTGCTCCGATTCCGCGTACCTGCGGGCGTTCGCGATCGCCGCACCGGCGGCGGCCGCCAGGGCGACCGCCAGCTGCTCGTCGTCGGAAGTGAACTCCCCGCCCGCGATGCGCTCGGTCAGGTACAGGTTGCCGAACACCTCCTCCCCGATCCGGACCGGGACGCCGAGGAAGCTGCCCATCGGCGGGTGCCCCGGCGGGAACCCGGCCGCCGCGGGATGATCGCTGAGGCTGGCCAGCCGGATCGGCGCCGGATCGCTGATCAGCAGGCCCAGGATCCCCCGGCCGCGAGGCAGCTCGCCGATCGCCGTCACCAGGGCCTCGTCCATGCCCACATGCACGAACTGCTCAAGATCCCCGTCGCGGCCAAGCACGCCGAGCGCCGCGTACCGGGCGTCGAGAAGATCCCGGGCGGCGCCGACGATCTGCCGCAGCACCACCGGCAGGCTCAGCTCGCCCGCTACCAGGGCATTGGCGCGCAGCAGCCCCCGCAGCCGCCCCTGGGCGGCCAGCACGTCCCCCGCCCGGTCCACCAGCTGCACCAGCAGCTGCTCGAGCTCCAGCCGCGGCACGTCGGGGAAGGCCAGCCCGCCGGCAGCGTCCGCGGCGCCCGCCCCGGCCGCCGCCGCACCGCGCTCACCTGCCATGGCAGTGATCATTGCTCCTCCCGGGGGCGGCACTAGTCATGCTCGGCTGCAGTGCCCAAGACAAGTGGCCGACCCTGGGCGGAAACACCGGGTCGGCGCTGCACAGGCGAAGAGGATTTAGCCGCTCAACCACAACCACTCCTGGCATTGTTGGCCCAAGCGGCGCATGATCACATGGTCCAGACTAGCCGGGCCTCTGTTGCCAGTTAACGCCTGATACCCATCAGGTGCAAGGTCACGAGCCCCGGAGCTACGCTGCTTCGGCTGACGGCAGAAAGCGGGGTCCCGGGTAGAACCGCGCTTTACTCATTCCCTCCCGGCCCCCTATGGCCAGGCAGGCGCACGGCCACCGGTACCACCCGCCCCTAAGGGGCTTGCGTCACTCCGGCGGGGGCCGAAACCGGGATAGCTCTGCACCCGCTCTACGGCTCGGAGCCCGGCGGAGGGCCGCCCCGCCCTTCGATGCGGAGATCTCTGAGGGGCGGCTATCACTTTGCGGCACGACCGCTTCACCGAGTTCGCCTGCGTAGTCCGGTATTCCTCGCGGGCCCCCTCAGCCGCGCCGTTGAACGTGGCGGGCAATGGACGCAAGGACGACACGATGACGCAGCCAAGCAGGTCGGAATCTGGGACTAAGGGCCCTACGATACGCGACGCCATGATGACTGAATGGAAGCGTGCGGACAACCAGACTGCTTGGGTTCGCGTGCGGCTACCGGACCGATCGTAACCCGCTTGGGTGCTCCAGCCAGGGACGAACCGGGCAGAAGGCCCGCCGCCACAAGAAAGGAGTACTACGAATGCCACACACCGACGTTCACCTGGACGCGATGCTCCGCCACCTGGGAGCTGCCTACTATCGGTCACTGCGAGGCGACGCCACGCATGCCGACGTCACCCGGGCATTGGACACGGTCGAGGAGCAGCTGACGGGACGGCGGCGGCCACGAGGCTGGGACCACCGGGTGCGCGATGTGATGCGGAGATCCGTGGTGACCGTGCACGGTGACACCTCATACAAGGAGATCGCCAGGCTGCTCGCCGAGCACCAGATCAGCGGCCTGCCTGTGCTGGGACTGGAGCGCAAGGTCGTCGGCGTCGTTACCGAGGACGACCTGCTCGCTGCCCAGGCCAGAACATCACAGCGTCTCCGCGCCGAAGTCAAGGCAGCGGGGCACCCACGCGAGGTGGAGCACCCGACACTGAACGCCGCCGAGCTGATGACCACGCCAGCGGTCACCATCGGCCCGGAAGCTACGGTCCCTGCGGCAGCCAGGCTCATGAATACCGACCACCTGAGGATGCTGCCGGTTACCGACGACAAAGGGAGGCTGCTTGGCATCGTTACCCGCCGCGAGCTGCTTAGCGTTTTCCTGCGCGCCGACGGGGACATCGCGTCCGACATCCGCCAACTGCTCACGGAGGTGGTGTCCGCCGACGCGGACAAGGCCGACGTCACCGTGCAGGAGGGCGTCGTGACTCTCACTGGGGAACTCGACCCGACAGCGGGACCCCACGGCGACCTCATTCCCGTCGCGATCCGGCTGATGTGGAGTATCGACGGAGTTGTCGACGTCATCGACAGGCTCGGCAAGTGCCGCGATGACTGAACGCGAACGAAACGAGACGGAATACGGGATCCTGGCTGCGTACGATGGATCGGCCTCCGGCTACGACGCCCTCCGCTGGGCAGTTCGGGAAGCACGGGACCGTAGGACTCGGCTGACCGTTTTCCTGGCATCGGATCTCGCGCCGCCTGGGAAGCCGCCGCCACGCGACGCGGCCAGGCTGGCCGCCGATCGCGGCGAGCGCCGACTGGCTGAGGGGCTGAGCTACGCCGAGTCCGTAGTCGGGAGCTCGTTGATGAGCGTCGAGGTGGCCGATGAACCTCCCGCTCTGGCGCTCTGCGGGCGCAGCAAGGATGCGGAGATGACCGTTCTGGGAGCGTGCGGCCACAGCGCTTTGCCCGGGATGCTGCTCGGTTCTGTTCCCTGGCACGTGGCCGCCCACGGGTGCGGCCGAATCGTCGTGGTACGCGGCACGTGGACGGCAGTGAACGCGGACGCCGGACCTATCGTGGCTGGCGTGGACGGATCGCCCGCCTCGCAGGACGCGCTGACCCTGGCGTTCGAGGAGGCCGCGCTGCGCCGCGCGCCGCTGGAGGTGGTGTGCGCCCTGGCGGACGCGCCTGGAGTCTTCGGCGACGTGGACCAGATGGAAGAGGAATTCGACCATGCGATGACTCGGCAGGAGACAGTGCATCCGGACATCATGGCGGTACGCCGCCTTGTGCCGGGATCACCACGGTCATCGCTAATGGCGGTCGCACTCGAGGCGCAGCTCCTCGTCATAGGCGCCCGGGGCCGGCGCGGCTTCAACGACCAAATCCTCGGGTCGGTAGCGCTGGCGATGCTGCACTACTCACCCTGCCCCGTCGCCATCGTCAAGCCAAGCTGAGCCCCGGGATGGAAACCGGTTGGGCGGCTATGAACTTCCGCCTCTGTGCAAGGCTTCACTCACATCGTTCGACCAAAGCACGCTGACATACCAGGAGAAGATTTGACGACGCAGACTTCCGGTGAACACGACCACCGGATCGTAGTGGGCGTAGACGGGTCGGATCCTGCTAAGGCCGCACTAGCCTGGGCGATCAGGCAAGGCAGGCTCACCGGGGCAACGATAGAGGGAGTCATTGCCTGGGAGCCCCCCGTCAATTATGGATACCCGATACCCGTGGTACCCAGTACGGATTTCGAACAACTCGCGAGAGACGTCACCCTCGCCATCTCTGACGTGTCCAGCCCGGATGACCAGGTGCCGATCAGGTGGAAGGTCGTTGAGGGCAATGCCGCTCAGGTACTGCTGGATGCGTCAGCCGGAGCTGACCTGCTGGTCGTGGGCAGCCGCGGTCATGGCGGGTTCGTCGAGGCCCTGCTCGGCTCAGTAGGCCAGCACTGCGTGCACCACGCGACCTGCCCTGTCGTGGTCATCCGGAATTCAGTCACCAACGGTTGAACACTTCACAGTCCAGCTTCTCGGCGCGGTGGTGCGGGTGGTCGTGCCCGCGACCACCGCCCGCCCCCATCGCGCCGAACTGCTCCAGGCGCCGTGCGGGTCCGGGAGGGCCGGGATCTCGCCCTGCCGGACGCTGGACGACGCCTCATTCAGCGCCAGCGTGCCGCCGAACGCTTCGTCACGCCCCCAACTTCAACCGCGGAACTCATGCATCATGCTCCTGGCCGCGG
>Ga0335075_10005514_pt1 | contig 19656 bp, 19 predicted proteins | sample Lox_Sample_24_FD_206723 | JGI IMG/M metagenome (GOLD analysis project Ga0335075, IMG submission 206723) | Soil microbial communities from Loxahatchee National Wildlife Refuge, Florida, United States - Lox_Sample_2.4 | ecosystem: Environmental > Terrestrial > Soil > Wetlands | place: USA...
CCGTCAGTACATACATTATAAATGCCAAGTCAAATAAGCGTGACCAACATCGCTTGCGATCTGCTTCAGTCGCTTTTCTGGGATGGGCTATCTAGACGTGTTAGCTAAGGCGTTGGTAGATGATAAGACCCAATCGTGTACTCACGGGTGAAGATGAAGATGTTGACATGTTTGCGGTATAGAACAGGCGGTTGGGGAGGAAAGATTTGGTGGATAGTATAATGGACTCGTGATATGGCTAGGAATCGTCGATAAATGGCTCAGCGTAGGCCTGGCAACGCAAGACATCTGTGACACATAGATAAAATGCTGGGGTAAGCTGCCAACGAAGCGAAGAAGCTTGAACGAGCCTTAAGCTTACTTTTATCCTGAGGCTGAAAGTAACCGCAGCCCTGAATTTTCACGAGACTTGACCTATTAGATTCGTCGCTAAGTCCACGTGCCGGGGAGGGGAGCTATTTTCTTTCACCTCTCCCAAGCTGTCCTAGCTCTTGCCGCTTTGCTTAAGAATGATTCGTAGAATTTCTGTGCTCCGAATGTGCAACCATCTTTCGTTACCCCTCCTAAGTCATCGTTGAAGCTTCATCTCCGGCCCCTCATCCTCCTCATAGCTATACCTATAGCTCTTGCATCATAGATAAAGCTTCAAAGTCTTGCAATTGAGAGCTCTATCATATCATATCTTATCTTATCACATCCATATTGCACTATATTGTATCGTATTCGCAACCATGTCAAGCCAACCTCTCCTTCAGGCAACGCCCGGTAATTTCCCGTTCTCAGAATTCTGCCATCATGGAAGCAGTCTAATTGATAATCAATTCAGGCAAACGCATCGCTCTTCCCACCCGGGTCGAACCCAAAGTTTTCTTCGCTAATGAGCGAACATTTCTCTCATGGCTGAACTTCACCGTAATCCTGGGGGCTCTCGCGATCGGCATGCTGAACTTTGGCGACCGGCCCGCTTTCATCTCTGCCTTCCTGTTCACTGTCGTCGCCATGGCGACTATGATTTACGCCCTTTTCACGTATCATTGGAGGGCAAAGAGTATCAGACTGAGGGGTCAGGCTGGCTTCGATGATCGTTTTGGGCCGACTGTGTTGGCTATCATACTGCTGTTGGCTGTGATCGTCAATTTCGTGCTCAGGATCACGTACTCAAGTAAGGAAGGCAAGCTCTAAAGGGTCAGCGATGGGTGGCTGAGCCAACCAAGGATAAATTGTGATTTCGATATACCAGAATGCAGGATTCGTGCAATTGCACGGGGGCAAAACGTTTCACTGCTTTGCAATCGGGCATAATCATTTTGGCGTACCAGTCTTTTTTCCTGAGTTTGTTTGTAAATAAGGAATTTGTGGGTGTGCTTTCATTGCATTTGCCTTCGACTAGATTTCGAAGAATACTTTTGCGCTATCCGATCATCTCCGCCGCTTCCATAGTATTAGATCTCTTCCGAAATAAACCCAGCCCAGCAAAGTAGTAAGCAAATAGGTATCATCGATAAGCCATATGCCCGCCAGGACGCCTTAACTCCAAAATGATATTACGTTTGTTTGCTCACTGTCATTCCAAAGTCAGTACATATATCACTTTATCAACTCTTGCATCCAGGAGATCAGGAGTAAGATAGATCACACTTACCCGTATGCTCCCTTAAGTGCGTCATTCCTGACTCTTGAGAGGAAGATTAAAATCACGGGAATGGCTTGAACCTTCGGCTTTCCTTCAATCGCCCGCTCCAAGGGTGTCTTCATCGTCTCAAAGGTCGTTTCTTCTTCATTAATAGTCTGGCTATCCTCCTTGGTATCAACCTCCATGGAGTCGGTGTCTGCATCCGGTTTTGGTCCCAGCGTATACCTGAGGCCTTTCATAATAGCAAACTTCTCCTCCTGAGGTGCTAGAATTTGACCTAGAACGTTATATTGATACCACTTTCCTCCGGCCTTAGCAATCTCTCTTTTTGTAATCTCCACGACCGTGATAAGTTTTGAAGCCACGGCACCTTTCGCATGTAGGAGAACGATGTTGGGCTTGGTAGTAGCCGCGGGAGAGAATGAGCCGAGTTTCTCGATTATGGTTGTGACTTTCGATTGGATTTTTGATGAGGAGATAATGTTCATACTAGTTACTTCGTATGTAGCAACCAGGCATTTCATTAGGCTGGGCGAAATATGGCGCTCGTACTCGGCATGATCACTTTCACTGAACATGACGGTATCGATGATATCCGGTGTTGGAGGAGGGTGTTCGAAAGCCGCATCTTGGCAGGATGGATTCCCAGTTCTCGATTTTTTTGCTAGTGGTAAGGGTAAAGAACTATTATCTCTTGCGGATCCTTTCCGGCGACGCTTCTTTGTTCTCTCTGTAGTTCTCTTGGTGCCATCCCGACTAGAAGCAGAGTCCTGGCACGGAGGTCCCATGTTATCTGCCATTAGTGCTGCTTTACCATCTGTGTGCTCTCCATGCGAAAGTTTGCCATTCTTCTTGTCTATAATTTTCGTCATTTCCTGCCATTGTGCCATCTTGACTAGATCGAAGAAAGACTGCACGGCGAATTCGGGTCGGGGCCCGGTGAAGAGATAAAGGGTGACGAAGGATCAAGCAAATGCTCTAGTCAGCTCTTAGAGCATCGAGTTAGAACCAACTCCGAGAGCGACGTCCCCATTGTTGTAGAGAGTTGTGAGAGTAGATGCATTGGAATGCGGGCGTGTCAAGACCCCGGCTCACGGCGTCGGATAAACTAAATCCCCTATAATAGGTCTCGAACAAGGGTAATGGAGTTTGATATTGTCCCTCCGTCCGGCCTTACGATTTCCTGTCGAGGGATCATGATCGAAATAGTGGGACTCTACTTGATATCGAGATTTACTATTACGCAGCCCAACTGCACCGGATATAGTTACATCTCCGAGAATGAAAGATCCCATGCCGAAGATGGCGCCATAACTACGGATATCATTAGGTCTATTAGGACGATCTTTCACATTTAGGCAACTCTAGTATAAAGTAAGGGGGTATACACTATGGTTGCCGTGCTTCCGCTTGATGGAGTGATCAAGACACTTTATTCATAGCCTTGCCGCATGCAACAGTTACTGTAATGCTATAAGTGGATACAAACGAAAGCTCAGACTTTCGTCGTTTTGACATGGAACTACCCACCCAACCCAATATCATCAAATGTACCCACCATGTGCTCCCAATCATCGACACTGATAAGAAAGAGCTTGCCTTGTGCGGCATTTTATTTGCTTTTCCACCACAACATCTTCATATCAGGCTATACCGGTCTACCCGTAGTAGGAGATATACTCGGATGATGCATGCAAATGATCCACGATCAGTCTCTATGTTTCTATCAGATATCCCATTGTAGCAGCGGACACTAGGGGCAGCCTCACAATTAAGGAGCGCAAATAATAGCACCATTCGGCGCCGTATCTATTCTAACTGGAATGCAGTGAGGCCCTTGCTCACGACTCAAGCCAGACACAGCCAATCGCCACGCATGCCCCCGTCTACGCAAGTTTGCGGGCTTGCTGCAGCTTCCCTGTCACAACAAGGGTCTTCCAGGCCGCGTCTCCTGCCTTAAACCAAAAGCATCTAGTGCTGATCCCGGCTCCTGTTGGGTAGTGCATAAACGGGCGCATAAGCTATCAAACAGGGTGCCAAGCCAGCAAAGCCCCAGCACCCAGCGACCCTCCAGACAGCGCCCTTTTCCCTCCCCCCCGATTCTCCGGCCATCCATCCATCAACCATCAACCATCTTTCTATTCACTGGAAACATTCTACAACTACTACTTTTGCGCCTACTACTTTATTCCTTCCTCTCTAATACTTCTACACGCTTGACGACTCCTTTATAATACCAAGCGACTTCCGACTGCTGTTCCTTCTTACTCAGCTCGTCTACCGTCCACGACATTCGTACGATTTCTAGCGCTTCACTCTCCTCGGTCGGCTCGCTTTCGCTTTCGCATCAACGACATTCCTCAGTCAACGCCACGACGGCAAATATTCGCTTCTTACGATCCTTATATGGAGTTTATTTAATGTACATGTCTTTTAATTGATTAGTCTCATGTACAGTCACTTCTAGGCGCATACATCTTCGACTTGAGATTCCCAGGTCGAATTGTCGACATCAACAATACTTGCGCCTCGCCTATTGGCGCTAGACGGCAATAAACTTTGCGACTCTTGAAGGGAACTTGCGGAAGCCTATGCTCTTCAACGAAGTCGCGTGTGACGAGTGGCGCTTGCATCGTGGCCCTACGGAGGCAACAGGCAGAAGTCGCATACCTTTGGGGCTCCTATTAAGTCCTACCGCATGCGAATGTTCCGACTCTCTTCTTGGATTTCCGAATCCAGGGGAGGCAACGAAGTAGTGAATGGAGCATCGCCAGGACTCAAGAAGTCCACCACTATACTTCCGCCGCAGTCCATTTCCATAGAACCTATCGAGGCAGCAAAGCGCAAGAGGGACCAAGTTTGTGATGTGAGAGTACCTGAAGAAGATAAACCACCTGCGGCAAAGCGAACAAAACAGGACACGATAGAGAGCATCGCGAGCACGGATAGGAAAAGTGGGGAACGCCGGGCTGCAAGAACAGACGGCGTCAAGATGGACAAGGCTACCGTTTCTGTGGACACACTCCGTGATGCCATAGAGTCCCAGCTGAGCCTCGAGATCCTGTTAAAGCATGATGAACTACGTCTCATCAACCAGGAGATGGCAAAATGCCAGGTTGCTTTGGAACAGTTGCGCCGTTGCCACCTTATTCCTTTCCCAACCGCGCAGGGAACTCAAGCTGCTATGCAAAATGTCTCTAACGGTACAGGACCCGCAGTTATTACACCACAACGGGATGTCAGGCCACAGTGGGCTGCACCGTACGGTGTGACCGATGGGCCTTACACTAGACATTATGCCAAATGGCTCATCCCCGATCCTAGCTTTGATGGAATGCAGGCAGACTGGGACAGAGGCAATGACAGGGTCCGCGTGGGAAATAGTCTACTTGAAGGAGGACGCACAACAAGACATAGCTTCGCAGATGGTTATGCTCCAGGAAGCAAAATGAGGACTCACCGAGGATCATCAGGGCAGAAACTTCAAGCATTACCTAGTGGCTATACACAGTCGAAGGAAAATGCGGGCCCATCCATTCTAAAACGTGCAGACGGCCAAATGGTTAAGCTTGTATGCATCGACTGTCGGCGGGAAAATTTCGGGAGCACTCAAGGCTTCATCAATCACTGTAGAATCGCCCACCGTCGGGAGTTCAAGAGTCACGAGGAAGCCGCTGTTCAGAGTGGTCAGCCGATAGAGCTTGATGAAGTTGGCGGTATTGTCGGAGAAGACAAAGCTCCTTCAGTAGCAACTGGCTTGGTTCACCCTTTGATCAGGAATGCGCCGAAGGACCGAGGGGCATACAGTGCTTTGCTATCCCGTATCAACGACTCTTTAAAAATGTATCATCAAGGGAAACTTCCTGGTATAGCTTCGATTCCTGGCACGCCAAACTCTACTCCTCATCCAGACCGTCGAAAGACTGCTCCTGGTCAAACACCACCCAGCAAAAACTTTGTACCATGTTTAGATACGCCATTCCTTTCAAATCTAATGAGAAGTAGAGGATTTGATGGAAATCTTGGCGAAATCGTTGGTGAAGCAAAGAAGGTTATCGACCTCGATGATATCTCGTCGCATAGTGAGGAATCTGATGCCGAGAAATCCCCTCAAAGAGGGCTCAGTAACCTTGATGGCTCCTCAGATTCACCATTACCCACTATGCGCATGCCTGCGCGAGCTACAATGTCGCCAGCTCCCTTTGGCCGTCCTGGAAGTAGTAAAGGTCCAGAAGCTCGAAACAGCAGAAAACCTGGTGCTCAAAGCGGTATCTCACCTCGTTTGGCTTACGCGACTCCTATCAATACTGACACTGCCGCCCACCATCATCGACCGCCAACGCGCGCTGGAAATCGTCATGAAGATCGTACGCCTGACGAAGACGCAGACAACGAAAACGACAATGACATCTTGATGCTTGATGGACCTTCAGCTGTTGACTTAAGCCCTAACACTGTGGCCAGCAACAACGCGCCAAGCCTGGTCAGTGACGACGGCGAGTATGATGAGGGCGACGAGGATGCTGAAAGTTCCATTGATGAGTCTGAGGGAGAAGATGAAGGCAGCGATGTTGCTGAAATCAACTTCGAAGATGTTGATGGACTAGAAAAGGTCGTTCCAAGGGCCGCTTTACGGCACCGAGCTGCCAATGGTTCATTACGGAAAGAGGACAAGCACGTCACATTTGTGAGTCCAGTGAAGGAGAACACTAGACAGAGGAGAAATAAGAAGTGAAGTGGAATTTTGGGGCCTGGACGGCGGAATGTAGGAAACAAATGCGTTGGATTATGGATGAGTTGAGATAATATCTCATAACGGCTGGCTCGATTGCTGTAGGTTAAAGGATATCTGCGCATTGAAGGCGCCTTGTTTTGCATAGGTATGATTTAGCCTGGGTCAGGCTTGATTGTAGAAAACACTTCACTTCACTAGACCTGCTGTATGATAGATACAAATAGTGTTCTAAAAGGACCAAGTACCCTGTTACACAACATAATGAATATGTAATACGAACAATAGTGCAACCGGGAAATTTGGATTAGATATTCATGACCGCTCTTGCATCCCAATCTCAGCCTCCTCATCATTGCCCTTACTATTCCTTAACCTCTCCTTCAAATCCCTATTCTCCGATTCCAAACTCTCAATCCGCAACTCCAAGCCGTCCATTTGCTCCTGGGCACCAACGCTGAACTCCTCAATAATCTTGAAGAAACGCCACAGACGGAGCACGATAACGAGAGAGGCCACCTCTTCGAGAATTCCGTGCAGGAGAACATCGACGATGAAGCCTGCTACAATGACAATGGCGTCGAAGGTGTGGAAGTAGGAGGTAAAATATCTGAGCTCTTGTGAGAATGGTGCGCTCCGTATGCAATCTACCACTTATAAGAGTAACGGGCGAGATGATAAAATGACTGGCTCTGGAGCATGAAATTGTGCAACGTCAAAATACGAGAAATATAAGACAGGACAGAGGAAAGGCAGTCAGACCTCCAACCAAAAGCCCAAACGCTCATGATCAGCTCAAGCATAAAAAGACAACTAAACACCAAGCCCGCAATGCCCAGCCCGTTCCTAATAGCATCCCAGGTGGGACTAGGCTCGCCCTCTTCGCAGGTATATAGGTTGATGAAGATATCGGCAAAGATTCCAAGCAGGTCGAGGGACACGAGCCCGAGGACGATGAAGTGTTGGGTTCGCGAAGAGAGGAAGTCTTGGAGCCATTGACGGTGACGTATATAGTGGGCCTTGATTACTTCAGTGGCACTTAGGGTATGCGTGTTGGCGCTGGGGTCTTCGGCGTTGTGGGCCGTGCCAGAGGAGAGGAGAGGCTGTTGAGAGCTGTCATCGTTGTCGTAGGAAGGCATCGTGGTTTGGTTCCTTTATTGGGCCAGTGGAGGTGTGGCTTGGATGCAATGGGAAAATTGAAGTTTGAAGAGATTGCTCGCAAAATATGTCTACAATGCAATTCACAGTCCTAACACCTTATCGTCTGCGAGCAGCGCGGTATCTCGGCGATGTTGAGCGGATGCAGAATAGATGGATGACGAGGCTATCACATTTGATTTGTTTTTGCGGCAAGCCCATCCGAGAGCGTGGGATCCAGATGTCAACTCTGCATGACAACTAATACAAAAACATACGCTGGTATTTTATACCTTAAAGGTTGGTGTTTTCTATAACGAACCAAGTCAATGTCTATTATGAATTTTGATACTGTCTTACCTTGACGTCTTCAGCCCTGCGATTAGATGACCTGGCATCGCGGATTGCGGTGATAAGCCATCCGCTTGGGAATGATGCTAGCCGAGAAATGCAGCCTTGTTACTCCGTAAAGTCACTTCGCTGTCACCTCAATGCGCAGATTTATCAAGAGCCATAGTACACCACATCTCTGGTACGTGACGGCGACCAACTTCCTATATGTCTACTTCTACCCATGCTTCTATCATCTCAGCACCTATCAGACAGCTCTAAAGCGAAACCCTTTGGAGAGCTCGTGCAGCCTACTTTTTCTTTGTCTACGAATCTGAAGCCTTACGTATCCCATTTGAAAGGCATGACGCTGACGTACTCAAAGGCAGGATTTTGGACAAAAAGATATTGAAACCAATCTTAATCATCAACTTTTCTTTACTTGAAACCAATTCAAGACATGGCGGACAGAGATGCTAAGAGAGGGGACAAAGACACCAAAGTTGAAGATGAGATGATAGCTGGTGACGAAGATGGCAACGATGAAGTAACACTCACGCTGCCGAAGACAAAGCAATAAGCTTATACCACATCCAGGAAGAAATATCTGCAATGAAACGTCGTGTTGCTGAGATGGAAGAGGAAGCAGCCAAGCTTCGTGAAATGCAGGCGACCCTGGATCAGCAGAGCAACGATCTTCGTGAAGATAAAGAGGATATTGACAGCCGGTCAATCTTCGTTGGCAACGTGGACTACTCTGCATCCCCCGAGGAGATTCAGGCGCATTTCCAAAGCTGCGGGTCTATCAACCGGGTCACCATTCTGCTCGACAAGTTCACCGGGCATCCCAAGGGGTTCGTTCCAGGACTTCCGATCACATGAGGAACTTTCAAGAATCTATATGATCAACGCTACCTGGCAAGAGACGGATGCTAATCAAAGGTTCTGCAGGTATGCGTATGTGGAGTTTACAGAGCCAGCGTTCGTAGCTCAAGCCCTTGTGCTCAACGAGAGTGTGTTCCGGGGACGCAACCTCAAGGTTTGTAGCAAGTCTGCTGTTAATTTGAAGTTTGCCAAATTAATTCACGTCTTTCAGGTTGACCCAAAACGTACCAATCTGCCGGGCATGACCCGCGGCCGCGGGAGAGGGGGGATGAGAGGTGGACGAGGATTTGGTGGTGGACGTGGCTCATATCCACCTCGGGGTGGTTACCGTGGGGGGTATCGCGGCGGACGTGGGAGAGGGTATTCACCATACTAACCGAGTATCGAGGCAAAGATGGCCATCAAATTTGATGTTGTAAGATAATAAATGGATGATGGGAGGACAGTAATGGGATAGTTCTAGGCAGGCAATGCTAAAAGGAAACAGTACGGGAACCAGCAATATGATCGTTGAATTTTTTAGTCCTCTCCAAAGCCTGTCCAGACAATCTTTTGGTGAGATGTTCTTGAGAATCTCAGATGCCTCTTTGCAAGTCCATGAACATGTGCATGAAAGTTAACAGCTTACGAGTAAGTGAGAATTTAAACTGATTAGTTTCCTATACTCTTGGGACAACCCGACCACACATTCCTTGTGTCCATTGACCCAAGTCACATGACCTCTCCGCCTTCTTACTGTACACTGCCACTCTCATTGCCTCGGGCATCCATATCTAGGTTGATGAGGTGTACAGCCATTCACTGCCATTTAGTTTAAAAGTCTGGGCATAGAACCTGCCAATCAACCGTATGTTCACACTATCATCGTTAGCATTATCAATATAGAACCATGGGGAAATCGTAGTCGTCAGCAGCACCCCAGTCCCCAGGAGCAGACTAGGCTAAACAGGGCTGTGAGTGCGGCGGCGAAACGTCGCTATCTATCTTTGGCGACAAGGTCCGTGAGAAAACATACTATTGACCTCACACGACCTGTTGGTCCCATCATCAGCCTGACGGAGACCTTACATAGCAATGTGCCTCTGCTTATTGCATTCGGTGCCATATTAATTTCCGGCTTTGACGTGGTCGGGAGGTCGGCCAAGGTGCCGGAGGTCATTGCACAGCCTCAATTCTGACGAAGAGATCTTAGACGGTACACGAGTTTTGATCTTGGGGGCCCTGGATCGCTAGGAAAGACCCTGAGCAATCTTTCTTTTGACCAGAGCCGTCCCACGACCTCTTCCCTTCATCCGCATCATGGCTGGGCGTAATTCTGATTCAGGTTTGCCTGCGTAAGTCTATCAATCGTCCCAAAGCTGCTGCCTTCGACTCCATGAACTAACACTGAATTTTGTAGACAACCAAACCTACGAGTATCGAGTACGAAATGCCTCAGCCTCTCCTAATCTTATACTGACGAGCTCTTAGTAATTGCTGCGGATGGTCTATACAAACGAGATGTTTTCCGTACGTTCACACAGCGTCACCGTCAACTCATTGACTCGGTGCTGACCCTCTACTCTAACAGGCTTCCCCGACCCTTTCGCGGTAGCAACTATAAATGGCGAACAGACGAAGACGACCCAGGTTATCAAGAGAACGTTGAACCCATACTGGAATGAGACATTTGATATGTACTGAAATCCCTCATTCTCATTGCGGAGCTTTTACTTACATATTACTCCCCAGGCGTGCAACTGAAGACAGCATACTCGCAGTACAAGTGTTCGACCAAAAGAAGTTTAAGAAAAAGGATCAAGGATTCTTGGGAGTAATCAACGTCCGCGTAGGAGACGTGGTCGACTTCTCAGCTGGCGAAGATGGTAGGACAAATTCTCTTCTACTTAAGAATATTTGCACTAACGACAAGGAATATTAGAAATGCTCACTCGTGATCTGAAGAAATCTAACGATAATCTTGTTGTGCACGGGAAACTGATCATCAACTTATCCACCAATCTTAGTGCTCCACCGCGGGGTAATATAGCTGCCGCATCCGTGAGCAGGCCTTCTCTTGCTACACCAAGTACGTCCAGTGCTTCGGGGTTTCCTGGATCAAGACCACCTTCAGAACATTCTGGACCAACAGGTATCATCTTAGCAAACGGTGCAATGTCACATGGCCCAACACCTGGGAGAGCTCCTGCTGCAGGCAGCTCTGGTGCTCCCATGTCTGCTGGCCAACCTAACGGCATTCCTCACACCCGACAAAATGGTACTTTCAGTTCTTTTGAAGACGCCCAGGGTAGACTGCCCGCCGGATGGGAACGTCGTGAAGACAATCTAGGCAGAACATATTATGTAGATCATAACACGAGGTCCACCAGCTGGCAAAGACCTACAGGCACTAGCACTGCTGAAACACAGAGGAACGAACGGGAGGCCACTACTGCGGTCGAACGCCAAAGGCATCAGAACAGAACACTCCCGGAGGATCGTACTGGGGCCAATTCTCCGAGCCTAGGACACAGACACGAGAACAGCCCCAGCGCAAGTGCTGTGTCAATGTTAGCGACTGGAGCCACGACCGCGGGAACTGGTGATCTCCCTCCGTTATGGGAGCAGAGACATACACCCGAGGGCCGAGCATACTTCGTTGATCACAATACTCGGACAACGACATGGGTTGATCCTCGGCGACAACAATACATCAGGATGTATGGTGGCCAGAATCAGACCAATTCTATCCAGCAACAGCCAGTCTCTCAGCTTGGACCTCTACCCAGTGGATGGGAAATGCGACTCACAAACACCGCAAGAGTTTATTTTGTCGACCATAATACGAAGACCACTACTTGGGATGACCCTCGACTTCCCTCCTCGTTGGATCAGAACGTGCCGCAATATAAACGTGACTTTAGAAGAAAGCTTATCTACTTCAGATCACAGCCAGCGCTACGTATCCTATCAGGTCAATGCCATGTCAAGGTCCGACGGTCCCATATCTTCGAGGATTCCTATGCCGAGATTATGCGTCAATCTGCTACTGATCTTAAGAAGCGCTTGATGATCAAATTCGACGGCGAAGATGGTCTTGATTATGGTGGATTGTCTAGAGAATTCTTTTTCCTCTTATCGCACGAGATGTTCAATCCGTTCTATTGTTTATTCGAATACTCCGCTCACGACAACTATACTCTACAGATTAATCCTCATTCTGGCATTAACCCTGAACATCTGAATTACTTCAAGTTCATTGGTCGTGTTGTTGGACTCGCTATCTTCCATCGCCGTTTTCTCGATGCTTTCTTCATTGGCGCTCTATATAAGATGATGTTGAATAAGCCAGTTTCTTTGCAAGACATGGAAGGTGTGGATGCCGACTTTCACCGCAGTCTAGTGTGGATGCTTGAAAATGATATCACAGATGTTCTAGATCAGACTTTTGCAGCGGAAGATGAACGCTTTGGCGTGACGGGTGTTGAGGACCTAAAGCCTGGTGGCCGAGATATCCCAGTCACCAACGAGAACAAGAAGGAGTACGTTGATTTGATGATTAAGTGGAGGATTCAAAAGCGTGTCGACGAGCAGTTTCAGGCTTTCATCGGTGGTTTCCATGAGTTGATTCCGGCAGATCTCGTAAATGTTTTCGATGAAAGAGAACTCGAGCTCCTGATTGGTGGAATTGCGGAGATTGACGTGGAAGACTGGAAGAAGCACACTGATTATAGAGGCTACACTGAGTCCGACGAGGTCATCAAGTTCTTCTGGCAGACTATTCGTAGCTGGGATGGCGAGCAGAAATCTCGCCTTCTTCAATTCGCCACAGGTACCTCCCGCATTCCTGTCAACGGATTCAAGGATCTCCAAGGGAGTGATGGGCCACGACGCTTCACTATTGAAAAGGCAGGAGAGATTAACAACCTACCTAAATCCCATACATGGTATGTTCAGCGCTCCTCAATCAAGTTCTAATACTAAATATAACTACAGTTTCAATCGTCTAGACTTACCACCTTACAAGAACTTAGAGACGCTGCAGTCTAAGTTGACAACGGCGGTGGAGGAGACAATGGGTTTCGGACAGGAATAAATGTATTTAGCACCATCTAGGTCTTTCGTGGTGTCGTCATAAATATCTCAGAGACCTTTCTCACTCTTTTCATGGATCGGAAGCGGGAGCCTTTGTTACTTTGGTTAGCTTGTGTGTGTGCCGACCGGTATGCTGCTGTGGCAATTGCTTTTAATGATCCATACATACGATAGTCAAAAGCTTTGGCCCCATGTAATTATTAAGGGTGGAGACCGTTGTCCTACATCTTTTATTGCTAGCTCCCTATGAAATATGAGACTCCTCCACTCCTTGGGAGTGATCAGCAACCGACGCAGCACTAGAATGGATATCTCACGCCCTCATCGGCTGGCTGCCCCAGCTTGTGTGCATTATATTAGAACTCGCACATACAAGGCCAACAACAGAACTTATGACAGCAACAGGAAACCCAACGAGAGGAACAAAGCCTGCTGGTGAAACACTCCTCTCGTCAAAGATTGCTAAACTTGCTGTCTCCCAATATTCCCGTCTCTCCAACTCGAGAAAAATCCTCTCCGTAGTAATAATACTCGGAAAAGAAACTTCCACACAGCGCATTGTTTGCCGCCCTCTTTTGCTTGTTCAATCGGTGAATGGAAGCGTTAAGTAGGGTTGGCTAACCTTGATCCATGGAGCGTGCTCTTTCCGAGTTTTAGGGGGTCTGGGGAGAAGAGAGGGAAATGATTTCTAAGGTCCCTTTTGATCCGCTCTGGATACTAGGGAAAAAGTTTTCTACTGTCATGAAGTACTTTTTTGAGTACCAAAGTGCTACCTTGAATGTGTTAAAAAGGATGCCGATATCTTTAATGCCTTCCATGTTGTAGGGGAGTGGCACTGAGTCTGGAAGGGAAACCGGGTTGAGTAAAAAAGATGGTACTTCATCAAAAGCTGCGGCTTCACTTCTTCCATCTGTGGATAATTCACTCCTCAATATCAAACGCGAAGCCTAAGAGGCATCTTCTTCCCCTGAGTTATGCTACTCAAAGCTGCTCGACACATCGGTGACTTCACTTCCTGCCCTCTGCGAACACTCACTCTTCGACCTTGAACGCGACGCGTCAAGCTATTTAACCCAATCAATATAGCTACGACTTCACTTTGTCAATCCTTCACTCTTTTGGTCTACTGAAAAGTCTGGTCGGCGACTGGATTATAGCATAAAAATTAGTCATACAGGTTAAACTATATACGGTAGTACCTATACAAACCACAATAAGCGAGCGAGAGCCAAAGAATACTGACATCACTCACGAGAGCAAACCGTCAATTGGGCCCTTGTCTACTTCAAAGCCATGGTCAATCTGTTATAATGTTAGCGCAGAGAAGTACACAGCAAATGCTGCGGCGTTGTATGTCCTCTCTTAATTGAATCAATCACCGCACAGCAATCTCTACTCCATGTCACCCATCAAAGCTAACATCTTTCTAAACAGTTGCCGCGGGCAGGCCATCGATGATCTCGCAGGTTGCATTGAAAGGCATAGCAGCTCCAGCTTCAATTGCTTCATCACGCCAGATCAGGTACGTTCATCGTCGCAGGACTCGACCTGCCCCCCCTTCATCCAGCTCAGTAATCACTCTCGCCTGACCAATGCTGATATGTGACATATAGACTCGTAACAACCGAAAAGATGATGCCTGCAGATTCATACCAAATCCTTGTTGCCCAGCGCCGAAACCGACCTACATCCCCACATCTAGGCATCTACAGACCGCAAATAACCTGGTACCTCTCAATTCTGCATCGTATTACAGGAGCTACTCTCTCTGGGGCCATCTATCTTTACGGCATGGCATACCTCATTGCCCCTGTGACGGGATGGCACCTCGAGTCCGCCAGCATAGCTGCCGCATTTGCGACGTGGCCTATAGCTTTGAAGGTTGCAACGAAGTTTGCGATTGCAATGCCCTTTACGTTCCACAGCTTCAACGGCATCCGACATCTGGTGTGGGATACTGGTCGACAGTTTAACAATAAGGCAGTTATCAGAACGGGATGGACTGTTGTGGGGATTAGCACTGTGAGTGCGCTTTACTTGGCTACCATGGTTTGAAACGAAGAGTCAAGGGAGACGAAACAAATTTTGTGGATGATAGTCCTTGAGCTTTTCTATGGTGCTCAGGTAATTCGTGTAAGAGAACTACAGAAAAACAGCAAGTCGTGGTGTTTTGGCCTCCCGATGCAGGGGGATCCAGCGCTGTTTTACGCAGCCTCAATACCGAGACGTGACCACGTGTGAAGCGGGCCTATTACCTCCTGGATGCCCAAAAAGGCTCCCTTCCGTTTTCTACTAGGAGACCCACCGCCCTCACAATATAACCACCCTCTTGGAGTTCGCTTCCAGACCATGGCGGTCACTGCACAGCTATCTAGAGAGCCCATTCTGGCTCCTCTTCCAGCTCCAGCACTCGCCCGACACCAGCGTCTCTCAGACTTCAGCCCAGAGCCAGAGCCAGAGCCAGAGCCAGAGCCAGAGCCAGAGCCAGAGCCAGAGCCAGAGCCAGAACAGGCCCGTTTTGGCACCTTTCCAATGCCAGTTTGCCGAAGAAGCTAACGCTGAGATGTAGACCGACGCTGATGGCACATTCAAACCGTCCCCTCAATGTTAGGCGCACATCTGAGACAGATAACTATGAGGTCGTGAGATGTACGATTTCTTTTAATGATCGGTCAAGTCTAGAGACGCACTTTTCGATCTGTGTGCTCACTGGATGCTAATTTACCCACGATTGAGCACTGAGTAAGCGTTCAGAGAACCCGGTACCGCATCCGAGACACCATAATTAGAATAAACCGGCCATTCTAAGATGTTAATTGCGGTTCCCGTGTCAAATGAAACAAATGATAGCCATACTTTGGTTCAATACTGCTACATCACGTGACAACTGTGGTGAAGTTATTACCTTAGGCTTTCAAGGCCAAACACCTGCATACTACGTTGATTCGCTCTTCAGTTGTAAGTACAAGGCTGTAGGTATTCTTCTCTTTTGTCCCTTTGTTTCTTCATTCCTTTGCGAGTATATCGTAATAATTCTACTGCTTCCTCAACAATTCCAACCTCATGAGCCCGCGATTGCTAATTCTGCAGTTGCTTGAGGCGCGCAGCTTTGTGCAAACCTCGCGATGTCGTTTGGATACTCGATCGGAGATTTTGTCTCACTCGCCCAGCTAGCCTGGACAGTAGTGAACAATACGCGTATGGCATGCGGTGAACACGATGAGCTCGCTCGGGAAGTCAATAACCTGCGTATAGTCTTGCAAAGGCTGTCCGAGGAGGTTTCAAAGCCTGATTCCCTCCTCAATGTAGACAAAGATGACCAGGTAGACGAACTTCGAAATATCGCCCGAAATTGCAGGCGCCTATTAAGAGCCTTGGGTAAGCAATTGGATAAATACAATGCTCTGACGGGGAAGAAGAGGAGCTTCGCCAAGCTGTGGCAGCAGGTCAGGTTCGGCAATGGGATGATGAAGAATCTGAGCGATGTCCGACTCAAGGTATCCTCGTATACCTCAGCTCTTACTTTACATATCAGCCTTCTTTCTATCGGCTCGCAAGGCCGTGTTGAAAGGCATATGTATGCTCAAGGCGGCGAGTTAGGGGAGATGCGACACTCAATCAATTGGATTAGAGCAGAACTGCAGGCATCTCATACGGAAGGTCCAGAAGGAGATCTATCTGGTGAAGCCAACGGGGCGAAAGACAAAGGAAAATCAAGGGAGTCTACAAAAGATACTCCATCATCAACCTCCCAGGAAGCTCCTAGTCATAAACTTGCTAGTGGGTCAACAGTTAATAACTGCGACACTCGAGCTGAGACCGACATCAAGGATTTGGATCATAATACTAGGAACACAATGGTGTCCGAGACAACTTGTAACAACCCAATTCCCATGACAGCCATTGTAGAGGAGAATCCGAATGCCGGATTCTTTGAAGCAGCACACCCCAATTGCGAGATGCGTTCTGCACCATCTCTAGATATCAACGACGAAAAGGACAAGCTCATTCCACGCGACAAGGGTAAAGGAAAAGAAGTACCTGAAAGTCCGCCAGATGCAGCAGAGATAGAACCGCAACGAGACACAGGCAGAGATACTGCACCATCAAAGAGTGATAAAACTGATAACGAGCCGGATGCTGAGGAGGCAGCAGTATCTCGTAAAGCGACTTATTCAGAAATCGATCAAGCTGCACCTGAGCACGCCTCTGCGAGGAATCTCAAAATAAGGCTACCTTTACCACGCGTTGTTGTGATACAAGCTGAGCAAACAAAGGATACGGAACGTCGAGAGAATACAAGTGGTGCCACCAATGATCTCAACTTAGAGTCCTCTAATCTGAACACGAAATTGGTGGACTTACATTCGGATGAACCTCGAGCTAGATCAGAAACACGTGATTCTGCCGATTGCCACTTGAGACCGCCGCGATCGCCTGAAGTTGCAACAACTGTGGTTGGTAATACGAGCAGGAGAACTCGTACCATGTATTACCGCAATATCCGGAGACCAGGACCTGTTTATTATCATGGTAGTAGGAGAATGAGGTCTGTATCTCAGCCGTCAAGGAGGAGAACGGGGGCCATATACTATGCCGGCACGAGGATCCCACGCGCGATATGGCGACCACGTTCGTCATTTGTTGATGAAGCATCTGATGAAGAGGATTGGGTGGATGATCCAGATGACCCTTGTATAATTGAAGCCAGTTACACGAACGAGTGTGAGTTGGAAGCGGAGTTCTCCAGACCTTGTTCAAGATTAGGATCTTCGCCACGAGCTGCAACAATAGTGGTTGATGTTAATAGGCGAGGAAGATGCTACTATAGACCCATTTCTAGGTCATTTCATTCCCGAAGCAGGGGTGATCGAAGAAAGAGTGCTCAACGTCGGATTGCTAGAAGCAGAAGCGAGAGTACAAGCACAGTATATGTATATAGGAGGACCATATATTGCAGAAGGAGACAAACGCGCCCAATTTATGAATACGATGGAGGAATAGGCACTAGATACTATGCTCATACTCGCCCACGCGCTTTATGTCGGGTATCAGGATATCAGCGGGCAGGGACTCAGCATTTTGTACGGCGCTCTTTTTCAGCGCGGAGACGGATAATTAGGACTACAACCTCCATCACCTGGTGACTGGGCTTATTGGTACAACTGCTTACCTCAAGGGTTCGGAACATATAGAACAGTTTTCTTGATCACCTGAGAATCAAGAAACTGTCTCTGCGATGGCCTATTATATAACTTTAGGATTTGTAAACATGAAAAGGGGGGGCAAGCAAGTGCCATCCTCGTATACCTATCGGAATGCATTCCAACATATCTGAGCCGACTTTAGATTCAGATGCCTGAGCATCAATTGCATAGTCTGTCTTCTCTACTATGTTACATTATAACCATAGAAATGAGAAAGGCATCATTCAAATCCCGCATAGTTATCGCCCATCCTCGGCTTGTTCTCGTATCAACCAATCGCTCCTCCATTAATCTATGTTCATCTGTGCCGGAATCTTTGAAGGATTTATCCCGGAAAATCTACGAGTCACACATCAGTCAGCTGTCCTTTCATATTCTAGGGCATTGCTAAATCTAGACAACCATCCCATTTCGCAAGGTTCAAAATCACCGTCGTGATTATCATGCGTGATATTAATTCAATATCAATTCTTTCATGTCATAATGCTTCTTCAACACCATCATTGCGTAGCCGATGCCTGCGCTGCCACCTGCCCACTTAGTCCACCAGCGCTTGATGCACTTATACTAGCCTTGATGCTTTAACGACTACTGTGCAAGCTCATGATTGAGGAAATCGAGATACACCGTTACTGTTGCTATGTCAAATAGCCACCAAGTGTTTAATAAGTGTTCAGAAGCAAGCAAATCTGATCCTAAGGGCAAAGATTCTTCAGGGTGGAAATTGTGGTAGAAATAGCGGTAAAATACAGGGTAGAAGAGCGTCGATACCTCCAATTCAATGCAAATAATGTCTCAATGGTTGTATTATTATTCAGTTCTGTGCATCATCCTCCAAAAACATACTAGTTGTGAATAGCTTCGATTTTGTAAGCAACACGCCCGCCGAGAGCGAAGCAACAATAAATATTAACCACTCGAATTAGGAAAAGCGTCTAGATTTAGCAGCGCCTTATTTCTACCTCTTCATCATATTCTCATCCCCTCCCCCATCCCATAATGTCAAAAGGAAAGGAGCACCACCACACCCAGCGCATTACTAATCTTCTCGCCTCTGTCCCCAATCTATTAGCCAATCTTTACCAAAAACTTCACCAACAACAAAATATATCAAGGAGCTAAAATATCACAGGGGAATAAGGGAGATGTAGGGACAGGATAAAGTACGGACAATTTACTCTCCGTTTCCTTATAATTATTCTTATTAAGCTCATCTTGACCTCATCAGGCATGATACTTATAACAGCTACTGGAATCCCAACAGCAAAAGCAAATCCTATCATTTAAACGCTGCTGTCGTCACGAAATATCTCTCTAATTCCGTAATGTGAAGTTCGTACCTGTATTCGGAACCACTCCCGGAAATGACCTACCTAGAATCAAGGAGCAAGCACCAGCAGAGGCATGTACACGGGGTTTTGATAACACTCTGTTTTCCAAATGAGCAATGCCAATGTTGCACCGGATGACCGCCAAATTATAACACTTTTCATATCTTGCTCTTAAAATACATGTAAGATATCTATCTGCGAAAAGAAAGGGAAGGCAAAAAGTCCATCTGCTTTTTTTCCCGGAGGGCCAGCCCATTCATAATTCAGCAAATTTTATACACGTATTCAGTCACCAGATCACTTTGACCTGTCGGCGACCAATGAACC
>Ga0335075_10005515_pt1 | contig 19656 bp, 21 predicted proteins | sample Lox_Sample_24_FD_206723 | JGI IMG/M metagenome (GOLD analysis project Ga0335075, IMG submission 206723) | Soil microbial communities from Loxahatchee National Wildlife Refuge, Florida, United States - Lox_Sample_2.4 | ecosystem: Environmental > Terrestrial > Soil > Wetlands | place: USA...
TCGTAGCGGGCGGCGGTCTCGTTCCATGCTTGCTGCAGGTCGGTGCGGGTGATGAGCGTCTTGGCTTTGCGGTTCTCGAGCTTGAGCGCTCGTAGCTCGCCGCGCTCGGGTGCCCTCCCCCACTTCGCACGGAACCGCTCGGCGGCTCTGGCAACCTCACGACTGCGCTGGGAGAACGCATCGAGCAGACCACGCGGAACGCCGGCTAGCTCGAAGTAGCGGCCATGTTTGCCGGTGCCCGCCTCGACCACGTACCCGCGCTGCCGGAGCTGGTGGGCGAGCGCCGAGCGGTAGTAGGCGCCAAGCTCGCGGGCTGAGCGGAAGATCGGACGCGAGGCGACTGCGACGATCTTGCCGTCGTCGCGGATCGCGCTTGTGATGACAACGTGGCTGTGCAGCTGCGGGTCGGGTGCGTCTCCCTCGAGCACGCCGCGAGAGGTCGTGTGCCGATACTCGGCGGCCACGAGGTCGCGGGCGCGCTCCTCGCTGACCTGGCCGCGGTACTTGCGCCGGACGGTCGGCACCGTCTCGGTCAGGTGGCTGATCGTCTCGGTGACGGCGGCGGCGTGCGCGGCCTCGATCTCGCGGCGCTGGGGCTCACCGGCGAGCGCCCACACGGTCGAGACGGACTTCGGTGCGGAGAAGGTCAGGTCGATCCCGCCGGCACGGCTGCCGTCGGCGCCAGCGTGACGAAGCCACCTGCCGCTGCGGGGGTGCTTGCCTTCCATGAGCGCGATGAAGTCGCGGCCTTCGACGCTGTTGCCCTCGATGCCCAGCTGGGCGAGCGTGTCGGGGCTGGCGAGCCACTGGCCGGGCGCCTGTGTGGGCTCCCCGGTGGGCGAGAGGTAGTAGTCGCCGCGCTCGGGCTCGATCGTCTTTGACTCCAGGTAGCGGGCGTAGCCGCCGCCTTTGGCGGAGCCGATGCTGGCTGCGGTCATCACATGGGGTACTGACCCCGAGGCCCTCAGACCGGCCAACGAATTGCATGGCGCGAACATGGCGCGCGCACAGCGGTGCATCTAGTCTGTGCGGGCTTGGCGGTGTGCCGTCGGCCGCGTGAGCTTGCGAGCGTCAGCGAGCGGCGAGCGAGCAGCCCGCAGGGCTGCCAGGCCGGCGTGTCACGACGCCGGGGTCGGTGGAGAGCCGACCTTGGGAGGCTCGGTTACAGCCGGCGCAGCCGGCGTGCGGTATCTGGCCGTTCGGCTGTTGGGGCCGCGCCGTCGGCGGTCGCCGGCGCGGCGATCTGGGAGCCGGGCGCGAGCCCGTGCGGGGAGATCCCGCGCGGCGAGGAGCGAGCACGCCAGCGCTAGCAGCGTGCGAAAATCGGGAGGGCGAGCTCCGCGCCGGCTACACCGACATCAAGCGGCGCTCTGCTCGAGCCCGCAGAGAACGAGCTGCTGGTGAGCGGGCGCAGCGGCAGCGCGCGACGCTGTGGTGGGGGCCTGTCTCTCGCGGTACGGCAGCTCGCGGCTGGCGTCCCGGTCGAAACCGGGGAGTGCTCGCGGCGGCGGAGCGCTGGCGGCCTGCAAGCCTGCGGGAAGGCGGATGTTGCGCCAGCAGACCCAGCCGGTGCCGTCGATGCTGTCGCAACCGATTTCGGCCGCGTAGGCGATCCGCTTGAGGCTGTTGACGCGCCCCATGTGAACCCACAGGTCTCGACGCTTGGCCTCGCGCACGAGCGAGCGTGCGGCCGGCCCGAGCTTCCAGGCGGTCGAGCCGCCGATGAACAGCGCGTCGATGCGCGGCCAGGTCATGGTCATCCACCGCTCCATGCGCTCAAGGCCGTCCTGTGCCACCAGGGCGACCGGCAGACCGCGCCCGGCGGGGCCGGTCCACCAGTGCTCGAACTGGCGTGCGGTCTGATGCGCGTCGCCCACCACGTCGGGCACGGCGACGAACAGGCCGCGGCCGCCGACCTGATGCAGACGGTCGAGCATCGCGTTGTAGGCGTGAGGGTCGAGACCCTGGTAGCAGTCGTTGTCGGCCGCCCACGGGATGCCGCGCTCGATCGTCGCCGCCAGGGCGTTGCAATGGCGCGGCTGGATCAGGCGCCCGAGGTTCGGGTGGGCGTGCTCGATCATCTGCGGCTCGGCTTGCGTTGCGAGCAGCAGCATCAGCTCGCCTGAAGCGTCGACCTCGTGCTGGCGCGAGAAGTCGCTGTGGCGAGGGTGCTCACAGTTCCACCTCGCGTGGGCAGATGTCGAGCCCGTTCCGTGCGATCAGCGCGAGCACGTCGGTGTGAACCCAGGGGCAGGGCTTCTCCTGGCCGCCCTCGGGCATCAGGCCGATGCGCCGCGCGAGCCAGCTCGTCTCGCCGGCCTCGTTGCCGCGGCGGTCGCGCTTGATGCGCCCGCAGCGCAGCGCGATCTCGCTCATGCTCAGCTCGCCGTGGGAAATCTCGCGCTGGACCGCTTCGCGTAGGGCGCGGTTGAGCACGATCGGGCTGGCGGCCAGGCGCTCATACTCCTCACGCAACCGTCGGGTGGAGAGGTTCCCGCCGCCGCGGGCGAGCGCCTGGGTCGTGATGGTCGTCGCCGGCTCGTAGGCTTCGACGGCGGCGATGACATCACGGAATGTCACTGGCTCGAAGTCGAGTTCGTCACCCGGGTCGCGGGAGCGGGTCCAGCGCAGCTCGGGCATCGTCTCGAAGGCCGGAAGCTCGCGGATGCGGTAGACATGGCCGTCGGCGTCTTCGAGGGCATCGGCGGGTGCTGGTGCCCCGCCGCCTGATGGCGGCGGGGTGGCGTGGCGGGTGAGGTCGAAGTCCTCTCGCGTGACGGCGCGGCAGCGGCCCCGGCGCTCGTCATCCGCGAGGTACAGCTCGCAGATGATGCGCGCGTTCTCGGCTGGCTCGTCGGGTGAGAGGTGAGCGACCAGGCGCCCGTCGCTGAGGGTGCCGAGCTGGTAGTCGATGACGAGCGTGCTCCCGTCGGGACGCCGGACGCGCAGAAGCTCGCGCTCTTGTTCGGTGTCGGGCGCGGAGTACCGGCCGAGGCTTCGGGTGCGCTGCGTCTGCGCGCTGGCCGGTGGCGCTGAGGTGCATGGAGGGTGTGGGCTTGCTGCTGTGGTCGTGCTCATGGTCTGCCTTTCGCAGGGGTCTGAGCCCGCCGGGCGCGGGCCGTTGCCCGACTCCCGCGCACGCGCAGCGTGCGATCATCGGGAAGGGCGAGGGCCGCCGTCCGCGCTCACGCGCCACGGCCTCCCGCCAGCAGCCGCAGCTCGCCGTGCCCATCGGGAGCCAGGCGATAGCCGACGCCACGCACGGCGATCAGCCAGCCCGACGCTCCGGCGTTCGCGAGCGCGCGCCGCAGGCGGCAAGCGTGCGTGTCAACCGTTCGCGTGGAGCCGTTGGCCTGGTAGCCCCACAGCTCGCGCAGCAGGTCGTCCTTGGTATGGACGCGGCTGGGATCACGTGCGAGGTGGACGAGCAGCGCGTACTCCAGCCGGCGCAGGTCGACGGGGGTAGATGCGAAGGAAGCCGTGTGAGTGATCGTGTCGACCCGCAGCGGCCCGAACTGGATCACTCCGGCGGAGCTGGGGATGCCGCGGCGCATGAGGGCTCGCACGCGAGCGAGCAGCTCTGCGTGCAGGAACGGCGAGCGGATCACATCGTCGGCGCCTGCCTCGAAGGCGCGCAGCACCTCGGCAACCTCGTCGCTGGAGTTGATCCACAGCAGGCGCACGCCGGGGTTGATCTCGGGATCGAGCTCGCCTGCGCGCAGCGCGCGTACGGCGTGAAGCCTGCTTGCCTGCTGAGCGGCAGCGGCCAGGATGATGAGGTCGATCTCGTCGGGCTCGGCGAGGACGCGGCAGAGTCGCATAAGGCGAGGGGCGCGCAGCACCCGGTAGCCGTCGAGGGCAAGCTCGTGTGCGAGTGGATCGCTCGACGGTCTTTCACCAACTATGAGGATCACCTCGGGGTCGCTACCCATTGCCTGACCTCCGATCTGGACTGTGGCCCCGCCGGGTGCGGAGCCGCGGAGCCCGAGCCCAGGCACGCCCGTATGGGCGTGCGAAAATGCCGAGGGCGACGGCCCGCGCCGTGGCCCCCGCCGATCGGCTGACCGACCCGACGCGCTGATGCGCTACGCACCCGCGCTCACCTGCTCGCGCCCGCGCGGGCTGTGGGCCATCGGGATGCGCCCGAGCTGCTCGGCCTGCCGCAGGTAGTCAGCAACGAGCGCCTTGACTTCGCCGTAGCCGCCCTTCTCGTGCAGGTCCTCCTCGACCGTGTAGATGCGCCCGGCCTGCTCGGCTGCTGCGTCAATGATCCTCGGCTTGCCGTCTACGCGGATGCCGTACAGCGCGCGGTGTTCCCCCGAGCTCGTCACGTAGCGCCCCAGCTCGAACGGCTCGTCTGTCCGCCGCGGCCTCGGCGCTGCACACTGCGGGGCCGGGTCTGTGCGCCTTGCGGTAGCACCGTAGCCAATGACCTCGCCGGGCTTCTGCTCGGTCGCGTAGGGCTGCTCCACCGGGTCCAGCTCCAGTCGGGGAGCTTCCAGGTAACGGCCGCTCCTCGCCTTGAGCGCCTTCAGCCGTTCGATTTCACGGCCTGCCTGGTAGCCGCTGCGGGGGAAGGTGAAGGTGGTGCCGGTCTGCGACGCGAGATCCTTGAGGTAGGAGATCTGCTTGGGGGACGCGCCGGGTGTTTTCGTGCGAGGGCTCATAGTGTGAAAGTCCTTTCTGTGTGGTGAGCTTGTGAACTTGCCCTCTGCTCATCACGCCCCGGAAGGCGAGTCAAGCAATTGATAATGTGAAATCTGTGCGCCCCCGCAGGGGGCGATTCTCAATTGCTTGAAGGCGTAAGCCGATCTCGCAGGGAGGGGTGTGATACGACTCTCGTGTTAACTCCTCGAAGACCGTGCAGCACGGATGCCAAGGGCTGCGTTCAGCTCGCCGGCCATGAACTGCAGCGCTTCTTTGACGAGCCGGCGATCGTTGTCGGACCGCGGGTCGCCGTCGGGGCACACGATGTTCTCCACGTCGCGCCAACCACAGGTGACGCCCGCTGATCCGTGCATCGGATAGACGACGAGGATGAAGCCGCCGCCATCGCTGTCGTTATCGCCGTAGCACTCGGCGCGGAGCTCGTCGGGTATGACGAGAGCACGGGCCTCCTTGGCCTGCTCGAACAGGCGGGCGGCAACTTCGCCGGGGTAGTCATCGGCTTGGAGCGGATCGTTGCGGCCGAGATTGGGAACCCACATCTCGTGCCTGATCCGTCGCCCGTCGACCTTGACCGGCGGCCCGCTGTAGCTGATGCTGACGGGTGACGCGGGTGTGCTCATGTGCGGACTCCGTTCGCGTTGGAGATGGATTTGCTGTCGAGGACTTCTTGGGAGAGCTCGTCGGCGTCGCTTGCGTCGTCGAGCAGGTAGCCGCAGCCGGTGAACGATTCGCGGCAATGCTCGCAGCGAGATGGGAGCTGGTCGCGCTGCACGGGCTGGATGTGGCCACAGGACAGGCACACGAGATTTGTGTGACCGCTGGCGTGCTCAACGGCCGTGCTGGTGCTGGTCAACGCTTCACCTTCCTTTTGCTGGCAGTGGCGCCCGTGGTGTGCGGGTGCCGGTGGCAGCCGCCGCCGCACCCCGGTAGGGGTGCGATCATTCGCGGCTGCCGGCAGTCGCTCTGCGCCACCGCAGCGCTCTACGCGGCGAGCGCCAGCCACTGCTCGCGCTCCGCCGCACTCGCGTTCGCCAACCGCACGAGTACATCGCCGTGGCAAGCGCGCGGCGCGCACCAGCATCCGAGCACCAGCCCACGCAGCTCATCCAGAGCTGCGAACAGCGCCGTGTTCTCGCGCAGCCACGCTTCATACAGCGCGATGCACTCGCCTCGCGCCCCGTGTTTGCCGACCACGAATGGGTTGCCCCACTTCGAGGGGCGCCCGATGTAAGCATGGTGGCGCTCGCGCTTGCAGTGAACCGCGCGCGGCCTGCCGAGCTGCACTTGCGCTGGGACGAGCAGACCGCTGGGCCGCCGTGTGGGATTGTTCATCGCTGTCTCCTTGAGGTCGGGGTTGGGCACGCCCCGGCCTGAGCGGGCCGGCGAGGCGGGTCAAGCCCTGTCCCGCCAGGGATCGCCGCCAGGCGACGCGAAGCGCATGGCTTGACGCGCCGGGGAGCCGGTCTGCTGGCCTAAAGGGGTGGGCGCAAACCCGGCCCGAGCAGCGTCTCAAAGCCCGTGCGGTGGGACTGCCCGGTGACGACTACGCGACGGTGAACTCAAGCTCCTGCCAGCGGCGGATGTGACACTCGCAGCCATTGGGTGCGCGAAACCGCGAGCCACCGTTGTAGGTGAAAGTACGGTGTGACTGCCCGTTGGTGAACCTGAGTGCTTTAGCGAACGCGACTGTCTGACCCTTGCGTGGTCGTGGCTTAGCGAGGCGGGCACGACAGCGCTCGCGCCATTCGCGTGCGTAGGTGTTGCTCGGCGCGGTGAGCAGATCGAGGATGCGCGCGGGACAGCAATCCTCGGCCGGCCCCATGTCCTCGCTGATCGCCTTGGTGTAGAGGATTCCGGCGCGGCGCTCGGCGAGGAGCACCAGCCCGAAGACCTCGCTTCCGTCGCGTGAGCGCACGGCTGCGTAGATCACGGTGCCGTAGCGCACCGTGTCGATGACCCGTGCCGTGAACTCCGCGCCGAGCTCGAACTCGATCGCAGCGCGTGCGGTGAATGGACCCTGTAGTGCTCCGCCGGTCCAGCCCATGATGCCTCCCGTTGGTAGGTGGTCCGCCCTGTAGGCGGGCGATTCCCCGTCCCCCAGCACGCCCGCAGGGCGTGCCACCCTGGGGCGGGATCGACCGCCTTACTCGTCGGCGTGTGTCAGGCACGCGCCGGGCGGCTCCTCGACGGCGCCGATGACCTCCACCCGATCGTCGTCTTCGTCTGCGTCGTCGGGCACGGTGACGATCGTCACCTCGTCGGCATCGAGGTCGGTGAGCTCCTCGGGTGTGGGCAGGCGCAGCCATCCTTTGATGCTCTCGAGCAGTGCCTCGGCGGTGCCGAAGCGACCCTCGAACTCGTGCAGGTCGCTGGCGGTGAGAATCGGCTCGCCGTCAGCCATCACGGCGAAGCACCGCTCGATTCCGCGCTCGGGGTCGAACTCGTGGCCGGTGCCGGCGATCTCGCCTGCGCGCACGTCCCAGGCGACGTAGGAGATGCGCGCGAGGCGCAGCGTGGCGAGCACAGCCTCCAGGCCGCTGAGCCCCCACTGGCAGCACTCGAACGTGAGGTCGAGCACGACGATCCCGTCGGGTGTGCGTCTGGCGGCGAGCCGGCCGCCGTTCACCTTCTTTGCGGCGAGGTCGACACCGGCGCTATGTAGCTCCTCTGCGACGCTGGCGGGCAGTGGCGTGGCTGGCCAGAGGATGATCGCAGCGTTGTAGGGCTCGTTCATGGCGAGTGTCCTTTCGTGACAGGGGCTCCCGTTCCGTGCGGGTGCCGGTAGGCAGCCCTCCGCACCCCGCTAGGGGTGCGATAATCGGGCTGCCGGCGCCCCACCGTTCATACTTTCCTTTTCGTGAATCTGTGAGTCAGCGGAGAGCAGGCGTCATACTGCTGCGTCTGCGAGTCGCTGCAGATGCTGGGGGCGGGCGAGGTTGAACACGGGGATGCCGTGGTGGTGGGCGATACGCAGCGCCTGTCCGGTCCCGCCGACGTGCCGCCCTCGACCGTCGAGGCTGCCGTCAGGCGTCCAGCACAAGACGAAGCGTGCCGGGCTTCGCAGGTCGGCGCCGAGCACCTGATGGCAGTTGCGTGCGTGCAGTGCGCGGACGGCCCGCGGCAGCCGCGACCACGCGGGGTGAAACGTGGCCGCGAGCTCGTAGGCGGCTGGCGTAGGCTCGCCGAGCACGAGCTGTCCTGCGCCGCAGCTTGCCGGACGGGCGCTTGCCTCGAAGCTCGGCCACGGCAGGTACAGCTCCAGCGCCCCGCGTGTGCTGGAGCCGCGGTAGAACGCCTGGTCGGCGCCGGTGGCCATGCCCGTGCGCAGCACCCAGCCCTGCCCCGAGAGCCAGCACGCCGCGCGGGTCATCAGGTCGAGCACGGCGGGAGGCGTGGCGCGCGAGCCGATCCCGGCGTAGGCGGGGAGTGTCTGTGCGGCCGAGCTGGTGGCGTTGTCGGGCATCGCGCCTCCTTTCGATAGGCGGCCCTGCCGGTGCGGAGCCGATCCCCGATCAACACGCACGCGCAGCGTGCGATCATCGGAGGGGAGCTCGGCTCGACGCCCGCAGCCGCTGGGTCGCTCAGGAGGCCAGCGCGTGCCGCGCCGGCGTCAGTGGGGCTCGACGCGCTCTAGGTCCTCGAAGGCGTTGTCGGGCACGTCGATCGCGGCCTCGTACCCGAGCTGCGTGAGCGTCCCAAGGACGATCTGGATGTGCTCGTAGGCACACTCCCTGGCCCTGAGCACCGGGTCGAGGCTCGCGTGAGGGTGTTCAACTTGGGCGATCGTGGGGTCGTGCTCGATGGGTCCGAGCGTCAGGTGCGTGACGCACGTCGGCACGCCCTCGTGGCCGACGAAGGTGGAGTGAACCTCGAGCGCAAGCGGTTGGTCGGGCAGGGCTGTGGCGATCATCAGCACGTAGGGTCCTGCCCACATGCAGGTCGTCTCGCTCGTCACTTGGCGACCGTCGAGGGTGACAGCAAGTGGGACTTCGCGACGCTCGCTCATGCTCGCCGAACCGTAGCGCGGCCGGCACGAGTACACCAGCGCTGAACGTCAAGCTGGCGGGAGAATTGCTCATCTGCCGGCGGGTGCCGTGAGACCGAAGGTTCGTGCGAGGCGCCTGCGCAGCTTCAGGAACTCACGTTCGCGGGTGCCGGTGCCCCACGAGGCGGCGGCGAAGTCGAAGATCGTGCCGCCCTTGCGGCAGCGTGCGCCGAAGCAGTAGAAGGTGCCGTCCTTGTAGAGCTGCAGGCTCGGGTCGGTCTCCTCGTGAAACGGGCAGAGCACCTTGCCGGCGCGGTCGGGCTCGCGGCCTGCCAGCACGCGCACGTAGTCGGCTGCGGGGATGGCGAGCAGCTCGCGGTCAAGGGCGGTGCGCCCGCGGCGGGTGCCCACCGACCACGCCGGGCGCTCGTCGCGGGGCTGTGGATCGTGAGGAACCCGAGCGAGCACGTCGGCGAGTGCGTAGCACGCGCTGGCGTTGTGTTCGAGGAGCCTGACGGGCGCCGGTGGCGTGTGCTTGTGGTTCAGAGTGCGGGGTGGGCGCAGCATCCGCACGATGTCGGTGCAGGCGGGCTCACCGTTCAGGCCGAGCGCGAGCCTGCGGTTGGTGCTCTCGATCGTGGCGGTGCTCGCTCGCTCGCGCAGCTGCCAGTAGAGATGCAGGTGCCCTGGTGAGCCGGAGGCGATCACCATCGAGGGCGAGCAGGCGAAGTCCTCGAGACGCTCGCGGGCGGCGGGATCGTCGCACTCGATGTAGAGCAGATGCGAGCCGCTGATCGCGCTCTTGCCTTTCCGGGCGCGGTCGCGCAGCGCGGCCCCTACATACACGTCGGCGACGCCCGACAACTCTGTGATCCGCTCGGCGAGCTGCTGCAGGCGCAGCACGGAGACGTAGCGCCGGCGCATCATTCCTGCGGGCGGGCTGTAGCGCAGGTCGAAGAACTGGGTGGGCTGCGAGCCGTCCGCGAGGATGCGCAGGTAGGTCAGCAGTTCGTCGGGGTGATGCTCAGGGAGACTCAATCGCGCGCCTCTCGTGCCTCCGGGGTGAACATCGCGATGTACTCGAACTCACCGTTGACGGTCGGCACCTGCTCGGGGTAGCGCGCCGCCCAGGCGGAGCACTGCTCGAGCGTGAGATCGCCGCGGCGCATCGCGGCGATCCGCTGCGCTGGGGTCATCCCCCACAGCGCGTGCAGCCGGGCGTCGCGCGCTCGACGCTGCTGGAGAGCTTGGTCGAAGGTGGTGGCCTGGTTCATTCTCGGCGTCCTTTCTGTGAGAGCTTTCGGCCCGCGCCCCCTGTGGGGCGCGGGCCGTGAAGCCCTAGAACTCGATGTCGTCGCCCGCGCCGGCGCCGGCGCCGACCAGCTCCGACTCCTCGCCGCCGTTGCCCGCGCCGTTGCCGCTGCCCAGGAACTGCACGGAGTCGGCGATGATGCTGACGGCCTGGCGTTTGCCGTTCTCCTGGGTCTCCCACTCGCGCCACTCCAGGCGCCCGTCGACCGCGACGCCGCGGCCCTTGGTGAGGTGCTGGGCGACCGCTTCGCCCTGGCCGCCGAAGACGGTCACGTCGAAGTAGTTGGGCTTGTCGACCCACTCCTCGCCGTCCTTGCGGCGGGTGTTGACGGCGACCCGCAGGTCGCAGACTGCGGTGCCGCTGGGCAGCGAGCGCAGCTCGGGGTCCTTGGTCAGGTTGCCGGTGATGACGACTCGGTTGATGTTCATTTGCTGTTCCTCCGTTTGTTGGTTGGTGGTGCTAGTGACGCAGCCCAAAAAGACGCCGACCGGCGCGCGGAGCCGAAGCCCGTGAGGGCGTAGGGAAGCCCCCGTAAGGGGGCCGAAGCGCTAGTCCGGCGGTGTCCAAAATGGGCAAGACACGACTCGCCGACAACCAGCGGGGGCTGCTTGAACAGCGAGCCTGTTCACCTTTTCGCAGCTGGGTGTGATCGGTGCTCGACCGCTGCCTGAGCGGCATCCCTGGCTCTCCTTGCGTGTGTCCCGGCCGCCTCGGATTGGCGGCCTTTGTGGGTACTGACCACAACTGCTCGCCAGCGGCCAACGAGTTTGCGCAGCGCTCGACCGCACGAGAGAGCCCCGCGGAGGCGACCGGCGTGTCGCGCTGCTTTGACCGGAGTTGAAAGTCGTTGGCCGGTGTGGGCCGCTGGAGGTCAGTAGCAGCGATGACCGACACCGGACCAGCGCGCGCAGCGCAACTGGGTGCGCCTCTTGTGCCTGGAGCGAGGCCGGGGGCATGAGGGTTCACACCGTTGGGTGGCGCCCCGTGACGAGGATGCTCGTCTGCGTCTTGGGCCTGCTTGCGGTTGCGGGTCTCGTCAGTGGCGTCGTGCCGTGGTGTTGGACGCAGGCGGCGTGCCTGGTCTCGCTTCATGCGCCGATCAGGCTGCCGGCGGCGGACGCCGCGGCGGCGATGTGGCGCCTGTTGGTCCGCGGTGGTTGGAGCACGCCATACCGTGCATTTCCGACGTCAGCGGAGCGCGCGGCGGCGCCCGCCGCGCCCGCCTACGCGCTCGTCGCGGGCTTTTCGCTCGTGTTCTTCTGCTGGGCGGCGTGGAGGGTTCATCGTCGTGTGCGCTCCTGGCGGGCGGGCTCGCCGCTGGGCAAGGAGCAGCGGACGGTCGCGCGCCGTGCAGTGGATCGCGGTTGGGTGCGCCCGCGCACGTGGGCGGTGCCGGCAGACCTGCGGCGTCTATGGGTGCATGGGCCGGCGGCGGGGCGCCCGTATCTCGGTGTGATCGGGCGTGTGCCGGCGCGGACGCTCGCGGCTGAGCTCGAGGTCCAGCCGATGGTCGTCGCGCCGCCGCGTGCGGGCAAGTCCAGCGGCTATGTGGTGCCCTGGCTCTTGGATCACCGCGGGCCGGCGCTGGTGCTCTCCACCAAGCGCGATATCTACGACGCCACGGCTCCGTTGCGGCGCAGCCTCGGCCGCGTGTGGGTGTATGACCCCTTCGGCGACAGCGCGAGCGCCGGGTTCACCCCGCTGATCCCCGCGCGGAGCTGGCCTGGCGCGATCCGCGCAGGCGAAGCGCTCGCCTCGGCTGCGCACCCGGACAGCAGCAACGCCGCCAACGAGTTTTGGGACAAGGAGGCCGCCTCGATGTTGGCGCCGCTGCTTCACGCCGCCGCGATCAGCGCCCAGAGCATGAGCGAGCTGGTCAGGTGGCTAGACGCGCGTGACTTCACAGACGCCATCGCCTGCTTGAAGGCAGCAGGCGCGTCGGCCGCGGCGGACCAGCTCGAGGGCGTGAGCCGCCGCGACGAGCGCAACCGCGAGACGACGGTGATGAGCGCCTTGAATCTCCTGCGCGCCTACCGCTACCCGCAGGTCGCAGCGTGCGCCGTCGGCGATCTCACCCCCGAGCGGTTCCTCGACGGGCAAGCGAACACGATCTACGTCGTCGCGGCAGGGCACGATCAGGATGCGCTGCGGCCGGTGATCCTGGCGCTCGTGGCCGCGATCTATGAGGCGGCGATCGTCAAGGCGCGCACCTGCGGCGTGCTCGACCCCAGGCTGTTCGTCCTGATGGACGAGGCGGCGAACATCGCCCCGGTGCGCAACCTCGCGTCGTACCTTTCGCAGTGCGCGGATCACGGCATCGTGATCGCAACGATCTGGCAGTCGATCGCGCAGATCGACCAGCGCTACGGCCGCCCTGCCCGCGACGCGATCTGCGCAGCGTCGACCGCTCAGGTGTTCATCCCGCCGCTGGCGGAGCCCACGAGCGCGGGATACCTAACAGAGCTACTCGGCGATGAGCCTGTCGCCAACGCCTCGACCTCGACCGGGCTGGCGCGCCACACGTTGAGCGTCGGCCATCAGAAGGCGGCGCCGTCACCGTGGCTGCGGCAGATCGGCCGCGGACGGGCGGTGCTTGTCTACCGTGATCTGCCGCCGGCGGTCGTGCGCGCGCCGGGCTGGTTCGAGGACCCGCGGTTCGCGTCTTATGCGCGTGTCCTCGCGGCCCGCCGTCAGAGGTCAGCTGGTTCGGCAACCGCTGGGTGAGAGCGCTCCTGCAGGGCTGCGGCGATCGAGCGGGTCGTCTCGAATGCCCAGAAGGTGCCGGCGAGGTGATGCGTGAGCGCACCGAGGTACGGGGCGATGCCCTCAGCGAGCGTTCGGTCGTGGCTGAATGTCTCGGCCCGTCGCAACCACTCGACGGTCGAACGGACAGTATGGGTGGAGCGGATGATCACGAAGTGCATTGGATCGGGGCCGTCCAGCTTCAACACAATGAGTTGCAGCACAGGCCCGCCAACGGCCTCGGCGTGCACCCACCGGACGTTTGTGTTCTCGGCTTGCAGGCCGCGCAGGAACGGCAGCAGCGGTAGATCAACGAGCACGAACACGGGCGTCGCAGCTGAGAACGGCGTGCGTGCATAGGTGTCGGTGAGCGTCGACATGGTCGTCATGAGCACGGTCTGGATGCCCTGCTCGGCAAGCATGGCGCTGACACGCACCGGAGGGTCTGAGAGTGGCCATAGCCGAGCGAAATGCTCCTTCCCACGCCGGTCGACCGCTAGAAACCCCCAGTAGCGCTCCTCAGCGAGCGGCTCTGTGGGCTGAAACTGCCGGTCGATCACGCCAGCGGAGAGAACGACACCCCAGACGTGCGGGCCGAGATGCTTGTCGTCCATGACGTAGCTGGTCAACGGGTGCTTGCCGGTGTTCGGTGCCGGCGGGCCGACGCACAGAGCGACGGGACGCCGCTGGACGCTGAGGATCGCGTGCTGCTGATGGTCGAGTTGGTCGGTGAGCGAGGTGGCGCGGGATCGTTCTTCGACCGACGCGTGGTGTGTGTTGGAGTGCGCGTTGAACTCATCCATCAGTCTCGTGGCATACGTAAGCTGCTCGGAGGTCGTGAGCGTAGGCATGCCGTGGCTGGTGAGCGAAGCGGCGAGCTGGTCCTGGGTGGCCGCAACGTCCGTACTTGCGGACACGACCGCGGCGATCTTCGCTGTCAGGGGTGGCTCGTTGATCAGCAGCTGTGTGATCTCGATCAGGCGCACGTCGGGTGCGTGCGTGAGCAGTGTCTCGTGGTTAGCTGCGAGCGTGGCCTCACGGAGCGCGGCGGGAGCCATCGCTAGATGGAACAGGTACTCAAGCGCGGGCAGCACTGGGGCTGCTGAGTCGAACACGTCGGCGAGCGCCGCGCCGGTTCGCCAGTAGTCGAGGTACACGGCGTTGTCTTGCAGGGTGGAGATGCCGTCGGCTACGTGCGCCGTGGAGAGGTAGGTGGCGTAGGACTCGTGGGTGCGCCGACAGGCGTCTACGAGCTGCGCGAGCTCAGGGTCAGCCGGGTCGATCAGCGCGATGAGCATCAGCAGGATGCCCCACGGCGTGCCCTTCTGAAGGCGCAGATGGCGTTCCTCGTGGGCGTCGACGATCTCCTGGTGTAGCGGCCCGAGGTCGATGAATGCGTTGTTGGTCCAGCTCGTCACGCCGTCGAAGGCGCCGAAGACGATCGACTCGTAGCCACCTGCCTCACATCTGAACATCATGCGAAAGTGTGGCGCATGGACGCCGGATGGAAGAAGGTGAGGTCGGGGATCGAGGTCGTTGAGCTGCTCGGCCTGGGCGGTGTGGGCGAGCTGACGCTCGAGCAGTTGCTGCTGGCACCAGAGTCGGCGGGCTACATTCGCGTCGAGGACGGCATCGAGGAGCTTCCTCCCGGCCAGTACGGGCTCCTGCTCTCCGGCACCCGGTACTTCTTCAATGTCTCGGCGTGCCGGGAGCTGCGCGGCGATGTCATGGTTGCGCTGGCGACTTTCTTCATGACGCATAGCGCGCCTACATCTGCGGCGGTCGCCGCGTTTCGCAAGGTGCACGCCAACATCAAGCGGCTATCGCCCGAGGAGCTTGAGCTGGTGCGCGCGATCATGCGGGCGTGTCCTGGCAATCCTTACAGGCAGCTCGTGGCGGAGGCCGACGTACTCAGCGAGTTTGGCGGTCCATCCGAGACTGTCGATGATCTGCTGGACTCCCTGCAAAGCAAGGGTGTCATCTCTGCCCGTCGCGGGGGTCGTATCAAGCTCACGTATTGAGCAGCTCTACGGAGGGATCTCCTCAAGCGAATACCACGCTTGGTGCAGCCAGCCGGCGAGCATCCCGATGCGCTGGACCACGCTGGTCGGGATGTCAAGGTCGGTGGTCAGGCATCCGCTGTGACGGTCGAGTAGTTGCGCGATCTCTCCGACGCCAGCGTCGCTGCGGAAGGCGAGCATCCAAAGCGAGGGCAGCCCCTCTGGCTGCAGCACGATGAGGTTCATCGGTCGTGGCCCATCGAGGTTGATGAGCCGTAGACGGACGTGGCCGGTCTGCTCGATCCAGGAGGCAATCTGAGTGCGCAGGGGGAGGTCGACGAGAACGTATGCCTCTTTGAGGTCGAGCAGGGCACTGCGGGTTGCGTCGTGAAGCGAGCTGCGGAGGGAGCTGAGCGTGACGACGGGCAGACTGGAGAACATTCCGCCGAGGGCCGCAGGCGTAACGTCGGGGCGCATCAGGGCCATCGGCAAGTGCCGCTGCTCCTTGTGGATAACGGGCGTTCCAGCCATCGTTAGCAGCGGCGGCCCGTCGTGCGGAATCTCCTCAATCCCGGCGAATTGGCGGTGCAGCACGGCACGATCTAGCAGGAGCGCCAGCACGGTCGGAGTGTCTGACCCGCTCAGCAGGAACTCTGTGGCGCGTGTTGGTAGCTCGTCAGCTTGGCAGAGCGTCACCCGTGCTCTGCTGTCGGCGAGCATCAGCGCCTCGCGTTCGGCGCCTAGCATCTCCTCATGCAGCAGGCGACGCTCGCGGAACACCTCCACCTGCCAGTCAGGCGGCGCGAGCTGCAGAAACGACGTGCGGAGTGCCTCCACCACATCGAGGTACTCGTCGTGGGTGAGCGCCCGGATTCCAAGGGCGGCCAGCTGAGCTCTGGCGGTCTCTGCAAGCGCCGGGATGAGGACCGTCTCCTCCCATGCCTTGAGCTGCTCCATCGCTTGTGCATCTTCCGGTAGCTCTCGCGCCCATAGGCCGCCGCTGTCGCCGCCGCGCTGGGGATGCATTACCAGCACCTCAGCGAAGGTTTGCTGCCACCACTCGACGGCCAGCGTTTTGACCGCTTGCAGACGCACGTCGGGGTGGAGCGCCTGCGGTGTCACATCGGACTCTCGCAGGTGCGCGAGACCGTGTTCGGCCACGTCGATGAGCTCGACGGGCTGCATCAGCGTGCGCAGCAGCATCTGGATCGCGGACTCACGGAACTGCCACGGCCACTGCTCGGCCGGGCCGCCGAGTGCGAGGCCGTCTTCCAGATACTGGAGGTAGAGCGCGTTGCCTACGAGCAGCCCCCGCGCCTGGGGGACTCCTACTGCACCACAGGAGATGGTCGTGGCGAACAGCTCGTGAACCTCGCGGCAGCAGTTATTCATGAACACAGCAGCCGCTCCTAGCGTCTCGGGTCCGTGGCCGGCCTGATGCAGCACGCCGGCCATCGCAGCCACCAGGCCCCAGGCTGTGGACCAGTGCAGCTCTTCGTGGAGCTGCTCGTGGATCGAGACCAGAAGCTGCTCGGGCCGGCCGCCGAGGCTGTGGGTGTGAAGCGTTCGTCGGTCACGACCGTCGAAGCTTCCAAGCAACGCGGCAAATCCGTCTTCGCAGGAGAACGCCAACGGCTGGCGGGTCATCGCGGCTGGCTGGTCGTCTGCTGGTCCTCGAGAACGGCGCCAACGACGATCTGTAGCTCCCAGAGCACCCCGACGATCGCATGGAGGGCCTTGGCGAGCGTGAACTCGTATGCCTTGCTCGACCATCGCTCGACCCGTGCGATCCGCTCCTCGTCGGCGTGGAATGGTCCGCTGTAGAGCCAGTCGTCGATGACCTGCCGAGCACGGATGACTTCCTTCGGCTCCCCCATCGGGTCGTCTTTCCAAACGATCCGCATCATGTCCGAGCGTGTCGCAGCCTTGAAGCGGCTGCCGAGCACGTCGAGGAGCACGCGGACATCGACTTGATCGCGTGGAGGCAGCGCGTGGTCGCGGAGCAGTTGACGCACCACGTCGAAGCGAGCCGGCTCTTTCGCGTCCCATAGCTGACGAAAAGACATGCTCATCGAGCGCAAGGCGTCGTATCCGGCATGTTCAAGCCGTTGGTAGCTCTCCTCGGGAGATGCCTTCACCGAGAAGGTCAGCCGCTGGGAGAAGAATGACGAGCGGCCCAGCTCGTGCGCGAGCTCGTGATAGCGGTGCAGTTGCGCAAGTTGAGCGGGGGTAAACGGCGCGAATCGGCCGTGCCAGTCGGTCGAGGCGAGCGTCTCGAAGAAGTCGAGTGGCCCTGCAGGCATTGATCGAGCTTAGGCACCGCCTCGGCTGCTGGTTGAGCGAGGCGCATGGCGTGGTCGAGAAACTCGTTGGCCGGTCTGAGGCGCTTGGGGTCAGTAACGCCGATGACCGAGAGAGCCGCAGTTCCCGAGCGTGTGAGTCAGCGAGCGAAGACCGCCCGCCGTGGTGGTGGCGCTGGCCCGCAGGCTGTCGGCGACTATGTGGGGCAGCCGGCCGGCGAGGCGGCGCAGGCGGTGCGTCGCGCCGGGCTGCGTCCTGGTCTTGATCGCTCGTTCGGCTGCCCTGCGGAGCTGACTGGTCTCGTCGTCGCGCAGGACCCTGCGGCCGGGAGCGACCTGGCTCGCAACGGGATGGTGACGCTGTACGTCGCGGCTCCAGGAGGCGAGCCGCTCGAGGGCGATGCCGAGGTCACGCCGCCAGCCGCCGGCACAACTGAGGGCGAGCCGCGAGTGCCGGAGTCAGCTGACGATCCGCCGAGCACGACGCCTTTGCCGGCACGCCAGCGCCGGCGCAAGCACGGCCATGCCCAGCGCGTGCCAGCGCCTGTGGAGCCCCCGCCGAGGCCAACCGTGCCCCGCGAGTCGGCGAGCGAGCACAGCCCCGCGCGGCCCACCGTGGAGCCGTCGGGCGAGTGGCCGGCAGCGGTCGACGCGCCGGCGAGCGCACTCGAGGACGAACCCACGGTCGAGCTCGGCGAGCGCGAGCTCCCGCACGACGAGGAGTTCGTGGTGCAGGTCGAGGACGTGCTCGCCGGACGCAGCGGCCCGCCCAGCTGGCGCGGAGCCTATCCGCGGCGGCGAGCATCGATCCGCGGACTTGGCGGCCGGGGGCGTGTGCCTGGGTGGCTCACAGAGCACCGGAAGCTCGCCGGCGCCGTCAGCGCGGCGCTGGCCCTGTGGACGCTCGTCGGCGTCCTCTCTGCGATGGACGACCACCACGCGCGCACGCCGTCGGCCAACGCGCTTGCCCCGCGCCGCGCGCCGGCGGTGAGACGCCCCGCGCTAACGCCCGAGCCGTCGGCCGCGAAGACGCTGAGGCCCGAGGCGTTGGCGCGATCCTCGCGGCCACGCACCGCCCGGCGGCAGATGCCGAGCGCTTCGCCACGGTGGCCACTCCAGCGCCACGCCCCGCAGGCCGTGCGCCCGACGGCTCCGCCTGAGACCGGGGAAACGGTCGCGCCCGCAGCCACACCGGCTCCCGCGCAACCACCGGCGTCGCGGCCCTCAGCGGCTGCGCCACCGCCGAGTACGCCGCCGGCGCGAGCGCCTGAACAGAGCGGAGGGGGCCTGTTTTCGCCGTGAGCTTGCAACCCAACACAAAGGAGGTGAGGCCAGTGATGGCGCTCACATTCAGACAGGCGTTTGCCTGTCGAGATCGAAGGCAAGCGGCTCTGCTGCTGGCCTTGGGGACGTTGATGGGGACCGTGATCGCGGTCGCGGTGCTGGTCGCGTTCCCTGACTCCCGCGCGCACGCACTGGATGCCGCCGGGTCATTCAAGGGCACGCCGATTCCCGAAGTGCAGGCGTTCGTGGAAAAGCTGAAGGGCAGCCTCGTCTGGCTGGGGATCACTCTGACGAGTCTGGTGATCGCGGTGATCGCGCTCATGTTCCTGGCTGGGCACAGCCGGGCACATGACTTGGCGATCAAGACGGGGGTCGGCCTTTTGATCCTCGCGTCGATCAGCGGGATCGTCGCCTAGAGGGGGTGCGCAGGTGGTCTCTCGCCGACGCACAAGGTCGCTGGCGGCGGCCGCGACGGGCGCGCTCTGCTTGATGCTCGTGTCCGCGCCGGCAGCGTCCGCCGCCACAGGTGGGAGGCAGCTCGCGCCGCTGGCGTTCCTCGGCCTGCCGAGCCTGCATGAAATCATCGAAGGGATAGCCACGGGGTTCTTCTCGGCGTTGGCGGGCGCGCTGGTCCCTGGGTTTCTCAAGCACGGCACCGTCGCCACGATCCAGCACCTCGTCGCGCTGCCCGACCCCGCGACCTGGGGGCACGTCGGCGAACTGGAGAGCGACATGACCTACCTGGGAATGTCGCTGATGCCGGTCACGTTGGCGGTCTGCACGCTGCGCTACTGGCTGATGGGCCTCACCGGGGCAGCGCATCCCGTCACGGCGCTGGGGCGTTGTGCGTGGGCGACGGGGGTGTTGGTGATCTACCGCTGGCTGGTCGAGCAGACCGTCGCCGCGACGAACACGATCACGCACGCGATCCTCGGCTTCCCGGTCGTCGCCAACGGCCTGGCGAGCATCATCACCGTCCTGTTCGGCGGCGCGCTGCTGCTCGGGGCCGGCGGCGTCTTCGGCGCGTTCCTGGTGATCGTCGGCGTCGTCTTCGCCGCCGCGCTGTTCGCGTCTTCGGAGGCGCTGACGGTGCTGCTGGCGCTCGTGTTCTGTGCGGGGCCTCCGTTCATCGCGCTGGCACCGATCCCCGAGCTCTCGCATCTGGCGCGGGTGTGGAGCCACGCGCTGACGGCGATCGTGCTCGTGCCGGTCGGCTGGACGATCCTGTTCGCCACCGCTGGCGCGCTGACGCTGGATGCGACCAGCGTCACCCACGGGGGCGGCGGGCTACCGGGGCATATCGCTGCCGCGTTCGCCGGGCTGATCACGTTCATCCTCGCGGTGAAGCTGCCGATGATGCTGTTC
>Ga0335075_10005516_pt1 | contig 19654 bp, 20 predicted proteins | sample Lox_Sample_24_FD_206723 | JGI IMG/M metagenome (GOLD analysis project Ga0335075, IMG submission 206723) | Soil microbial communities from Loxahatchee National Wildlife Refuge, Florida, United States - Lox_Sample_2.4 | ecosystem: Environmental > Terrestrial > Soil > Wetlands | place: USA...
ACCAGCCGGGCGCTGGTCAGCCAGGACAGCATGGTGATCAGCAGGATGATGATCCACAAGTTGGGCGTGAACAGGTTCACCAGGATCAGCAGGAACACCAGGCTGGGGATGGCCAGGAAGGTGTCGATCACGCGCATCATGATGGCGTCGACGATGCCGCCGGCCAGGCCGGCGATGGCGCCGTAGAGGGTGCCGACGATGGTGGTGGCCAGGCTCACGGCCAGGCCAAGTTCCAGCGACGACTGGCCGCCCAGCATCAGACGTCCCAGCACGTCGTAGCCCGAGGGGTCGGTGCCGAGCGGATGCCCGCCGCCGGGCGGGAGCGTGGCCAGGTTCAGGTTGACCGTGACCTGGTTGGTCCGGTACAAGACCGGCCCGAGGAAACAGAACAGGGCGATGACAGCGACCATGGCCAGCCCGGTGACGGCCACCCGGTTGCGCGTGAACGCGGAAAGGGCGGGCCGCCAGGAGCCGCGCTGCGCCGGATCCTGGCCCGCGCTGGGCGGGCCGGCGCTGGGCGGGCCGGCCCCGGCCCGCGCGGCCTGCTCCGCTCCGCCCGGCCCGGTGTCAAGCGCGGCCATACCGGATCCTGGGGTCGAGGATTCCGTAGGCAACGTCGGCGGCCAGGTTGCCGATCACCGTGGCCACGCCGACGACCAGGGTGGAGCCGAGCAGCACGGGGAAGTCGTGGGTGGTGGCGGCCTGGTAGAAGAGCAGCCCCATCCCCGGGTAGTTGAAGACTTCCTCGGCGATCACGGCGCCGCCCACGATCCACGAGAACGACAGGCCGACCATGGTGATCACCGGCAGCAGCGAATTGCGCAGCACGTGCCGGAGCAGGATCAGCCGCCGCGGCATGCCCTTGGCCCGGGCCACCCGGATGTACTCCTGGGCCAGCACGTCGATCGCGGACGACCGCATGTAACGGCTGTAGCTGGCCACGGTGACCAGGGCCAGGGTCACCACCGGCAGGACCAGGGCCCTGGGGTCGGCCAGTATCCCGCCCACCGAGCCCGCCTGCGGTGCCTCGGGGGGCAGGATGTGCAGCTGCACGGAGAACAGGGCGATCAGCAGGATCGCGAACAGGAAGTCCGGCGTGGAGTACAGGGTGAACGACGCCCCGGTGAACACGTGGTCGCTGATCCCGCCGCGCCGCACCGCCTGGTAGATGCCGAGCGGCAACGCGATCAGCAGGGCCAGCACCGTGGAAAACCCGAGCAGCAGCAGGTCCCGCGGCAGCCGCTCCGCGATCAGCGTCGACACGGGTATCTGCAGCGAGTACGAGGTGCCGAGGTTACCATGCCCGATCTGGTCGATGTAGGTGAGGAACTGCCGGTACAGCGGCTGGTTCAGGCCATACGTGCTGTTGAAGATGGCGATCCGGCCGGGCGTGGCCCGGACCCCGAGCGTGGCCCGGGCCGCGCTGCCGGGCTCGAGATGGATCATGATGAACGTGAGGATCATGAGTCCGATCACGACCACGGCGGCCTGGCCGGCTCGCTGGGCGAGATATCTGGTCATGGCGTGGTCAGGACGTGTAGTACCAGTCCTGCGTGTTGTTCGAGCCCGAGAACGGGTTGAGCGGGGCGAACCCGGCCAGGTTGCTGCGGTACACGAAGATGTAGTCCGAGTTCGGTATCCACAGCCACGGGAGCTGCTTCGCTGCGTAGTCCTCGTAGCTGAAGAACGCCTGGGTGCTTGAGCCGTACTCGGTGGCGTTGATGAGCTGGTTCATCTCCGTGCTGGAGTACCCGCCCAGATTGTTGTAGCCGCCGGTGTTGAAGAACCCGTTGCCGGCCGGGAAGAGCCCGTTGTACGGGTCGTAGCCGAAGTCGGCGAGCTGCCAGCCGCACGTCGAGGCCGGGTGCGAGCTGGCCGTGCAGGTGCCCGTCGTGCCGGCCAGCGTGTTGAACGGCTCGGACTTCAAAGCGATCTTGACGCCGGCCTGCTCCTCGGACGACTGGATGGCGGCGTTCTGCTCGGCCATGCCGGTCAGCCCGGACGAGTAGGCGAGCTGGAAGCTCAGCGGCTCGCCCGCGGTGATCCCGGCGCCGCAGTCCGATGCCCCGGTGCCCGGCCGCTGGCAGGTGGTCGTGCCGCCGGGGGCCACCTTCCAGCCGTGCGCCCGCAGCAGGGCGGTGGCCGCCGATGGCGAGTACGGGTAGGGGCCGCCGGATTTCTCCAGCGGCGAGGCCCACGGGCCGCTGGCCGTCAGCGGAATCGGCCCGTTGCCGGGGTCGGCGTACCCCGCGTAGACCTTAGACACGATCTGCGGACGGTTGATCAGGTCCTCCAGCGCCTGGCGGACGTAGAGCTGCTGGAGGATCGGGCCCACACTGGGGTTGTACAGGTTCGGCATGATCTCGGCCACGCCGGCGACGGGCATGCTGGCCAGCGAGTAGCCCTCCGACTTGAGCACGCTGGCCTGCCTGAGGTCGTTGAACGGCAGGTTGCCCACGTCGAGGCTGCTGCCCGCGCGCAAGTCGTCAAGCTCGGCCGTGTCGGTGGTGAACGGCTCGTTGATGACCTTGGACAGGGACGGCTTGTCCGGGCCGGAGTAGTGCTTGTTGGGCACGTAGGTGTAGTAGCCGGTGCTGGCCTGGAACTGCGACAGCGCCCACGGCCCGTCCACGACCTTCCACAGCGGGTTGGTGGCGAACGTGCTCATCTGGCCGCCCTGCTGCTGCAGGAAGCTGTACACGGCCTTGGCCCCGGCGGTGGTCTCGTCGTAGTTGCCGACCTTGCCGCTGGCCGAGGTCTTGTCCCATGCGTGCTGGGGCAGCAGCTGAATCTGGCTGAGCACGTCTTCGGTGTAGAAGGCCGGGTTGTACGAGTGGGTCAGGTTCAGCACCACCGTGTGCGGGCCGGGCGTGGAAACACTGGCCACGTCGTCGGGGAACAGGCCCGGGACGTAGAGGAACCAGTTCGGCACGTTGGCCTTGAGCAGGTTGTAGACGAACGTGAAGTCCCGGCTGGTGATCGGAACGCCGTCGGACCAGTTCCAGGGCTTGAGGTCGATGGTGACCTTCTGGTCGCCGTTGCTGTAGGTGATCGACGAGTACAGGCTGTCCCGCGTGTTCACCACCGACTTGCCCCCGTCGCCGGAGTAGACCAGGTACGGCCACATCTGCTCGGTGAGGTTCACGTTGTAGCCGTCGCTGTTCGTGGCGGGCGCGTACGGGAAGATGAAGTTGGGCGTGGCGTTCTCCCAGCCAACCGTGACCGTGCCGCCGTGCTGGCGATGGCCGTTCACCGCAGCACCGCTGCCGATCGCGCCCGACGACGACCCACCCGAGCACGCCGCCCCGGCCAGGGTCAGGGCCAAGGCGGCAACGGGAATGCCCAGCCGACGGATGACGAGGCTCGTACCTGCCCTTTTACGCATACTTAGTCTGTTCCCCTTGGTAACTTAAATAATCATTTCTCATGATTTCATTTCCCATAAACCCTATCTAGAGAGTCTGGATCTGTCCAACCGTCAGCTCCGTCCTGGTGACGCGCTAGCCGGCCGAAAGTACGAATTTCGCGATGCTGACCATCCTGATCACGGTGGTCGCCGGGCTCGGCGTGCTGAACACGGTCGCGCTGCAGATCCGGGAACGGGCACACGAGATCGGGGTGTTCAAGTCGATCGGGATGACCCCGCGGCAGACCCTGGCGATGATCGTGTGCTCGGTCGCGTTCATCGGCCTGGCCGCCGGGATCGTCGCGATCCCGGCCGGGGTGTACCTGCATCACAGTGTGGTGCCGGTCATGGCGCACGCGGCCAACTCCGGGTACCCGGCCTCGCTGATCTCGGTCTACGCCACCTGGCAGCTCGTCCTGCTCGACCTGGCTGGCCTGGTCATCGCGGTCGCCGGCGCGCTCGGCCCGGCCGGCTGGGCGGCCGGTACCCGCACCGCTTCCGCGCTCCGCGCCGAGTGAGGCAGCCGGTCAGCTTCACCGCACCCGCCGGTAGCGGGAGTAGACCACGCGGGAGCCGAACGTTCGCGTCTCGATCTGCTCGAGGGCGATCCGCTTCCGCAGCGGCGGGAAGAACGCAGTGCCGCCGCCGAGCAGCACCGGGCTGACGAACAGCCGGTACTCGTCGATCAGGTCCAGCTCGGCCAGTGTGGCGGCGAAGCCAGCGCCGCCGACGGACACCACGCTCTCGCCCGGTTCGGCTTTGAGCTTTGCGATCTCGCCGGCGACGTCGCCCTCGGCCAGCCTGGCGTTGCCCTGCACATCGGTCAGCGTCGTGGAGAAGACGAGCTTGGGGATGGCTTTCCACGTCCGCGCGAACTCGCACTCGAGGGGCCCCCACTCTGCCCGTTCAAGCGTCTCCCAATACAGCATGTCCTGGTACAGCCGCCGGCCGCAGGCCTGCGCGCCGATCTCGCGCGTCTGCTCGTTGTGGAACCGCATCAGCTCCTCGTCCGGTACCCCCCAGTCGAGCTGACCGTCGCGGTCGGCGATGAAGCCGTCCAGCGACACTCCCATCGAATAGATCACCTTCCGCAAGGTGTGCTCCTCTTCGTCGTCTCACGGTAACCGGTAGACGGTGCGGGCCGGCCGAACTCATCGGCGGCACGCCGGCCTGGATTGGCCAGGCGTACACCTCGGCGCTGGTCTCCGGCGGCTATCCCGGGGAGATGAGCGCCCAGACCACTTTGCCGGCTGCTTTCCGGTACGCTCCCCACTCTTTGGCCAGATTCTCGACCAGCATCAGCCCTCTGCCGCTTTCCTGATCTGGGGCGCCATCTTGCCGGACCGGCATTTCCTCGCTGCTGTCCCACACGTGAATGACGATCGATATCCGGTCGGAGACAAGCCAGAGCCTGATGACAGGAACTATTGGCGTGCGCGCCCTCATCCTTAACCGGCCCGATTCCTGCACGGCATTGGTGATCAGCTCACTCGTGACCAGTTCCGCCGTATCGGCCAGCTCTGACAGGCCCCACTCGTGAGCGACCGCCCGGACATGTCCTCGTGCGCACGATGGTGCCGTCGCAATCGCGGCTAGCTCGAGTTCAGTTTGAACAGGCACGGATGATGTCGTGCTGGCCTTTTCGGATTTCACCGTGGGCACCGGCGCAGGGATCATAGGGGATCTTCCGGGCGTTTATGAGCGCATCAGTAGTGTCATTTTCCCCGGGCTGATCTACGATCTCTACCGGAGACAGGCCGCCGTCAGGATGTGTATGGACGGCCGGCATGGCTGTAGGGATGGGTAGGAAGGGTGCGCCGATGCCGTTGACCCGTGTGCTTGATCCCGGCGCAAGCCCGCTGGCCTTCTTCGGCTCCGAGCTTCGGCTGGCGCGGACAGCAGCCGGAATCAGCCAGGAGCAGTTAGGCCAGCGGATCGGTTACTCCGCCGCCCAGGTCGGCAAGGTTGAGACCGGGGAACGGGCACCGTCGCAGGATTTCGCGCGGAACTGTGACCAGGCGCTGCCCGACGTGGGCGGCCTGTTCACCAGGATCTATGCCCTCACCCAGCGATGGGAGGGAGGCTACCCGTCGTGGTTCGCCGAGTGGATCGAGGCGGAGCGGCGCGCGGAGTCCCTGTGCTGGTGGGAGCCGCTGCTGGTGCCTGGCCTGGTGCAGACGGCCGACTACGCGCGGGCGCTGTTCGAGGCGTGGCGCCTGGCCGACGGAGACGAACTGGACCGGCTGGTCAGCGGGCGCCTGGAACGGCAGTCGATCTTCGACCGCCCGCAGGCGCCGTCGCTGTGGGTAATCGTTGACGAAGGCGTGCTGCATCGCTGCATTGGCAGCGAAAAGATCATGCATGACCAGCTTGCGCGCCTGGCCGAATGGGCGGACCGGCCAAACACCACCATTCAGGTGGTCCCCGCTGAGGTCGGCGCGCACGTTGGCCTGCTGGGTGCCTTTGCCATAGCCAGCGTCGATGGTGCGGGTATCGTGTACATGGAGTCACCCGACCAGGGCCAGACGACCAAGACGCCATCGGTGGTCGCGAAGGTGAGCGCTACCTTCGACATACTCAGAGCAGAGGCACTCCCTCGCGGGGCATCACGGGACTTGATCAGGAGAGTAGCTGAGCAACAATGGACCTGAGCAGCGCCATCTGGCGCAAGAGCAGCTACAGCGGAGGCAATGGCGGCGGCTGCGTCGAGGTTGCCCGCAACCTTCCGGGCATCGTGGCCGTGCGTGACAGCAAGAACGTCCCCGGGCCCGAGCTAACCGTCAGCGGTCAGGTCTGGTCCGAGTTCGTCCAGGGGATCAAGCGCGGCGAGTTTGATCTCTGATTAGCCGGCTCGGCAGCACCAGCTAGCCCTCGTCTGATGACCAGGCGAGGGCTTCGCTTTAGCACCCGGCGCGGCGGCGCGGGCCCGGTGCCACGGGTCCTGACTATGAGTGACCGCCAGGGACGCAGCTCACGCCACGACACCAAGGTGACGCTGGTCCCGGTCAGCCGACCCCGGCTATGGTGACCGCGTGAAGCGGTCTGCGGTGGCCGAAGCGCCGGAAAGCCTGCACGGCTTTCCGGCCGCACTGACCAGCTTCGTGGGCCGGGCCCAGGCGGTGGACGAGGTCGCCGGCTGGCTGGGTCGCTGCCGGCTGGTGACCGTGGCCGGGCCCGGCGGGGCCGGGAAGACCCGGCTGGCCGGCGAGGTGGCCAGGGCGGTGACCGGCCAGTTCGCGGACGGGGTCTGGCTGGCCGAGCTGGCGGCGGTAACGGATCCGGCCCACGTGCCCGGCGTGGTCGGGACGGCGCTGGGGATCCGTGACCTGCCCTCAGTGGCGGCCGCCGATGCGCTGGCCGAGGCGCTGGCCCGGCGGCAGCTTCTGCTGGTGCTTGATAACTGCGAGCATCTGATCGGCGCGGCGGCTGAGCTGTGCGGCAGGCTCCTGCTCGGCGCCGATGACGTGCGCGTGCTGGCCACCAGCCGGGAGCCGCTGCGGATCGCCGGGGAGGCGCGGTACCGGCTGGGCCCGCTGGCCCTGCCCGATCCCGGTGACCCGGCCGCCGCCGCGCAGTGTGAGGCGGTGCGGCTGTTCGCGGACCGGGCCCAGCGCGTGCAGCCCGGGTTCGCCCTCGACCAGGCGACCGCGGCCACGGCGGCGCGGCTGGTGGCCCGGCTGGACGGGATGCCGCTGGCCATCGAGCTCGCGGCCGCGCGGGTGGACGCGCTCGGCGTGCCCCAGCTGCTGGACCGGATCGACGACCGGTTCGCGCTGCTGGCCGACGGTGACCGGCTGGCGCAGGATCGGCAGCGGTCGCTGGCCGCGGCGGTGCGGTGGAGCTACCAGCTGCTGGATGACGCCGAGCGGCGGGTGTTCCGCGCGGTATCGGCGTTCCCTGGGCCGTTCACGCTGGATGGCGCCGAGGCGGTAGCCGGCGCCGGGGCTGGCCGGGCCGTGCCGCGGCTGGTCGACTGCTCAATGCTGCTGCCGCCGCGGACCGGGCTGGACGGCAGGTCGCGGTACGGGATGCTGGAGACGCTGCGGGCCTACGGTACGGCGCTGCTGGCCGAGGCTGGCGAGGAGGACGAGGCCACAGCGGCCTTGGCCGGGTATGCGGCCGAGATGGCCGGCCAGGCCACTGCCGACCTGTACACGCGCAGCCGGGAGGCCGACGGCCTGCGGCATCTGGACGCCGAGGATGCCACCTTGCGCTACGCGCTGGCCTGGGCCGTGGACCACGATCCCGCCATGGCGCTGCGGCTCACGCTGGCCCAGGCGCAATGGTGGCAGCTCCGCGGGCGGCTGTCCGGTCAGGCACCGCTGCTGGCCGCGGCGGCCGAGTATGCCGATCCGGGAAGCGACGACTGGTGCGCGGCGCGCCTGCTGCTGGGCCAGGTGACCGGCCAGGCAGAGGATTCGCCCGCGATGCTGGAGCACTTCACCGCGGTACGGGAGGCCCTGGAGGATTCGCATCGGCCCGCCACGCCGTTGGGGCCGGTGCTGCTGTCGATGTGCCTGAGCGCGCGTTCGGCGGCGCTGGCCCGGATGGACCGGATCGGCGAGGCCGTCGAGGATGCCCGCCAGGGGCTGGACCTGGCCCGCCAGACCGGCCTCGGAGGCCTGGAGGCGATGGCGCTGGCCTGCCTCAGCGTGGCCAGGTGGCACGACGGCGACCTGGACGGCGCGCTGCAGCTCGCGCGCCAGGCGCAGCGGATCGAGGAGGAGTACGCCGGAGCGCTGCACCGGAGCCTCAGCCTGATCGTGACCGGCGTCCTGATCGAGGGCGGCGACCTGGCCGCCGCCGAGCAGGCCTGCACGGCCGCGCTGCCCTCGTGCCGGGATGCGGGCGACCAGGGAAACCTGTGCGGCGTGCTGTGGCACCTGACGATCTTGGACCTGCGGGCCGGCCGCACGGGCGGCGCAGCGGCGCGTCTGCGTGAGCTGCTGCACATTGCCACCCAGACCGGGGTGCGGGCGCTCTTGCAGGCCGGCCTGGAATGCTGCGGCCACCTGTGCGCGGAGACCGGGCGACCGGCCGAGGCGCTCACTGTGTGGGCGGCGATGTCCGCCCACGCCGGCCCGTGGCCGCTGCGGCACACGGGCCTGAATCCGGACCGCCGGGACATGCTGCGGCGGCAGATGCGGGAGCGGCTCGGCCCGGCCGGGGCCCGGGCCGCCGAAGAACGCGGCGCGGCCATGAGCCTGGCTACGGCGGCCGAGTACGCCCGGCTGCTCGCGGCGGAGCCGCAGCCGCCGGCTGCGGATACCCCGGCCGGGGATACGCCCGCGGTGCACGAGCCGGCGCTGGACGGGGCGGCGCTGGACGGGGCGGCGCCGGACGTGAGAGGGCTGGACGGGGCGGCCGGACTGGCCCGGCTCAGCCCGCGGGAACGTGAACTGGTCATCCTGGTCGCGCAGGGCCGCACCGACGCGCAGATCGCGGCCGAGCTGTATATCACCGTGCGGACGGTCAGCTCCCACCTGGACCGGGTCCGGGACAAGACGGGCTGCCGCCGCCGCGCCGATCTCACCCGGCTGGCCCTCCGCGCGGGCCTGGTCTGACTCCGCCGGTCAGCCGCGGGCCGGTGTGGGTGGTTCCACCCCTGCCGCAGACGGCCCGGCTGGTCGAGCCTGGAGCTGACGGCCGGAACAAGGCTGGCTGCGGAGGATGGGATGAGGACTCAGACGATGACACGCACCCGCGAGCCGGGGGAGGCGGCGGGCAGGCCGGCGGTGGAGATCGCGCACCTCCGCAAGACCTACGGGGATTTTGTCGCGGTGGACGACATCTCGTTCACCGTGGCCGAGGGTGAGATCTTCGGCATCCTCGGCCCGAACGGAGCCGGGAAGACTACCACCGTCGAGTGCGCGGTCGGCCTGCGGTCACTGGACTCTGGGACGATCAGGCTGATGGGCCTGGATCCGAAGGCCGACCGGGACCGCGTGCGCGAGATCGTCGGGGTCCAGCTCCAGGAGAGCGCCTTCCCGGCCAAGCTCAGGGTCGGGGAGATCCTCGAGGAATTCCGGTCGTTCTATCGCCAGCCAGCCGACCCCGCCGAGCTGATGGAGGCGTTCGGGCTGGCCGACAAGCGCCGTTCGTATTACCGGTCGCTGTCCGGCGGCCAGCAGCAGCGCCTGTCGGTGGCGCTGGCGCTGGTCGGCGGGCCGAAGATCGCGGTGCTCGACGAGATGACCACGGGGCTGGATCCGCAGGCCCGCCGCGACGCCTGGGGGCTGATCGAGGGCATCCGCGACCGTGGCGTGACGATCCTGCTGGTGACGCACTTCATGGAGGAGGCCGAGCGGCTCTGCGACCGGGTGGCACTGATCGACCACGGACGCATCGTGGCGCTGGAGTCCCCGGCGGGCCTGGCCGCGCGGGCCCGGGGCGGGAAGAGCGTGCGGTTCCTGCCCTCGGCCCCCTTCGATGACAGCCTGCTGGCGGGACTTCCCGAGGTGACGCGGATCGAGCACGAGGGCCAGCACGTCGTCGTGACCGGGACCGGGGAACTGGTCAACGCGGTGATCCTGGCCCTGAACGCGGCCGGACTGGAAGCGCGGGACGTGCAGCTCGACACGTCGACCCTGGAGGACGCCTTCGTCCGGCTGACCGGAACGCACCTGCACCAGGAGGGAGTACAGCCATGAGTGTGCCCGTGCTCGCGCGGCCCAGGGCGCCGCGGGCGCCGAGGGCCGCGTTCGGCCAGATCGTCCGCAACGAGGCGCGGCTCGTCTGGCGTCAGCCGGCCGGGGCGATCGCCGCCATCGGGATCTCGCTGCTGATCCTGGTCGTCTTCGGCGAGGTTTATGTCTTCCAGCAGCCCAGCTCAAGCCTTGATGGCCTGACCCCGTTCCAGATTTACATCCCGATCCTGATCTCGTTCTCGATTGGGCTGCTCGCGCTGACCTACCTTCCCGGCCCGCTGGTCTCCTACCGGGAACAGGGCATCCTCCGCCGCCTGTCGGTCACCCCGGTGCCTGCCTCCTGGGTGCTGGCCGCGCAGCTCGCCGTGCAGGCGTGCCTGATGCTGATCGCGGTGCTGATCATCATGGTGACGAGCATCGCGTTCTTCGGCCAGCACGCCCCGGGGAACCCGGGTGGCTTCCTGCTGGCCCTGGTGCTGTCCATCGCCGCGCTGTTCGCGATCGGCTTGTGCATCGCGGCGGTCGCGCCGACCTCGGGTGCCGTCCGCGGCATCACGGCTGCGGTGCTCTACCCGCTCCTGTTCTTTTCCGGCTTGTACTACCCGGTGCAGCTGATGCCGAGCGTGATGCTGGACATCAGCCACTTCACGCCGCTCGGCGCGGCCGTGCAGGCGACCGTCTACCCGATGTTCGGCGAGTTCCCGCCGACGCTGGGGCTGGTGGTGCTCGCGGCGTACGCGCTGGTGTTCGGCTTCCTGGCCAAGCGCTTCTTCCGATGGGAGTAGCCCGGCCTGCGACATCCACCCGTTCCGATGGGAGTGAGAGTCATGCCTACCGTCACTGTTCCCCGTGCTGAGCTGACCACCGAGGAGGTCGTCGCGGTCCTGCGCAACGGCCTGGGAGCCGGCTACAACGTGCTGCCCGGGATGGCCATGGGCCGGCTGGTCTTCCAGGCTCCGCACGAAGGCCGGCCGAACACGATCGTGGTCGGCACCGGCGACAACCGGGTCGTCAAGACGCAGGTGACCATCACCCCGCGAGGCGGGCAGACCGAGCTGCGGATCAGCCCCGGCGGGGTCACCTGGGACTTTCTCCTCAACACCTTTGGCGTCGCCCGCCAGGTCCGCGGGGTTCTGACGACCTCGCTGGGCACTAGCGCTGGCTAGGCCCGGCGGCGTACTGCTGGAGATGCAACACCCGCGACCAGGCCAGGTCAGGGCCGGATCTCAGCCCACCAGATCGAGGACGGTGACTGGGCCCTGACTTGGCTCAATTGGTGCGCACCTGCGGGGCGATCGCAGCTAGGTTTGCGGACGGGCGGAGCAGACGGCCGGGCGAGACGATGGCTCAATTCGTGACGACGGCCAGCCGGATCTGCCCAGCGGCGGCTATGCCGAGCTGCCCAGTGGCGGCCAGCTCGATGACTTGGTGTGACAGCGGTCCCTGATGGAGGCGCGCACGTAGCCGTTATGGTCACTTTCCGCCTGTAACCTTCAGGCTCTGGTGGCCGCCCAGAAGGAATGCTATGTGGCAGGGCTCTCATGTTCGCGGAGCGCCTGCCACATGCCCCGGGTTATCTCGTATTCGACCTCGCCCAGCTCTGACCCGGGAAACGGGCCGTCCGAGGAGGGGAAGGTCCGCACGTACCGCATGCCGATGGCCTGCATCACGTGCCGGGATGCGGTGTTCACTGACATGGTCTGCGCGATCACCCGGTTCTGCCCGACGGTGGCGAAGGCGTGCCGCAGCAGGGCGCGGGATGCCTCGCTGGCCAGGCCTTGCCGCCAGTACCGGCGGACCAGGCGGTAACCCAGGTCCGAGACGGTGGGGTCATCGGGCTGGTCCGGGCCGTGGGCGGGCGGCAGCATAATGAGCCCTGCGAACTCGCCCTCCTCCTCCGATGTCGGCGGCGCGGAGCCGCGCGTTCCGCCGCCGGAACCGAACGCCATCCAGAAACCCAGGCCATCCACCCTGCCGGTCAAGGCCATCCTCCGCGCGTGGGACTCGGCGACCTCTGCTGCCGACCGCGCTTGCCCGCCGAGGTAGCGGAGCACTTCTGGATCGGAATCGAGCTGGATCTCCAGGTCGAGACGGCGGTCAGCAAGCGGGACCAGCAGGAGGCGAACTGTCCGCAGGACGGGCTGAGGCACCTGGCCACGATCGCGCGTCGGCACCGGCCGCGCAACCCCCCTCTTGCCACACGCCGCTTGCATCTGCCGCAGGGCCGCAGCGGCCGTCACGCTTGCTCCGAGCCGGTCGGCTGCGGTGGCGAACCGTTAACGAAGTGTGCGGTCGCGTTGCTCGGCGAGTGTCCGGCTCAACTGGTCCCACTGCTCAGCGAGGGTCCGCTGCAGCTGTTCGCCGGCGGGCTCGGCGACGACCGGCTGCTCGCCATGTCCCGCGGCATGCTGGGCCGGCATACTACTCGGCCGGCGAGCTCGAGCGAGCGCGTGCGCTGGCACAGTAGGCGGTCGGCGAGCACGCCAACTCGGGCGACGACGTGCTGCTCGGCATTTGCCTGTGGACGCATGCTTCCACCGTCGGTGCGGCTGCGTCCGGGCCGCTGTACGCCGAGGCCATCGCGTGCACAGAACGGTCCGGCGACGTCTGGATCAGGCAAACTCTGCACAACAATGCCGGGTGGACTGCCCTGGAGATGGGCGACACCCCAGCTGCCCGAGCGCACTTGGAAAACCGCCATACATTGCGCGGAGGCAATCGGCGACTCCCACCTCTCCCCGCTGAACTCCCGTCTGGCCGAGCAGGGCTTGCGCGGCGCCGTGCAGCACCGCTGCCCGGTGCCAGTCACCCAGGTCGGTGGCTAGGACGCCAGGCCGTTGATGGCGCTCTCCATGCCTCTCTTGTCGCCGATCTGTCGGTTGGTCCGGAGTGCTTCCTCGAATCTGGACCGGGCCCTGTCGAGGTCGTGTTCGGCCCGCAGTACCCAGCCCAGGTTCTCTGACGAAGTGGGCGGACCTTTCCCGGCCGGCTCGTTCAGGGTGCGCGATAACTGGCGATGGTAAAATGCATACATGCGCCTGGAGACAGTAAATGTTCATGAGCACATTCAGTCCGAACGTGAGGCCCCGCAGCTTTTGCGGGCAATGGACACCGTCGGCATTGAGAAAACGGTACTGGTCGGAAGCTCATGGTTCACGATCACGCTGGATCCAAAGGTCGGGTTCAGTCGTTACGATCAAAATAATGCTGAGATTCTCAGTATCTCGGCGAACTTCCCGGGCCGCTTCGAGGCCTGGCCCACGCTCAATCCTCAGGACCCTTTGAAGCTCGACAAGCTGAAAAGACTGCATGACCGTGGGGCCACCGGGCTCAAATTGTATATCGGGCATGGCTACGTGTCCCCGCTTACCGGAGACTATTTCTTTCACACCGTGGCAATGGATGACCCTCAGCTGGCACCGATCTACGAGTACTGTACTGAGAACTTCCTGCCGATTTGCTTTCATGTTAACCCAGGACCCAAGACACCAGGTTTCGCGCAAGAGTTTGTCAAAGTGCTCCAATCCTTTCCTGACCTGCTCATCATTGCGCCTCACTGGGCACTGTCGAGCATCCGGCTATCGCGGTTGCGCGAACTCCTCTGCAAGTTCCCCAACCTGATGACAGATATCAGCTTCGGTCACGATACCTACCTCATGGCCGGGCTCAGACGGATCTCCCGCGACCCCGAAAAGTATCGCGAGCTGATTGCAGAGTTCCCCGGCAGAGCGATGTTCGGGACCGATCTGGTGATTACAGCGGCCCGCCATAAAACGGACGGCTGGATCCGGGCCCGGATGAAGGCATACCTCGATATGCTGACACTCGACCAGTACGAGTCCGAGATCCTGTCAGGTCAAACCCTGCGGGGCCTAGGACTTGATCAGATCCTGCTCGATAATATTTTGTCTGAGAACTACAGAGCATTCAGGCGGCGACGGCCGAAAGGAACCCTAGTAAGCAGCCACATTGACTGGCTAGCATTTGGCGTGACGCCATAGAATTGACAGCCGCCCGGCTGTCCCAGGTTTCCTCGTAGGAACGATGAGCTTCGGTGCCAGCCATTCACCGAGGTGGTACTCCCGTGACTCTCCGTCGCCGCGCGGGGGCCAGTTGAGCTGTGGAGAATGTAAATGGTCAAGCTCGCCTCGCCTGTTTACTAGCCAGCGATAGCGGTGTACAACTTGAGCAGAAGCGAAGTGGACCCTACGCAAAAGCCGCCAAACTGACATCGCGAAGAGATCACACCTGATACTTGAGGATCGGACATGCCCGCTGACGAACCAGCTTCACCAGCAGATCCCTCACGCGCAGCACAGGACACCCCACTTCAGGCAGGCAGCGGGCTCGGTGCCGCGACAGGCAACGTCACCCGGGCACAGTCCGCTGTGGAAAACGTGCGTCGCATAGGTGAGGGCGAGGCAGAAGCCGAGGCAGAGGCAGAGGCAGAAGCCGAGGCAGAAGCAGAGGCGGAGGCAGAGGCGGAGGCAGAAGCCGAGGCGGAGGCAGAAGCCGAGGCAGAAGCCGAGGCAGAAGCAGAGGCAGAAGGCGAAGGCGAGTCCGGCCAGCTGCTGTCCTATGGGGACTCGGGGACGGCAGGCAATGTTTCGGACCCGGTAACCGTGGGCTTTGGCGGATGGCTCGACTTCAAGTTCCTGTTCGCTGGCGCCAACGCCGCCGGGGAGAACCGTATCTACGCGGTGAACCAGTCCGGGCTCGCTGTGGCAGACGTGCGCCGCATAGGTGAGGGCGAAGCAGAAGCTGAGGCAGAGGCAGAAGCTGAGGCAGAAGCAGAGGCGGAGGCAGAAGCAGAAGCGGAGGCAGAGGCAGAAGCCGAGGCAGAGGCAGAAGCCGAGGCAGAGGCAGAAGCAGAAGTCGAAGGCGAGTCCGGCGAGCTGCTGTCCTATGGGGACTCGGGGACGGCGGGCAATGTTTCGGACCCGGTAACCGTGGGCTTTGGCGGATGGCTCGACTTCAGCTTCCTGTTCGCTGGCGCCAACGCCGCCGGGGAGAACCGTATCTACGCGGTGAACCAGTCCGGCCAGCTGCTGTCCTATGGCGACTCGGGGACGGCGGGCAACGTTTCGGACCCGGTAACCGTGGGCTTTGGCGGATGGCTCGACTTCAAGTTCCTGTTCGCTGGCGCCAACGCCGCCGGGGAGAACCGTATCTACGCGGTGAACCAGTCCGGCCAGCTGCTGTCCTATGGCGACTCGGGGACGGCGGGCAATGTTTCGGACCCGGTAACCGTGGGCTTTGGCGGATGGCTCGACTTCAGCTTCCTGTTCGCTGGCGCCAACGCCGCCGGGGAGAACCGTATCTACGCCGTGAACTAGAACGCCAGGGCTGAATCTGAGGTTGAGGCCAGAAGCTGCACCGAGCCCCGGCACCGAATGCGAGCGCGGAGATCGCGTCGGTGGAGTGGTGGATGGCTGCGAGCACGGTGACGAAGCGCAGAGTCGGCGTTCGGGCCAACGTGGCGGTGCATCGACTAGCGAATACAGTCACGCTCTGTGATGGCCATGGGGTCTTCGTCGTGGCCGCCAGCGGGCAGTTCCAGACGGCCGCCACAATTCGTTTGCTCGCTCCCGGTCGGCGAGTAGAACGGTTCAATGACCGAAGGCTGTGTCTTTTGCGATCACGACAGGTTGCGCGAGGCGGACCTGTACTTCGAGAACGAGTTCTGCATCTACGCCTCGACCAGAGACCCCGTGATCCGCCGGACGTGATTCCAGGCTGCGGCGGCATCGTGCCGAAAGTTCACCGGGCTTCTGTGTTCGACCTCACCGCGGAGGAGTGGGCGGCGACACGGGAACTGACCGGGTCGTCCGAGCCGAGCAGGTATTCCTGCGCCTCGGCGAGATGCTCGCGCCAGAGCTGCGCCGCGCCATCAGCATCACGCTGCTGGATCAGTTCAATGACGTGCCGGTGGGCGTGGATGCCTTTCCTGCTCGCGCGGATATTCGCGGGAGATACGGCGTCTTGCTGCCCGTGGATGATATTCGACGTGTCCATTATCCGCTGAAGCATTTCGAGCAGGAGCAGCATGGTCTGGTTTCCCGAGGCACTGACCAGCAGCCTGTGGAATGACGTCTCCTGCTCGATGAAGCGAATTGCATCGCCGGCGCAGCGCTCGGCGTCCGCCACCGCGGCCCGCAGCTGGTCCAGGTTCGCGGCGGGCCGCCGCTGCGCGGCCATGGCCGCGCAGCCTGGCTCCAGCACGGCCCGGGCCGCATAGACGTCCCGCAGGGTGACCGTGCGGTACCCCAGCACGAGTGCCGCATACCTGGCTACCACGTCGCTGTCGGGTGCATGCACGCACGCGCCGCCGTGAGCACCACGCCGGACGGTGATCAGCGCCTCGGACTCGAGCACGCGGTAAGCCTCACGCAGCGTCGGCCGCGACACGCCGAACTGCTCCATCAGCACCGCTTCCGACGGAAGCGAATCGCCCTCAAGCAGGTCGCCATCGATTATCTGCTTCCGGAGCCGGCTGGCGACCACTTCCGCCATTTTCGGCACCCGTACATGCGCGCCAAATTCCGCCTGCTGAGGCTGTGCCACCATCTGGAGAAAGCCTCCGAACTGCGTTTAACCGAGGCGAGCAAAGTACCAACCGCGTGCCTAGTCTCAAGCCGTGCCCCTGCCCGGTGGCACCCGGAGTTTAATTGATAACCTATATTACCTGATTGGTTAGCGCTGCTGCCGTAAGTTGTGGGGTTGCACTGTCTCGCGTCGCACCGCCGGGCGCATGAGCCGGCAGACTGGCGAAAGGTAGGGCAACGATGGCGGACACCGGGCTGGCCGGGCGTGTGGCGGTGGTCACCGGCGCGGCCGGAGGCATCGGCCGGGCCATCGTCGCTGCCTTGTGCGCCGAGGGCGCCCCGGTCGCCGCGGCCGACCTGGACGAGCACGCGGTCAGGAAGATGGAGGCGGCGTCCGGCACCGGTGGCGGCCGCGTCCTCGGTGTGCGGATGGACATCGCCGACAGTTCGAGCGTGCGTAGTGCCATGGCGCGGGTCGAGGCCGAGCTTGGCCCGGTCCACATCCTGGTCAACAACGCCGGCATCGACAAGATTGAGCCGTTCGTCGAGAGCACCGAGGACACCTGGCGCCGCATTGTGGAGGTCAACCTGATCGGGCCGGTGATCTGCACCCGCGCCGTCCTAGACGGGATGCTGGAGCGCAGCGCCGGCCGCATCATCTGCATCGCGTCCGACGCTGGCAAGGTCGGCTCGTCCGGTGAGGTTGTGTACTCGGGCACCAAGGGGGGAGTGATCGCATTCGCGAAGGCTCTGGCCCGGGAGACCGCCCGGGCGAACGTGACGGTCAACTGCGTCTGCCCCGGCCCGACCGACACCGCGCTGCTCGACCAGATCGCCGCGCGCAGCCAGAAGATGTATGACGCGCTGGCGCGCGCCATTCCGCTGCGCCGGATCGCCCAGCCCGGCGACATCGCTCCCGCCGTCGTCTTCCTGGCCAGCGACGCCGCCGGATACATCACTGGCCAGGCCCTGTCCGTCAACGGCGGCCTGACAATGTCTTGACATCCTCGTCCGGCTCCTCCGGCCGGAGGCGGGCCACGGGTCTTACCAAGCTGACGTGTGCTGAGGAGGGTTCATGGATGCTGGGCGGCCGAGCGCTACGGCGATGGCCGTGGCCGTCTCCCGGGACTCCCACCGGGCATATGACGAGCCTCCGTGGGTTCTTGATGATCCTTACGCGCTGATGCTGGCCGGGCCAGCCTGGCGTGACATCCGTGCCTCGGATGAGGCTGTCCTGGCCGAGCCGGTGCGACGGCAGAGCAGATCCAGCATCGTCGTGCGCTCCCGTTATGCCGAGGACCGTCTGCTGGCCGGTTGTTACGGCCAGTACGTCATCCTCGGCGCTGGCCTGGACTCGTTCGCGTGGCGCCGCCCCGGCCTCGTCGGCCAGATGCGGGTATTCGAGGTCGATCACCCGGCCACGCAGGCCTGGAAGCGTGCCCGGGCCGATGACCTTGGCCTGCCGATCAGGGAAGGGCACATCTTCGTTCCGGCTGACTTCGAGGCCGAGCCGCTCGAGGCGGCCCTGAACCGGGCTCGGCTCGATTGGTCCCAGCCGGTCTTCTTTTCGTGGCTGGGCGTGATCATCTACCTGACGGTCAATGCGGTGGAGGCGACCCTGCGCACCGTTGCCGCGTGCGCGCCAGGATCAGAAGCCGTGCTGAGCTACGACGCCAGTGAGCCCTTCCTCGATGAGACCGCCCGCGAGATGGTGAATATCGAGTCCGAGATGGTGGCCGCGGCCGGCGAGCCCTACCGTCTCACGTTCTCCCCGGCCGAAGCTGAGACGCTGGTCAGACGCTGCGGGCTGGCGGTCGCCGAGCACCTGACGCCGGCTGACCTGTATGACCGCTATTTCTCCGGCCGGGCCGATGGCCTTCGGCCGTCCACCGCCGAGCGCCTGATGGCCGCGCGAGTGCAGGGCTGAGAGGGCCTCCCCGGCTGCCGCCCATGACATGGTCAGTGGGCGGCGCCGGCAGGGCAAGAGTTATCTCCTGCAGGCCCTCGCCAGCTCTCTGAGCGGGATCTACTTCCCGGCTCTGGAACTGACCGAGACGATCTCGCTCCGGTTGTTCGCCGACGAGCTCATCCGTTTCAGCGGGTCGCCGGTCCCGCCGTTCCGGGACTGGCTTGACGCCATTCCCTATCTGTTCCGGCTCACCGGGGACCGTGCCGTACCGGCGGTCATCGATGAGTTCCCGTTTCTGGTCAAGGCGTCACCTGCGCTGCCGTCAATAATTCAGCGGGAACTCGGCCCGGGGGAGCGGATCCGCGAGCCGGGTGCGGCTCCTCCTGTGCGGTTCGGCCATGGCGGTTATGGGCGGCCTGCTTTCCGGGCAGGCGCCGTTGCGCGGCCGGGCCGGTCTTGAGCTGCTCATCCACCCCTTCGGGTACCGGGATGCGGCACGGTTCTGGGGGATATCCGGCCCTCGGCTGGCTGTGCTCGTGCACTCAGTGGTGGGCGGAACCCCCGCTTACCGCCGGGAATTCGTGCGCGAAGACACCCCGTCGGGCGTGGCCGACTTTGATGCGTGGGTGATCCGGACAGTGCTGAATCCGCAGACTTCGCTATTCCGCGAAGCCCGCTACCTCCTCGCCGAGGAGACCGAGATCCGCGACCCATCGCTGTACCATTCGGTGCTCGCCGCCGTCGCCGAGGGAAATGCCACCTCTGGCGGAATCGCTAACTATATTGGCCGGAAGTCCAACGAGGTGGCGCATCCGCTCCGCGTTCTTGAGGACCGCCGGCTGCTGATAAAAGAACCCGATCTGTTCCGATCGGGACGGGCCAAATACCGCATCGCCGAGCCGCTCATCACCTTCTCTCAGGCGATCATGAGCCGCGACTGGGCCCGGCTGGAACTCGGTAACGGGGCGGCGGTGTGGCCGGGAGCCCGGCCCCGGTTCCTTTCCCAGGTGGCAGGGCCGCACTTCGAAGCGATCTGCCGCGAGTACGCGATCGCGGCCGGTCCCGAAGTGTTCGGCGGCCTGCCCGGCGAGGTGGGTTCCGGGGTTGTCTCGGATTCCGCCAACCGGGCTCAGATCGAGATCGACGT
>Ga0335075_10005517_pt1 | contig 19654 bp, 8 predicted proteins | sample Lox_Sample_24_FD_206723 | JGI IMG/M metagenome (GOLD analysis project Ga0335075, IMG submission 206723) | Soil microbial communities from Loxahatchee National Wildlife Refuge, Florida, United States - Lox_Sample_2.4 | ecosystem: Environmental > Terrestrial > Soil > Wetlands | place: USA: Florida...
ACTCCCACTGGTCGCGATAGTACGGGCTCAGCGGATCGCCCGATTCTCCCATCATGATGTTCTCCGTCGCCGCATCCACATTGCTCCAGTCGATCGTGAACCGCTGCGACGGCCCAAACGTCCGCGCCACCTGCTTCACCGTTGTCGTGTCGCCCGATTGCGGCTGCGCTCCCGTGCCCGTCCAGTCCCTGAACCATGGCACCAGCCCGAACAGCGGATGCTCCACGTCCACCGGATGCGCGTATCCGTATCGCCACTGGCTCAAATCGTGCGGCGCGTGGTCGAACTTCAGCCCCTGCCGCACCATGTCCGCCAGAAAGTCGTCCCACGATGCGTATCCCGGCGGCAGCCATGCGGCCGGCTCGTTCATCAGGATCTGCTCCCCGGCATAGATGCTCTCGCCCCACAGGTAATGCCGCCACTCCGGTCCCAGCTTCGGCTCCAGCAGCATGGGATAAAACACCGCCTTCGCCGCCGCCACAATCGCCGCCGGAGCCGAATCGACTCCCACCACCCCATCCCAGCTCCGCAGCAGATCCGCCGCCTGCCGCAGCTGCGAGTCTGCGTGGCTCGCGTGGTCGATCCCGTACGCCAGCCGCTGCGCAATCTCCTGGTCGACCTCCGAATACACATCCGTCTGCAGCGTCAGCATGTCTGCCGGCGTCAGCTTGTCCTTCGGCTCCAGCCATTTCCAGATGCGCTCGTTGCGATACGGCTCGCCCCACTCCAGCGTCAACTGCGGAATCGCCGCCGTCGTCGCCCCACCCGCAGCAGGCTCCGCCAGGGCCACCGGTCCGCCTGCAGCCGGCGGACCCGAACCGCCGGCTGGAACCACCGGCGCGCCCGTGATCGGCGGGCTGGGGTTGTCGGGCGTTACCCGCGCATTCGCCGTCGCCAGCAGGCCGTCCGGCGGGTCGTACGCCGTCGGCAGCTGATCGAAGGGTATGAATCCCGCCCACTCGTGCGCCCGGTCCGCAATCGGCACGCCCTCCAGTCCGTTAGGACGCAGCGGGATCACCCCCACCGCCTGATAGCCGATGTTCCCCTCATCGTCGGCGTAGACCACGTTCTGCGTCGGTCCCCACCATGACTCGAGCGCCGTGCGAAAATCCTGCCAGTTCGCCGCCGTATCCATCGCCAGCAGCGGGAACCCTTTCGCCTGCGGGCTGTAGGCGGTCCAGTCCAGGGCCAGCGTGCGCCGCTCCCCAGGAATCAGCGGCGTGATCACCACCCCGTGATCGGTCCGTTCCACATCCACCGTCACATCGCGGCCCCAGCGCACGTGGATGGTCTCCTCATCGTGCTCGAACGGATGCCACGCCCCGTCCGTTCCCAGATATTGGTCCTGCCCGTTGGTCTTCTCCACGTAAATGTCCTGGGTGTCGCCGTAGAGCGACGTGAATCCCCACGCCACATGCTCGTTATGTCCGGCCACGACAAACGGGATCCCGGGGACGCTCACCCCGGCGGCATGAAACCCCGGCGCCTTCATGTCGATCTCGTACCAGATGTTCGGAATCTGATGCGCAAGGTGCATGTCGTTGGAGAGCATCGCCTGCCCGCTCGCCGTCCGCGATCCGGCCACCACCCACTCATTCGATCCCGGATCGCACCCCATGCACACCGTCGCCGCGCTCTCGTCCATCACCTCGGTCCAGGGATCCTGCGGTTCCCTCGGACTCAGCGCCCACGCTGCCACCCGCGACATGCTCACTGATCGCTGTTCCCTGGTCGCTGATCGCTGCCCCGAGCTCTGCGCTCTGAGCTCTGAGCCCTGTCGTGCGCCCTGTCCCGCGCTCTGCGCCGTTCGCTCCGTGCTCGCTCCCCACGCCCCCGTCTGGCTCGGATCCAGCGGGATATCCGGAATCGCCTGGTTCGGCGCGGTGATCGGAGGCTCGCTCGAAACCGGCGGATGGTCCCGCCACGACCCCGTGGGATACAGATTCGCCGCCATCGCTGGCCCCAGCTTCGCCGTAATCCGTTCCCGCTCGATCTTCTCCGGCCAGTGCTCGTCGAGCATCTGCACCATGGCCATTACCACCAGCATCGAGTCCACCGGCTGCCACGCCGCCGGTTTATACATCAGCAGCCGGAACTCCGCCGGCAGATCGCTCTCATGCGCGGCAATGTACGCGTTCACGCCCGCTGCGTAGTCGTTAAAGTAGCGCCTTTCCTGCTCGCTCAGGCTCGCCGTCAGCCGCTCTGCGGTGGTGCGCATCGCCAGCACCCGCTGGATGCGGTCGTGCTCCACCAGCTTCGGCCCCAGAATTTCCGCTGCGTCCCCGGCCGCCATCCGCCGCGCCATGTCCAGTTGCCACAGCCGGTCCTGCGCCGTCACGTAGCCCTGCGCAAAAAGCAGATCGTCCAGGTTCTGTGCCTCGATATGCGGAACCCCGTGCGCGTCCCGCCGCACCGTCACCGCCGCCGTCAGTCCCGGCGTCAGAATCGTGCCATCCAGCTGCGGCAGCGACGTGCGCATGGTATGCGTCAGCCACGCCGCGCCCCCTACCACCGCACCCGCCCCGGCCAACAGCAGCAGACAAAGCAAAATCAGCACGATCCGCACAAGCGGATGCCGCCGCTCCCCCACATCATCGACAGGAATACTGCGTCCCAGAGGCATGCAGCCTCATTGTCGCAGACCCCAGGGGGCATCATCCGAGCTGGTCTCGCTCGGGGGGAGTTTCCGCCCTGCGCGCTGAGCTCTGCGCTCTGATCCCTGATCCCTACCTCCGGCTCGCCGGCGGCACGATCCCGTTCATGCGCAGATACTCCACCATCTGCCCGTAGTGATCCATCGAGTGCGCGATCCCGTACGCTGCCAGCGTCGCCCGCGTCAGGTGCCGCTGCGGAGGCCCCACCGGCTCAAACGCGTTCTCCACCGTAATCGTGCTCACCGCCGCATGCGCGTACGCGTACGACTTCTTCAGCGCATCGACAATCTGGTCCTTCGTCGTCAGCGCCTCAATGGTCTTGGCATCCACGGCGCCCGGCACGCCGTAGGCCCGAAAGATGCTGTAATTCGCCTCCGTCAGGTGCTTCACCTGCTGCGCAAACGTCCGCACGCCCGCATACAGCCCGAAAGTCGTCGGCGGCGCAAAGTCGAACTTGTCCGCCGGCATCGCCTCTGCCGCCGGAACAATCTGGCTCTCCATAATCGAGAGCAGCGAGTTAAAGCTTTCCGCCGGGCTCACCGCCGCCGCGCTCGCCTGCCCCGCCGCCGAACCGCCGCTTGCCGCTGCCTGCGCCACCGCCATCGCCGGCGCTATCGCCGCCGCCACCCACAGCCCTGCCACGATCACTCGTCGATGCATACGCGATCTCCTCTTCCGCGGCCAGTCCCGCTTGCGCCGCCCCGCCAGCCTAACAAAATCCGGCCGCTCTCTGGCGCCTTCCTGATTCCGCCATCTGCCGGCCGCCGGCTTTCAGCCAAATCCCGACGCTCGCGCCAAGCCAGGCAGATTACTTTCGTGACATTCCCTCCAGTGATAAGCGTTCCCAATCTCGATTTATCTTGGGGTATTAGCTACCTTGTAATATTCCCGTAACCAAATCCTGTAATTCTGGAACACGGATGCTCCCGCGCCAATTCAGCTACCCCCAGTCCAAAGGCGCAGGTGTGTCACACCGGGCTGATCCAGGTCCGTAAACGCTGAGTTAACGCCCGGCGCCAGGCCTTCCTTGAAGTGTCTTCGGAGCTACGGGCACCGAACCGCTTAAGGAGAGCCATTCATGCGCAGGTCAGTTTCCCTGTTCGCCATAGCCGCCGTCATCCTGATCACAGGATGCTTCGGACCGGCAGCGCGAGCCCAGTCCACCACCGCCGGAGCCATTGCCGGCACCGTCTTCGACCAGTCAGGCGCCGTAATCGGTGGCGCCGCTGTGGATATCCACAACCTCGCCACCAACGCGTTCATCCATCTCACCGCGGACGGCAGCGGCTTCTTCAAGGCGCCGCTCCTGCAGCCCGGAACCTACGCCGTCACCTTCTCGGCCAGGGGATTCTCCAATTACCGTGCCGATGCCGTCGTGGTTCAGGTAGGCCAGATCACCTCGCTCGAACCCCACCTCGCCATCGCCGGGGGTTCGACCTCCGTAGTCGTCACCGAGCAGACGCCCGTCCTCAACCTTGAGTCGCCCGCCTTCAGCGACACCATGTCCGGCAAGGCTCTGACCAGTATTCCGATCAACAACCGCCGCTGGTCGAGCCTCGCCATGGAAACCCCCGGCATCGTCTCTGACGGCAACGGCTACGGCCTGGTCAGCGTCCGCGGTATCAGCACCCTGCTCAATAACGTGGAGATCGACGGTGCCGACGACAACCAGGCGTTCTTCGCCGAAGAGCGCGGCCGCACCCGCGAAGCCTACTCCACCTCCGGCAGCGCCGTCCGCGAATTCGCCGTTAACACCGGCGTCTACTCCGCGCAGTACGGGCGTGCGGCCGGCGGCGTCATCACCTCGGTGACCAAAAGCGGCACCAACCAGCTTCACGGCCAGGCGTATTTCTGGGACCGCGAAAGCAACTGGGCTGCGTACAACGATTACACGAAGGAATCGTTCCTCGACCCCAGCTCCGGCCAATATGTCGCCCAGCACATCAAGCCGGAAGATCTCCGCAAAATTTACGGCTTCACCGCGGGCGGCGCCCTCATCAGGGACAAGCTCTTCTGGATCTACACCTACGATCAGCACACCCACGTCTTTCCCGGGACCGCAGTTCCCGAGAATTCCAGCGAGTTCTACGCTCTGCCCTCCGCCAGCCTGCCCGGCAGCAGCGCCTGCAACACAACCACCGGCTATGAATCCGGCGCCAGCGGCGACTCCAATTACACGCTCGACAGCCAGGCCTGCACCCTGGCCGCGCGCCAGGGCGTCAGCTACGCCCAGGGCGTGGCGCTCTACGATGCCGGCATTGCCGGCCTCAACTCCGACATCGGTTCGGTTTCACGCTTCGGCTACCAGGAGATCAACACTCCCAAACTGGACTGGCAGATCAACGACCGCGAACACCTTTCGGTTCTCTATCACCGGCTGCGCTGGGATTCCCCGGGCGGCGTTCAGACTTCCTCCAGCGCAGATTATGGCCGCGATGCCTGGGGCAACGACTTTGTGAAGCTGGATTACGGCGTCACCAGGCTCACCAGCCTGATCACGGCCAACCTGAGCAACGAAGTCCTGTACCAGTACAGCCGCGAGCTCGACGACGAAGGCCAGCAGCCCTACACGCCTTACACCCAGGCCAACCTGGTGGGCAGCGGAGCTTCCGGGGGCAACGTGCCGTACGTTGAAGTGGACACCGCCGAGGGCATGAATATCGGCTCGCCCTACTATTCCTACCGCGTGGCTTATCCTGACGAGCGCAAGTGGCAGGTCAGCGACATCCTCTACTGGAACCACGGCAATCACAGCCTGAGATTTGGCGGCGATCTGCTGCATAACTACGACCTGTTGAACAACACCTACGAAAGCAACGGCGAATTTGTCTATTCGTACCTCGGCAACTACATCAATGATCAGCTGAATCGCAACGCGGGCAGCGCGAATACCTGCAACTCGACCGCCTCGTCCGCCGCAACCTCCTCCACCAGTGCAGTGGGCGCTTACCCCTGCTATGCCGATTTCTACCAGGGCTTCGGCAATCCTGCCTACGCCATCTCCACCCTCGATTCAGGTCTCTTCGCGCAGGACAACTGGAAGTTCTCACCTCGCCTGACCCTGGAGCTGGGCATGCGCTGGGATGAGGAGCTCCTGCCCGGCCCCGACCCGAATCTCACCGCCGCCACTCCCACCTGGACTCCTTATCCTCAGCTGCAGAACAATCCCGGCGACAAGCTGAACTTCGGTCCGCGCGTCGGGTTCTCCTGGGATATGACCGGCAAAGGCGTCACCGTGCTGCGCGGCGGTTACGGCGTCTACTACGGCCGCATCAACAACGGCGAACTGCTGGAGATCCGCCTCAACACCGGCAGCCCCAACGGCCAGTACACCACCACTTACAAACCCACTTATAGCGGCGCGCCGCAGTTTCCTAACATCGAAACCGGAGCCGGCGCCGCCTCGGCCAGGCCCAGCTCGAACTTCCTCGCTTCCAATCTCCGCAGCCCCGAGGTGCAGGAGTTCGATCTTCAGCTGCAGCAGGGCATCGGCCACGGAACGGTGGTCTCGGCCAGCTACCTCGGCGCGCTCGGCCGCAGGCTGCCCAACTTCCTCGACGTCAACCTCAATCCCGTGGAAACGCCGCTCACCATCACCGTTTCCGACGCCTCCAACAAAGGTCCGCTCGGCCCCAACGGAACAACCTATTCGGTGCCGCAGTTCACCTCCTACGGCAATACCGCCCTCTTCGGCTCGGTGGCCGATAACTACGAACAGATCACCGAGATGATCAGCAACATCAACTCCAACTACAACGCCTTTGTCGCTGAGGTTCAGAACCACACTCTGCACAGCCTGCAGTTCGACGCCAGTTACACCTGGTCACACGCACTGGATTGGGGTCAGAACACCGATACCAGCAGCACCGCCACCAACAACTGGTTCAACCCCTATGGCGACGACCGCGTCAACTACGGCAATTCGCAGTTCAACGTCCCCAACCGCTTCGTCGGCTACGCGCTGTACAGCTTTCCCAACCTGGCCACCGGCCGCTGGGTGAAGCACCTCGCCAACAACTGGAGCATCGACGACACCTACCAGGTGCAGAACGGCCTTCCCTACACCGTGGGCGTCAGCGGCTACTTCAGCACCGGCGTCCTCAGCGACTGGAACGGCGGCTCCGGCTCGGCCATGATTCCTATGATCGGTCAGGATACCGAGCGCTATCCGCGCCACCAGGTCGACGATATCCGCCTGCAGAAGGATGTCGCCCTGACCGAGCGCTACCACCTGCAGCTGATGGCGAACGTCTTCAATCTGGCCAATCATCAGAACATCGATGGCCTGGGGACGACGGCCTATAAGCTCTCAGGAACCACCGCCACCTATCAGGGCCAGGGCTCGCTCGGTCCCAACACCTACCAGGTCCCCACCAGCTCGAACAACAGCGGCTTCCTGTACACGCCGCGCGAGATCGAAATTGCCACCAGGTTCGTCTGGTAATCCGAATCTGCCTCCTGCAGCGGCGGCTTCGGCCGCCGCTTCTTTTTTGCATTCGCCGCCGCAGCGTTGCCGAAGTTTTTCCTCGACCCTTGCTGGCTGCACCCGCGCGCCCGTAACCTGTCCCTGGCTGCAGCCGGCTGTCTCTGCATCTCCATAACCAGATGCTCCTCGTATCTTCCTCCGCCCTCGAATCCCAGCTCGACGCGCTCGCCCGCGCCTGCGCCGATCCCCACGCCGGCCTCTTCGGCCCTCGCTCCGCCGCCTGGCAGATCTCCCGCGAATCCGGCGTCTTCCTCGCCGCCGGACGCGCCGCCCTCCTCCAGCTCGCCCATCCCTGGGTTTCCGCCGCCATCGCCGACCACTCCGCCGTCCTTCATCGCCCCATCGCCCGCTTCCACAACACCTTCCGCGTCGTCTTCACCATGATCTTCGGATCGCTTCCGCAGGCCCTCCACGCCGCGCGCCAGCTCCACACCCTTCACACGGCCATCCAGGGCGAGCTGCCAGCCTCGGCCGGCGCCTGGCCGCGCGCCGCCCGCTACGAAGCCAACGATCTCGACGCGCTCCGCTGGGTCTTTGCCACCCTCGTCGACAGCGCCGTCCTCGCATACTCTGCCGTCCTCCCGCTCGACGACGCCCTCCGCAATCGGTACTACCAGGAGATGCACCGCTTCGCCGCGCTCTTCGGCATCCCCTCCGCCGAACTCCCCGCGGACTGGCCCGCATTCGCCGATTACGTCGCTGCCTTGTTCGACTCAACGCAGCTCGCCGTCACCCCCGCCGCCCGCGCCATGGGCCAGGCCATTCTCTCCGGAGCAGGCTCCGCGCTCCGCCCTCCCCGCTGGTTCCGCGCCCTCACCGCCCAGTGGCTCCCGCCGCGTCTCCGCGATGAATTCGCCCTGCCGCTCACCTCCCGCGATCGCCGCGCCGTCGACCGCTCTCTGCGCTGGATCCCCCGCCTCTACACGGCCCTCCCCGCAACCCTCCGCTGCGTCGGCCCCTACCACGAAGCCTGCGCCCGCCTCGCCGGACACTCCCCCGGCCCCCTCACCCGCCGCAACACCCGCTTCTGGATCGGCGAGCCCACCCTCCCCACCGGCACGTAGCCATCGGCTGCTGCCCTCCACGCCCGGCAACAGGCCACACCACCCGGGCCGTCAGCCATTTGACATTCCCCAACGCCCTCCCCTACCCTCGTATTCAGATGAAGCTCCTCTCCGCCATCCGCTGCTGTCTGTGCTGCTGCTGTTGCTGCTGCACCGCGCGGATGCGTGCCTGAGCCGAATCGACGACTTCGAGAACCTCAGAACCCACCCGCTGCTCCGGCCCGGTGGGTTTTTTCATCGCCCCTGCGCCGCAAAGGAACTCCTCAGAAGAAAGGAAACCCATGTCGCTTCGCATCAACGATGTCGCCCCGGACTTCACCGCCGAGACCACTCACGGCACCATCCATTTCCACGAGTGGATCGGTGACAACTGGGCGGTGCTCTTCTCCCATCCCAAAGACTTCACGCCCGTCTGCACCACCGAGCTGGGCGCGGTTGCCGGCCTCGAGAAGGAATTCGCGAAGCGCGGCGCCAAAGTCATCGGCCTCTCCGTCGACCCGGTCGACAGCCACAAAAAGTGGGAAGGCGACATCCGCGACGTCACCGGCCACGCGGTCAATTACCCCATGATCGGCGACCCTCAGCTCAAGGTCGCCAAGCTCTACGACATGCTCCCCGGCGACGCCGGCGACTCCTGCGAAGGCCGCACCCCCGCCCACAACGCCACCGTCCGCACCGTCTTCGTCATCGGCCCCGACAAGCGCGTGAAGCTCCGCCTCGACTATCCCATGACCACCGGACGCAACTTCGACGAGATCCTCCGCGTCCTCGATTCCATCCAGCTCACCGCGAAGCACAAGGTCGCAACTCCGGCCAACTGGAAGCAGGGCGAAGACATCATCATCACCGGTGCGGTCAGCAACGAAGAGGCCGACAAGATTTTCCCCGGCTACAAGACGGTGAAGCCGTACCTGCGCACCGCCGCCCAGCCGAAATAAGGGAAGCTGAAGGAGCTATTGATAACTGGCAACTGAAACCTGACAACTGTATTCAAGAGCACCGGTGGCGAAGTGGCTAACGCGCTGGTCTGCAAAACCAGTATTCGCGGGTTCAATTCCCGCCCGGTGCTCCAAGTTCCCCCCTACTCCGCGGCCACCACATTCCCCTTCGGCTCCGCGCCCGGCGCCGCCGGAGGCTTCGCGAACGCCGGCTGCTCGTACTTGTACAACACGTTGAAGAAGAACTTGTACGTTCCGTGCGACTGCGCCCGCCACTGCGGCTTGAATCCGTAAAGGAAGATCCGCCCCTCTCCGTACGGAACCTCCAGCGCCGCCACCTTGTCCTCAATCGCCTCCGGATGCAGCAGCAGCCCGCTCTCCAGCGGATTGCTGTCGTTCGGATACCGCGCCAGCACCGCCCCGTGGAATCCCGGCTGCGTCACGAATGCCGGTCCCCGCTCGAACATCACCACCGGCTCGCCCGGCAGCCCATACGTCACCGGGCGATCCGTCGATTGCAGTTCGACCCGCAGCAGCGCGCCCGAGCAGAAAAATTTATCCGGCTTCGCGCCCTCCAGAACATTGGTCACCGGCAGTGAGAGCAGCGGAATCAGCGAATTCGCTGACTCGTTGAACGCCACCAGCGTGCCGCCCTGCCGAACAAAGTCGCGCAGGCTGTTCAGTCCCTCCTCGCCCAGTCCCCCCGCGTATTCGCCCGGCACGATGCCCGGACCGAAACCATCCATCATCTGGTGGCTGCTCATGTCGGGCAGAACGATCACGTCCACCCGGTCGCGCAGCTCGCCCGCTCTCATGTCCGCGTTGTACAGGCTGATGGGCGCAAAACCGTATTGCTCCAGAATCCAGCGCGTCCACCCTTCGTCGATCGAAGGATCCCACGGCCGGTAGAGCCCCACCCGCGCCTTGTGAATCGCAATCGTGTGCTCCGGAGCCTTCTCCGCCGCCAGCACCGACACCGCGTATTTCTTCGCCAGATCGTCCATCGCGCCCCGGCTCACGCCGCTCACCACGATCGCGCCCCGCTCCATTCCCTCCGGAGTCTTCACTTCATCCTGCGCAAATGCGACCGACCCTCCTGAGGCCAGCACGTCATTGATCAATCGGAAGCTCGCGTTGGGCTGGTGGCTCACGATAAACACCCCTCCCGCGCCCTCCACCTGCGTCGCTGGCGCATCCAGCGTGGTCACCTCTTTCAGATGCGACAGCTGGTCCGGCGTCAGCGGATCGGTGACCGCGTCCACGCGCACCCCCATCTGCAGCGGCAGCGTCCACCCCGTTACGTCATAGGGCAGATCCACCGGCTTGTTGCTCTCGCTGAACAGCGCTTCCGGGTATCGCTGGATCTCGAACAGCTCCTTGGCCATCGCCGAGTACGGCTGGTTCATCAGGATCACCCACGACCCTGCGGGATAATCGCGCTCGTTCGCGTGGAAGCCAGTCTCCGACTCGCGGATCGCGATCCCGTTCTCCTCCATGATGTGCGCCAGCAGCTCGCCCTCCGGCGCATCCGCCTGCACGCTGGGAATCACATACGCATACGGCGGCGCATCGGTGTAGCGCCGGATGTTGTCGCGCGCCGCCTGGTACTGGTTGTAGAGCAGCGTCTCGCGGTAGCGCGCCGCCGTGTCCAGCACCGACATCGATCCCGCCACCATGTAATCCACCGCGTCCTTCAGGTGCCACCAGCCGCCCTGCCACGGCGTGGTGTACATAGTCAGCGCCTTCAGGTCCTGCATGTTCTTCGGAAACTCATCGACCGTGTAGAAGCGCGGCGTCGCGTAGCGATACAGCGCCGTCTCCGTGAAGAACGAAATCTCATTCCGGAACGATCCTGCGTAATCCACGAACCCCGGATACCAGTTGTCGAATTCCGATTCGCTGATCGCCCCCGGCATCTGATGCTCGTCCAGATACGCGGCCATATCCGTGCCGATCACGTTGAACCAGCTCCGCACGTACGGACTGATGTTCGACGAAATAGGATCCGAAAACGGCGGAATCCAGATGCGCGCCGGAAACGGCGCCGTCTGATGCTGGCAGTAGAAGATCGCCGGCGAGTAATCGATCTCCGTCCTCGTCACCACCTGCGATTCCTTCATGTTCAGCATGTAGCCGTCGCGGTTATTGTCGTGCCCCACATAATCCTGGAACAGCCACGGCATGGGGCTGACTTCAAACCGCGTCCCCACGTTTTTCCGGTACCAGCTCACCACCATGTCCTGCCCGTCGGGGTTGAGCGTCGGCCACAGCAGCAGGATCACGTTGTTCAGGATGCGGTCGATCTCCGGGTCGTTCTGCGCGGTCAGCAGCCTGTAGGCCAGCATGATCGAGTGCTGCGGCCCCGCAACCTCGTTCGAGTGCAGCCCGCCGTCGATGTGCACGATCACTTTGGAAGATTGCGCCAGTTGCAGCGCCTGCGCGTCGTCCAGATCCTGCGCCGTCGCCAGCCGCCGCGCGATGGCCTTGTAGTCGTCCAGCTTCGCCAGATTCTCCGGCGACGAGATCACCGCCACCTCGATCTCCCGCCCCTCCGTCGTCTTGCCCACCGTGAACATCTTCATCCGGTCGGAGTGCTCGGCCATCACGTGGAAGTAATGAATCTCCTCCTCGTAATTGGCCAGATAGTAGTCGTCTCCCGGCGTGTGCCCCAGCACCGACTGGGGCGTCGGAACCTGAGCCCGGACGGCGAGCGCAAGGAAGAAGACAGCCGGGACGAGGAACGGCCAGCGAGCACGCAGACGTGTCATGGATTGCCTTTCGGAGTTGTTGCAGCAGTGTAGCGCGCCCGCGAGCCGGTGCGCTGAAAAGGTACGGGCGCCGAAATAATCCGGCGCCCCTGATTCCAGCGAGGATTCTTAGAAGTCGTACCGCAGCGCGAACTCCATGCGCCGGGGATCGACCAGCAGTTTGTCCGCAATGCCGAGCGTGCCGCTCGTCAATTGGGTGTCGATGGACGCCGGATCGAAGCGGACCGTGTTCGTGGTGTTGTACGTCTCCCAGTCGAATTTCAGGGTTCCGTACTCTGCCAGATGCCAGGACTTCGTCAACCCTCCGTCGATGTCGAAGTAGCCGTCGCCGCGGAAGTTGTTGCGCTCGCCCGCTTCGCCCGGATACGGCAGCCGGATGTCGCCAGGAGTTCCACTTTGGCCGGGACACAGCTGGCCGCCGCAGGAGACGCTGCTGTTCATGGCGCCCGGATTCGCAAAGAACTGCGGGTTGCCGTCGACGAAATGCCGCTGCATCTTCACCGGCCCGGTCTTGACCACATAGTCTTCCTGCTGCCAGTCGGTCGTGTACCCGGGCTCCGACAGCGAGAAGGGCAGGCCGCTGGTGGTGCGATTCAGTCCGGAAACCTGCCAGCCGCCGAGAAAGGCGTCCGCGACGCGATTGATGTTGCCAAGGAACTGCCGCCCCCGCCCGAACGGCAGGTCGTAGAGGCCGTCCACCGTCAGCAGGTGGGTCGTGTCGAAGTCCGAGACCCCACGATTCAGCCACGGCTTCCAGGTGTCCAGAATTCCCACGTCCAGGGCGGTGCTGGTGCTGAACTCGCTGCTGCGCTCGGCGTCGGAGCCTTCGTCAATCGAGCGCGAGTAGGTATAGCTCACGTCGAACTCCAGGCCGCGGCTCGTGGGATGCCGCAGCGTAACCTGCAGGGCGTTGTAGTAGCTCATGCCGATGGTAGACAGCGCATAGAGCGACGAAAACTGTCCCTGCCAGAAATGCGGCTGGTACCCGGGAGGCGCCGGATAAAAGCCGTCCAGCGGTCCGTAGAAATCGAGATCCGACAGTGAGGTGGTTGCTCCCAGGTTGGAACGGTACGGAGCCCACTCGTTGTTATAGATGGCCGTCGTGGCGTTCTCCCCGTAGTAATCGAAATTGGCCATCCAGGGGAACACGTCTTCGAAGTACGGAATGGCGGGGACATTCACCAGCGTGCCGTTTCCGCTGTAGAGGGAGTTTCCGTCGTTCAGATCCACCTCGTGCGAGAGCTTGCTGCCCGCCGTAAAGTAATCGCCGCCGCCCTGAGGATCGACATAGTCCACCGGCTCGGCAAGATCGTTGCTTTCGATCAGATGACGGCCCATGGTGCCCACATAGTCCGTCTCCAGCGTGAATCCCTTCGGGAATTCGTGCTGGATCGAGAGGTTATACGCCTCGGTATAAGGCGTTTTCATCACGCTGTCCAGGCCCCAGGTGATGGCGAACCCGTAGGCCGGTCCGGTCGGAGGCGTAAACGGATAGGTGGCAGGCGAGGGGAACGTGCCGTTGCTGAAGGGAAATGCCCTGCGCCCGGTAAATCGCGGCGAAGATTCCGAGTTGAAAGTGGCCGCCGGGTTCGTCACCGCTCCGCTCAAGCCGAACGACCCGCTCTGGTCGAAGAGATTCACCGTGGCTTCGCCGAAATGATCGTAATAGAGGCCTGCTCCGGCTCGTACCGTGGTTCGCGAGGTCGGAGCCCAGGCAATGGCCAGCCGCGGGGCAATGTTGTCCTTCGACATCGGCCAGAAGCCCGGCTTATTGTAGAAATTCCCGGCGGGAGCGAATGTCAGTGCCGGCTCGTAAACCTGCCCGGCCTGAGCTGCAGCCTCGCGCTCCTTGTACCACGCATCGGTGCTCACCGTGGGGGTCACCTCCTGCCCGCTCGTCTCCCATGGCGTCTGCAACAGGGTATGCCGGATACCAAATGTGATCGTCAGATTTGGCCGTGGCTTCCAGGCATCCTGCAGATAGTACTCATATTCATTCGCCGAGAAGTGCCGCGTGATCGGAGCCCCATCCGACAGGAGCGTGCCGGACCCGGAGTTGCTGAGCAGGTAGTTGTACTGGTCCGTCACCGACGGCACATCCCCGACCAGGTTCGCGTAGGCGATGACATAGGAATTCTCAAAGCCCCCGTCTACCGGGTCATCCCCAAGGAGTGCGCTGGGGTCCGGAGGTTGTCCGCCCAGCCAGTATGGGTTCGAGCTGGCATTGTTGTAGGAGTTTTCATCCGAAATCCGATTCTGGTGCACCAGCCGCCAGTTCACCCCGAACTGGAAATCGTGCTTGCCGTGGTTCCAGTTGAAGTTGTCGACAATGTTGTTCACCGGCACAGTTGCCAGAGTGGTGCGTGTCTCCGCCGTCGACGTCGCCATAAAGCGGAAGTCGACATAGTCGCCTGAGCCGATACCGCGCGTGCTGTTGCCCTGACGGATGAATCCGTACCGGATGTCGTTGACGAGATTAGGTGAGATCGACCAGGTGTCGCCCGCGATGATCCCCTTCGTGTTGTCCTCGTAATAGCTCGACGGACCCTGGCCTGGGAATTGCTCCGTTCCCTGGGTCGTGTCCTTCTGCAGGCCGCCGCGCACAAAAATGCGGTGCTTTTCGCTCGGCGTGTAATCCAGCCGGACAATGCTGGTATTGAGCGTAATCGGGTTGGGCGACGCGAAGGTATACGAACCGGAGTTCAGGCCATCGCCGGTCAGCGTCCCGTTCGCAGCCGGCTCGCTGGCAAAATAGGTCAGCGCGTACGGATCCGGCCCGGGACCTGGAGTGTACTGCGGATCGCTGCAACCTCCCGGCGGATACTGCCCCAGACAGCCCTGATCCAGCATGGATACCTGCGCCGGACTGAGGGTCACGTTGACGATGTTCCCGCTGGGATCGTCGCCCTGGTAAATCAGGTTCCCCGCCAGATACGAAGGCGTGGCCACCGTCTCCGTCACTTCCGTGTCTTCCGCTTGCCGCGTGGCCTCGTAATTGGCGAAGAAAAAGAGCTTGTCCTTTTTAATTGGCCCGCCAATCGTGCCGCCGAAGATGTTCCGGACGAGCTTCGGCGGAATGTTCGGCTGCCCGCTGTCGATCTCTGCCAGCTTGTTGAAGTAGGTGTTGGAAACCGTCATCGTCGGGCGGTTGTATTCATACAGCGACCCGTGGAACTGGTTCGACCCGGACTTCGTGATCAGGCTCACCTGCGCGCCCGCCGAACGGCCTTCGTCGGAGTTCGTATTCGAGGTCGCGACGCGGAATTCATCCACGGAGTCCTGCGTTTCCCGCAGCACGCCCGTGAACGCGTATCCATAGACCTGATCGTTGTCGTCCACGCCGTCAACTGTCACATTGCCCTGGTCGGAGCGCACGCCGTTCACCGCGCCGCTGCGGCTGTCGCCCATCGGATTCTGTTCCGACGCGCCCGGGTCGCCCTGCTGGCTGGGCAGGTAAAGCACGCCTGGCTGCAGCGAGAGCAGATCGGGAACGTTCCGCGTTTCGCTGGGCAGCGCCTGGATCAGCGTATTGCCCATCGAGTCGCCCAGCGAAGCGTCGGTGGTGTTCAGCGTTTCCGCTTCGGCGCTCACGTTCACCACCTGCGATACCGCCTGCAGCGTCATCGTGAAATTCACCGTCGCCGGCTGGTTCACCAGCAGTTCGGCAATTTTGCTCTGATCCCCGAAGCCCTTCGCCGTCGCCTTGATGGTGTATCGCGCCGGCGGAATCGCCGCGAACGTGTATTCGCCGGCCGAGTTGGCCGTTGCGCTGAACGACTGTCCGGTTGCGCCGTTGGTTACCTTGACGGTGGCCCCGGGAACCACGGCTCCGCTGGGATCTGTGATGACCCCACGAAGTGAAGTGGTCGCGATCTGGGCGATCGCAGACGCGGCGAAAACGAACATCGCCACGGCCGCCACAATGGCAGTTGTGCGTCTGGTCACTGTTTCCTCCAAAATTTCTTTCCGCGCCGGTCGTGGGTCCGGCGGTTTTACTGGGAAATTAGGCGAACTTCCGGCTCTGGGTCCGGATGAGCCTCTTATTGTGAACCACCTGTGAATCCAATTCAAGCCGGTCCGCAGCGAGGGCGGCCGAAACACGCCTCCCATCAGCCAAATTTCTGCGCCCCATCGAAAACTTTGATCCCGCGTCTTTCCAGCCGCCAGGACCAGTCGCCCGGCGCGCGCCTTCGCCCTGCCCCGGGGTCGTTTACTGTCTTCTCCGCCGGAGCTATAGTTGTGACACATCTCAGGCGCCGGATATTGCGACAGGAGCCAATCTCATGGCCGATCCCAGCTTGCCGGATTCACCCCCCTCTCAGGCAGATCAGAAGCAACCTGCGCGCAGCGGCATCACCCGCCGCGGATTTCTCAAAGGCGCCGGCATCGCCGCTGCCGGCACCGCGCTGCTCGAAGGCGTCCAGACCCTGCGCACCGAAGCGCAGCCGAGCGACACCCCCGGCGTAACCCTGCTCGGTCCCGATGCGGCGCCCGTCCGCCTCCGCGTCAACGGCGTGGAACGCACGGTGGAACTGGAGCCGCGCGCCACCCTCGCTGAAGCGTTGCGCATGCAGCTGGGCATGACCGGAACCAAGATTGTCTGCGACCGCGGCGTCTGCTCCGGCTGCACCGTCTGGCTCGACAAAATGCCTGTCAACAGCTGCATGACGCTCGCCGTCGACGCCGTCGGACACGACGTCACCACCATCGAGGGCCTGGCTCCCAACGGCGAACTGCATCCGCTCCAGGCTGCGTTTGTCAGGCACGACGCCATGCAGTGCGGCTACTGCACGCCCGGCATGGTCATGAGCTGCGCCGCATTGCTCGAAAAAAATCCGCAGCCGACTGAGGCCGACGTCCGCCACGCCGTGGCCGGCAATCTCTGCCGCTGCGGAACCTATCCGAAAATTTTCGCCGCCACTATGGATGTCGCCGGCGGCGGACGAACCGCTTAGGGAGAGCCGCAATGAAAACTCCTGTCGCCGAAGAATCGTTGCTGGCCCAGGCCGCTGCCGCGCCGGCGACAAAGACCGTGCAGATGCCCGTCGGCGTCCCCGGTGCGACCCTCCGCGAGGAGGCCCGCGTCGTTCCGGCCTCCGAGCCGCCCGTCTGGCCCGTGAATCAGGATTTGCGTTACGTCGGACAGTCGATCGAGCGCTACGACGGACCGGCCAAGGTTTCCGGCCGCGCCCGATATACGTCCGACGTCCAGCTGCCGGGAATGCTCTATGCGAAGTTCGTCAACGCCACCGTCCCCCACGCAAAGGTCCTCTCGGTCGACACTTCGGCGGCCGAAAAATTTCCCGGCGTGCGCGCCGTCTATGTCATCCAGACCGTGCTGGGCCCCGCGGTTCTTCGCAATCCGAAGCTCGAGCAGTCGAAGTATCCCGTCATCCGCTTTGCCGGCCAGCCGATTGCGGCTGTGGCTGCCACCACGCCAGCAGCCGCCGAAGACGCTGCGGCTCTGGTGAAAGTCCAGTACGACACCATGCCCTTTGTGGTCGATCTGGACAAGGCCCGTGCGGCGGACGCACCCCAGGTCTTTCCCGGCCCGGCTGACGAAGCAGGCAGCGCCGGCGGCGGCGGCGGTCCCAGCGATGTCCAACAGCACGGCAACGTGCATGGGCCCTCGATCAATCGCAAGGGCGACGTCGAACAGGGCTTCAGAGATGCGGATGTGGTCGTCGAGAGCCATTACCTCACCCAGGTCCAGACCCACTCCGCTCTCGAAACTCATGGCGTGGTCGCCGACTGGAAGCCCGAGATGCTCACCGTGTGGGCTTCCACCCAGGGAACCTCCAGCGTGCGCGAGGAGCTGGCCGGTTTCTTCCATATTCCGCTCACCCAGGTTCGCGTCATCACCGAATTCATGGGCGGCGGCTTTGGCGCCAAGTTCGGCGCCGGCAACCCCGGCGTGGTCGCTGCAGCGCTCTCCAGGAAGACCGGCGCGCCGGTGCGCCTCATGCTCGACCGCGAAGAAGAGCATCTCTCCGTCGGCAACCGCCCCAGCGCCGATCAGACGCTGCGCATCGGTGCGAAGCGAGACGGCACCCTCACCGCCATTCACCTCGTCAGCTACGGCACGGCGGGCTGCGGAACCGGCGCGGGATGCGCGGGTCCGGCCACCAACCTCTATCAATACGCGTCGCTGCTCACCGAGGAGAACGACGTCTTCATCAACGCCGGACCGGCGTCCGCCATGCGCGCCCCCGGTCATCCCCAGGGCGCCTTCGCCCTCGAGCAGACCATCGACGAGGTCGCCGATCGCCTCTCCATGGATCCGCTCGACCTGCGCGACAAGATCGACAACCATCCCGTCCGCCGCGTCGAGCGCCAGATCGTGCGCGAGAGCGCGCTCTGGCAGTCGCGCCATCCCGCCGCCGGCGCCGACAGCGGCCCCGTGAAACGCGGCGTCGGACTGGGCCAGTCGGTGTGGTACCGCTTCGTCTCCATGGGCTCCTCCGCCGAAGTCCGCATCCATCGCGACGGCTCCATCGAAGTGCTCTCCGCCGTCCAGGACATCGGCTCCGGCATCAAAACGGTCTTCGCGCAGATCCTTGCCGAGCAGTTCGGCGTGCCCCCCTCGCAGGTCGCCGTAAAGATCGGCGACACGAATTATCCCGAGGGCCCCAACTCAGGCGGAAGCACCACCACTCTTTCCATCACTCCAGCAGTCCGCGATGCCGCCTGGCAGGCCTCCCGCAAATTCCTCGCCGAGATCGCCCCGGCGCTGGGCACAACCCCGGCCGACCTTGAGCTGGTCGACGGCCAGGTGCGCAGCCGCTCCGGAAAATTTGCCCCGCTGCCCTTCCGCCGCGCCGCCGCAAAAATGCCGACCGCCCAGATTTCGGTTCAGGCAAAGCGCATCCCCGACTACGCCCCGAAGAAATACCTCACCTATGGCGGCGTCGATGTGGCGGAGGTCGAAGTCGACACCGAAGTCGGCCGCATCCACGTCCGCCGCGTCCTCTCCGTGCACGACTGCGGACGCCCCATGAACCCCGAGCAGACCATCAGCCAGATCAACGGCGGCATCATCCAGGGCATGTCGTTCACGCTTTTCGAGAACCGCCTGCTCGACCCCATGTACGGCCTCATGGTCAATCCGAACCTCGAGCAGTACAAGATCGCGGGCGCGCGCGAGATTCCGGAGATCGAAGTGAAGCTCGTCGAGGCCTACCTCGGGCAGAGCTCCACCGACGCCTCCGGCATCGGCGAGGCCGCCGGCGTTGTCTCCATCGGCGCGGCCATCGGCAACGCCGTCTACAACGCAATCGGCGTGCGCATCCGGCAAACCCCCATGACCCCCTCCGTGGTGCTGGCGGCGCTGCGCAATAGCGCGGCGGGAAGGGAGACGGCATGAATCGCTTTATCCTGGCCGAATGCACTTCGATCGATGCGGCCCTCGCGCAACTCCACGACGACGCCGTCGTCAAAGCCGGCGGCGTGGACCTGCTCGACCGCATGAAAGAGGGCGATGAAGCCCCTCCGAAACTGGTCAACATCCGCAATATCGCCGAGCTGCGCGGTATCCGCGAGACCGATCAGGGGCTGACCATCGGCCCGCTCACCACCCTCGCCGAAATCAGCGAGCATCCGCTCATCCGCGAGCGCTATACCATCCTGTCCGACGCCTGCGGTCACGCCGCCACGCCCCACATCCGCAACATGGCCACCGTCGGCGGCAACCTGCTCCAGCGCGTGCAGTGCTGGTATTACCGCTCCGCCGATTTCCAGTGCATCC
>Ga0335075_10005519_pt1 | contig 19653 bp, 20 predicted proteins | sample Lox_Sample_24_FD_206723 | JGI IMG/M metagenome (GOLD analysis project Ga0335075, IMG submission 206723) | Soil microbial communities from Loxahatchee National Wildlife Refuge, Florida, United States - Lox_Sample_2.4 | ecosystem: Environmental > Terrestrial > Soil > Wetlands | place: USA...
CCCCGCCCACCAGTCCGGCCAGGGCAGCGCTGGCCGCATAGGTTCCGGCGTTGACGAAGAACGGAACGCAGGCGGCCACCACGAACAGGAATCCGCCGAGCGGCCCCGCGATCATGTTCTGCATCAGCGTCGTGCCGCCGATCAGCCAGCCGTTGGCCCGCTCCAGCCGGTCCCTCGGCACCACGGCGGGGATCACCGCCTGGCTGGCCGACCGGAACACCACCTCGCCTGTGTTGATGAGGAACAGGGCCACGTCCAGCACCGCGATGCTGGACACGCCGGCCAGCATCGTGGCGGCCAGCACTCCCATCACCACAACCCGGGCCCAGTCGATCGTGACCATCAGCCGCCGCCGGTCGGTACGGTCGACGAGCACGCCGCCGGGAATCGCGAACAGCAGCCAGGGCAGCCAGGCCGCGCCGGAGGTGGCCGCGACGATCAGCGGGCTCCTGGTGTGCGCCGCGACGTACAGCGGCGCCGCGATCGAGGCGAGCCCGCTCCCGAGTGCCGATAGCGTGCTCGCCGTCCAGAGCTTCGCGAACCGTCGGTCAGATCCCGTAGTCACGACCGGCGAGGTTATCGGGAGTGAGGGGTAAAAGCCATTCAAATAGGATAAAGTGCCCGCCCGCGGTGGAGCGGAGAGGTAACCGCGCTCGACATCTCGCCGGCCATGGTCGCGGTGCTGCGCGAGCGCGGCGCCAGGCTGCCGAACCTGCGCGTGCTGCGGGCCGGGTTCCTCAGCTACGAGCACGAAGGTCCGCCCGCGGATGGCGCGCGCTCGCGGCACGCCTTCCACCAGCTGCCCGACTTCTGGAAGACGATCGCGCTGGACCGGATCGCGCGGATGCTGCGCCCCGGCGCAGTGCTGTGGGTGCGCGACCTGATCTACGACTTCCAGCCGCCGCAGGCTGCCGGGGTGTTCCAGGGCTGGTTCGACAACGCCGCCGCCGACCCCGCCGCCGGTTACACCCGCGAGGACTACATCGAGCACATCCAGAAGGAGTTCAGCACCTACCGGTGGCTGTGGGAGCCGATGCTAGCCGCGGCCGGCTTCGAGATCGCGGACGTCACCTACGAGGGCCACGTGTTCGGCGAGTACACCTGCGTGAAACTCTGACCTCGCTGCGAGCCCGTTACAGTAACGTGCGCGATTCATTCTCTGCGAAGCGCTGACCCTCCGAAACGTCGGGGGAGGCGGGCGGACGGTCCGGGCGTTTAGCCGTACCGGGGTTCGGTGACGGCGGAGGCGATCTTGGTGATGGCGCGGAAGCACTTGTACAGACTGGCGACCGTGGACGCTTCGAACGCGATGCCGCGCGGGCTGGTCCGCTCGACGGTGGGGATGCACGCGGCCATCGTGGCGCAGCTGGTACCGACGAAATCGGCCTCACATCGGTAAGGGGGTGGCGGAAGCGGCGGTACCTGCGCCGATGCTACCCCGGCTGCCGCGGCGGACCGCAGCAGCGATGCCGTCCTGGCCGGGGTCAGGCACAGCGCGGTGTACCGGTCGACCGCCTCCTTGACCACCACCCGCTGCGCTCCCGGCCCGTAGTCCTCTGAATCTGCACAGGTCAAGTCATCTCCGGAGACCAGCGCGAGCCGTACCCCGTATTCGGCCGCTAGCAGGCTATTCAGGTATCCCTCGGTCATCGCCCGCCCGTTGAGCCGCACCGAGATGATCTCCCAGCCCAGGAACGTGTGGCTCAGCACCCCCGGATCTCCCGGTCCGGCGTGGTACCCGAGGAAGGCCACCAGATCCGGCCGCGCCTGAATACCTTCCATCATCCCGAACGGCTTGTGGTATCCGGTCACCATGCGCACTCTCGGATCGAGATCCTCAAGCAACAGGTTGCGCATGGTGGAATGGGCCTCGTTCACCGTCACTTCGGTGGCGCCCGCGTCGAAAAAGCCGGCGCAGGCCGCTACCACGTCGCTGGTGAACAGCTTGCGGAACCGGTCCCACTGTGGTGTGCCGGGTGCGCAGTCCGCCGGGCAGGTGACGCCGGTCGCGCCCTCCATGTCGGCCGAGATCAGTACATGCACGGTGATTGTGTCCTAACGTAGAGGTCAGACGTCCGCCGCGGTGCGGGCGTCTTGCCGGTGATGATCCGCTCGGCAAGCAACGTGCCGGTGGCGGGGCCCAGGGTGGATGCTCCGCATGCCGTGGCCGGCGCGTTCACGCCGGGGATCGCGGGTCGGGCCGATCAGCGGCAGGCCGTCGGCGGTGACCGGCCTGCCGCCCACCCATTATCAGGTCACGCGGGTCGACAGGTAGGCGGCCACCGCGACCAGCGCCGCGCCGGGAAAAGCCAGCCAGGCCGCCTGGGTGCCGACCGGGGTCGCGCTCGTGGTGGCGGCTGTGCTCAGCTTGAGCAGAGGCGTCATCGGAGTGGGCTTGAGCACGAGCAGGCCCAGGTACACCAGCACGGTGAGGATCATCCGCCAGCCGAGCCGGTCGATGAGCACGAGCAGCGAACCCAGGCCGATACCGAGCAGGGCGGCGGCCAGGTGCAGCCAGATCATCCTGAGCACGACGTCCCCTGGATGGTGGTACTCCCCCTGACTGGCCAGCGGCCAGATGATCGCGGCCGCGGTGAGCCCGGCCGCGTAGGGCACCAGGCCGATGTCGGTCGCCAGGTGTGCCTTCGCCCGGCCGCCGACATGGGCGGCGAAGGCGCGGGCCAGTTCGCGGCCGTCGACCCGGTGCGCGAGCACGGCCATCCAGGTCATCACCGGGACCAGCATGACCGCCGTGAACGCGGCTGGCTCCAGCGGAGCGCCGGCGCTCGTCGCGTAGACGATCGCGAGGACGGCGAGGAAGACCAGCGTCGGGGCGAAGAACCACTGCGATACGGCGAGCAGCCGCGCCCGGTGCCCGGCGCCGGCCGCGACGCGGGACATCATGCCCGCCCGCCGGACCGGGATAGCCGCGGGCGCGGACTCTGGCTGGCGAGGCGCCGCCAGCGAAACCGTGGGCCGCGGCGGAGGGCCGGCGGGCGCGGGCTGGACCCGGCGGATGGGGATGTTCGCGTCCAGGGCCGAGCGGAGAATGGCCGGGAGCGCGGCGTGGGGGACATGGCGCACCACGCCATCGCCGGTCTCCACGAGCACGTATGCGGCGGAGGCGCTGCCCCTGGGGATCGCGGCGACCGTGCCACGCTGGAACCGCCAGGTGGTGCCCGCGGGGAGGGGCAGCGGTGCGGTGGGATGCCGGGCCACCAGCACCACCGCCTCACGGCGCGCGGCGCGGTCGATCTCGGCGGCCACCCGCGACACGCCATCGTCGTCCATGCCGCCGGACGGCTCGTCGAGGATGAGCAATTCCGGGTCGCCGACCAGAGCCTGAGCAACCAGCACGCGCTGGACGTTGCCGCGCGACAGCACGTTCACCGGACGGCTGGCCGCGTGATCGAGGCCGAGGCGGCCCAGTACATCTGACGCGCGCGCGGCCGACTCGGCCCGGGACAGGCCCGCGGTCCTGGCGAGCCCCACCAGCCAGCGTGACACTGGCATGCGGGGAAGCACCGATGCTCGTTCCGGCGCATAGCCGACGGAGGCGGGGCGGACCTCGGCGTTGCCGGCGGGCAGCAACCCGGCGGCGGCGGCGAGCAGAGTCGTCTTGCCTGAGCCGTTCGGCCCTTCGACCGCGATCACCTCACCGCGGGAGGCGGCCAGCGCGACGTTGGTGGCAACAGTCACGCCGCGGGCGGCGCGCAGCCGCCGCGTCCGCAGCACGAAGGCCGGAGTCGTCATGATGTCATGACGCCGTGAGGCGATCGAACAGCTCGGTGTAGCGCGCCTGGGTGGCGGCGACGACGTCGGGCGGGATCGCCGGGCCCGGGGGCTTGCGGTCCCAGTCGAGCGTCGCTGACCAGTCGCGGACGAACTGCTTGTCCAGCGAGCGCTGCGGGCGGCCTGGCTGCCATTCCTCCGCGAGCCAGAACCGCGACGAATCGGGGGTGAGCACCTCGTCCGCCAGGACGATGCCGCCGTCAGGGGACAGTCCGAACTCCAGCTTGGTGTCGGCGATGATGATGCCTTTCGCGGCGGCGAGCGCCGCACCTCGACGGTACACCTCGAGGGTCGCCTCTCTCAGCCTGGCGGCCGTGGCCGCGCCTGCTATCGCGGCCATCTCGTCGTAGCTGATCGGCTCGTCGTGGCCGACGGCGGCCTTGGTCGTGGGGGTGAAAACGGGCTCGGGCAGCCTGTCGCCCTCGGTCAGGCCTTCGGGCAGCCGGACACCGCAGATCGCGCCGGTCTCGTTATAGGACTGCGCGCCGAATCCGGCCAGGTAGCCTCTGGCGACGCATTCGACCGGGATCATGTCCAGCCGCCGGCACCGCAATGCCCGGCCCTTCCACTCGGCGGGGATAACGGTGGCGGAGATCACGTGGTTGGGCATGAGGTCCGCTAGCTGGTCAAACCACCAGAGCGAGAGCTGGGTGAGGACCGTGCCCTTGCCCGGGATCGGAGTAGGCAGGACGACGTCGTAAATGCTCACCCGGTCGCTGGCGACCATGATCAGGTCATCGCCGTCGGCGTACAGTTCCCGGACTTTTCCGGAATGCACCAGTTCCATTACATGTTCCCCTCGTCCGGGTCGACTCAGCGTAACTAACGTCCCTGAGCGTACGATCAGCCCATGGCAGGTGAGGGCTACCTCCAGGTGCAGACGACGACCGACTCGCGGGCCGAGGCGATGGAGCTATCGCGTGCCGCGGTGGAGGCCCGGCTGGCCGCGTGCGCGCAGGTCGCCGGGCCGGTGGCGTCCACCTACTGGTGGGACGAAGGGCTCGAGCGGGCAGAGGAATGGCTGGTGCTGCTCAAGCTGCCCGCCGATCGCTACGAGGAACTGGCCGCCTTCCTCGCCGAACGGCACAGCTACGACGAGCCGGAGATCATCGCGCTGCCGATCGTGGCCGGGTCGGCCTCATATCTCACCTGGCTGCGCGAGGAAACCCGCCCCGGTGAGGAGGCCCCATGACCGGGAAGTCACGGGGCTGGGCCACAGGCGGGCTCGGGTCTCCGGCCAGGTCGGCGGCGCCTTCGCAGGCAGATCCGGTGCCGTCGCCGGCCCGAGCCGTTCCCGCTGGCCCCGTCGGCCAGCCGGGCCGCGGCTGGCAAGCCCTCGCGGAACGGGCCGGACAGATCGCGGCACCGTGGGCGCCGACCATCGGGCGGATGCTGCTCGGGCTGGTGTTCGTGTGGTTCGGCTGGCACGAGGTCATCCAGCCCGGCCTGTGGACGCAGTACGTGCCGGTGATCTCGGAGAGTTCACGGCCGGCCACTGTCCTGGTGGCGGTGCACGGCTGGGTGCTGCTCGCGCTCGCGGCGGCGCTGCTGCTCGGGGTGGCACCGAGGGTCAGCGCGGCGATCGCCAGCCTCCTGCTGCTGGAGATCGTGATCTCGCTGCTGGTCACCGGGTTCTCGGACACGGCCATGCGGGATATGGGAGTGCTCGGGCTCGCCGTGGTGCTCACCGGCTGCAAGGACCAGCGCCTGGTCATGCGCCTGTAAGCGGCTTCACTAGGAGGTCGGCGGCGGGGGAGCCGGTCCTGGCGAGTTTGCGCCAGCCCCACTCCTGGAAGGCGCTCTGCGCCGCGGCGGCGGCGGACGGGACCTTCATCGTCGCGCGCTCCTCGGCGCGGCCGTCGAGGATCATGTCGTGCAGGGTCCCGGCGATCCGCTGCCGGCGCCAGGAGGCGCGCACCAGGAGGTCAAGCAGGGCGAACGTCCTGTGCGGGTGCTCTGCGGTGAGATCTGCGGGTAGCGGGGTGGTGAGCCGCCGCCACCAGTCGGTGGATGGCCGCAGCGGCATTCCCGACGCGTAGCCGACCAGGTAGCCGCCGTGGCGTGCCTCGGCCAGGACGAACCCTGGCTGGCGACGCTGCACGCGGAACCGGGCTGGGTAGGCGTCGTCGTCTGGGTGCACCTCCCCATGCAGCGCCTCGAAGTCTTCCGCGTGCCGGCCGGCCCGCGCGCCATCCAGCAACGCGAACGTAATCTCGGTAGCGCTCACTTGTTCCTTACGCTGGGACGTTCCAGGTGAGGATGACTGGCTCATCGTGCTCGAAGCCGAGCGTGCAGACTGTGCCCGTGTCCAGGCGGAACAGCCGCCCGCCCGCGGGCTCCAGCCCCAGCCAGCGGGCGGTGAGCACGCGCAGCACGTGCCCGTGCGCCACCAGGGCCACGTCACCGCCAGCCAGCAGCGGACGGACGCGGCTTAGCACGCGGTCGGTCCGCTCGCCGACCTGTTCGACAGTCTCGCCTGGATGGTCCTTGTCGCCTGGTATGACACCATCGCGCCACAAGTACCAGCCGGGGCGGTCCTGCTGGATCTGTGCCGTGGTCAGGCCCTCGTAGCCGCCGTAATCCCATTCCCACAGATCCGGATCGGGTTGGGCGATCGCCGCGACCGGCCCGAGGGCCAGGCTGGCGGTCTTGGTCGCGCGTGTGGCCGGGCTGGTGAAAACGGCTGCTATGTGCCGTTTGCTGAGCAGGGGGGCTAGGGCGGCGGCCGCCGCCTCACCACGCGGGGTGAGCGGGATATCCGTCCGCCCCGTATGTTTGTCGGCCCGGCTCCACTCGGTCTCGCCATGTCGCAGCAGGATCAGGTCTCCCATATCTCGATAACATATCGGGATGGGCATTCGGGCAGAGCCGGGGGCCTATGACCGAGTCCAGATCCCGGGGTGGCTGGTGCTTGAGTGGCAGCTGGGACCTGGACTCACCGGATATACGGGCTCTGATGGACTTCATGGGAACGACCTGGCGGAGCCGGCCGCCAGGCAGCCTGAGCGGTCGCCCGCATGCGCGCCGGGCGTATTCCCGCTGCCGGATTCGCCTGGATTTGCCTGGCATCCTGTGTCCTGGATGGATGATCGCGCGCATCCGCCATCCCGTAAAGTACGGCAGAACCGGGATAACGGGCTCTGGCACGCTTTACGGGGAGACCAGTTGCCAACCCTGGCCGCTCGAAGGATGCATCTGTGTCATCTCGCTGGCTGATGTGGTTAATCGAATGAGCGTGTGCAGTTGCACCTCCTATAAGGGGTGCAACTGCACACGATAGCCGGAATCGCTGACTATGTGGGTGTTATGTCCCCGTTCTGGCCGCTCACCGGGCCCGCGGTGTCCGTGTCATCGGAGACGACGTCCCATAAGGCGGGCCAGAGCCGGGCTCTGATGCACTTTATGGGGACGGTTTGTGTTCGGTGGCGTGACCTGGTGCCGCTCGTGCTGGCCCGGGTGGCGCGGCGTGAAAAATAACGTGGAGGTTTACCGCTTCGTGCCTGTCTGTCATACGTATACGACGGGCAGACTTCCACGTTGCGGCAGAGTTCCACGTTAAATGGAGAACCGGGGCATCCCGTGAGTCACAGGGACACCTTGCGGCACGTAAGCAACTTCCTTGCCCGTACGCCCCCAGCCGGGAGCGCGCAGCTGGTCAGCAGCTTCCCATGAAGTGCATCAGAGCCGGATAACGTGAGGGATTCGCCCTTCGTGAAGCGCTGCCCCGGCGGAAACGGGGGTAAATCCTGCACGAAGGGGAACCCCGCACGTTGCTGCTGCGCGTGGGCGAGGCGCTCAGCCGCAGGGCGTCCTATTAGTGGCGAAATGCCCCGCCTTTCGGGGCCGCGGCGTGGCGGGCGGGCGGGTGCGCCTTGCGGGCGCGGGGTGCGGGTGCGTGGCGGGCGGGCGGGGGTGGGAAGAGCTACAGGAGTTTGCGGAGGGCCATGAGGTCGCGCATGCTGGCCTTCACGCTGACCTTGCCCTGCACCCACATGCGGGCGATGTTGGCGGGCGAGTCGGCCAGGTGCAGGACGTCGTCGCTCTTCGCGGCCAGGCGGATATCGGCGGGCGGGTCGCCGGGCTTGGCCTCGGTTACCTGCTCGGCCCCGTCGGACGTGAACCGGGAAACAAACGTCACGCCGAGGTCGGTCACCTCAGCGCTGATCGACTTGTCACCGAAATAGTTCGCCCGGTCGCCGGGGCTCATCTCGGACAACCTGCCGGTCAGCTTCTGCAGTGCCTCGCGGCATTCCTCGGCTGAAGCCATGCTCGCCTCGCTCATCTGGTCGTCGGACGGTAGCGTTCAGGCGGAGGGTACTGCATATGGATGGGGAAAACCCAGCGGAGACGCAATCAGCTGGTGCCCGGCCTGAACCACCGCCGGCAACGGGGAACGAGAAGGTGGACGCCACGCTCAGGGAACTGAGCGAGATCGGCGATCTTCCTGTCGAGGACCACCCTGGCCTGCTCGAGCAAGCGAACAACCGGCTCGGGGAGATACTGGGGGAAGTGGGTTCCGGTGACGAGCCGAGTCCGGCTTGACGCCGAGTTGGTGCGGCGCGGGCTGGCCAGGTCCAGGGAGCAGGCGGCCGAGCTGATCGCGGGCGGCCACATCATGGTCGATAGCCGTCCGGCCGCCAAGCCGGCCACACAGGTAGCCAGGGACGCCGCGATCACCATCACCCGGCAGGACGAAGGCTACGTGTCCCGTGGCGGGCACAAGCTGGCCGGCGCGCTCGAAGCCTTCGCAGGCCTCGGCATAACCGGCAGGATCTGCCTGGACGCGGGCGCGTCCACCGGCGGTTTCACCGACGTGCTGCTGCGCGCCGGCGTCGCGCATGTCACCGCCGTGGATGTCGGCTACGGGCAACTGGCCTGGTCGCTGCGCACGGATCCGCGTGTCACCGTGATGGACCGCGTCAATGTACGCGAACTCAAGCGCGGCGACATCGAACCGCCGCCGGACCTGGTTGTCGCGGACCTGTCGTTCATCTCGCTTACGCTCGTGTTGCCGGCCCTTAAAGCCACAGCGACGGCAACGGCGGACTTCGTGCTGATGGTGAAACCTCAGTTCGAGGTCGGCAAGGGACGGGTCGGTGCGGGCGGAGTGGTCCGTGATACCACTGCTCGTTCTGACGCTATAAGGACGGTTTGTGAGGCGGCGGGAAAGCTGGGGCTGGGAGTGCGAGGGATTACCGCGAGTCCCTTGCCCGGGCCGGCCGGGAATGTGGAGTACTTCGTGTGGCTGCGCGCAGGCGCGCCGTCACTGGATGAGGCAGAACTGGAGCGGGCGATCGAGGAAGGGCCGCACTAGTGGGACAGCGGACCATGCTGGTGACCGCGCACACCGGACGGCAGAACGCGCTGCACAAGGCCAGGCTCGTCGCCGGACGGCTGCACGCGGCCGGCATCACCGTGCAGGTGCTGAAGTCCGAGGCGCACGAGCTCAGGCTGGAAAACGCCGAGGAGTCGGACGACATCAGCCAGACGGAACTGATCATCGTGCTCGGCGGCGACGGGACGCTGCTGCGCGGTGCCGAGTTGGCCAGGCCGGCGGGCGTTCCGCTGATCGGGGTGAACCTCGGGCACGTCGGCTTCCTCGCCGAGGCCGAGCCGGATGGCCTGGCGCACGCGGTCGACCGGCTAGTCGAGAAAAAATACGCGGTCGAGGAGCGGATGACAATCGACGTCACCGCGCGATCCAACGGCGACCTCATCGGCAGCACCTGGGCGCTGAACGAGGCGACCATAGAGAAGGGGGCGCGGGAGCGGATGCTGGAGGTGATCTGCGAGATCGACGGGCGGCCGTTGTCCCTGCTCGGCTGCGACGGCGTGGTCTGCTCGACGCCGACCGGGTCCACCGCGTATGCGTTCTCGGCCGGCGGCCCGGTGGTCTGGCCGGAAGTAGAGGCTCTGCTCATGGTGCCGATAAGCGCGCATGCGCTGTTCGCGCCGCCGCTGGTCGTCTCTCCGTCCTCGGTGCTCGCGGTAGAAGTGATTTCGGCGGCGCCGGGTGGTGTTCTATGGTGCGATGGGCGGCGTAAGGTCGATCTGCCACCAGGTGCCCGGGTGGAGGTGCGCCGGGGTACGCTGCCGGTGCGGCTAGCCCGGCTGGACGGACCGGCTGGACCGGGCCTGGTCGGCTCGGTGGAGGGCGGCGGACGGTTCACCGACCGGCTGGTCGCGAAGTTCGGGCTGCCGGTGGCGGGATGGCGAGGGCGGAAGGAGTCGCCAGAGCATGCTTGAGGAAGTGCGGATCTCGTCGCTGGGCGTCATCGATGAGGCTGTGCTCGAGCTTTCCTCTGGGTTCACCGCGCTGACCGGGGAAACCGGGGCCGGGAAGACCATGGTGGTGACAGCGCTCGGGCTGCTGTTCGGCGGCAAGGCGGACCCGGCGCGGGTGCGGCCGGGTGCCGCCCGCGCGTCCGTCGAAGGACGGCTGCTCGTTCCGGAAAAGATCGCGCGCGAGGTGGAGGACGCCGGCGGTGATCTCGATGACGACGGGTCCGCGCTCGTACTGAGCCGCACCGTGTCGGCCGAAGGCCGCTCCCGCGCGTTCGCGGGCGGGCGTTCGGTGCCCGTGTCCTTGCTGCAAGTGCTGGCCGACGAGCTGGTCGCGGTGCACGGCCAGGCCGACCAGCGGCAGTTGCTCAAGCCTGGCTGGCCCAGGGATGCGCTCGACCGGTACGGCGGGCCGGAGCTAGGCGCCGTGCTCAACGACTACCGGCGCGTGTACAACCAGCACCGTGACGTCGCCGCGGAACTGGCCGAGCTCAAGGCGGCGCTGCGAGAACGCGAGACCGAAGCGGAGATGCTGCGCCGCGGGCTCACCGACGTGGAGGGCGTGGCGCCGGCGGCCGGCGAGGACGTCGCGCTGGCCTCCGAGGAAGCCAGGCTGTCCAACGCGGACGCGCTGCACGCCGCCGCGTCGCTGGCGCACGAGGCGCTGGCCGGGGAAGGCGATTCATCGGACGCCGTGTCCCTACTCGGCGCGGCATCCCGTTCGCTGGAGGCGGTACGGACACACGACCCCATCCTCGCCGGGCTGGCCGACCGGGTCGCCGAGGCCTCGTACCTGATCTCGGACGTAGCCGGCGAGCTAGCGTCGTATGTGCAGTCGGTGGACTTCGACCCGGCGCGGCTGGCCGCGGCGCAAGAGCGGAGGGCTGCGCTGACCCGCCTAGTCAAGCTCTACGGCGGTGTGCAAGCCGATGTCGCCGGCGTGCTCGACTGGGCCAAGCAGGCGTCGGTACGGCTGCTGGAGCTAGAGGGCGACGACGAGCGGGTCACGGCGCTGACGGCCACAGAGCAAGCGCTTTGGGCGCAGGTGCTGGAGCTGGCGGTCACGCTGACGTCGTTGCGCGAGGCATGCTCGGCGCGGTTCGCGTCAGAAGTGACCGGGGAGCTGGCGGCACTCGCGATGCCGCACGCGCACCTGGGCGCGGTCGTGACCCCGCTGGAGGACGGGCCGGGGCCGTACGGCGCCGACGAGGTGTCGTTCCGGCTCGCGCCGCATCCGGGGGCGCCGCCACTGCCGCTGCACAAGGGCGCGTCCGGCGGTGAGCTGTCCCGGGTGATGCTGGCCATCGAGGTCGTGTTCGCGGGTGCCGACCCGCTGCCGACGTTCGTGTTCGACGAGGTCGACGCCGGCGTCGGCGGGAAGGCCGCGGTCGAGATCGGGCGCCGGCTGGCCAGGCTCGCCAGATCCTCGCAGGTCATCGTCGTGACGCACCTGCCGCAGGTGGCCGCGTTCGCGGACAACCACCTCGTCGTGCAGAAATCCGTTGACGGCCTGGTCACCTCCAGCGGCGTGGTCCGGCTGGATCAGGCCGGCCGGGTCCGTGAGCTGTCCCGGATGCTGGGCGGGCTCGAGGATTCGGATTCCGGGCAGGCGCACGCCGAGGAACTGCTCGCCCTGGCCGGCGCCGACCGCGATAAGTGACCCGGATCGGTTCGCCTGCCACTTCGGCGACCTGACCAGGCGCACCCGGTTGTGACTCGCCCCATGGATGTGATTGCGAGCGCTTAGCCGCATGGGTGGACTCCTTCTTCTAGTAGTGGATCTGGGGATTATCCGACGTGGCCGACGATGATCTCGGTCAGCTCAGCCGGGGCGCGCAGCGGCAGCAGATGGTCCGCGCCAGGTATCACGACGCGGCGGCAGCCGCGAATGCGCGCCGCGATCCGGTCAGCTGCCTCGATGACCATCGGGTATTCCAGGTCGCCGCGGACCATGACCGCGGGCATGGCGATCTCGCCGAGCCGGCCGTAGACGGGCGGCTCGGGGGTGCTGTACCCGGAGGTCGCGAAGAACGCCGTGACCGCGCTGCTCACCTGGGCCCGCGCGACGGGATCGGCCGGGTCGGCGGCGCTCCAGGTGCGCAGGCCGAGTTCGATCAGCCCGTCGCGGTCCTTCGCGGCGAACAGGGGACCGCCTTGCACCACGTACGGGTCGTCCGCCGGCCACGGATAGTCCTCGGCGCCGGGCGCGACCAGCACGATGGCGGACACGCGTTCTGGCGCGGATAGCGCGAAGGCGAGCGCGGTACCGCCGCCGCCGCTGTGCGCGACCACGGCGGCGGCCGGCACGCCCGCCCGGTCGAGCACCGATCGCAGGTCGTCCACCTGGGAGAACGGCCCGGCAGGCGCGGGGGAGTGGCCGTAGCCCCGGTTGTCGTACCTGATCACGCGGTACCGCGTGATCAGGGCGGGCAGCATGGGGGACCAGATCTCCGCGTCGCCCCAGCCGGGATGGATCAGCACGAGAGGGATGCCGTCGCCGCCGGTGTCCTGCGTCCAGATGCCCACAGCCATGGTCACGATCATGCCAGGCGCCCGCGCGCCGTCAGCCAGGAGCACGGGCTGCGGCGGCGTGGCCAGGCACGTAGCACATCGTCAGTTATGTATACAAGGAAAGCGCGAACTGGGCGGCGGGGTCGGTCCACCAGGAGACCAGCTCCAGGCCCGCGGCGGCCAGTTCGGCGGTGACCCCGTCCCGGCGGAACTTGGCCGAGACCTCGGTCCGCATCTGTTCCCCGGCCGCGAAGTCCACGCGCAGGTCCAGGGCGGGCACATGCACCCTCTGGTCAATGACCGAACGCAGCCGCATCTCGATCCACTCCGCCTCCGCGTCCCACACCGCGACGTGCTCGAAGGCATCGAGGTCGAAGTCCGCGCCGAGCGACGCGTTCAGGACGGCGAGCACGTTCTTGTTGAACGCGGCGGTGATGCCCGCGCTGTCGTCGTACGCGGCGACGAGCACCGCCGGGTCCTTGACCAGGTCGGTGCCGAGCAGGAAGCAGTCACCAGGCGCGAGTTCCGTGCGGACGCGGGTGAAAAACGAAGCCCGCTGAGCAGGCACCAGGTTGCCGATCGTGCCGCCGAGGAACGCGAGCAGCCGCGGCCCTGGCGCCTCGCCCGGCGATGGCAGCCCGAGGTGCTCCTCGAAGTCCGACAGGACGGCCCGCACATCCAGCCCCGGATAGCCGGCGGTCAGCGCGTCCGCGGCCACGGCCAGCGCGGGTTCGCTCACGTCAACCGGCACGTAGCAGCGCAGTGAGCCGGCATCACGCAAGGAAGACAGCAGCAAGCGGGTCTTCTCCGACGACCCCGAGCCGAGCTCTATCAGCGTCGCGGCCCGGGTGACCGAGGCGATCCGCGGAGCCCGGTCTACCAGGATCGACCGTTCGGCGCGGGTCGGATAGTACTCCGGCAGCGCTGTGATCTTTTCAAATAGAGCGCTTCCCGCGGCATCGTAGAACCACTTCGGCGGCAGCGACTTGGGCGTTGCGGTCAGGCCCGCGCGTGCGTCCGCGCGCAGCGAGCCGGCCAGGAAGCCGGGCGGCAGCCGCCGGTCGATGGACGTCACCTGGTCTCGATCCTTTCGTCGGTGCTGACGTTGAGCACGGTGCCGTCGGGCACGTCCTGCCAGCCGGGGCCGTCGTCGATGGGCTCGGACGCCACGATCACCATGCCGTCGCCCTCGCGGTAACACAGTGTGTCGCCAGAGGCGCTTGCCGTTATCGACCGGCCGTCGGTCAGCAGGATGTTGAACCGGCCGGTCAGGCCGGCATCCTCGATCGCCGCGAGCGTGTCGAGCACAGCGGCCTCGGCATCCATCCCGGCCCGGAGCCGGTGCAGGATCAGTGCCCAGAGCAGCGCCGAATCCACCCGCGCCTCCAGGGCGAGCAGTTCGGCGGGCGCCAGCGTGGCGGCAAGCCCAGCCCACGACGCCGGCCAGCCGTCCAGCCTGCCGTTGTGGCTGAACAGCCAGCCGTCCGCGGTGAATGGTGCCGCGGCGGCGGCACCGCGGTCGGTGGCATCGGACGCGGACCTGACCGCCGCGAGCAGCGCCCTGGTCCAGGTGACGCGGGCGACGTCGGCGAACGAGTCGTCCGCCCAGATCGGTCCCTCCCGCCGGTACCTGGCGGGCACCGGATCGCCGTCGGCATACCAGCCGACCCCGAACCCGTCAGCGTTCACCGTGCCGAACCGCTGCCTGCGCGGCGCCCAGGACTGCCGGTACAAACTATGCCGCGGGTCGATCAGCACGGTCTTCAGCGAGGCCGCGGGCCCGAGATAGGCGATGTGCCGGCACATCAGGCGGTCTCCGCGACGGCTGCGCGCGCGGTGCGGAATCCGGCGAAGATCTGCCGCCGGATCGGATAGTCCCAGTTGCGGAACGTGCCACGGCACGCGACCGGGCTGACCCCGAACGAGCCGCCGCGCAGCACTTTGTACTCGGGACCGAAGAACACCTCCGAGTACTCGCGGTACGGCCAGGCACGGAACCCCGGGTACGGCAGGAAGTCCGAGCCGGTCCACTCCCATACGTCGCCGATGAGCTGCCGCGCACCGCTCGGTGCCGCTCCGCCGGGGAATGATCCGGCGGGGGCCGGCTGAAGGTACCGCTGACCGAGGTTGGCCAGCTCAGCTGATGGCTCCTGGTCACCCCACGGATACCGGCGCGACCGGCCGGAGGCCGGGTCGAACCTGGCCGCCTTCTCCCACTCGGCTTCGGTCGGCAGCCGTCGCCCGGCCCACCGCGCGTACGCGTCGGCCTCATACCAGCACACGTGCAGCACGGGATCGCCAGGCTCGACCGGCCGCATCGCGCCGAACACCCGGCGCAGCCACTGTCCGCCGTCGTACTGCCAGTACAGCGGCGCTCGCAGGCGCGCCTCCTGCCTGTGGGCCCAGCCGGCGGCCGACCACCAGCGAGGCTCGTCGTAGCCTCCGTCGGCGATGAATTCCGCGTACTCACCGCAGGTCACCGGCATGGTGTCGATAAAGAAACCAGGCACGTTCACTGTGTGCCCTGGCCGCTCGTTATCCAGCGCCCAGGGATCGTCCGAGGTGCCCATCGTGAACGGACCGCCGGGGACGAGGACCTCGCGGGGCATGCTCAGCACATCAGCCGGCGCAGCCGGGGGCGAGGGGGCGGTGAGCACCCGCGGGCCGGTGCGGACCTGATGGGTGATCAGCATGGTCTCGTCGTGCTGCACCTCGTGCTGGGCCAGCATGCCGAACGCGAACCCGTCGGCGGACAGCTCGGTTTCGCCGAAACGGACCCGGTCCAGCAGATCGAGCACCTTGCCGCGCACCTCGTGGCCGTACCTGCGCGCCTCATCCGGCGGCAGCAGCGGCAGCCGGGGGCGTTCCGATCGCGGATGCTCGAAGGCGTCGTAGAGCGTGTCGATCTCCGGGCGCATCGGGTCGATGCCGCCGACCGCGCGCAGCAGCCACAGCTCCTCCTGGTTCGCGATGTGCGCCAGGTCCCAGACCAGCGGCGACATCAGCGGCGAGTGCTGTTTGATCAGATCGGCGTCGCCGACGCTGCCGGTGAGGAGACCGGTGCGCTCGCGCGCGCTGGTCAGTTCGGTGTAGATAAGCTCCCGTAGGTTCCTCATGGTGAGGTGGCCCCCTCCAGGTCGTCAGCGGGACAGCGGTCCTTGAGCACGTACCGCTCGGTGAAGTCATCAACCGCGTTCTGGATAGGTTCGGGGACGCCGAGGCGGGCCAGTGCTTGCCGTGCCGCGTCGAAACAGGCGCGGCTGGCCTGGGCGATCACTTCGTCGGCAGGGCCGAGCCTGGCGGCGTCGAGCCAGCGGTGCTGTACCGGCTCGGCGGCCTGTTCCGCCGCGCCGGCGGCTACCGGGTCCTCGGCGAGCGCGGTCACCACCGCGGCCGGCACGATCCAGCCGTCGCCCGGCTGCGCGTCGATCATCCGCAGCTCGAGGTGCCCGTGCGGGCGTACCGGCGGGAACAGCGTGGTGAGGTGGTAGTCCAGGTCCCCGGTGCTAGGCGGGCGGGGCTGCCCCGACCGGATCCACTCGCGGAACGTCAGGCCGCTCGGCGCCGTCCAGTCCCGCGTCCCCTCCGCGCGTACGCACATCACCTCGGCGTCCAGCGCGTACTCTGTCCACGCGTCGCGTGGGTCCTTCTCGCTGTCCGGCGGCCTGGTCCGGCCTGGGTCCAGGTGTGACCATACCTGCTGGCGGGACGAACGCCAGCCGGTCGCCCGGCCATCTCGCAGCGGGGAGTTCGCGAACGCCGCCACCAGCACCGGGCCGATCGCGTGCAGCAGCCGCCAGCGGTCCGCGTAGTTCTCTTCTTCGCCCGCGTCCAGGCACACCTGCACGGAGGCGGTGGCCCGCATCATCTGCCGCCCCCACGGGCCGGTGCGGTCGAAGAACCGCTCCATCGCCTGATAGCGCGGCAGGTCCAGCACCCGCTCCGGCAGCCGCAGCGGGTCGAGACCGTACCCGCACAGCTCAAGCCCCGATCTTCCCGCCGCGGCGCGCAGCTGGGTGAGGTCGTGGCAGGTCGCTTCGACGAGTTCCCCGAGATTACCCGCGGGGGCTGAGCTCAGTTCAAGCTGGCCGCCGGGCTCGACCGTGATACGAGCATCGTGAAGAACGGCCTGTAGTGCTTCTCCCCGGTATACATCCCCGTTTGCGGCGCCTAGCGTGCCGAGCGCCGCGGCCAGCCGGTCCGGTGTCACTGCCGCGGCGGGATCGTCGCGGTCGCGGACCAGCCATTCGAGTTCGACGCCTACCCTGCCCGGAGGTCCTGTCTTGAAGCAGATCCCCCGGACATGTGCTTCCGCTTCGGATTCCGTCAGCGGTACTGCCTCCACATTCGTAACAGTATCCGATGACTTGCCCGGCCAGGTTGTCAGGTGCCCCGCAGGTTGAGGCGGTAGCTTGGCGGTTCGCGGGTGACTGTTCTGGCAGTATGGAACACGATGAAGGTGCCGCCGGTGAGGATTCCCCTGGTAGGCCGGGAAAGGGCTGAGGAGCCACCCGGTATCGTCGCCGTCGCGCGGGTGGATCGCCGGACCAAGAACATTACCAAGCGCCTGAATCCCGGCGAGATCGCCATCATCGACCACGCTGACCTGGACCGGGTCAGCGCCGAGGAGCTCATCAACCGCAAGGTCAGCGCGGTGCTGAACTGCAGCAAGAGCATCACCGGGCGGTACCCGAACCTGGGTCCGCAGCTCCTGCTCGACGCAGGCGTCCCGGTGGTCGACGACTGCGGCACCGACGTGCTGACCAGGGTTCCCGACGGCTGCTCCGTCCGGCTGGACACCGAGACCCTGTATCTCGGTGACGTGGTGGTGGCCAAGGGCACCCCGCTGACCCGCGAGGCAGTGCAGACCGCGATGGCCGACGCGAAGGGCCTGGTCTCGGTCCAGATCGAGGCGTTCGCGGCTAACACGCTGGAATTTCTCCGGCGTGAGCACGAGATGCTCACCGAGGGAATCCCGGTGCCCGAGATGGACACCGAGATGAACGCACGGCACGTGCTCGTCGTCGTCCGCGGGTACCACTACCGCGAGGACCTGGCCGCGCTGCGCCCCTACATCCGGGAGTACAAGCCGGTCATGATCGGGGTGGACGGCGGCGCCGACGCACTGCTCGAGGCCGGCTACCTGCCGGACGCGATCTTCGGTGACATGGACTCGGTCTCCGACGAGGCCCTGGGCTGCGGGGCCGAACTGGTCGTGCACGCCTACCCGGACGGGCGTGCCCCAGGCCTGACCCGGGTTCGCGGGCTAGGCCTGGACGCGGTCACCTGCGCGGCCGCGGGCACCAGCGAGGACATCGCGCTGCTCGTGGCCGACGCGAAGGGCGCGAACCTGATCGTGGTCGTGGGCACCCACTGGGCGCTCGAGGAGTTCCTGGACAAGGGGAGGCCGGGGATGGCGAGCGCGTTCATCACGCATTTGCGTGTCGGCGGGAAGCTGGTGAACGCCCGAGGTGTTCACCAGCTGTACCAGAGCCGTATCTCCGGGTGGTCCCTGCTGGTCATGGTTCTCGCGGCGGCGGCGACGATCGTCGTCGCCGTGGCGTTCTCGCCGGCCGGGGCCATCCTCACCAAGTATTTCGAAGCGACCTGGCACTCATTCACCTACTGGCTGACCGGATAGAAGCTCGTGATTGACTTTCGCTATCATCTGGTGTCCATCGTCGCGGTGTTCCTCGCCTTGGCGATCGGCATCGTGCTCGGCTCCACCGAACTACAGGGCCCCGTCTACAACGTGCTGAGCCACGCTTCGAACTCGCTGGAGAGCCAGCTAGACAACGCGGACAACCAGCGTGACGTCGCCCAGCAGGGACTGAACGCGGACAACGCGCTGCTGGCCGCGAACGAGGCGTGGGATGTGCGCGGCATGCTCAACGGGCAGCGCGTGGTCGTATTCACCGAACCGGGTTACCAGCAGTCGCTGATCAGCGGCGTCGAGACCGCGCTGAAGGACGCCGACGCCACCGTCACTGGCCAGATCAACCTGCAGCAGAAGTTCTTCGACACCAGCAACGCGACCGCGTCCCTGCTCGAGGCGACCAACGCGCAGATCGCCGCCGACGACGGGATCTCGCTGGACAGCGGCCTGTCCAACCAGCAGCAGGCCACGGCGAAGGTGTTCGCCGCCGAGTTCTTGACCAGGTCCGCCACGTCGAGCCCCGGCGTCGAGGCGGCAAGCAACTCTCAGCCCTCGCAGGCGCAGACGGCACTGGAGGCGTACGCGACCCAGGGATTCCTGAACATATCCGGTCAGCCAGCCACGCAGGCGACGCTCGCCGTAGTGGTGACCCCGCAGCAGATTCCCTCTGATGGCACCGCGGACCCGCTGGCCCAGGTGCTCGGGCCGTTCGCACAGGAGCTGGCCGACGCGAGTTCCGGGACCGTGGTGGCCGGCTCGGCCGCTGCCTCCGGCGCGGGCAGCCCGATCGCCGAACTGCGCGCGACCAGTGCCGCGAGCGCGGTGTCCAGCGTGGACGACGCGGACACATCCCGCGGTCCGATCGAGGTCGTGGCCGCTCTCTACACCACGCTCACCGGCGGCCACGCGGTCAGCTATGGGATCGCCGCGGGAACGTACCCGTCGCTGAACCCGGCCGTTTCCGCGTCGCCCAGCCCTTCGTCATCCCCGTCCCCGTCCTCCCGGTCCTCGTCGTCCTCCCCGTCCTCGTCGTCCAAGTCGTCCCGGAAGCCGCACAAGTGAGCAGAAGCCGGATCGCCGCCGCCGCGGTAGGCGCCTTCGCCGCCGCCGGAGCCGCCAGGTACGCGTATTCAGTGCTGCGGCGGACGCCGCCGGGCGGGGAGAAGCTGTGGGCACGGACGAACCATCGCGACGAGCCGGTGACGCTGCTGGAAGGTCCCGCCGTCGCAGCGGGCGCGATAATCGCGGCGCTCGGCGCGCATCCGGCGATCGCGACGGCCGGCGCCGGCGCGGCGGCCTTCGGCGCGTACGACGACCTGAATGGGTCGGGGGACCGGCGGGGGTTCCGCGGTCACATGGGAGCGCTGATGCAGGGCGAGGTGACCACGGGTGCGGTCAAGCTCGGCGGTATC
>Ga0335075_10005520_pt1 | contig 19653 bp, 15 predicted proteins | sample Lox_Sample_24_FD_206723 | JGI IMG/M metagenome (GOLD analysis project Ga0335075, IMG submission 206723) | Soil microbial communities from Loxahatchee National Wildlife Refuge, Florida, United States - Lox_Sample_2.4 | ecosystem: Environmental > Terrestrial > Soil > Wetlands | place: USA...
AGCGGGCCACATGCGCACCACCACTCTCATCCCCGAGAACGGCCGCGCAGCGCCCATCACCATCTTTGTATGCTCCCCGCATCCCCATACCGGGACAAACCGGGCGCGAAAGTGGTCGGCACGCATACAAAGTCAACAGCAGTGACAGGTGTGACCGGCATCCGGGGCGCCGCGGCAAAGAGGCGGCCTTTCCCGGACGGCTTGGCCGCTAGGGCTAGCTCCGGACCGCGGCCATTGAGGCGCCGTTGAGGTCAAGGCACGATTTGTAGTTGTACTCACCGACCGTCACGCAGTAGCCGGTGTGATAGCACGACACTGCCCAGAACTGCCCGTCCTGGAGCTTGCTGTTCTTGGCCGTAGCGCCGGGAGGCGCGATTACCTGCGCGTCGCCCCAGCGCCGCTCTTAAGCCGGAGTATGGCAAGGTCCCGGCGTTCAACAGAGGTTGATTTTCAACAACCTCGCGCTAGATCCGTCCTTCATCTTGCTACGGGGGCGGATGTCTACTTACGTTAGCCCTAACAGGGGATCAATCGGGGATGGACTCGGCGGCAGGCCGCCATGATCGCGAAGACTTAATTCCTGGCGAAGGAAATTCATCGTATAGGTGCACGAAGTCTTCGTGACGAAAAAAGCTTACTCGAAAGAATATCGTACATTCTTCGCATTGCGGGCGGCCCGCCTGAGGGGCATTGCGGGCGGCTCGCCAGAGGGGGCAGGAATGGCAAGTCGGGAGCAGCCTAGATACCGAGATACGCCGTCCTGGAAAGCATACGGCGACATAGCCCAGGCGATCGACCTCGAGCAGCCCAACCTGCTCTCCCCCAATCCGTGTACCGTCAGCCGCGAACTGCTGACCCGCACGACGTTCCAGCCGTGGACGGTGGTGATCAGCGAATGAACGCTCCGGCGGCGCCCTCGGCCGAACTTCCCGTCGCGGCGGCGAACGGGGCCCAGGCCTGGGCGATCTGCTGCTCGGGCGGCGGCATCCGCTCGGCTTCCTATTGCCTCGGCGCGTTGCAATGGCTCGAGCAGGCCAATTTCCTCGCCAGCGCCAAGCTGATCGTCGGCGTATCCGGGGGCGGCTATATCGCGGCCTCCCGTGCGCTCGTGGCGCACGGCCTCGGCGATGACGGCGGACAGCCGCCGTACGCGCCCGGCACCCCGGAAGAGGAGCACCTGCGCGACAACACCAGGTACCTGGCGCCAGACGCCAAGACGCTGCTGGCGGGGGTGCTTTCGCTGCTTTTCGGCGTGACGGTCACTCTCGTGCTCTTCCTCACCCCGGTTTTCGCGGTGGCGCATGCCTGGGGATGGCTGCTCCGTTCCCAGGGCGTGCTGACCCCCGCGTGGACGGCCGCGCTGACCGGGACCACATGGTGGATCTGGCCGGTGATAGCCGCGGCCGTGACGCTCGCCGTGTTCGGCTGGTGGTGGCTCACCCTGGTACCCGGTTCCCGCGGCCGGGAGACCCGCAGTCAGGCCGCGGTCACATCGCTCGGCTGGGCCGCCTTGGCCACCGTGGTGCTCGCGATGGCAATGTTCGCCGTCCCGGCGGTGGTCGCCTGGCTGTCCGGGCCGCACGCCGGCGATCTCAAGACCGTTCTTGACGATCTCGGCTTCGGCGCCGGCGCCGGGTGGACCCCGGCCGCCCTGAGCGGCTTCGTCGTGGCCGTCATCGCGGTATCCCAGTCCGCACGCAAGAAGCTGATCGCCTACAACCTGCTCGGTTCGCCGGAGGCGGCGGGCGGGTCGGCCTCGGCGCAGTCGGGGTTGACCGCGACCGTTGCCGGCTACCTTCGCGCGGTTGCGCTGCCCTGGCTGGCCAGCGCCGGAATTCTGCTCGCGTTCGCCGTGGCCGGGCTGCGCTGGGTGAAGGACGGCGTGGCGGCCGGATTTACCCGGGACCAGGTATGGCTGGTTGTCGGCGCGCTCGCGGTCATGTTGATCATGCGCCTGCTTGCCGACGCCAACCGGATATCGCTGCACGACTTCTACCGGTGGCGGCTGGCCACCGCTTACGCCGTGACCAGAGACACGGGGACGCCGGGGAGTAAGCCGGAACCGTTCGGCACAAAGAATTGTCCCGGCGCGCTGCTGTCGGAGCTAAGCGGCCAGCAGCCGGAACTCGTGCTGTGCGCCACCGCTAACATCAATGCCCGCCGGGAGGTGCCGCCCGGGCGCGGCGGGCTGAGTTTCGCCATCGACCCGGACTACGCAACGCTGCGCGGCCTCGACCCCTCCCAGACGGTCCGGGCGCGCACGGCCGACTACGAAGCGCTGGTCGGCAGCCGCCGGTTCACCTTGTTCGACGTGTCAGCGATCAGCGGAGCGGCCTTTTCCCCGCTGATGGGCTCGGCGACGCAGCAGGCCATGCGGATCTTGTTCACGGCGACCGACCTGCGGTTGGGCGTGTGGCTGCCGCACCCGGCCGTTGTCGCCGCGGCCGCGCGGGAACTGGAACGCCAGCGCAAGCCCGGCGTCCGGGCCGACCGATGGTGGCACGCGGTGCGGCTGCTGCTGTGGTACATGCTGCCGCATGCCTCCTGGGAGTCGAGGAAGGGGAAACTACAAGGACGGGAGGCGCGGCTATGGGCATACGTGCTCAAGCTGCGCAGAGACAAGAGCCGGTCGCGGCAGTTCTTTGGCGGGCTGCTGTACCACGCGCTGCAGCCGACCCTCGGCTTGCTCTACGCCGAGGCCGCCGGGCACACCAGCTACCGGAACACGTGGATGTGCGTCACCGACGGAGGACATTACGACAACCTGGGCCTTGTCGAGGTCCTGCGACGAGCACCGCAACTGGGGATCACGCACATCATGGTGCTCGACGCCAGCGGCGACAAGGCGCATACCTGGTTCACCCTCGGCGGTTCGATCGCGCTGGCCAGGTCCGACGCGGAAACCGAGATCGTGCTCAACCCGATGACGATGATCACTCCGCCGCAGGGCGAGGCACTAACGCTGGCTCAGGGACAGGTGATACAACCGTGGGTCAGCGGGACCTTCACCTGTCAAGGAGCGCGGGAGAGCGCGATAGTGGTGTGCAAGCTCGGCTGGTGGGCCGGCGCGCCGTGGGATGTGCGCGCGTACGCGGCGGGCCATGCGAGCTATCCGACGGATTCCACCCTCGAGCAGCTCTACGACAGCGCGGAATTCGACGCCTACCGGGAGCTGGGCGCTGCCTCGGTCAAGCTGGCGATGCAGGAGTGCCAGCTATTCCCCGGCGCGGTGACGACAGCGGCGGCGGGGGTGGGGGCAGTGGGGGCAACGGGGGACATTTCGGACATATGCTGAAATGCCATTGAATGCCGTGCGCCAAGTTGCCCGGCTAACCCTGCGCCGGTACGTTTGAGGCGATCAGGCGTCGATCAGGCGGCGAGCACGTCCGGCGAGGTCGCGTCGTAGTCGGCGAGCCAGGCCGCGCCGCGGCCCTCCGGGTCGCGGCGGTTCACCCGGCGCCGCCAGGCGATCAGCAGATCCCGCCGCCAGGCGGCCCAGGCGGACGTCAGGTGGTTGCTCTGCCCCCGCTCGCGGGCGGTGAGCACCACCCGGCTTGCCCTCGGCCGCCGGGTGCGCTCGTACCGGGCCAGGCCGGTGACCGGATCGGCGGCCTCCGCGGCCAGCGCCGTTGCCAGGACCGCGCCGTCTTCCAGCGCCTGGCAGGCGCCCTGTCCGAGGTAGGGGAGCATGGGATGCGCGGCGTCACCGAGCAGGGTGATCCGCCCGCGGGTCCACTGCGGTATCGGGTCGCGGTCGTACAACGCCCACTTGTACCAGGTGTCCCCGGCGGCGAACAGGCGGAGCAGCGACTCGTGCCAGTCGGCATACCGCTCGAGCACCTCCTCGCGGCTGCATTCCGCGACCCACGACTCGCGGGAGTAGCTCTCATCGTCGTAGTGGCAGACGACGTTGATCAACTCCTCGCCGCGCAGTGGATACAGCACGATCGTGCCGTGCGGGCCGAGCCACTGGCCGTTGTCGGCGAACGGCCGGGAGCCGCGGACGGCTCGCGCCGGTACGACGCTGCGATAGCAGATCTTGCCGGTGAACTTGGGAGCGTCGGGCCCGAACAGCGCGGTACGCACCGCTGAGTGGATACCGTCGGCGCCGACGATGATGTCGGCCTCGATCTCGCTGCCGTCCGCGAACCGCGCGACCGCGACGTCACCGTCGGACCACCGCACCTGGGCGCACCGCTTGCCCAGGGATACGATGCCGGCCGGCAGCGCGTCGGCGAGCACGTCGAGGAGATCGGCCCGGTGCACCGTCGCGCCCTCGATGCCGAACAAGGCTGCCTGCCGCTGTCGGCTCGTCCTTGAGATCACCCGGCTCGTCTTTCCGTTGCGCGTGACCGCCCATTCCGAGCGCCCGGCGACCTTGCGGACACCGTCCTCGACACCGATGGCGCGCAGCACCTTCATCGCGTTGGCGTGCAGGGCGACGCCCGCACCGATCTCCTTGAGTTCGGCGGCCGCCTCGTAGACCGCCACCTCGATCCCGGCCCGGATGAGCGCATTCGCGGCCGTCAGTCCGCCGATACCGCCGCCGATGATCGCGACCCGCGTCATAGGGCCGGCTCCCTCCTGTTGTCCGCCCCCTCAATCGTGCCACGATCCGCCGGATAGCCTTGATGCCGTCGGCATCGGCATCTGGTTGAGCACCGGCAGCTGAATGCCCATAAGGGGGGTTTCCGGGCGGTATGTTCCCGGGCGAGCGCGACAGACGTTTCCGCGGAAACGCTTGGCTCTGAAATTCCTCTGAATCCAAAGCCGAACCGGGCGCCAGCATGAGCATGAACGCCCGCCTGTACCGTGCGGCAGTTAGGAAGCTTGAATGTACGTCGTCAGCGTTGTCATCCTCGTCGTATGGGCTGCCTTCTGGCTCTACTGGCTCGCCGCATCCGTCGGTGTCAAGGCCGGGCGAAACCGATGGACTCGGTTCGCGGGCGTCCGGGTCGCGATCGTTTTCCTTGTCATTCTCCTGCTGCGGCTGGGAGTTTTCCGTGGGAACGGGCACGCGGTCACCGGTAGTCCATTGCTGCAGGGGATCGGCCTCGCCTTGTTCGTGCTTGGGTTGGCGCTTGCCGTCTGGGCCAGGCTGTTCCTCGGCCGGAACTGGGGAATGCCGATGACTCAGAAGGCCGACCCGGAGCTGGTGACGAACGGCCCGTACAGAACCATCCGCCACCCCATTTACACCGGCATCCTGCTCGCGATGGTGGGCACCGCGATAGCGGTCAGCTTGTACTGGCTGGTCGCGGTCGTCGTGCTGGGAGCCTACTTCGTCTACAGCGCCATCGTGGAGGAGCGCTACATGGCCGAGCGTTTCCCCGACTCGTATCCGGGCTACAAGCGGTCAACCAGAATGCTGATTCCCCTTATCCTCTGAGTCCCAGGATTCCATCGTCGGCGATACAATTGGCGCGTGACTGGGTCGGTGGTCGCGGTTCGCGACATGCGGGTGGCTTATGGCAGCTTCGTCGTGCTCGAGGACGTGGAGCTGACCGCGGCGGACGGTGAGATCGTCGCCGTGACTGGGGTTAACGGCGCCGGGAAGTCGACGCTGCTGCGGTGCCTTGCCGGGCTGCGCCGGCCCGATGCGGGGACGGTGGCGGTGCTTGGCTCCGCGCCGCGCGACGACCCGGCGTTCTGGCGGGCGGTCGTCCTGGTCGCCGACCAGCCGACCTGGTATCCGGGGCTGACGGTACGCGAGCACCTGGAGCTTGTCCGGCTCACCCACGAGCCGGTCCGCGGCTGGTGCCTTCCTGCGGACGAGCTCATCGACACGTTCGGGTTGTCGGCACGAGCTGACGCTGTCCCGCTTGACCTGTCCTCCGGGCAGCGGCAGCGCCTGTCGCTGGCCGCCGCGCTGGCACGACCAAGCAGGCTGCTGCTGCTTGACGAGCCGGAGCAGAGCCTGGACGCGGGCTTCCGGCAGGAATTGGGCAGCCTGCTCCGGCTGGAGTACGCGGCGCACGGCGGGACGGTCATCATGGCCACCCACGACCTGGAATTCGCCGCGGCGGCAGGCGCGCGCCGGGTGCTGCTCGCGGACGGGCGACTCACCGTGCTCGGCATGGTCAGGCCGAACCCGTGAGCGCCGCACCAGCCGACGCGCCCAGCGCCGACGCACGCAGCGCCGACGCGGCCACCGTGGCGGCCGTCCGGTCGTTCATCCGCGGCCACCGCCGCTCCAGCTGGCTGGACTGGTACGCCACCGGCTTCGTGGTGGTGCTGGTAACCGTTTGGCTGTCAGATTTTCTCGCCGAACCGTTCAGCCGGCTGACGGCGCACGCGGGCGCCGAGATACCGGCTCAGACGGCGGTGGGCGCCGCGCTGGTGGTCGGGGCGGCGGCGGGGCTGGTCATGCTCGGGCAAGCGTTCGGCCCGCTGGCGCTGCCTCCGGCCGATGCTTCCTGGCTGCTGCTGTCGCCGCTGGACAGGCGCGATGTGCTACGGCGCCCGGCGGCTGCGACGGCGGTTGTTTCCACGCTCGCCGGCGGGCTGCTCGGCGTGCTGGGAATGGCGATGGCGGCGCCTTATCTCCGGCAGGAAGAACATCGCCTGCTGTGGGCCTGGCTGCTGCTCGCGGCCGTAAGCGGTGCCGGGTTCCTCCTGGCCGCGGTGGGTGCCGCGGTGCTCGCCCAGCCCTGGCGGCGCTGGCGGCGCCGGCTGCGCGCCGCCTGCGCGATCGTGGCCGTGGCCGTCGCGGCCGCCGCGGTGACAGCCGAACGCTTGACCGCTATGTCGCGGGCGGTGACCACGTGGTTCGCGGAGATGTCGACCGGAACGGCGGGCGTCTTCACGGCGGCCGCGTTCGCCGCCGCATGCGCCGCGGCGGCGCTGGTGTGGCGGATGCTGCCGCGCTTTCCCGCTGACGTCCTATGGACCGACTCGGCGCGGGCCGGCACGACCCGGATGGCGGCGGCATTCCTCAACCTTCCGCTGCTGACCTGGATCGCCGAGGACAACCACTGGCGGGGCCGGCTGCTTGCCTTCCGGCCCTGGCCGCGCCCGCTTGCCTTCCGGTCCTGGCCGCGCCTGTCCCCGGCCTTCGCGCTTGCCTGGGTCGACTGGCGCCGGCTGGCACGCCGGCCCGCGTTGCTCGTCGCGGTGGCGGCAAGCACCCTGGCGCCCGCGCTGGCCGGCGCGGCTGTAACCGGCCACGCGCGCGGCTGGACCACGGCGGCGGCGTTGCTGGCCGGGGCGATCGCGGCCGGCACGCAGGGCACCACCGCTACCCGCCGCGACACCAACGACCCGACGCTGCGCAGGCTGCTCGGCGTGAGCACCGGAGAAGCGCTCGCGGCACGCGCCGTGCTTCCCGCGCTGCTCTCCGCCGCATGGCTGACCCTGGCGCTCGTGCTGCTCGTCTCCACGGGCGTACTGCACGGCTGGCTGTGGCCGCTGCTCGGACCGGTGGCCGGGCCGGGAGTGGCGGCAGCCGCCGTGCGGATCGCCCGGACCGCGCCGATCAACCCGGCCGAGCAAGGACCCGACACGCCGATCGGCACCATGCCCCCATGGCTGATCACCCGCACGTTCAGCGTGGTGGTCGGCTTCATCGGTGCTTACCCGGCGCTGAAGGCGGTGGCCGCCGGGCACGTTCACGGCGGCACCTTCATCGCGCAGCTTGTCCTGTCCGCCGTCGTCCTCGGCGGCTACCTGATGCTTGTCTCTTCCCGGGAGGGCTAGTGAGGTACCTGGTCGCCAACGCAGCCATGGACCGTCTCGGCTGGATTCTCGACGGGCTGAACGGCAGTGCGGGCTGGGGCGCCGACGCCGCCGACGTGCTCGCGCCCGAGCTCGCGGCGATGGTGCCGCCGGACCAGTTCGCCGAGCGGGTGCGACAGCGGTCGGCTGCCTTCGCGCCGGCAACGGTGATCGGCTTCGACGCGGGTGACCATACGGCCAGGGCGCGGGTCCGCGTTCATGACGGCAGCGTGCAGGTAGTGACCTGCGCCGTGGAGCCGACGGCGCCGCACCGGATCACGTCCACCCGGACGATGGCCCTGGTCCCGTCGCTCCTGACGCCGCGGCTGCCGGCGGACTTCAGCGGGTCCTCGCAGCTGGCCGGCCGGGGCACGGGAGCTCGCCTGATCGTGTTCTCCGGCCTGCCAGGAACGGGCAAGAGCACGCTGGCCGATGCCACCGGACACCAGCTCCGCATCCCGGTGTTCGCGGCGGACTGGCTGCTCGGCTCGCTGACACCGTTCGGCGGCTACCACCTGGACCGGCTGCTTGACATCGGCGTGGAGATGCTTACCGCGCTCGCCTTCCGGCAGCTTCTTCTCGGTCAGTCGGCGATCCTGGATCATCCGGCCGAGGATCTGGCCGCCAGGACCCGATGGCGGACGCTTGCGCACGCCGCCGGGGCGGAGTTCCGGGTCGTCGTCTGTACCTGCTCGGACCGGCAGGTGCACCAGGCCCGGCTGGAACGCAGGGAGCGCGGCATTCCCGGCTGGCACGAGGGCGGTAACTGGGCCAACGTGCAGCGGCGCCTCGCGGAGTTCCCGCCGTGGACCGGCGGGGTGCTGACCGTCGACGCGGTCCGGCCGCTGGCGGAAAACCTGGCAACCGTGCTGGAGTACGTAGTCGGCTGAGCCTACGGCCCGGTCGTTAATTAAGTGGCGGTGAGAGAATTAAGTGGCCGGTGAGAGCGAGCCTGTGACACAGTCGAGTGCCATGGAGGCGGAAGATGTGGCACTGCGCGCGTACTACGAGCGCGGCAGGGAGCAGGACCGGCTGAGTGACGGGCGCGGGCAGCTGGAGTTCACGCGGACCACCGAGATCGTGCGGCGCCGGCTGCCGCCCGCGTCGGCCGTTGTCGCCGACATCGGCGGGGGACCGGGACGATACGCGCTCTGGCTGGCATCGCTCGGGTACCAGGTCGAGCACCGGGATCTGATGCCGCTGCATGTCGGGCAGCTCACGGAGCAGGCCGCCGGGGTAGCGGGAATCCGCACCGCGGTCGGCGACGCGCGGGACCTAGACCTGCCCAGCGCTTCGGTGGACGCTGTCTTGCTGCTCGGGCCGCTCTATCACCTCATCGATCACACGGAACGGGTGCGTGCGCTGCGGGAATGCGCACGGATTGTCCGGCCGGGCGGGCCGGTGTTCGCGGCGGCGATCTCCCGGTGGGCCAGCCGGATCGATGGCATGCTGCGAGAAAGGATCTACCTCGAGTACCCGGAGGCGCTCGACCGCATTGACGAGATAGACCGCACCGGGATGCTGCCGCCGCTGCATGAAGGAGGGTTCACCGCCTTCTGCCATCGGCCTGAGGAGCTGCGGGATGAGATGGGGGAAGCCGGGCTGGAGGTCACGGACCTGGCGAGCGTCGAGGGACCGGCAATCATCCTCGGTGACCTGGACGCGCGGATGGCGGATCCGGCGGACTGGTCAGTTGTGCTCGAGGTGGCACGGGCCATCGAGCGGGTACCCGAACTGGTCGGCTTCGGCCCGCATCTCCTCGCCACCGGGATCCACTCGTTACATCGGCGCCCTCCCGAGAGCGGCCGCGGTGACGCGGCTACAGTCCATACTCGATCGCCGTCGCAGCGGTAGCGTGGGTTGGCGCTGCAGTGCCGACCGCGGCTAGCGCCACGCCCGCGGTGCCGCCCAGCAGGGCGATGCTCATCAGTATGCCGGCGATTGTCGTGCGGGTACGCCGCATGAGTGCCTCCTAGGAATGTCGGCGGTGACTGGGTGATGACCTCATATCCAGCGTTCCTCATCGCAAGATCATCAGCAATCAGCTGGGAAATCGAGTTCACCGGGCCGCGGCTCGGGCTACCACTCCAGATAATCCGCGTCACGCCAGCCGGTGACCGGAGCCTTCTTGCACACCGGTGGCTTCTTGCACACCCGGAACGTCACCGTCGCGAAGTCGCTCACGACCATGTTCCCGCGGCTGTCGACCCCGCCCGCCTGGGCGATGTTGGTCACCTCGCCCAAACTGGCGTCCTGTTCGGTAATCCGGTACGTGCCGAAGCACACCGTGCTCTGGCCGGGCTCCAGGGAGGTCATCTCGCAGGTGACGCGTGCGACGCGGTCGTCGATAACCGCCACATCGTGCAGCGCCAGGGAGCCGGCGTTGGTGACAACGTACTTGTACTTCACGGTGTCGCCAGCGAAGTGCGGGCCAGGGGTCAGCAGCCGTTTCCGCAAGGTAAGCCGCGGCGCCCCGACGAGTATGGTCTGCTGCGCTGGTGGAGAGGTGATGGTACGCCCGTCCGCCACGCCGGACGCCACCGCGGTGTTGGTGACAAGGCCGTCGAAGGCGTCGGCCTGGGCGATCACGTACGTGCCTTCGCACGTGGTGCTGTCGCCTGGGCTGCCCGCCGGGGCGAGCGTCGTCGCCTCGCAGGTGATGTCCCTGACGTGGTCGTCGGTGATACGAACGTCGTGCAGCGTCACGCCCCCGGTGTTGGTGACCAGGTAGCTGTACCGCACCGTATCCCCGGCGACGAAGGGGCCGGGGGTATCGACCAGCTTTTCTAGATCGAGGCTAGGTGGCTCGACCAGATCCAGGTGCTCCGAGGACGGCTCGGACGCGACCGGAACCCCGTTGGCTTCGCCAGTCGCCACGGCGGTGTTTTCAATGAAGCCGCGGGCGACGTCGGCCGGGGTAACCGTATAGGTGGCGGTGCAGGTGACCGTCTCATCAACTGCCAGCGTCGTCGTCGGGCAGCTCACCGGGCCGACCACCGGGTCATGGACCACCAGGCCGGTGATCGGAACGGCGCCGCTGTTCGTCACCACGTACTGGTAGTGCACGTCATCGCCCACGGTCAGGTGCGCGGGCCGCGGCTCTGCCACCTGCTTGACCAGGTTCAGCCTGGGCAGCGGCTCATCTGAGTTGATGACGACGTTGCGGACGAGGTGGACGTCGTCGAAGTCCCCAGTCGACGCGGCGAAGCCGAACTTGTACGTCGGCGGTATCGGCATCGGCGCGGGGACGTCAAGCACCTGGTGCGGCCCGGTGCCGTCGTTGAAGTCGACGGTAACGATCACCCTTGGATCGGGTGTCGGCGTTATCCGGACGTTGATCCGGCGGCGGGACTCATCGAGCAGCCGCTCCGCTTCCGCGGGCGAGACGCCCGCTGGGAGCGAGGTGGTCGGTCCTTGCAGTTCCCCCGGCAGGTTTGACGGCCATGGCTTTGTGGGCGGCTGGCTATGTGGGAAATCCGTGGTCGCGGTGATGTAACAGTAGCCGTCGATGCCGTTGCCCGGTCCGCGCAGGGTGACCATATTGGGGCCGCGCTCGTAGTAATCGGCGTTCATGGACGGCAGGCCCGCCGGGGAGGGCTGGTTTTCACAGCTGTATCCGCGCTGCTCCGTGTCGGCGAAGTAGTTGCCGAGCACGTCGAGCCCGACGCCGAGGTACCCGCCCGCGACCCCGTCGATGAAGGGCGCGTCCGGGGTGATATTGGGGGTGGTCTGCTTCTTGGCGTACCCTAGGCTGCCGCCGAACGCGCCCGGAACGGTGAGGTTCACATCGCCGTTCACCAGGAAGAACGAGATACCGTCTGCGGGGGGACCGTCGTTCGGGTTGTAGCCGTACTGCCAGGTGTCGAAGGTCACGTCCAGCCCTTCGCTGGCGGGCAGCGCGTGGTTGTACAGGGCCGCGGCCGACTCGTTATGGCCATCGTCGGTCAGCAGCAGGTACCCATGCGGCGCCGCGTCGAGCGGCGGTACCGGCCCGATCTCCTCTGCGGGGCAGCCGCCCAGCGCGTGGTCGCCCGGAGGCGGCGCACCCGCCGGGGCGCCGGTAAGGCAGGCTCTGTCGTAGCCGGTGAATTCGGGCGCGGTCGCGCCGGTGAACGTCTCGCGCACCAGCGGCGTGCCGACCGGGTCAGCGGCCCGGGCCGGAGGGGCCCCGCTGGTCGCGTACGCGGATCCTGTCATGACGACGGCGGCCGCCACCAGCACCGCGCCAACTCCGACCGTCGCGCCACGTGTTGGCAAGCCGATACGAAAGCGAGAGCTAAAGATCCACGCTACTCTAGATGCAGTCATGGTCACTCAGAGTAGCGAAGATGGATGCTGATTTTCGGTCGTTCCCGCGAAGACACGCCGGGGGCCTGCCAGCTATCCACGCGATATCGGGTTGCGGGCCGGTCGGCAGGCTGCGCCGGGCACCCGGCGACTGCTCGCTGACGACGAGGCACAGACGCTCAGGGACCAGGTTGGCCGGACTGTAGGTCCCCGATCCGACCTGCAGTTGCAGGCACGAGCTGAATCAGAAACCGCCGAGCCGGTAGTAGAGGTCTTCCCCGTAGCTGGTCGGGAGGGGCTCTTTCGCTGCGAGCTTGTAGTTCCGGGTCCCGTCGGGCTGCCGCTCGGCTCTGAGGAAGAGGGCGGAGGGTGCGTGCTGGCGGCGGAAGCGGTCGGCGAAGTCGAATCGGTGGGTGACGAAGAACACCATGATCCGCGCGTCGAGCAGGGCGCGGACGACCTGATAGCCGATCTCGGATCCTTCGCGTTCGTTGGTGCCTGCGAAGGACTCGTTGAACAGCATCAGGCAATGCGGGCCGATCCGGCTGGCGATGACGCTCATGCGCTTAAGCTCGTCATCCAGCCGCCCGCTTGTCATATCGCGGTCTTCTTCCCGGATGAAGTGGGTGAAGACTCCGCGGGTCACGTTCGCCTGGTAGGACCGGGCGGTGACGAACAGCCCGCACTGCATCATGAGCTGCGCCACCCCGGCGCTGCGCAGGAACGTGGATTTCCCACCGGAGTTGGCACCGGTGATGATGACCACCGGCTTCCCGGCGGCTTGCACGTCGTTGCCTACGACGGGGCCCGGTGACCGGAGTTCCAGGCAGGCGTCGCGTAGGTCGGTGCAGGAGAACGCGGGCGGTGACAGTGGTGCCGGGTCGGGGATGGTGACCGGCGCTCCCTTGGCGGCCAGCCGGTCGGCGAGGTTGAGGCAGCTGACGTAGAAGCCCAGTTCGGCCCGCAGCATGGTGAAGTAGCTGCCGATGTGGTCGGCGGACTGGGCGGCCGCGTTGGCGACCAGGTTGATGCCCCGGCTGGTGAGGTCGGACAGGATCTGGCCGCCGGCTTCGTCGCGGGGGGAGATGGTGAAGGCGTAAGCCGTACGCGGCCCGATCCCCAGCCGCCGCCTCCAGCGTCGCCTGACGTCGCCAGAGGAGCGGAGCACGAACCCGATGCCGCTGTTGTCCCGGTCCAGCCGGGCACTGATCAGCACGCCAGAGCGGAACCGCAACTGCCTGAGGTGGTAGCCGATCTCCTCGAAGTAGTCATCGTCCAGCTCATGGTGCACAGTGGCGAACAGGGTCGTGAGCCCTTCGGAGCGGAATTTCCCAGCGTGGTCGTCGGCGATCGCCCGCAGCTGCCGCAGCCGGGCCACGTAGGCTTCCAGGTAGCTGACCGCGCCGGACAGATTGGACGATGCGTTCTGGTAGGTGCCTCCGTAGCTTCCCAGCCACAGGCGCCGCTTGTCTGCTATGGCGTCTGCCGCGACCGCGTACATCTGGCGGATGACCTCGGGCTGGGCGAGGCAGTCGGTTAGCACCCGCTGGCGGTAGCGGATCTCTTCCGTGTCGTGCAGGCTGGCGAGCAGTATCTTCGCGGACACCTCGTACAGGAACTTGTCACCGTCGGCCATCGCCTCAAGCAGCGTGGCCAGCTCCAGGTCCTGGATCAGGTCCTCGTGGCCGTCAGGCAGCCCGGCGCCGAAGTCGAAGTCGCGGCCGGGGTAGAGGAGATGAACCTTCATGCTCCGTCTCCCTGATCGCCTGCGGACCTAGGGCCGCTCGTGCCGAGCCGGTCCCGCAGCCGCTCGTAGGTTAGGTCGTATTTCTCGGCGATGGCTAGCGCGTAGGCGAGACCGTCGGCTGGCTTCCTGACGACCTTGTAGGTGCGCTCGGCCAGGTTACCGGGGACGACCGTGCTCATCATGCTGACGACCTGCTCCCCGAGCGAGGCCAGCTCGTCCACGAAGGTGACGTAGACGCACAGGGCGCCGAGCCGCATGATCTTCGTCAGCAGTTTCGTGCCCAGGAAGCGGGCATCGTGGGTGGTGGTGGAGGCGAAGGTCTCATTCAGGATCACGATGCTGGCACCGGTGGCTGTCCGCAGTATCTCCCCGATCCTGGTCAGGTCGTCTTCCAGCTTTCCGCTCATCCTGGCCAGGTCCTCCTCCCGCTCGAAATGGGTGAAGATGCGGTCGGGCAGGAACAGCCGGGCGGCGCTGCCCGGGACCGGGCAGCCGACCGAGGCCAGCTGGTGGAGCTGGCCGAAGGTCCGGGCGAAGGTGGTCTTCCCGCCCTGGTTGGGGCCGGTCACCACGAGGATCCGCTCGGGGCCGTCGAGGCGGAAGTCGTTGGTGACCACCGGCTTGCGTCCGGCGAGCTTGTGTGCCAGGGCCATGTCAAAGGTGTCGGCGGCGCGGATTCCCTTGGAGCTGGCGGAGACCTCGGGATAGCAGAAGCTCAGCCCGGCAGCCTGGATCGGCTCGATGTAGTCCTGGTAGGCCAGGTAGAACTGCAGCTCGGCGGCAGCGCGCCGGATTCCCTCATCGAGGAACCCGGCGTGCTTCCGGCAGTACTCCTCCAGTGCGGTGAACTCGTCAGGGAACAGCCTGGCCACCAGCTCGGTGATCTGGGCGGCGATGTGGTTCATCCCCGGCCACGTCCGGTAGCGGATCAGGTAGTCCCTGGTCGCGCCCTGCTTGAACCGCTCGAAGGTCTGCAGCACCGCGGCGCTGTAGTCCTCTTCCCCCTGGTAGCGGCTCACCTCGACCCGGTCGCCCCGGATCCGGGTGCAGTAGCGGATCCGTCCGAGAGCCTCCTTCCGGTCCCGTGTGTCGCTGGCCAAGACGGTGAAGGCGGCCGAGGCGGCGTAGGAAACCAGGTAGTCACGGAAGTCCCGCAGCGCGCGGGAGCCGGGCTGTGCCGGGGCTAGGTGCTCCGCCAGCGAGGCCACCGCCTGGCAGTACACGGCCGCCGCGTCCAGGAACCAGCCTTCCCTCTGGTGGCGGTACCGCATCTGGTCCAGCTGGCGCAGATGGGCTTGTACCTCGCTCATCTGCCCGGAAAACCGCCGGAACGCATCGAGCAGGGCGGGGTCCTCTAGGTCCTGGAAAACCTCTTGGCGGTAGCGCACCGCGGCCGCATCGTGCAGGCGGCGAAACAGGACCGTGGTGATGAGGTCACGCTCCTCGCGATCACCCGCGACTGCCGCCACGATCTGGTCCAGGTTCAGGTCCCGCGCGCAGGAGCGATCCTCTCCCTGCCCTCCGGCGGCCCAGACCGTCGGCACCTCAGACAGCAAGCTGGGGAAATGAACCTGGGCTTGCGGAGCGGTCGGCTGTGAGCCTGAGGTCACCGGCATTCCCTGGAGGGACGCGATGTCCTCGGTCCCTTGCTTGCCGGATTCTCGCAGCGTCATGGCATGCCTCCTGTTCTGGCCGCTGGGCGGTCCAACAGGAGCCATCAGCCACGGGGGCAATTCCGGCGAGCTCCATCGCCGTGGTGCTGATTCTACCGGCCTCGCGGGGCGCGGTTCGGGAGCGGCGGCGGGTAAAGTGACGGCAAGGTGATGAAGCCCACCTGAACCGCCGCACCGGCTGATGGCTTCTGCCGGACCGAAACGCCGGTGGAGGCATGGGTGAGTTCGACATGGGCTTCGTGAGCATCCTGTTCGACCGGCCGGTCAAGTCCGGCGGGTCCGTGGATCCGCCGTTCTTTTCCGACCTGAACCTTGATCAGCTGTTCAGCGCTGTGACAGGCGGCCGGGAGCAGTACGGCCTGGCGCCGTTGTTCCGGATCCCGCTGCACGACGCTGCGGCCGTGGCTTACCGGCACGAGGTGCTGCGCGACCTGGAAAACCAGGCCGCCGCGGAAGCCGTCACGGAATTCGCCCAATGTATGCGGACGATGCGCCAGCGCCTGGAGCAGGCGGGCAAGCTTCGCTACCGGTACCAGAAGGAGCGCTGGTTCCTCGACGCGGCGGCCGCTTACTGTACGGCGGTCCGCGCGCTCGGCGACGCGCTCACCGAGGCTGATCTCGCTTCGGAGGGGTTCACCGGGTTCCGCGATTACCTGTCCGGTTACACAGCGTCGGCGGCGTTCACCGGCCTGGCCGCCGATGCCGGCCAGGCGTCGGAGGCCCTTGCCGCGGTCCGGTACTGCGTGAACATCAAGGGCAATCGGGTCAGGGTCACCAGGTACGAGGGCGAGGCCGACTACAGCGCGGAGGTCACCGCGACGTTCGCCAGGTTCGCCAGGGGAGCGGCCAAGGACTACCGTGCCGGGTTCCGCGGCTGGCCGGAGATGAACCATGTCGAGGAGCGGATCGCCGACCAGGCCGCCAAGCTGTTCCCCGACGTGTTCGCGGCTCTTGACGACTTCTGTGAGCGGCACGCCGGGTTCGTCGACGACACCGTCCGCGCGTTCGACCGCGAGGTCCAGTTCTATCTCGCCTACCTGGAGTTCATCGCGCCGATGAAGGCGGCGGCCCTGGAGTTCTGCTATCCGCGGGTGTCGGCGGATGACAAGGAAACCGACGTGGCGGCGGCGTTCGACCTCGCGCTCGCCGCTAAGCTCTCACCCCGGTTCGGGAACGTGGTCACCAATGACTTCCGGCTGTCGGGGCCGGAGCGGATCTTCGTGGTCACTGGACCCAACCACGGCGGCAAGACGACGTTTGCGCGGATGTTCGGCCAGCTGCACTACCTGGCCGGCCTCGGTCTCCCGGTACCCGCCCGGCGGGCGCGGCTGTTCCTTCCGGACCGGGTCTTCACCCATTTCGAGCGGGAAGAGGACGTGGCCACGCTGCGCGGCAAGCTGGAGGACGAGTTGGTCCGGATCCGCGAGGTACTCGGCCAGGCGACCGGGATCAGCCTGCTGGTGATGAACGAGAGCTTCGCCTCTACCACGCTGCGGGACGCGGCGTTCATCGGCGAGCGGGTGCTTGAAACGATGACCGCGCTTGGCCTGCTGGGCGTGTACGTGACGTTCGTTGATGAGCTGGCGTCGCTGAACGCCGCCTGCGTCTCCATGGTGGGCGCGGTTGACCCCGACGACCCGTCGCAGCGCACCTACAAGATCGTGCGCAAACCGGCCGACGGGCTTGCCTACGCGGCCGCGATTGCCCGGAAATACCGGCTGACCTACCAGCAACTGAAAGAGCGCACTGCCCTTGTTTCAGGAGGCGGAACGTGAAGGTCTTCCTGATGTACCCGGACCGCGACTTCGACCCCGGCGCCGCGCTGCCGGACAACGAGCCAGACCTGGCCGCCGACCTGGAGCTTGACACGCTGCTGAGCGCCATGGCCGACGGTGACCAGTACCTGTACGCCATCGCCAGGCAGGGCATCCACGCCGGGCTGGCCAGCCCGGCGGAGATCACCTACCGACAGCATGTGCTCGCCGACTGCGTGGCCAACCCGGAAGTCGCCCGCGAGCTGTACGACGTCGCGGTCGAGGCGATCGAGGCCGAACGCCAGGTGTTCGGCTTCTTGTTCCGCGACTCGCCGGACACGATCTTGCAGCGGTCCCGGCAGGTCATGGAACTGCAGATGAAGTCCCTGCGCCGGCTCGCGGACATCGCCGGCCAGCACGCGGCGGCCTTCCGTTCTGAGGGCTTCACCCGGTTCTTCGCGATGGTCGCCGGTGAACTGAACGACGCCTACTTCGCCGAGATCGAAGCGCACCTGGACGAGCTGGCGTTCCGGCGCGGCACGCTGATCAGCGCACGGCTCGGCAAGGGCAGCAAGGGCACCGGCTATGTGCTCCGTCGGCACCTGCCGGAGCGGGGCTGGCGCGAACGGCTGATCGGGCGGCACCGCGACGGCTACACGTTCACCGTCGCCGACCGGGACGATGCCGGATTTCGTGCGCTGTCGGAGTTGACGAGCCGGGGCGTCAACGAGATCGCGAACGCGGTCGCGCAGTCCACTGATCACGTTAAGAGCTTCTTCGAGCTGCTGCGCGCAGAGCTGGGTTTCTACCTTGGCTGTCTGAACCTGCGCGAACGGCTCATCGCCATCCGGCAGCCGGTGTGCTTCCCCGTCCCGGCGGGGCTCGGCGAAGACCGCTTCACCGCCCGCGGGTTGTATGACGCCAGCCTGGCGCTGACCAAGGACGGGACGGTGATCGGCAACGACGTGGACGCCGACGGCAGGCAGCTCATCATGATCACAGGCGCGAACCAGGGCGGCAAGTCGACGTTCCTGCGCGCCGTCGGCCAGGCGCAGCTCATGCTGCGGGCCGGCATGTTCGCGGCCGCCGGGTCGCTGACGGCCAGTGTCCGCTCCGGTGTCTTCACGCACTTCAAGCGCGAGGAAGACGCGACCATGGAAAAGGGCAAGCTGGATACCGAACTCGAGCGGATGAGCGCGATCGCGGACCGGATTCGCCCGGGCGGGCTGCTGCTGTGCAACGAGTCCTTCGCCTCCACCAATGAGCGGGAGGGCTCGCAGATTGCCCGCGAGGTCATCAGGGCCCTCATCGAAGCCGGCATCCGGATCGTGTTCGTCACCCACCTGTATGACCTGGCCGAGAGCTGCTATGCCGGCAACGCCAGCAGGGCCTTGTTCCTGCGCGCGCAGCGGGACCCCGATGGGAGCCGCACCTTCCGGCTTCCCGAAGGACAACCGCTGCCTACCAGCTACGGCGAGGACCTGTACCGGCAGGTATTTGGCCCGCAGAATGAGGAAGCACACGCCTGAGGAGGACGTCATGGAGGTCGAGGTTGTCGTCGAGATCCCGATGGGATCACGCAACAAATACGAGATGGACCACGGGACCGGGCGGATCCGGCTGGACCGGATGCTGTTCACCTCCACCCGGTATCCCCTGGACTACGGCTTCATCCCGGGCACGCTGGCCGAGGACGGCGACCCGCTCGACGCCCTGGTCATGCTCGACGAGCCGACGTTCCCCGGCTGCCTGGTGCTGGCCCGCCCGGTGGCGGTGTTCTGGATGCACGACGAGCACGGGCCGGACGCCAAAATCCTCACCGTGCCCGCCCACGACCCGCGGGCGTCGGGCATCCGGGACCTGGCCGACATCCCGGCTCATCTGAGCGCCGAGATCGGCCACTTCTTCGACATCTACAAGGACCTCGAGCCTGGCAAGAGCAGCGATACGCGCGGCTGGCAAGACCGCGCCGCCGCCGAGCAGGTGATCAAGGAAGCCGTCCACCGCGCCGGTGAACAGCACGGGTAGGCCAGCCGCCGATTTCGGGCCGCGACGGCCGCGACGGCCGGGACGCCGACCTTGCGGGTGACGGGCGCCCCGGTCCACAATGGCGGCAGGTGAGGAGGCCGCCGATGGGCGTCACGTCGTTCCGCCGGATCCTGGTGGGCTGGGACTGCTCGCCAGGCGCCGCCGCCGCCCTGCGCGCCGCCGCGGCGCTGGCTGGCGGCGAGGAGGCGCACGTGGTCGCACTCGCGGTGCTCAGGCCCGCGCCGCATACCGAAGACACAGCGGAAGGTGCCGCCGACTTCGACGGGCGCCAGCGCTTCGCCGAGGAAACCTTCGCCAAGACCAGAGACTTGCTGCCGAGCGGACAGCGAGGGCGGGTGACGCTGCGATTCGCCGAATCCCGCGATACCGCTCGCACTGTCTGCGAGCACGCGCAGCAGCATGGCTTCGACCTGCTGGTCATGGGCAGGCA
>Ga0335075_10005521_pt1 | contig 19643 bp, 15 predicted proteins | sample Lox_Sample_24_FD_206723 | JGI IMG/M metagenome (GOLD analysis project Ga0335075, IMG submission 206723) | Soil microbial communities from Loxahatchee National Wildlife Refuge, Florida, United States - Lox_Sample_2.4 | ecosystem: Environmental > Terrestrial > Soil > Wetlands | place: USA...
TACTTGATGAACATCCAGATGACGAACGTGACCGCGCCATCCCAGATGATGATCGTCAGCGCCGCGAGGAACTGCACAAGGACCTGGTGCGGGTGGTGACCCCAGAGCCAGCCCGCGCCGGAGAGCGAGGGACCTCCCTTGACGCCGACGTACTCGATCACGTTCGGATCCGCCAGGACGCCGACGAGCAGGCCGCCGAACAGGCCGGCGATGCCGTGGGTGTAGACGACGCCGAGGGCGTCGTCCACCTTGTTGAACGGCCAGACGTACTTCGGCAGGTACATCCAGGCGACCCAGACGACCGCGGAGCAGACGACGCCGATGACGATCGCGCCGAGGCCGTTCACGTAGCCGGCGGCCGGGGTGATGCCGACCAGGCCGCAGATCATGCCGTTGAGTCCGCCGAGGAAGGTCGGCTTCTTCTCCGGGGTCAGGAACATGTCCATGAGGATCCACACCATCATGGCCACCGCGGTCGCCAGGTTGGTGTTGATGACGGCGGCGGCCGCGTCCGCGCCCGCGAAGTACGGGTCACCACCGTTGAATCCGTTCCAGCCGAGCCACAGGATGCCGGCGCCGACCGCGACGAACATCAGGTTGTTCGGAATGGCCTTCTCCCGGTCGCGCTTCAGGCGCGGGCCGACGACCGCGGCCGACACGAAGCCGGAGACGCCGGCCGCCAGGTGGATGACGTAACCACCGGAGAAGTCGAGTGCTCCCTTGTCCGCCCAGTAGCCGCCGCCCCAGAGAAGGAACGCGTTGACCGCGTAGGCGAAGGTGATCCACAGCGGAACGAAGACCATCCACGCCTTGAAGCTGACCCGGCCGAGCACCGACCCGATGAAGAGGATCGGTGTGATCGCGGCGAACACGAACTGGAAGTACTCGACGGACGCGTTCGGCAGCTTGAAGCCGGTGTTCAGTAGCGCACCGGCCTTGGACACCGCGTAGCCGGGCATCGCGGGGTCGACAAGCGGTATGCTCGCCTGGCCTTGCATCGCGTTCGCGCCGAGGGTGGTTCTCGGGTCACCGATCAACCCGGTGGTCCCAACGTTGATCAGCGGTGTGCCGAAGCCCATCTTGTAGGCCCAGAGAACCCAGACGATGAGGGTCAGGCAGAAGGTGACGAAGACCATGAGAACGGTGTTCATGGCCCATTTCTTCTGCACCAGGCCGCCGTAAAGCACGGCCAGGGCCGGGATGGACATAAGCCCGACAAGCGTCGCCGCCGTCATCTGCCAGGCGTTATCTCCGGAACTCAGCCAGGTAGGATATGGAATCACTGTGTTTGCTCCTCCAGGGGCTGCCTGTTATGAAGGGCCACTCGGGATCCAGGGTCACCCCCCGGCTTGCTAGTCCCGCCCCGGCCGCTCCGCGTGTTTCTACGCAACGATTTATGTTTCCCATGGGCGGGTTTCGGCGGCATTTCCCGTTTGTTACGCCAGCGGTAACGCGGCAGGTCGTCGGCGCGGGAATATTTCGCGAATGTGTCGCGATTTCGCGCGCTCCAGGGCTCGTCCGGTGGCTACCGGCCGCAACCACTGCGGCGTCACATTGCTGTAACGTTGGCCGAACCCAACCTTGAGACGGCGGACGCGCCGACGTACGCTTGCTTCCACATCCGGACGGTAAGCGCTTACCGGACTCGCATCCGGACCGCCCCGGGCCCTGGGAAAGCGCTTACCCGAGTGGGCCGCCGAGACGCGGGTGGCCGAAGAAGCGACGCAGGAGGCGAGTGCGATGTCCGTGGAGGTCGAGCCGACCGCGCCCACGATCTATGACGTGGCCCGGACCGCCGGCGTCTCCATCGCCTCGGTGTCGCGCGTGCTCAACGGCCGGCGCAACCCGAGCCCGGAGATCAGGGACCGGGTGCAGCGGGCGGTCACGGAACTCGGCTACGTCCCTGACAGCGCGGCCCGCGCCCTTTCCGTCCGGCTGAAGGAAGTCGTCGGCGTGGTCATGCGGCGGCCCCTTTCCGCGGGCGCGCCGGTCCCGGCGCCGTTGCTGCCATCCGGGTCGGCCGTCGCGTGGGACACCGCCGGCCTGCTCGGCTACGACGCGTTCGCCGACGAGACCGATTCACTGCAGTTCCACGACATGCTCAACCGGGGCGTCGAACGGGCGGCGCAGCGCCGCGGCTTCGACCTGCTGCTGCGCTCGGTGGACATCACCGACCACGACGCGGGCCGCCGCGTCCTGGCGATCGCGCGCAAGAGCGACGGCCTGATCCTGCATGACGGCGTCCTTGAGCCCGGCCAGATCGACGAGATCTCCCGGCAGACCCCGATTATCACCCTGGCCGGCATCCCGAGCCCCACGACGGCGAACGTGGGCAGCGACAACGTGAGCGGCATGCGGGCCCTGGCGCGGCACCTGCTCTACGACCACGGGTACACCACGCTCGGCTACCTCAGCGGCTACAGCGACAGCCCCGACAGCCAGGCGCGGCTGCAGACGCTGGCCGCCGAGGCCGCGGCGGCGGGCGCGGTCCTGTTCTCTGGCCCGCAGTGGCAGGGCAATTACTACGCCGCGGGCGCGGCGGTGGTGACCGAGCGGCTCATGGCATCCGACTCGCCGCTCCCCCGCGCCATCGTGTGCGCGAACGACCTGACCGCGCTCGGCGTCATGTACGCGCTGCGCCGGTACGGCGTGGACGTGCCCGGCCAGGTGGCCGTCACCGGCTTCGACGACATCCCGATGGCAAGGCACGTCCAGCCGCTGCTGACGACCGTGCGGCAGCCGATCCGCGAACTCGGCGAGACCGCGTTCGAGGTGCTTTACTCCATGATCAGCCGCGAGGCGCCCGCTGAGCGCGACATCGCGCTCCCGACCCGGCTCATGTGCCGGGAAAGCTGCGGCTGCCAGGCCGACGGGCGGCTGGCCGGCGTTACCGACCTCACCTCGGTCCGCCAGCAGCGGTCGTGAAACCGCGAGATCACTGATCAGTCATCGGAACGGATGCGGCTGACTCGGGTGGCGTCCTACGCTGCTCTCTATGGGACGTCGTGGCATGGGACGTCGTGGCATGGGACGTCGTGGCATGGGACGTCGTGGCGCGGCGCGGCAGGCGGTGACCGCCTGCGTGCTGGCGGCGGTGGCGCTCGGCGCGGGCACCGCGTGCACGTCGGGCAGCGCTTCGCCTGCTGCGTCGCCGGGAACGGCGCCGGGAACGGCGGCGGGCGGTTCTGGCGTGGCGCTGCCCGCACGGGCGCTCTTGTCGCCGGGGTGCTCGGCCGCGACCGCGACCGGCGTGGCGCTCGGGTCGGCCGGCACCGCATCGGTCCAGACGGGCAACCCGTTCGGTGTCGCGGCGACGCCTGACGGGCGGTGGGGATTTGCCGTGTCCTCCGCCACCGGGTCGGTGGAGGTGCTGCGCCTGGGCGACGGTACGGCGTCCGCGCCCACCGTGACCAAGGTCCGGTCGATCTCGCTTCCCGCCCCGTTGGGCCCCGACGCCACGGGCGCCGCGGTGACGCCCGACGGGAAGTATCTCCTCGTCGCGGGCGGCTCTGGCGCCTTGGTGATCAGCGTGGCCCGCGCGGAAGCGGGGACGGCGGGCGCGGTGCTCGGCTCGCTCACCTCTCCCGCCAGGGCCGGGTCCGCCGGGGCGGCGGGCGGCGCGATCGAGGTGGCGGTCTCACCGGACAGCCGCTTCGCCTTCGTCACCCTTGAGTACGCCGACGAGGCGGTCGTGTTCAACCTGGCCGAGTCGCTCACGAACGGGTTCGGTACCAGCGGCTACGTCGGCGCCATCCCACTCGGCCAGGCGACGGTCGGCATGGCCGTCTCACCCGACGGCCGGTGGCTGTACGCGACAAGCGAGGTGGCGGCGAGCGGACAGCAGCCGGTGGGACTCGGCTCGCCGGGCGGCTGCTCGGGCACGGTGCCGGGCGCGCAGGCGGGCGAGCCGCCTGGCACGCTGTCGGTGATCGACCTGCGGCAGGCGGAGACGGACCCCGGCCAGTCGGTGACGGCGACGGTCGACGCCGGCTACCAGCCCGTCCGCGTCGTCACCGCCGCGGACGGCACCCAGGTCTGGGTGACCGCCCGGGCCAGCGACGACGTGCTGTGCTTCGCCGCCAGCCGGCTAGCCTCCGACCCGGCCCACGCGCTGGTGGCCGTCGTCCGCGTCGGCTCAGAGCCGGTCGGGCTCGCCGCCGTCCGCGACGGCACGCTGCTCGTGGTCGCCGACTCAAACCGCTTCAGCGCCTCCGGCCAGAACTCGGCCCTGTCGGTCGTCAGCGTGCCCGCCGCCCTCGCCGGGCGGCCCGCGATCCTCGGCGACCTCACCACCGGCCTGTTCCCCCGCGACATGGCGGTGTCCCCCGACGGTACGCTGCTCGTCGCCGACTACTCCGCGGGCCGGGTCCAGGCCATAGCCACGGCAGCCCTCCCCGCGGCCGGCTGACGCGCCCTTCGCGCACACGGCCCGCGCACCGCATCTACCGGACGGGCGGCGCTACAGGCCGGTTAGGCTCGCCGACAGGGCGCGGAGGCGGTGGCGGGCCTCGGGGTCGTAGGCCTGGTCGTCCGCGCGGGACTCGGCCATGCCGTTGAAGTAGCGGCCGGTGCCCGTCTGCTCGGGCGGTGGCGTGATCAGGTTGAGGGTGGCCGCGACGCCCTCGGCGAGCGTGCTGATCGGCGCGCCGGGCGTCACCTTGGTCGGCATGAACGTGGCCGGGTGGAGCGCGTTGGCGGTCACGTTCACCGCCGCGAGTTCTCCCGCCAGGTCGAAGGTGTTCATGATCTGCGCGAGCTTTGACTGCCGGTAGGCCCGCCAGCCGTCGTAATCCCTGGTCAGCATGACGTCGTCGAAGTCGATCGCCTGCTGGCCGGCCGAGGCGACGTTGACGATCCGCGCTGGCGCGGACCTGGTCAGCAGCGGCAGCAACCGCCTGCTCAGGGCGTACCCGGCGAGGTAGTTCACCGCGAAGCGCAACTCGACGCCGTCCGCGCTCTCCTGCCTGGCGCCCCCGCCCGGCTCGTTGATGCCGATGCCCGCGTTGTTCACCAGCACGTCGAGGCGGGGCTCGTCCTTGATCACCTGGTCCGCCAGGGCGCGGACCGCGTCGAGGCTGGCCAGGTCGGCCCGGTAGGAGCGCACGCGGTCGGGGCGGCCCGCCGCGGCGACCTCGGCGACCGTGGCCGCGATCCTGCCCTCGTCCCGGCCGTGGACGAGCACGGTCGCGCCCGCCGCGGCCAGTCCGGCCGCCAGGGCGCGACCCATCCCGTCGGTGGCGCCGGTGAGCAGGATGACCTTGCCGTCCAGCGCGGGCCCGTCCAGAGCTGTCATGGACGCTACTGTTCCACGTCGGGTCCAGGCGCGCCATTAGCGGAGAAAACGGGTTGGCGCCCCCGTGGCGGGTACGTAGCCAGGTGGATGGTGCTGGTTGGGAGTCCAGCGATGATCGAGGCAGCACGAACGACGGCGACGACCGGCAGTACCTGGGCGATCGTCATCGTCGCGGTGTCCGTGCTCGCGTTCTGGCTGACGGCGATCTTCCTCGCCGACCGGAGCCAGGTACGGGCAAGCGGGCGAGCCCGGCCTGCCACCTGGCCCTCGTACCAGGGCGCGTGGACCGGGGGTAGCGTGGCGGGCGCAGAGGCCCAGGAGATCCCCGAGCAGGCGATGCACGAGCCGATCGTGCCCGAGGGCGAGGCGCCGACCCGCGCCGACATCCCCGTGCAGCGCAGCGGCGACGCCGACCGGGCGGAGCGCAGCTACGCCGGCCCGACCGCACCTGACGAGGAGGACCAGGGCCGCTAGGTACGGCCACGGCCGACGCGGTCAGGCTTCCGGCGACGGCAGGTTGACCAGGGCGGCGAGGACGGCGCGGTGGGCGCCGGGGGTGCCGTAGGCGACGGACGCCGCCTTGGCCCGCTTCAGATAAAGGTGAGCGGGGTGCTCCCAGGTGAACCCGATACCGCCGTGCAGCTGCACGCATTCCTCGGCCGCGGCCACCGCGGCCTCGCAGCACGCCGACTTGGCCAGCGCGACCGCGACCGGTGCGTCCTGGTCGCCGCCGGCCAGGCAGGCGGCCGCGTACCTGGAAGCGGCGCGGGCCAGGGTGATCGTGGTCCACAGGTCGGCGAGCCGGTGCTTGATTGCCTGGAAGGACCCGATCGGCCGTGCGAACTGGCGGCGCTCCTTGACGTACGCGACGGTCAGGTCGAGGCAGCGCTGCGCCAGGCCGAGCTGCTCGGCGGCGAGGATGGCCGCGCCGGCGGCGAGGCCGGCCGACACCGCCGCCTCGGCCGCCGCGCCGACCGCGACCTGCCTGGCCGGAGCGCCGTCGAGCGTGACGTCGCAGAGCTGCCTGGTCATGTCGAGCGACACGAGCGGCGTGCGGTGCACGCCGGGCGCGTTGGCCTCGATCAGGTACAGCGCGCTCGGCACCCCGTCCGCGGGCACGAGCAGGACATCGGCGGGCAGCGCGTCGACCACGGCCCTGATCGTGCCCGTCAGCTTGACCGTGCCCGTGTTCGCCTCGCCGCGGCCGGTGACCCGCGCGTGGCCAGGGAACGGCGAGCCCGCGCAGGTGGCGGCGGTCACGGCGAGCGCCGCCGTGAGGCTTCCGTCGGCCAGCCGGCGCAGCATCGCGGCGGCGGGCGAGACGGGCGCCGCGCGCGTCCCCGACGAGGCCGCCGCGCCAGTGCCCGCTGACTGGCGCGCGCGCAGCTGGGCGGCGCGCAGGGCCGCGGCCGGCCCCGACGCCGCCGAGCCGAACCCGACCTGGTCGTCGGCCGCCGCGGCGGCATCCGGGCGTTCGGCGGCCGCGCTGCGCGCGGCGGACAGCAGGGCCGCCGTGGCGACCGCGGCGCTGCCGAGGTACGGGATCGGCGCGGCAAAAGCGCCGAACTGCTCCGCCGCCGCGGCCAGTTCGCGGTAGGAAGCGCCCGCGCCGCCCAGCGCCTCGGGGATTAGCAGGCCGGCGATGCCGATCTCCGCCGCGACCGTGCGCCACAGCTTGCCGTCGTAGGTCTCGGTGCGCTCCGCGCGCGCGATGACGTCGGCCGGGGCGGCCCGGTCGGCGAGCAGGTCGGCCAGCGCCGCCGCGAGGTCGCGCTCGGTCTCTGAGTACAGCAGGTCAGCGCTCATCAGCGGGGCAGGTCCTTCCACGGGACGGTGGTGTCCGTGCGGGGCTCGGGCGGCAGCCGCAGGACGCGCTCGGCGATGATGTTGCGCAAGATCTCCGACGTGCCGCCCTCGATGGAGTTGCCCTTCGCGCGCAGGTAGCGGTACGCGGCGTTGCGCGACCAGTCGCTTGACCCCGAACGGCGCATCGACCAGTCGTCGTAGGTCAGGCCGTCGGCGCCGAGGAGCTCGATCTCGAATCCAGAAATTTCCTGATTAAGCCGGGCGAAGGTCAGCTTCGCGGCCGAGCCTTCTGGGCCCGGCTCGCCCGCGGCGATCTGCTGCCGCAGGCGCTCGCCGGCGAGGCGGGCGACCTCCGCCTGTGCCCACAGCGACAGCAGGCGCTGGTGCAGCTCGTGGGTGCGCAGCTCAGGACGCTGGCGCCAGGCGCTGGTGACGTGGCCGACCATGCTCTCGCGGGGCACGGAGGTGGCGTTGCCGATCGAGACCCGCTCGTTCATCAGCGTGGCGTTGGCGACCCGCCAGCCCTCGCCGATGTCGCCGAGCCGGTTGGCGTCCGGAACTCGCACGTCGGTCAGGAATACCTCGTTGAACTCGGCCTCGCCGGTGAGCTGGCGCAGCGGGCGCACCTCGACGCCCGGGTCGCGCATGTCGGCGACGAAGTAGGACAGGCCCGCGTGCTTGGGCACGTCCGGGTCGGTGCGCGCGAGCAGCAGGCCCCACCGGGCGTGGTGGGCCAGGGACGTCCATACCTTCTGGCCGTTGACGACCCAGTGGTCGCCGTCCCTGACCGCGCGGGTCGCCAGGCCCGCCAGGTCGCTGCCCGCGCCCGGCTCGCTGAAGAGCTGGCACCAGATCTCCTCGGCGAGCCAGAGCGGCTTGAGCCACCGTGACTTCTGCTCCTCGCTGCCGAAGGCGATGATCGTCGGCGCGGCCATGCCGTAACCGATCACGTTGCGCCTGGGATCAGGCGTCGCCGGCGCCCCCGCCAGTGCGAACTCGCGCTCGGCGACCGGCTGCAGCGTCCGCGGCAGGCCGAGGCCGCCGTGCCCCACGGGGTAGTGCACGGCGGCCAGGCCCGCGTCGAACCGGGCGCTGAGGAAGGCGGCAGGCGGGGTGGCCGCCGGGTCGTGCTCGGCGCAGAACGCGCGCACCGCCGCGCGGAGGTCTGCGCTCGCGTCGCTTGCTGTTTCGCTCAACGCGCTTGGTCCTGTTCTCTACGGATGGCTACGAGAAGGCACTTATGACACGGGACCGCCGGACAGGTAGAGGATCTGACCGGAGACGTAACCGGCGCCCTCGCTGGTGAAGAAGGAGATCGCGTGCGCGATGTCCTCGACCTGGCCGACCCGCTGCACCGGGATCTGCTTGGCGGCGCCCGCCTGGAAGTCCTCGAACGACATGCCGAGCCGGGCGGCGGTCGCGGCGGTCATGTCAGTCACAACGAATCCGGGTGCCACCGCGTTCGCCGTGATGCCGAACTTTCCTAGCTCGAGCGCGAGGGTCTTGGTGAGGCCCTGAAGGCCCGCCTTCGCGGCCGAGTAGTTGACCTGGCCCCGGTTGCCGACGGCGGACAGGCTCGACAGGTTGACGATCCGTCCCCACTTGGCGTCGACCATGTGCTTCTGGCAGGCGCGGGTCATCAGGAACGCGCCCTTGAGGTGGACGCCCATGACCGTGTCCCAGTCGGATTCTGACATCTTGAAAAGCAAGTTGTCGCGGGTCACGCCGGCGTTGTTGACGAGCACGGTCGGCCCGCCGAGCTCGGCGGCGACCTTCTCGACGGCGGCGCTCACCTGGTCGGCGTCGGAGACGTCGGCCCCGACCGCGATCGCCCGGCCGCCGGCCTTCTCGATCTCGGCGACGGTCTGCGCGCAGTCCGCCTCGTTGAGGTCAAGCACCGCGACGGCCATCCCGTCGGCGGCGAGGCGCTTGGCGGTCCCCGCGCCGATGCCGCGGGCAGCCCCGGTGACGATCGCGATTCGCTGTGGCATAACGTTTACATTCCCTTCCTCGGCCCGACGCGTCCAGAGGCGAACGCCGGTGTTCCTGCGCCATTATTACGGATAGCGGTACGGGCGGCACCGGGCGCGGGTACAAGGACGGGTACCTTGTCACGTGTTGGGCCCACGTCTGAGGTTGGTGGCGCAGTGACATCAATGACCGTTCGCGGCGTCCGCCCGGGCGCCGCCGCGCTCGCGGCCGTCGCCGGGGTGCTCGTCACGCTCGCGGGATGCTCGTCCGCGAGCAGCTCAGCGACGTCCGCCGCGGCGCACTCGGCGTCCGCTACCGCGTCGCCGTCCACGTCCCCTTCGCCGTCCACGTCCCCCTCGCCGTCCGCCGGCCCGTCGTCGTCCGCCGGCCCGTCGTCGTCCGCCGGCCCCTCGTCGTCCGCCGGGACGGCGACGGGCTCCGGCGCGCTGCCCACGGCCTCCATGACCCCGCTCCCCCCGGCGTCTGGTCAGCTCACCGGCACGCAACTCGAGTCGGTGCTGCTGCCCGAGTCGGACTTCCCCGCCGGGTTCGCGACGCCGACGACCGGGCCGATCAGCTCGGGCGGCTCGCTGACCTCGGGTAAGGCCACCTACAACCTGGCGACGGTCTCCTGCGCGACGTTCATACAGCACCTGGGGACCACCGGCTTCGGCGAGACCGCGATGGTGTCGGGCGACGTGGCGACCTCGGGGCAGGCGTTCGACCAGCTGGTCTACCAGTTCGCGACGGCGGCGACGGCGACGGCGTTCGTCACTGGCCTGCAGGCCGTGGCGGAGCGGTGCGGGTCGTTCACCGCGACCGCCAACGGCGAGAAGGGCACGTTCTCGCTGCGGGCGACGGCGAGCGCGTCCGTCGGCGGGCACCCGACGGTCGAACTTCAGGAGACCGGGACGCTCGGCGGCAGCAAGGTCGCGCTTGACCTGCTGTTCTGCGCGAGCGGAGTGGACGCGTTCGCCGCCGGCGGCGTCGGTGCGAACGGCGCGGCCGCACCCACCACGCCGTCCGGCGAGGCGATCGTGTACCAGCTGATGAAGCGCCAGGCGGCCGAGGCGGTGCTCGGTTAGGCAGCGAGGCCGCCCGCGTCCGCGACGGGAGCCTCGCTGGTCGGGAGGGACACCAGCGGGCGGCGCCTGTTTCTTCGGCATGCCGTAGAACGTGGTCCAGAACGGCAGGTACAGGATCACCGGGCGCCCAGCGCGCAGGCGACATCGATCGTCTGGGCACCCTTGGCCACAAGGAACGCGCTCGCCCAGGGCATGCACCAAAGAGCAGTGATGCGCGTGGGCCGCGCGGTGCTCCCGTTCCGACGGCGCGGCCGCTGACCTAGCCCGACTTTGTCGGTGAAACGCATCATTGTCGGTGAAACGCACCCCCATAACCGGACAAACCACCCGGGAAAGTGGTCAGTTCACCTACAAAGTGGGCGTGAGGGATTGGTGGGACTGACGGGAGGACCCGGCCAGACCCCGCGGCGACCGCCGGGACCGCGGGAACCGCGAGACCGCCGGGACCGCCGGGACCGCGGGAACCGCGAGACCGCCGGGACCGCGGGAACCGCGAGACCGCCGGGACCGCCGGGACCGCGGGGACCGCCGGGACCGCGGGGACCGCCGGGACCGGGAGCCCGGCGCGGGCCACCCGGCGCGGGCGCCGGGCCGGGCCGGGCAGGCCGGGCAGGCCGGGTGGCCTGGGCCATGGCGGTACGACCCGGAGAGCAGCGGAAACCCTACTTCTTGCTGTTAGAAACCCTACTTCTTGCTGTTATCTGACTGGAGGCGGGACGCCAGGAGCTCGGCCAGGTGGGTGCCGGTGACGCCGGCTAGCTGGTCGAGCTGTGTCCGGCAGGAGAAGCCGTCGGCCAGGACGGTCGCGTCGGCGCCCGCCGCGCGCACGGCGGGCAGGAGCGCGGTCTCCGCGACCGCGACCGAGACCTCGTAGTGGCCCTGCTCCACGCCGAAGTTGCCCGCGAGGCCGCAGCAGCCGCCGACGGCGGTGACGGAGGCGCCGGCGTCGCGCAGCAGCGCCGCGTCGGCCGTCCAGCCGAGGACCGCGTGCTGATGGCAGTGCGGCTGGGCCACGCCGGAAACGTCCGACAGGTCCGGCGGGGTCCAGCCGTCGGTGGCCGTCAGCAGCTCGGCGAGGGTCTTGACCGCGCCGCTGAGCGCCGCGGCCCGTCGGTCGCCAGGGAGCAGTTCGGCCGCGTCGCGGCGCAGCGCCGCCGCGCAGGACGGCTCGAGGCCCACGATCGGTATGCCCGCGTCCAGGGTCGGCGCCAGGGCGCGCAACGACCGCCGGAGCTGGCGGCGCGCCCCGTCCAGTTGGCCGGTGGAGATCCAGGTGAGCCCGCAGCACACGGCTCCCGGCGTGATCGTGACCTCGTAGCCCGCGGCCTCGAGCACCGCGACGGCGGCCCGCCCGACCTCGGGCGAGAACGCGTTCGTGAACGTGTCCACCCACAGGAGCACCGGCTTGCGGGGGACGCCGCCCGCCACCCCCGCCGCCCCCGCCGCCCCCGCCAAACCCGCCGCACCCGCACCCCGTGCGGAGAACCACTGGCGGAAGCTCCTGGCCGCGAACCGCGGCAGGTCGCGGCGGTGGTCGATGCCGCCGAGGCGCTTGACGAGCGCCGCCACGGGGCCAAGCCGCAACGACGCGTTGGCCAGCCCGGCGAGCCGCGGCGCCCGCGCCACCAGGGCCGCCCAGCGCGGCAGCCAGCCCAGGGAGTAGTGCGCGGCCGGGCGCGGCCTGCGGCGGTACCGCTGATAGAGCGCCTCGGCCTTGTACGTCGCCATGTCGATGCCTGCCGGGCAGTCGGCCGAGCAGCCCTTGCATGACAGGCAGAGGTCGAGGGCGTCGGCGACCGCGGGATCGTCCCAGCCGGAGACAAGCGCCCCGTTGGCCAGTTCCTGCAGCACCCGGGCGCGACCCCGGGTGGAGTCCTTCTCATCGCGCGTCGCCAGGTACGACGGGCACATCACGCCGCCGGCCGCCGTGGTGTCGGCGCGGCACTTCCCCACGCCGACGCAGCGGTGCACGGCCGTGCTGAAGTCGCCGGCATCGTGGGGGTAGGCGAAGCCGAGCCCGCGCCGCAGCGGCAGCGCCACCGGGACCCGCAGGTCGGTGTCCAGCGGCGCCGGGTCGACGATGACGCCCGGGTTAAGCAGGCTGGCCGGGTCGAACAGCGCCTTGACCCCGCGCATCAGGTCGATCGCGGCGGCCGAGTACATGAAGGGAAGCAGTTCGCCGCGGGCCCGCCCGTCGCCGTGCTCACCGGACGCCGACCCGCCGAAGGACGCGGCGAGCCTCGCGGCGTCCTCGGTGAACGAGCGCAGCACGCTGGGCCGGTCACGCAGCGGGAAGTCGATCCGCGCGTGCACGCAGCCGTCGCCGAAGTGCCCGTACATCAGCCCGTCCACGCCGTGCCGGCCCATCAGCGCCGCGAGCTCGCGCAGGTAGGGCCCGAGGGACGACGGCGGCACGGCCGAGTCCTCCCAGCCGGGCCAGGCGGGCGCCCCGGCCGGGGTCCGGCCGCCGAGCCCGGCCCCGTCTTCGCGGATCCGCCAGAGCGCCGCGGCCTGCGGGCCGGTGTACACGGCGCTGTCCAGGCACCCGCCGTCGGCGGCGAGCTTGCGGGCGGCGGCGACCGCCTCCTCGACCGTGTCGCCCGACGTCTCCGCGAACAGCCAGCCGCCGCCGCGGGGCAGGTCGGGCACCGCCGCGGCGCCGCGCCTGACGCGGACCACGTCGACGAGCCGGGAGTCGAGGCCCTCGAGGGCGACGGGCTGGTGCGGCAGCAGCCCTGGCACCGCCTCCGCGGCCGACGGCATGTCCGGGTAGCCGAGCACGGCCAGCGCGGTCGCGCGCGGCTCGTCCACCAGCCGGACGGTCGCGCCGAGGGTGAGCGCCAGGGTCCCCTCGGTCCCGGAGAGGAACTTGGCCACGTCGAAGTCGTTCTCCGGCAGCAGGTGCTCAAGCGAGTAGCCGGACACCTGCCTGGTGAACCGGCCGAACTCGGTCCTGATCGTGGCCAGGTTGCCGCCGGCCAGCGCGCGCAGGCCGGTGAGCAGCCCGGCCTCGCCGGGCCGGGCGCCGGCGGCACCCGGCTCGTCCTTGCCGTACCGCCTGGCCGTGAACCGCAGCCCGGTGCCGGTGAGCACGTCGAGCGCGACCACGTTGTCGGCCGACCGCCCGTAGCGCAGTGCCCGCGAGCCGCACGCGTTGTTGCCGATCGCGCCGCCGATCGTGGCGCGCGAGTGGGTCGAGGGGTCGGGGCCGAACCGCAGACCGAACGGCGCGGCGGCCCTGGTGACGGAGTCGAGCACGGCGCCCGGCTCGACGACCGCCGTCCGCCGCTCCTGGTCGACGGACAGCACCCGGTTGAGGTAACGCGAGGTGTCGAGCACGAGCCCCGTCGACAGCGCGTTGCCCGCGATCGAGGTGCCCGCGCCCCGGCCGGCCAGCGGCACGCCGAGCTCCCGGCAGACGGCGAGCGCGGCGATCAGGTCGTCGGTCGTCCGCGGGAACGCCACGACCAGCGGCACGACCCGGTAGTTGGACGCGTCGGAGGAGTACTCCGCCCGCCGCCTGGTGGCGGTGTCGACCTCGGTCAGCCCGGCCTTGCGCAGTGCCACCGCGAGATCCCGTGCCACCGCAAGATCCCGTGCCACCGCAAGATCTCGTGCCGCCGCGAGATCCCGCGCCGCCGCGCTATCCCGGGCCGCCAGCTCTCCTGCCTTCACGTCAGCGGTCGTGCTCACCATTCTCGCAACTCTAGCGGGATCGGCGGCGGCGCCGGCGCCCGCGCCGGGCTAACCGCGACGGAAGACGTACACGCCGTCGCGGTCGAAGACCTGAACGTACCCGGCCCCCGGGTACTGCTGCGCGATGAACCGCGGGACGTTCGTGACGGCCGGGCTGTAGCCGCTGTCCGGTCCGTCGAACACGATGTACCGGGTGAGCGGGTTGCCCTTGGTGCCGATCCAGAACGTGTCGGTGCGGGCGGCGAGCGGCGCGAGCAGGTCGAGCGTGGTCTGCACGGTCGCGCCGTTCGGCACGACGGCCATGGCCGCGTCGTCCGCGGCGACGTGCGCGTCGAGCTGGTACGTCGTCGCCTGCCAGAGGCTGCTGAGCGGGAACTGGAAGGCGAGCGCGACCGCGATCGCCGCCATCATCGCGCCGCCGTGCCGCGCCAGCCCCCCCTGGGCCGCGCGCAGGAGCTCGCGCGCGCGTCCGGCGAGGCCGCGCCCGGCGGCCTCGCCGGGGGAAGCACCCCAGGTGAGGGCCCGTGCGCGCCGCCATCGCCCGATGGCCTCGGCCGCCGCGATGAACAGGATCGGCATGACCGTCGCGTTGTAGTGGAAGTCGGTGCCCCAGAACGCGCTGTTGGTCGAGATGAACCGCAGCAGCAGGCTGGGCAGCGCGAGCAGCGCGACAGGCGAGCCGAGGGCGGCGAACGCCGTCGGCAGCAACAGCAGCACCAGCGTCTGGGCCTTGGTGGGCCAGCCGCCACCCGCCTGGGTGAGCAGCGAGCGGAACGAGAACGACGTGCCGCCGCCGAGCACGCCGCCGTTGCCCCAGAAGTAGTACCGATGGAGCGGGTTGAAGTGCGGGATGATCACGACGATCGCGAACGCGGACCAGAACAGCCCCCACGCCACCAGGAACAGCCCGCCCCAGAGCGCGACCCGGCTGTCGCCGAGGCCGTCCTTGAACCCGGGGCGCGGACGGGCGGGCGTGCCCGGCAGGTAGGCCACGACCCGCGGGAAGGCGGCGGCCACCCCGAGGAGCACGCCGATCGCCGCGACCGTGAAGCCCTGGTCCTCCTTGACGAACACGAGCGGCATCGCCCAGCCGATCGCCGCGCCGGGGCGGCGGCGGACGAGCGCGGAGACCGCGAACGCGAGCAGCGGCACGGCGAGCGCGATCTCGTGAAAGTCGAAGTCGATCATCTGCTGCAGGCCCCAAGAGAAGCCGTACGCGAAGCCGATGAGCCGGCCGGTGCTCTTGCCGGTGAACGCGTTCGCGGCCGTGACCACCGGGAAGATCGACACCGCGGTGAGCAGCGCCTGGAAGAAAAGCAGGGTCGCCGGGGAGGGAAAGACGCGGAAGAACGGCGCGAGCACGGCCAGCGCGACCTGGAAGTGGTTGCCGAGCAGGTTGAACCCGGGCGCGAGGATGTCGACGATGGGGGCGTGCAGCTGGGAGAGCTGCTTGACGTACTCGGTGTAGATGCCGAAGTCGTACGAGCCGGGGCTGAGCCGGAGCAGCCGGAACAGCGAGATGACGAAGTACGCGCCGAACACCAGCGCCGCGATCGTCCACGTGACCGGGTCCCGCCAGGCGCTCCCCGGCGCCGGCGTCAGCCGGCCGAGCAACGGACGAGCAAGCGAGGGACGGGACGGCAAGGACCGCAGCGCGCGCGGGCCGCGCCGCGCGACCACGGGCGCGCCCGCTGCGTCGCCATCGGCCTCGTCGACTGCCACTGTCCGGTTCCGGCGCTCCCCCAGCACGCCCGTAGCTTACCGTCTCAAACCGGCCGCAACTTGTTAGACCAAAAGCAACTTGGCAATGCGCCGGCCGGCGAACGCCAGCCCGGCCATCCCGAGCGCGACCAGGTACGCGGCCCGCCAGGCCAGGTCGGGCGATGGCGCGCCGAGCACCAGGTCGCGGAGTATCACCACGCCCTGGTAAAGCGGCGACCATTCCACGATCACCCCGATGACGCGCGGGTAGACCGACAGCGGGTAGAACGTGCCGGAGAACAGGAACATCGGCACCGCCACGAGCAGCACGTAGTCGAAGTCCTGCCATGACTTCATGTAGGTCGTGAGGTACACGCCGATCGCGGCGGTCGCGAAGCTGATCAGCGCGGCGCCCGGCAGGGCGAGCAGGGCCCACGGCGAGGCGATCAGCCCGAGCGCCGCCATCACGACCAGGAACGACACCGAGTAGATGACGCCGCGCAGCACGGCCCAGCCGATCTCGGCGAACGCGACGTCCCGCGGGCCGAGCGGCGTGGCGAGCACGGCGTCGTAGAGCTTGTCGAATTTCAGCCGGCCGAAGATGTTGAACGTCGAGTCGTTGAGCGCGCCGTTCAGCGCGGAGACCGCGAGCAGCCCGGGCGCGACGAACTCGCGGTAGGGCACCGGCTGCCCGCCGGGCCCGGTCACGTCGCCGATCAGCCCGCCGATGCCGACGCCGACCGACAGCATGTAGAACAGCGGTTCCGCCGCCCCGGCCGCGATGACCAGCCAGAACCGTCTGTAGAAGCGCGCGTGCCGCTCGATGAGGCGCAGCCCGCGGGCCGCACCGGAAAAAGCGAAGATCAAAGATGATGATCCCGAACGACTGCGGCTTACCCCGGTCGCGACCCGTGACTCAGACATAGAGCCGCCTGCGGAAGCTGCGGTTGCCCAGCCACAGGCCGCTGAGCGCCATCGCGACGAGGTAGCCGACGTTGATCGCGACCGAGCCCGCGTCCAGGTCGCCGAGGCTGAGCGCGCGGCACAGGGCGACGCCGTGCCAGAGCGGCGTCGCGTAGGCGACCGGCCTTATCCAGCCGGGCAACTGGGTGATGGGGAAGAACGTGCCGGAGAACAGCATCAGCGGCACCGCGCCGAACCTGATCGGGTAGTTCATCGGCGTCTGGGTATCCAGCGTGATCGCCCACGCGGCCGACGGGGTGGCGAACGCCACCCCGAGCAGCACCGACGCGGGCAGCAGCAGCACCGCCCACGGCGACCTGATCAGCCCGAACACCGCCATCAGGAGCACGAAGCACCCGGAGTTCATCGCGATCCGCAGCGTGATGAACAGCAGGTGCCCGCGGAGGATGTCGACCGGCCGCAGCACCGTCGTGCGGGCCGCGACGTAGATCTTGTTCCAGTGGATGCCGCTGTAGACCGGGAACAGGGCGTTGGACAGGCCCGAGTTCATCGCCTGCACGGCGAGCACGGCCGGGGCGACGAACACCACGTAGGGCACGCCGCCGAGGGCGGCCGTGCCGTTCTTGTCCACCAGCGAGCCGAGGCCGTACCCCATCGCGCCCAGGTAGAACAGCGGTCCGAACACCGACGACCAGACCGAGGACCGCCAGGTCCGCCGGTACATGAGCAGCCAGCAGCGGAACGCGCGGACGGAAAGGACCCAGGGGCTGGGGAGCCCCGGCAGGGAGGCGCCGGCCGACGCGGTGCTGGCCGGGGACGGGCCAACCGCGGCGGGGCCCGCGAGCGAGTCGCTAGTCAATGAGGGTCCGGCCGGTCAGGTGGAGGAAGACGTCCTCGAGGGTGGACCTGCGGACCAGTTCGGTGAGCGGCTCGATGCCGGCCGCGTGGACGCGCGCGAGCAACTCGTCGCCGTCGGCCGCGTAGAGGAGTATCCGGTCGGCAGTCACCACCGTCATCTCCCGGGGGGACGACTCCCTAGCACGGGGGGCTCCCGCCCCCCGTTCCCCCTGGCCCCCGTACCCCCCGGCTGCGCGCCCGATGGCAGAACGCGCCATCGGATCGGGCGCGCTCGCATTCCCCTCCACCAGCTCCTTGATCTTCACGACCGCCTCATCCTTGTCCGCCGGGGCGAACCTCAGCTCGAGGACCTCCGCGGTGGAGTAACGGGCGATGAGCTCGCGCGGCGTGCCCTCCGCGGCGATCGTGCCGTGGTCCATGACGACCAGCCGGTCGCACAACTGCTCGGCCTCGTCCATGTAGTGCGTGGTGAGGATCAGCGTGACGCCGCGCTGCTTGAGGCTGAAGAGACGGTCCCAGACGACGTGCCTGGCCTGCGGGTCAAGCCCGGTGGTGGGCTCGTCGAGGATGAGGATGTCCGGGTCGTTGATGAGGCTCCTGGCGATCGTGAGGCGCCGCTTCATGCCGCCGGAGAGCGGCTCGACCTGATCGCTCGCGCGCTCGGTGAGCTGCACGAAGTCGAGCAGCTGGTCGGTGCGCTCGCTGATCAGCTTGCGCGGCAGGCCGAAGTAGCGGCCGTAGACCAGCAGGTTCTCGCGCACGGTCAGCTCGCTGTCGAGCGTGTCTTCCTGCGGGACGACGCCGAGCCTGCCCCTGATCGCGGCCCCGTCACGCACCGGGTCACCACCCAGAATGGTAAGATCACCGAGTGTCGGCGGAGAGACACAGCCGAGCATGCGCATGGTCGAGGATTTCCCTGCGCCGTTCGGTCCGAGGAAACCAAAGGCCTCACCACGGAAAAGTTCAAAGTCGATCCCGTCTACAGCGGTGAAGCTGCCGAACCGCTTCGTCAGGCCTCGGGCGCGGACAAGTACCTCGGGCACTCGACGGAGAATACCCGGCAGACGGGCGGATTCCGAATGGTTACCCGCGGCCGATGTCCGGCTGTTTTCGGATCTGTCCGGTGGGCAGTCGGTTGGCGCAGGTAAGGTACAACCAGGTCATGTTGGCGGGGCTGCTTTGCGCAGTTCAACCGCTCCGTGAGAGGAACTGAGCCACGTTGAGTCTGATCCGCGATACGTACGCCCGTTTTCAGGTGCTGATCCACGAGGTCGGCAAGTTCGGGCTCGTGGGCATCGCGAGCACGATCATCACGATCCTGATCCAGAACTCCCTGTACGGGCACGCCGGGCCAACGACCTCGGTCATCGTGGCGAACGCCATCGCGACCTGCTTCGCCTACGTCGGCAACCGCTACTGGGCCTTCAAGCACCGCAAGACCGCGAACATGCGGCGCGAGACGGTGCTGTTCGTCTTCTTCAACGTGATCGGCACGCTGATCCAGACCGCCTTCGTCGACACCAACCACTACGTGCTGCACAACACCGATCGCCTGTCGCTCAACATCGCCACGGTCGCCGGCATCATCATCGCGACGCTGTTCCGGCTGTTCTGCTACCGCAAGTTCGTGTTCAACGACGTGACGCCGGTGGTGGCCGAGGAAATCGTCGAGCCGGTGACGATCCCCTAGCCCGGTTGGCCCTTAGCAGTTCGCGTTGTGACCCGCGGTAAGACCGAGCGGTGTGTTCAGCGCCCGCTGTCCCTGCGCGCTCGTGAGGTAGCCGACCGCGACCATGCGGGCGATTACGTGCCCAAGCCGGGCCCGCGCGCTGGCCGGGTCGTTGATCGGGTCGTCCACGCTCGGCGCGTTGACCACGCCCGCGAGCATCGCGCCCTGGACGACGGTCAGGTCCTTCGCCGGGTGGCCGAAGTAACCGCAACTCGCTTGCTCAAGACCGTAGAAGCCATGGCCGTAGTAGGCGACCTCGGCGTACAGGTCGAGTATCTGCTGCTTGGAGTAGGCGAGGTTGAGCTTGACCGCCAGCACGACCTGCTTGACCTCGTCGTTGAGGCCGGACCCGTCCGGCGTGTAGAGCATCTTGGCGAGTTGCTGCTCGATCGTGGCGCCGCCCTGGTCGCTGCCGTTGGTGACCTTGGCCTGGGCGACCCGGCCGACGGCGAGCAGGTCGACACCGGGTTCGCTGTAGAAGCGGTGGTCCTCGGTCGCGATGAGCGGCCGGGCGAAGTTCTCCGGCACGTCGGGACCCGGGTAAGCGATGCCGCGCTGCTTGGCGAGCGACGCCGCGAGT
>Ga0335075_10005522_pt1 | contig 19636 bp, 15 predicted proteins | sample Lox_Sample_24_FD_206723 | JGI IMG/M metagenome (GOLD analysis project Ga0335075, IMG submission 206723) | Soil microbial communities from Loxahatchee National Wildlife Refuge, Florida, United States - Lox_Sample_2.4 | ecosystem: Environmental > Terrestrial > Soil > Wetlands | place: USA...
AGCCAAAGATGAATCATAACCGTTCCGCTTCCCGCACTTCCAGAAACTGGTTCGACTTTACGCCCTTTAAGGACTGATGAATTCCAGATGGCCAGTATATGTCGATGTCTGCACTGGTCGCCGCTGCCAGGCCAAAATGTACGCGCTTGTCGCTGGCCGAGCAGTAACTGCCCGCCGTAGTTGTGTTTTGGGTTTGGCCGTTGACAACCACACGAGCGCCGATACCGTCGCGGTTGCTACGAGTCCCGACCAGGGTAAGAGTGATCCAGTTACCCGCATCGGTACGATTATAGAAAATCTCTGGACGCCCACCCAGGACATTCACGACAACATCCATTTTGCCGTCGTTATTCAGATCGCCGAAAGCTGCACCCCGTCCGGCGACAGGAGTCGATGTGCCAGGATTTGCGAGCTGAAATCTACCATTATGGTTTAACGCAACAAACGGGGGCTGTTTGTAGTGCATGGTAGGGTTGATAAGTTCGACATTGTCCATCACATGGCTTTGAGCTACAAAGATATCCTTCCAGCCATCATTGTTGAAATCTACAAAGCCAACACCCCAGCCGGAATTCGGAGCAGAAAGAGCTGCAATTCCGCTCTGCAAGCTACGATAGCTGAAATAACCGTTGCCATCGTTGTGATATAGCGCATATACCTGCTTGGCTAAATTGGTGACGATAAGATCCGGCCTGCCATCATTGTCGTAATCACGGAAATCTACCCCCATCCCGGCATAAGGGCTGCCATCGTCGCTTAATGCTACGCCGGCTTCCAGCGCGCGTTCGGTGAAGGTTCCATTCCGGTTGTTATGAAAAAGAGACTCCTGCATGCCGTCGTTTGCAACAAAGATATCAGCGAATCCATCTCCGTCGTAGTCATTGAAAGCGACCCCCAGAGATCTGGCTTTCTTCGCCGCTATTCCTGACTGTCGGCTCACATCTGTAAAGGTTCCATCGCCGTTGTTGTGATACAGAATATTTGTAATCGCAGGGAAAACTCCGGGAGGACAATATGTGTTCCATTTGCCTCCGCAGGATCGGTTGATTTTTGTGTCCCATTCCATATACCGAGTTACAAATAGGTCGAGATGTCCGTCGTTATCGTAATCGAAAAATCCGGCTGAGACCGACCATCCCCCCGCTTCAACGCCAGCCTTCTGTGTGACATCGGTAAATGTCCCATCGCGATTGTTACGGTAGAGAACATTTTTGCCGTAGTTGGTTACATAGATATCGGGATATCCATCGTTGTCATAATCGCCAACCGCCACGCCCATGCCATAGTTCCCATTGCCGATTGTAGCCAGTCCCGCTTGCTCCGTCACATCGGTAAAGCTGCCGTCGCGATTTTGTCGATAGAGGCGATTCCAGTACTTTGGCAGATTTCGCTTGAAATCATTTGGCATTGGCATGGATGGTTTCAGATAGCCGCTGTTGACAAAAAAGATGTCCAGCAGCCCGTCGTCGTTATAGTCAAGAAGAGCTACCCCTCCCCCCATGGTCTCGATCAGATATTTATTGCGTGTCGGCGAATTCTGATGGAGGAAGTCAATACCGGTGGGGATTCGCACGTCGAATATTGGGTTCTCCGGCGCGGTTGACACGGCTGCAGAAATAAAATGGCTGTTCGCGGCGAGTGGTACCGCAACAAGGCCTTTGACAAAATCGCGTCGCCGCATGCTCAATACGCTAACCCCGGTCCCAGCATCTATCAACCTTGGAGACGTTTCCAGGTTCTGTCAATAGATAAGGAATCCGCAAGCTATCGGAACGTCTGCCGAAACTGCAGTAGCCATTGTACATGGGGAATTCAGCGCCCCGTCGAAACAGATCTGCTGGGTAGGAGCGGAGGATCAGCTCTCGATTGAAGCCACGCCAAAGGGGGGTGAAGAAGAAATCAAAGCTCATCGACACCGTCTGCATGCCAAATAAGTTTCTATAGGACAATGTCATCAGCCGCTCCCAGATTATTGCTGGAGCTGATGACATGTATCGCAACTTATACTGGCCTTGGTCGCCTGATGACACTTCATACAGCCTCCCATCGAAATGTCCGTAGCCTTGTACAAGCGAACCTGCTGAGCAACCTCCCCGTGGCACTGCTGGCAAGTGATGCCGTGGGTGAGGTGGGTTTTGTGGCTGAAAGTCACGAAGGACGCCAGCTGATAGATGCGAACCCACGGAATAGTTGAGCCACTCTTGGCATAAGCAGCCAACTTTTGAACTCCGGGATCGGTCGTGTCTATCGTCTGATGGCAATTCATACACATCGTCGCCTGTGGGATCGCGACAGTCTCCCCGGTACGGGACAATGCATGGCAGAACTCGCACGGCAGCTTTAGCGTTCCGGCGTGCTGTTTATGGCTGAACGGAATTGGCTGGACTGGACCGGTACTGGGGGGAAGAGCCGGAAGCGTTGCACTATTTTGAGCGGGAGCTGGTGCTGGCGCCGGTGGAGATTGTTGCGCGGCCCAGGGTATCAGCGCCAACAACAAGATCGCTCCCCATGCGCCAGGATTCATACGTTACCCTGCCGCATTTGTTCCGCCAGGTGCTCCGAGGCTCGCATGGAAAGCGCCAGAATTGTCATCGTAGGATTTTGCCAGCCCCCGCTTACAAAGCTGCTGGCGTCCACCACATACAAATTCTTGATGTCATGGCTCTGATTCCATTTATTCAGGACGCTGGTCTTTGGATCATCTCCCATGCGGCAGGTTCCCGTTTCGTGGATGCTGTATCCGGGAGGATTTGGATCGTAGTTCTTAGAGAGCACCTCAAAACCCGAGGCTTCCGCAAGCTCGATACTTGTATTTACGGCGTCGCGCGCCATGTTGAACTCGTTATCCGTATATTCCGTTTCCACATGAAGAACCGGGATATTCCATGCGTCCACCACTGTTTTATCGATTCTCACATGATGCTTGTAGTGACTTAATACCTCACCCATCATGCTCATCGCAAAACCGCTGCCAGCGTAGCTATCCATCTTCTTCTGCAGGTCCTCACCATAAGCCGCAAAGTTTCTGGGATCCATCGGGCGAGTGCTGCTATATACGTTCAAGGCATAGCCACGAATAAAGTCCTTCGACTTAGTGTCGATATTTCTGAAGCGCGGGATAAAAGCAGCCCCACCCATCAGACCGTCGGGTGCTTTACCGTCGCGGGCTTCCGGCACAGAGCAGACGATGCCCGGCCCATAGACCTCATCAATCAGATAGTGTCCCAGCACACCACTGGAATTTGCCAACCCGGAATTCAGCAGGAGCCGCGTACTTTCCAGGCAGCCAGCCGCCAGAATCACCACTCGCGCCTTGACGTACATCTCGCGTCGCGAATGCCTGTCGACAAAGTGCGCTCCGTTAACCAGTCCAGTATTCTTGTCTACCGTCAATTCGCGCACAACTACATTTGGTACAGATGTCAACTTACCCGTGGCAAAAGCATCGGGCAGCAACAGGTTGATCGAACTGGCCAATCCATTCTCGCCCAGGGAGACTCGGGGCTTGCAGATCGGTACTCCGAGCCGGTTGCCTGCTGCTCGGAAACGCTGCATGCAGCCAGACCACGGCGAGTCATCGAGCACGAAATTTCCATCTGGAAACTGCGGTAAGTGGTCAGGCTGGCCACTGACTCGAAATATCGTTTCTACTCGCGAATAGTAAGGGGCCAAATCGGCTAAGTCGATGGGCCAGTTATCGCCAAAGCCATCGTGGTCTTTGGCCTTAAACTCGTAGTCGCTGAGCCGGTACGATTGTCTCGCCCAGAATAACGAACGACCGCCATAGAGCCTGACTCTGACCCAGTTATAGGGATGCTTTGGGTCAAATGTATAGGGGACTTCTTTCTCATCGACCCATACATTCGCATTGAATTCGTCAGCCTGGAAAATATGCGGCAGCCTGCCGGGCATTTTGAAGCCACGATACGGCAACTCATAGGCCGGCTTCAGCTCACGATCTTTGTTGAAGTCCACCACGGGACCAGCGTTCAACATTAGACAAGAGATACCTTTTTCCGTCAGGATCTTTGCAGCCATTCCGCCTGAATGTCCGGAACCGACGATCAAGACGTCGACTACTTCCTGAGCCATCCTATAACTCCTATACTAGACAATTCGTTGAATATCCGGATCGATGGGAGACCAATACAAACCGATGCCCGGCTGACGTTCACCTGAAGAGGTCGCAGCCACACTCCATGCCTGAGAGTTCATCGTAGCGGTTCGTATATCCTGATGGGCTACATTGATAAATTGCTCATACTCTCCTTTGGGTGGATGATCCGTCATCCATGTCCTGAGCCAAGGAGTTAGTAGGGTATTTGCCTGGGCGGCGCTAACTTGGGCAAAGGGAATTCCGAACTGTTTCTTCGCATCACCGTTCAGACGATCCAGCCCAGATCGATACAGATTCTGACGATCTACCGGCGAGGCACCGATGAGGAAGTCAATAAATTCTGGAGCGCCTGTTTGCAATGCTCCTGGATATCCGTTCAATGGCGGCAGCAGAATTGCGCTCAGCTTCGTCAATGTCTCAAATTGAACATCCGAAAAAAAGTGAGCCTCGGTGTTTGCCACCAGATCAGGAACAGAAGAAGTAATCGGCGCGCCTTGAAATTCGAGCAGGCCTCGCCTTAAGGGCCTTGTCGGAGCCGTTTCAGCAGCTGGCGGCGGCGCAGCCTTAGCAGGAGTTTGAGGAACGGTAACTGGCTGGGGCTCCTTCTGCTGTCCGAGAAGTGTCTTAGCGGTGAGAGGCACCGCAACCATCCCCTTTACAAAGTCACGTCTGCGCATATATGAGGGACTTGATGGGCTCCTGGTGGAATTGATGGAACCACCTGCGTTGCAACTGTAGGTGATCCCGGTACGCCTGTGGGTGACGCCCTTAAAAACAGTATCTCTCTCGATTCAGTACTCAGTCAATTTGCTGAGCGATCTACGCGAACGCTCGGCCGATTGTCTATTGTCGAAGATCGATTCGTGTCGTACGACGTTGAAGCATGGAAGGAAAACCGCTGTTTAAACTATCAGGTTCGTTGGAGGCAGAAATACTTGGCAACGTCCGTCAGGTGAAGAATGGCCCTAAGCGTAGTGAATGCAGAGGGAAATCGGGTACGGCTTTCACTGGAACAGATTCGAGCTTAGAGATCGTCGTGCGCCAAGTTGAATGCGCCCGCAACCAACAGCTCAACTGTTCAGATGAATCCAATTCGCCGACCCGATTCCACCTCCATTGATGCGAATGCAGTAGCTTAGAACTTAACGCGTAGAGCAAACTGCAGGATTCTTGGCAAATTGTATTGCGAATTCGCGATTCCAAAGCCAGCTGTCCCAAATGTGGTGCCAGGGTATCCGTACTGGACTCGATTGAATAAGTTGAAGACCTCCGCGCGGAACTGGAGTTGGACTCGCCCATCCGCGGCCACAGAGAAGTTCTTAAACGCGGCAGTATCCCAATTCGCTACGCCAGAAGCACGCAGTTGCGAGTCATTTCTCCCTTCGTCGCCGAAGGTGTATGCCGGCGGCTGAGTAAAGCAAGCGGTGTTAAACCAGCCGTTGATCGCCTTTTGGAAAGACGATCCCCCGATATGCTTTGCGCAGCCGGGAACCACGTTCGGCCTCGACCCGCCACCATACGAACCAGTGAGGTTTGAGTTCGTGCTGAAACCCAGCGGGAAGCCAGACATCAGGGTTGTAACTCCCTCCAGCCCCCACCCACCTACGACATAATCGGCCCCTCTGGAGATATTTGAGAGGTGGGCCTGACCGCGTCCGACCGGAATATCGTAGACATAGCTGAGGACCAGCCGATTGGTCGCATCGTTGCTGGAAAGGGACTTCTCACCCTTCAGGTTATTGTTGTCCTGAACGCCGCCGTACGCACCGGCGGTGGCAGGTTCCAACCAAGCCGTCAGCGTATCCGTATTGCTGATCAGTTTCGACCATGTATACGCGGCGTTGATGGAAGCTCCGTTGGCGAAGCGCTTCTGTGCCTTCACCTGCATCGAGTTGTAGGTCGAGTCACCCTGCCCAGCACCACCAATCGAGATCCCCGTGTATTGCGGATACTTCAAGAGCAACTGCCCTGCCGTAATGGTTGGTCCGCCCAAGCTGTAGTTGGGGTTGATAATTCCATAGAACGGATTGGGTACGAGATTGCTGAGCGCACTGCCGAGACTTAGGTCCTGGTCCGGGAGCTGGTTTTGCTGGAGCGAATAGAACGGGAGGTGCGTTCCCTTCGCGCCGCCATACGCAACATCCAGAACAAATGAGCTGCCGAACTGTTGCTGGACACCGACGTTCCATTGTTGCGCATAGGCATACGGGTTGTTCGGGAAAGCTTCCGTGGGACCTGTGCCCAGCAGATCGAACTGGTAGCTGGGATCGCGAGCAGGAGGAGGAATGAGGCCGCCTGGGAATGGATTACTGATGTTGTTCGCTGGAGTCAACCCACCATTCGTCGATGCGGTATATGGAGTGCTAAAGCTGTTGATGGAATCGCTGCTGGGTTCCAGAGCATTCGCGATGTCGGTTGGCAGCCAGAAGATACCGTAGCCAATGCTGAACACTGTGTCAGGAGTGGGCGCATAGCTGAGACCTACGCGTGGAGAGAATTGCTTCGCGAAGTTATTGACGTTGTAACGGGAACTTCTGGTGCTCGAATCAACCAATTCCACGGAGCCCGGATAGCTTAAACCAGCAGCCTGCAGCAAGGGATTGACGGCGGTCGTATCGAAGTAGCTCTGGCGATTGTGCCTTTCCGTCCAGGGCAGGTCATCTTCCCACCGCACCCCGAGGTTAACGGTCAGTTGCTGAGTAGCACGCCATACATCCGTTGCGTACAACGCTGGATATAGCTGCTCACCAGCGACAGGAACTACAGTCAAAGCGCTACCGCTGTCAGGATAGCCCAACAAGAAAGATGCAAGGCCCTGCCCACCTACGCCGGTAATTGGGTTCTGGGCAGTAAAGTTATTGTTGAAGTTGAAGTCGCCTGCGGAAATGTTTGTCTGGGCGAAATTATAGGTGCCACGCTGGAATTCCCCACCAAATTTCAACGTGTGGTTTCCGATGAATTTGGTCAAGTTGCCGGCAATGCGATCGTTGTCAGTAGCGTTGGTGATAGTGCTATCCGCACCCTGACTGCTGAACGTTCCCGCCGTATCAAAGCCGGAGACGCTCATGATCGGCGGCCCTGGAAACTGGACTTGCGAGGCCAGTGAAGCGGGCATGCCAAGTTGCGTCAGGCTGTATGTGTTTAATTTGGCGGAGCGATTGTAAACAAACCGCAGGTAGCTGACGTTCAGGTCCATGATTGTCGTGTTGTTGAAGGTATATGTATCGTCAAAGACAAAATCGTTGGTTGAGAAAATCTCACCGCATCGATCCTGACAGATGCCCGTTCCCAACGGATCTATCGGTAAGTTATTGTTTGTCCAATAGGTATATCTTCCGCTGATATGTTGCCTTTGCGAAACGTTCTGGTCGATGTGGACGACGGTCTCATAGTTGTTGCCTCCGGTGCTTGCATCGGCAATAAAGTTATTCACTCCACCTGCACCGCCTGCCGTGTTCGGCATCGGAAAGAATTGATTCAGGTAGGCCAGAGCCGTCGGGTTCAGCCTTGCCGTCGGAATGACTTCACCGGTAAATTCCGTGCGGTTATACAGCGGCTCGCCCGGCGCACATGCTACCCCAGGAGATGCGCCGCAGGTGGTCAGGGGATCGTAGATGGGAGTTGCCAGCTCTGAAAGGTCGCCACCCCGCTCTGCAGCGGTCGGTACGGTCTCCGTAAAGCTCTGACCCTGCCGGAGAGCAAACCCTTCCCAGTCGACAAAGAAAAATGTCTTGTTCCTGCCATCGTATAGATGCGGAATCATCACCGGTCCGCCGATATTGAACCCGTATTGATTTTGCGTAAATGCCGGATTCGGCAGGTTAGCCTGATCGTTAAGGAATGTATTCGCGTTCAACACCTTGTTGCGCAGATACTCCCACGCGGCGCCATGCAGGCTGTTGGTGCCGGACTTGGTGCGGAAGTTAATAGCACCACCTGCGAGGTGACCGTATTCGGCGGAAAGGTTGTTCGTATCAACCTTGAATTCCTGCAGAGAATCCTGCGTCGGTACCAACGCCGTGATATTGATGTATTCCGTATTGATCGGCGCTCCATCTAAAAAGGTAATGCTCTGATTGGCCATACCACCGCCAATCTGATAGTTGCCCCATGCAAATGGATTGGTACCGTTTGGGTTCTGCAGCGACTGCCCTTGCGGTATAACCGAGGGCACCAGGGCGGTCAGGTTCATCGGATTGCGGCCATTCAGCGGAATCTCTGTGGTTTCGCGCTCATCGACTACGGCGCCTAGAGATGTCGTTTCCGCCTGCACCAGCGGAGTCCTCGCGGTCACTACGACTTTCTGGGACTCGTTTCCTAGTTCCAAGGTCAAATTGATCTGCAGTGAGCCTTCCACCTGTAGAACGATCGGTTCCCGCGTAATCGTCTTGAAGCCCTGCTTGGACACCGTAAGTCGGTAGTTGCCCGGCTGAACGTTCACAAACTGGTAGTTTCCAGTTCCGTTCGTTACGGTTCGAAGGGTCTCGCTGGTACCCAAGTTGGTTAATATGACGGGGGTGTCGGTGACTACCGCACCGGATTGTTCCTTCAACGTTCCGAGAATCGTACCGGCGGTGGTCTGCGCCAACGTGTAAGCGCTCGAGAACAACAGAATAAGAAGCGCTATCACGATCGGAAGGCAACTGCGTATCGAAAATGCCGAGCGGTTGAGTTCCTGATGTTGGCTGGATTGATCGACGGTTGTAACTGCAGTTGGGACCAAGCCCATGTTCTTGATGATTCCCTTTAATTCCACTGTGCCCCCTCCAAATAAATGACCTCGATATCGTCCATAAGACTTGCTCTGTCAAAATCAATCATCGGTAGCTTGCTACTTCTATCGCCGAGGTGATGTCGTATGTCTTAAGGTACGAAGTGATCGAACGTTAACTTATTTCAGTTACGTTTTCGAAGACATTTTTTCTCGGCACCAATTTTTAAGGCCCAACGACACGATTGTCAAGCTTAATCCGACTAAAAAGTATCGGGACAATCGATTGCTTCATGCCGTTCCAAAGTGCTGCAAAGTCGTAGGCTTGGCAATTTCCGGCGAAGATGTATCATAATCGTCAACCGAATTCGATCGGTTCTCGATGGTTCCTGCGAATCCACTTCCTATAGCTCGCACCCTGGCGCCCGTTTTCCAAAGCGATTCGCGTCGCTACTTCGCGGATTCATGCGCTCCACTGGTTCAGGCGGTAAGTGCGTCCGAACTGCAGTTTGCGGCGCTTGCGCGCGGACACTATCCCGGCCACAGGCTTGAATCCGGTGTATTACCGGGCCTTTCCACTGTCGGCCACTGGGACGCCCACAGAGAACAAAGATGGGCTCTACCGTGGCACCGAAACGAAGGCATCGAAATTGGCTACCTCGAAAGCGGCACGGTCGAGTTCGCAGTCGATGGTCGCGAATTTTCACTCCAGCCCGGAGATATCACAGTTACTCGTCCATGGCAGCTGCATTGTGTCGGTCAGCCACATCTTAGGCCCAACAGATTGCACTGGTTAATCCTAGACGTCGGGATCCGGCAGCCACGCCAGCTATGGAAGTGGCCGCACTGGTTACTGCTGAGCCAGCACGAACTAGAACTCCTTAGAACGACCTTGCTCGACTGCCATCAGCCTGTCTGGCGGGCGAAGGCCGAAATGCGCCATTGCTTTCAGGAGATTGCTGATGCCGTGGAAAGTAATGATGCAGCCGGGAATGCGTCCAGACTGGCGATCAAAATCAACGAGCTTCTTTTGTCTCTTCTACACCTCTTTCAGTCCCAACCAACTCACTCCGAAGAGCCCTGGACGGGTTCACGGCAGACGGTGCATTTGTTTTTGAATCGGCTGGCAAACGAACGGAACTATGTCGCTCTCCCGTGGTCGCTCGAGTCCATGGCCGCGGAATGCAGGCTGAAATCTACCCAATTTGTCCACTACGTAAAAGAGCTCACTAACAAGCCTCCTTCGCATTACCTGAATGAATGTCGGCTGGAACACGCTTCCAAACTATTGCGGAACGATCAGACGATAACAATTACCGCGGTAGCACTTGCCTGCGGATTCACCTCCAGTCAATATTTCGCCACCATCTTCCGGCGGCGCTTTGGCGTGCCTCCTTCGCAATTCGGAGCTACTCATAAGCGAACCGACCCTGGCCTCGGCGAAAATGTTGCCGATCTTTAATGGCCGTCGCTCATCGGCTGTGCCCAGGAGCGAAATGGCGGAGCCGGACTCTTCACCTTTCCGGTTGCCGCCCATTCCACCCCGCGAACAAAAGTAGTCGAGAAGCCCGGCAGTTCTTCAGCTCGAACGTCGTGACCCAGCGCCGTATAGAAAACTCTGCCCTTTCCAAACTGCACCGTCCAAAGCATGGGCTCATTCTTGCCGGTTGGTGTCATGTCAAGATGAGGGAACCCGGCTTTCGCCATCGCCGCTGCTCCTACCGCTGGATTTGCAGCCCCAAATTTAGGATCATCGTAAGCCGTCGCTAGAACATGCACTCCCGGCTCCATATGTATGTTGTGGTATAACTCGTCGTCGGCTTCGAAACTTGCCGGCAGTCCGGCGGTGATGGGACTGCGGTGATCGATAATGTTCACGAGAAATTTGTGGAGTGGCGCATGGCCCGATGCAGGCGGCTGGTCAGACCATACTCCGCCAATCATCTTCTTATATTCCGGCCACGCCGGCTCCATAATGCCGGTCGGAACGCTGTTGTCACCGAGGACCACTAAACCGCTGAAAGACCAGTTGGCTCCATGGACGGCCACCAATCCCTTACCGGAACGGACGAAGTCGACGAGGGCGTGCTCTGCCGTCGGGCCCCAGCGCGTCCCGTTGTAGTTCAACACGACTACGTTGTAAGCAGCCAGCGTGGCCGCAGTCATGCCGGTTGGGTCTTCGTTCACTCGGACGTCAAATCGGCCCGTGTTCAACAGAAGTTTCTCAAGGCACGGAGTTGTCGCCCTCCAGTCGTGGTTGTTCTGACCGGTGAGAATCAAAACGCGGATGGTACCTTTCTTGAACATGGCAATTCTGTTGGCCAGATTCTGTGCCCGAACCGGCATGCCCGCCACCAGGATCGCGAACAAGATTAATGCTGTCTTTATGCCTCGACTAAGACGCTTCCGCACCGTACCTCCTTAGCAACGCCTCCGTCGCCTGAATGCCCTCCGAAGGTGTCATCTGCAATCCTTTCCCTTCCGGCTCCCACTCGATCCCGATATAACCGCGATATCCCGACTTTTTCGCCAACCCGACAATTCTCCGATAGTCGATGGTGGTCTCATTTCCCTCAGTATCAAAAGCATGCGTTTTGGCATTTAGCGCTTTCGAATACGGCAGAATCTTCGCCCAGCTCGCATATAGGTCGAAGCTTTCGCCGGTCTTGATTCGCGGACCGTTGCCTGGATTGTTCACCACAAATATCTCTTGAAAGTGTCCGGGGTCGGCCTCAATTCCAGCGTGTGGGTTATTGACCTGCCGCATCACCTGAATAAGCCAGTCGGGATCGCAGCTATAACCCATGTGGTTTTGCACCAGGACGTCCAGATTGTCTTGCGCGCCGTATTCCAACAGTTCTCCGTATCCCTCGGCGGAGGAGCGCAGAACGGCTTGCTTGTTTCCGGGTGTTCCGAAACCATTCAGGTCGAACCCGCTCAAGTTGACGCGAATTCCACTGCAATCCAAAAACTTCGCTATCTCGAGCCACGGTCGATGCGCCTGGACAGCAGCTTGTCGTCTGTCCTTTTCCAGATCACCTAGTTGCGGACCGGGGAGGTCGACCAGGATTATGTGGTTCACAATTCCGTAATCGCTGGCGCGCTGCTTCAACTCGCGAAGGAAGCCTTGGTCCTTCGCCTTATCCGCCCAGAAACTTGATACATAATCGATCGCCCCCAGCCCAAACTTCTTCCTTGTTAACTCCGCCAGGTCCAGAGGATTGTAAGTGCCTGCCTTGTATGCGGTGTTGAAAGAGTATTCACCCAGGGCAATCGTAAGTGCAGCTTTCCGGTTGGTCATCGCGGCAGGCACAAGCCGCGAAGATGCCAATCCGACTGCTCCTGCAGCCATAGCTCGTAAGCAGTGACGCCGCGTGATTGTATCCATACCCTCACTTCTCCAGTTACTGCGGCAATGTGAACGCGAATAACTTGGCTCCGGCCGCAAGCACTACATACTGTCGTCCGTCGAGTTCATATGTGATCGGGCCGTTTAACATGCCTTCATTCAGATTGACGTGCCATAACGTGCGACCGGTCGCGGGATCTAAAGCGAGCGCGTTTCCAGAGCCATCGCCCGCGAACAAAAGCTTTCCCGCGGTGGTTAGCAGGCCGGAATTTCCGCCGATGCCGGTGTCATGATCCCATGCAACCTTCCCAGTGACGGCATGCAGCGCCTCAATCGAAGACGGGCCCGTCCACACCATCTTGTCGATGCCGCCCCAGGCTTCCGGCTTGGGGCTGGTGTTGGTCAAATAGAAGACTGAGGCCGATCGGGTGACTCGCACATAAAATAGTCCGGTTTCCGGGTCCATACTTGGGGGAAACCAGTTGGTTCCTCCGCCTTCAGAAGGAAAGACCAGGGCACCCGCTGTTTTTGGTTTTTTCGCGGGATTGCCGATAGGTCGCCCAAGTGAATCCAAACCTGTCGCCCAGTTATTCGGCACAAATTCCGAGGTTGTGATGTGCTGACCGTTCGTTCGGTCGAGCACAAAGTAGTAGCCATTTCGGTTGGCTTGGGCAAGCAGCTTTCTAGGCTTGCCATCGACCATAGCATCGAACAGCACAGGAGTCTCCGCTGAATCCCAATCGTGCGTGTCATGAGGAGTGGTCTGATAAAACCACTTCATCTTGCCTGTGTCCGGGTCGAGCGCGACAATCGAATTGGCCCAGTAGTTCGCCCCGCGTCTTCCCTGGCCCGCCATCACCGGCTGTGGGTTGCCGGTACCGAAATAATACAAATTCAGCACAGGATCATACGTGCCGGGAATCCAGATGGCGCCACCACCGTGTTCCTCGGCGTCGGAATCCGGCCAGGTCTCCGAACCCGGGGCGCCGGGCGCCGGAGTTGCATACCAACGCCACTGCAGTTTGCCAGTCACCGGATCATACGAATCGAGATAGCCGCGATTATCCGTCGACTCAATGCTTGGGCTGACCAACACGTGGTTGCCAATAATGACTGGTGCGACGGTAGTGAAAAAATCAAGCTTCAAATCGGCGATCACCACTCGCCATCGCTCTTTTCCGGTGAGCGCGTCCAGCGACACCAGGTAATCATCAGGCGTGGTGAGGAAGACCCAATCCTTATAGATCGCCATTCCACGGTTGCCGATATGCGTACCACCGCGTGATTTGTTGCTCCAGGTCCAAAGCATGCGACCGGTCCGCGCATCGATGGCCCACGCATGATCCGGCACGCTGAAGTAAAGAACTCCATGGACCATGATGGGAGTCGCTTTGATGGGTGCGCCGCCTGAGTCAAACGTCCACGCGAGCGTTATCGTCTTTACATTGCCGGCATTAATTTGGGATAACGCACTGAACCGCCGCCCGGAATAGTCGCCGTTATAGGTGGGCCATTCCGTGCCGACGGGGTGCAGCGCTTTTTCGGAGCGCTGTCCAGCCGCAGGAAGCGCCAGCAGCGCAAGCATCAGGAAGTAGTTCCCAAACCTCACTTCAGCGTCTCCAGATAGGTCGTGACATTGTGCATGTCGGTGTCAGTGAGGTCACGCAACAGCTCTTCATGCGCTGCCAGCGGATTGTGCACAACAACGGACATGCCCGGCTCGATGGGGAAGCTATGGTAACCGTCCGCATCGTAAAGCGAGACATTAAACTCGTCGATGTGCTGTAAAGTCCCAGAGAATTTTTTCCCGGACGCAAGAGTTACTGTGACCGTTTTCTTAGGTGCATTATCATCTGCCTGCAGCACGCGGCTGGGGTCGAGCCAGAGTTGCTGCAGCGCGGCCGCATCGTATTTCCTCGCGATCCCCTCTAAGTCGCCGGTCGCGGAATGGCATTGAGCGCAGTGCGCCTGGAAATAAACTTTTCCCTCGGCTGCATTTCCTACATCCACGTTCAGAATTTTGTAATTGAAGCGGATTCGATCGTTCCGGTTCTGCTGATGAAGGAAGGCGACCAGGTCTTCAACCTGTGCATCCGAAAAATTCTTGAACGCCGGCATTCCTTTTCCGGGTCTGCCGTTACGGATCGTGGGACCAATGAGGTTGCCGTGTTCGTCATGGTTCACCAGTACAGATCGAATCAGGTCCGGACCGCCATTGCCTCCCGTTGCATCTGTTCCATGACAGAAACTGCAGTTACTCTCAAACAGCGCTTTCCCGCCAGCAACCTGCGCCGGATTTTGATTTGGCGGGAGGTTCGGCCACATCTTCCGCATCCATGCTGGAGTTGGAGCTGGCTTGGAAGTGGTCACCGCGGGATTAGGCGTTGCCTGCAGCCCATAGAGCGCGGCGGAGATTCCGGTAATGATAAGTATGAATGCAATTTTTTGATGCATAGTGGATCTAGCTGGCAGTTGGAACTAGAGATGGCTTCTTAAGTAGATTCATCAAATGTGTAAGACTACTTGCCGCTTGTTTCCGCGTTCCGCATTCAACCGATAACACGCCATCATAACCACCACCCTGCAATATCGCGATCACGCGCGACCAGTCGATGACGCCCTCTCCGCACGCGCACCCTACGGGTGTTCCCGTCACCTTGCCTCGCTCGATGGCGGCCTGGGTCATCGAAATATCTTTCGCGTGCAGATGAACCAGCTTGCTCATCACCGCCGTCAGGCCATCGTATGGATCTACCCCACCGAGGTAAGCATTCCCGGTATCGTAGTTAACTTTGAGCATAGGAGAAGGAACCAGACCCACGATGCGCAGCAGTCCTTCGGTAGTTTTTGTCAGGCTCTGATGCGGCTCAATGGCGATGTAAACGCCGTACCGCTCGGCAATCTGCAGCGCTTTTTTCAGCGTGTATCGCATTACCTGAAAGCATTCTTCATCCTCCAGCCACCCCGGCCGTATGCCTTCGTCCGTGTTCACCACAGGCGCGCCAATCGCCGCGGCAAAACGAACCGCCTTCTCCAGATACGGCACGCTAATCTCCGGACGCATCAACGGACAATGGGCGGATAGTCCGGATGGACGCACGCCATTTTGATTCAAGATGTCCTTCATTTCGAGCGGATCATTGTCCATCGAAAACGAATGAAAGTAGCCCGCCTCGCTGAGTAGTTCGCGGCCGTTGTGAACCATGGGTTCGACGAAGTTGTAGCCAAGATTCGCCGCGCACGCGACTCCATCTTCAAAAGATTTGTCTTCCGAGCGAATGAACTCCATGTTGATTCCAACATGCATCAGGTCGACCTCCCCTCATCGTCACGCGACCGTCTTTTAATATCGATCCTTTCTCAGGCGGCGTCGTTCAAATTTCAACACTCGTTGAAATGCAAACATCCTAACTAGAAACACGCCTATCCAACCATGCGTAAATCGCCTATACTTTGGCTTTTCTTGGCACGCGCACAAAAAAATATCGCGAACGGAGGATCATGCATTCGCTTATGTTCAATCGTCGCACTTTTCTGAAGGTCGGCACCCAATCTGTTCTGGCTGGCGCTGCTGAAAAATCACTGAATAGACGAAGCGTTCGGCAACAACACGGCGATCGCCTGCCACAAGGCGAATGCATCCTACTTTGATGGCGAGGCGCCGTTTGGGATGAATCGACTCGAAAAATCAAAACTTAAAACCTTGCATTCGGCAATTCGACTAGATCTTGTATTCACTCACAAAGGAGAGAGGGTTCCATGGCAATGCATTCAAGAAGAGATTTTCTGAAGACCGGTGCTGCTGGGCTGGTCTGCGGCTCTGCGCTTCTAGGAAACAACAGCTTATTTGCACAAACTCTCGGGCTGCCGCCGGGGTTACAGCTATATTCGGTGCGCAAGGAACTTCCGAGCGACTATGCAGGCACCCTCAAGCAGGTGGGTGCGCTCGGTTATCGCCAGGTGGAAGCGGCGGGATATTTCAACCACACCTCCGAAGAGGTGAACAAGGCAATGCGGGACGCGGGTCTCGATTTAGTCAGCGCGCATTACCCCTATGGCCAGTTCCAGGCGAACCTTGATGAGATCATCGAGTTCAACAAAAAAGTTGGAGTGCAATACCTCATCTGCGCCTCGCCGGGCTTCAAGAATCCCGCACGAGTGAAAAACATGAAACCGCACGATTGGGCTAACGCCTTCACTATGGAAGACTGGCGCTGGAATGCAGAGCAGTTCAACCAGTTCGGGAAAAAAGTGCATGCCGCCGGCCTGAAGTTCGGTTATCACAACCACACCATGGCTTTTAAAAAGCAGGCGAATGGAGAAGTGCCATACATTGAACTGCTCAAGCTAACCGATCCCTCTCTCGTCACGATGGAGATGGATTGCGGATGGGTCGTTGTGGGTGGCGGCAATCCGGTTGAACTGCTGGAGCACTACCCTACCCGGATTTCAATGCTGCACATCAAGGACTTCAAATTTAATGGCCAGCCGATGTCGGTCAGCAATCCACCGCAATCGGCGGAACTGGGTCGAGGCTCGATCGACTATCGACCCATCTTCAAGGCCGCGGCAAAGACCGGACATATCAAGCATGCCTTTGTAGAGCAGGAGCAATATGTCGATATGCCCACCATGCAGGCATTGAAGGTGGATGCTGAATACATGATGAAGTACCACGCCTAGACTCACGATTAAAAGGATCACCGTGGCCGGCGAAGGGTGCGACTTCCCGGCCGCGCACCCGAAGAATGATCTCGCCCGCCAAACTTTTGCCCGCCGAAGAACCGTTCGCGACTATACTGCATAGCAATCGCCAGAACGGTGCAAGAACACTTAAATGGAAATCTATGCGCGTCTCCATCCCGAGGCCATGAAGATAGTCCTGGTTCTGTTTTTGTCTTTTCTGATCGGGCTGGAACGCGAAGAGCACAAGGCTGCCGGAACCTCGTACTCCTTCGGTGGGGTGCGAACGTTTCCGCTGATCGGACTGATTGGCTACTCCCTGGCATTGCTCGCCGGCTCGCAGCTGCTGCCGTTGACCATCGGATTTCTGGTGATTGCCGGATTTCTGATGTTGTCTTACTGGCACAAGCTTTCCTGCGAAACAGTTGCGGGTGTCACCTCGGAGATGTCGGGCCTGGCGACGTTCCTAGTGGGTGCGCTGATCTGCTATGGGCATTTCTGGGTGGCAACCACGCTCAGCGTTGCCTGCCTTCTGTTCCTGGATCTGAAAGAAGTGTTGGAGGAATTGGCAGCCCGTATTCCGGCGGAGGAGATCCTCACCTTCACGAAGTTTCTGTTGCTGGCGGGCGTGATTCTGCCCATTCTACCGAACGAACAGTTTGGCAAGTTTCACATCAATCCATTCAAGACCTGGCTGGTGGTGGTCGCAGTCAGCGCGATTTCCTATGGTAGCTATGTTCTGCAGAAGTTGACGAAACAGCGAGGCGGAGTGGTGCTCGCCGCCATCCTCGGCGGCGCTTATTCTTCGACTGTAACTACAGTGGTAATGGCGCGCCGATCGGCGCAGGAAAAACATTCCAACCTGTTTTCCGGATGCATTCTGATTGCTTCCGGAATGATGTACTTGCGGCTGGCGGCGTTGTTGGCGATTTTCAATCGACACCTGATGGATCTGTTGGCGGTACCCTTTCTAGTGCTGGCTGCCGTGGGAATTGGGATCGGTTGGTTGTGGACTCGTCGCAAGGATCCGGATGCCGGGACGGTATCGACGAAGTTCGAGCCGAAGAATCCGCTCGACCTGCTGACAGCGTTTCTATTTGCTGTACTGTTTCTGACGATGCTGATTGCCACGCAACTAGCGGTCACCTATCTCGGTAAAGCGGGCGTAAATACGCTGGCCGCGATCATGGGCGTGACCGATGTGGACCCATTCATCATGGGAATGACTCAGGCAGCAGGCACCTTGACAGCGGTAAAGGTAGCGGCGGCGGCGGTTCTAATTGCCGCCTCCAGTAACAACGTAGTGAAAGGAATCTATGCCTACAGCCTTGGAGACAGGAAGACCGGGGTGCAGAGCCTGGCGCTGCTGACCGCGCTGGCCGCGTTGGGTCTTGTGCCTCTTTTCTGGATTGGCTCCTAGGAAGATTTGGTCGAGTTCATTCCGACAGCCGCCGCGAGGTGTCCCGGCAGGTGAAGTAATTTTCAGGAATGCTTGTTCTTTCCCGGGATAAGGGATATTAATCGATCCGCCCACGCCGGTTTCGCGGATAGATTCGCGGCCGAACTTGAGCCTGACGTTTCCACTGGCGCGGGTTTTGAAACATTGGCTACGGGGTTCGTCGCGGAAAGATTCGACGTTTGCGCGGATGGTTTCTTTTCGGGATCCCCTTCGGCAGTCAAGTTCGCGCCCGGCGTTCCACTGTTCGCATTTCCGGGAACTTTGGCAGCATTCGCCGCCGACGCATCCTGCCACTGCACAATCAGAGATACTCGTCGATTGGTGGGATCGAATGGATTGGAGGGTACTCGCAGCATCTGATCTGCGTAGCCGCGCACTTGAGACACCTGGTTCTGGCCCACTCCTCCCTGTTGCAGCAAGCGGCGCGCGGAATTCGCCCGGTCGGCGGAGAGATCCCAATTGCTATAGCCGCTGGTCTTTGAATAGGCCTGAGCATCGGTGTATCCCTCAATCAGCAGCTTATTCGGCAGCACCTTCAACTGAGTCGCAAGAAGATCGAGAAGCTCGACGCCGCTCGGGCTCAGCTTGGCGCTGCCGCTCTGAAAGAAGGTGCCGCCCTTGTCTTCAATCAGATCGATCTTTAATCCCTCGCTGGTGATGGTGATGACGATTTGCTTGGAAAGCTTGCTCAGGTCGGTCTGCTTCAGAATCGCTTTTTCAATTTCTTCTTTCAGCTTTTGCACATTCTTCTGATCGATCGAAATGCTTTTGTCGGATCCCAGCACGGTGGTGCCTGTTTCGCGGCCTCCACTTTTTGGATCGTTGAAATAGCCGGCCACTGCTTTTTTAATTTGCGGAGTGGAATTCATCAGCCACAACACGATAAACAGCGACATCATTGCGGTGACAAAATCGGCGTAGGCCACCTTCCACGCGCCGCCATGATGGGCGCCATGCGACACCTTTTTCTTGATGATAATGATCGGTCGAACGGTTTTTCGATCTGGCGCCATGATCCGGTCTCTTTACGCTGCCGTGCCATCCGCGGGCTTGGGGCTCGCATCGGAGCTGGCAGCCGTCGAAGGCTTCTTGCATCCCTTCTCCATTTCGTCAAAGCTGGGGCGAACGCGTTCCGGAATCGCTCGCCGTCCCATCTCGATGGCGAGAATCGGAGCCAATCCCTTCAGGAATGCGAGGATGATGACGCGCAACACATGCAGGTAGGCGTTGTGCTCATCGGCTGCTTTCGTCATGCTGGAAGCAAGCGGCCCAACCAGTCCGTAGCACATCAGAATTCCTAAAAATGTGCCCACCAAT
>Ga0335075_10005523_pt1 | contig 19629 bp, 17 predicted proteins | sample Lox_Sample_24_FD_206723 | JGI IMG/M metagenome (GOLD analysis project Ga0335075, IMG submission 206723) | Soil microbial communities from Loxahatchee National Wildlife Refuge, Florida, United States - Lox_Sample_2.4 | ecosystem: Environmental > Terrestrial > Soil > Wetlands | place: USA...
TTTGAGTGCCCCCGCTTCATGGCTCTTGCGGCACGGCAGGGGCGAGGAGGGTTCTGTCACAGGTCGCCGCAGGCGCCGCCCCGGCGGCCGGAGCGAAGCGGAAGGACCTTGACAGGTTCCGACCGGCTCTGCCAAAAAGCCGCCTGAAGCGGGGGCACGTGAACGAAGAAGAAATTTAGGAATCGATCCGAATGGCTTTCAGGGAGGGGCGTTGCGGGGAGGGAAACGGACCCGCAGAGGTGGAAGCGAAAGACGCGTAGCGGCTAAAGCTGGGAGGAGACTTCCTCCGCAGAAACGGAACCGGAGACTTGGCTCGACCAGAACTTTCCTGACCGTTGGCAGGCTCGAAGTTGACCCGATACGACGAACGGTCCTCCGCGAGGGGCATACGTACCCGATCACTTTGGCGTTCATCCTGCCACATCCACTCCCCCGAGAGCATTTGGCGCCTTTGGTCGCTTATTGCGATTGCAGTCCGAGTTAGCTATAATACCCCGTCTACAGTTGCGAATATTCTTCGCAGTTTGACGGACTCGACGCATTGTTCCCTTCAATGCTGGGTTCCGCTCCCAGACTATCTCTGGTCTTCGGCTGTGACTTTAAAGACAAGGAAATGCAGACATGGTCGAGTCTCACTACGACTTTTTCTTGTCACACCCAAGTGCCGAGAAACCGCGTGCGCGTCAACTTTATGGCGCTCTCGCCAACGCCCATTCAGTTTTCCTTGATGAACAGGGCGTTCCTTTGGGAGCTTCATTTTCGGAGGTTATCAGAAGCGCTCAGCTCAATTCCGCGATCACTGTGCTTTTAGTCTCGCAGCACTCGAAACAAGCGTTCTATCAGGGCGAGGAGCTAGTAATTGGAATCGAGTTAGCGCGTGCCAATCCCCTCAAGCACAAGGTCATCCCAGTTTATCTGGATGGGCGCCCAGGCGTTACCGAATGGAACTTCTTCGGAATCCATGTACTCCAAAGCGTTGATCTACAAAAAGTGGGGGACTTCAACGCGGTAGCTGACCTTCTATCGACAGTCATCAAAACGAGGAAGGACCCTCGTGTCGAGAATCGACACGAGCACTTGATCGAGCACCCATTGCATAAATTTAGACGTGACGCTTTCGTGGATGGGGACCTAATCCCGAAGTCACTATTCGATGAATTCGGTAAGCGCTTTTCCAGCTTAGTTGATCAACAACTGATCATCAGAGATGCAAATTCCTATCGCAAGCAGGCGGATCAAAACGATCCTACGGTCAAGCTGATACAGCCGCACCGCATAGCTCCAGCAATGTATTCGTCCTCTTACGACTATTGGTTCTACGTCTTTGAACAGGCACGCATCATTGGAGCCAGAATGCTAGCGGCCTTAGTGTTGTCAGTCCCGGACATTGGATTCGAGGAAGATTCGCGCACGCAGCGACGAGCGATGCTTGAATCGATAGCGGTTTTGTAGCCATCACGGAGGAGACTTCGATGAACTTCTTTGAGAAAAAGATGCGGGCGTTTCCGAGAGTCTTGCTGGCCATTCTCATCGGCGCGCTGATTTCGACGTGCGTTGGGCAGGACCTGCACCCTGCACTGTCTCCGACTGATGCAGCGGCGGTCAGTGCACTCTCAAAATACTTTTACACTGGGTCGACAGATCGCTTAGACCGCGTTCTAGCGTTGCATGGTTTTCAGACTCAGGGCCTTACTCAATTGGCGAGAACGCCCGGTCATACGGAGACTTGAGACGGCCTATCTGATGGCGGATGCGGGCGCACCTCCACCTGCGGAACTCCTGTTGTCTGTGCTCGCACAGGATCTAGCAAACGACTATGAATCAGTGTCGGACCCGCACTCGATTCTGAGTACATACATTCACAGAAATGTGCCAAAAGAGACGCGTTTCCGATTCTCGCAATTGACAGGCACCAAATCATTAGCTTGGAAAGCTGACAGTTCGACCGTTCGTTGCATAAATGAACTTGGCAAATACTTCGATGGCGGAGCCTTAGGCGGTGCACAGGGAGTCCTTCTAAACTATTTGAGGCTCCCAGAATCCACCGCGTTCGAAATCTTAAGAACTAGCGAAACCAACACCCAAGCCCTTAAGTTGGCGCTGTCATACGTTCCGGAACGGGAGCGGAAGGAACGCCTGTCCTCAGTGATCGTCGCTTTGGAAGAGATATCAGAGAGCGCACGATCAGAGCCTGCATTTCGGGCTTTTAGCACCCGAGATTGGCCATCTCCGGAGTCTCGTTCTCTATCGTCTGCTGAGGTCCGCCAAAGCGGTCGCCAGAGATTCTCCGAGGTGCTCAGCGAAACCTTCCCTAGTCCACAGTCCCGAACATTCGAGTCAATGATGACTGCGAAGCATAGTCTGGGAGGAATCATCTTCGGCAACACTATCACCAATCACACCGGACACACAGGTGTGAATTTAATTCAATGGATAGGGTCTCAGGATGGAAGTCGATCCGGTCGCTTCCTCGTAACTTTTCGGGATGGAGCGGAGGTTGTTTCTTCGCCGATTCGCGAAGAAGATGCTTACGCCGCGTACTCAATTGTATTTACATCTGTGAACGGTGTGCCCCCTGCTGGGCCGGATCAAGGCATTGGACTTTTAGGAGCAGACAGCGTTCGATTATTGGCGATTTCGGCGACGGGCGTGAACGCCAAAGGGTGGCTTTGTAGGATCGCGATTCACCCCGCTCTAGAGAAGACTGACCTAGGCTGGGCAGCAATCATAGCTGACACACAGCCGCGCGATATTGCGAAATTCTCAAGTCTGATCGGGAGGGACAACTTCACAGCCTTGACGAGTACAGGTTGGATTCCCGACAAAGATGGCAGAAGGATCTCGGATGTGCCTATCTCGATTGAAATTGACGGACCCCGCATATTTGCCGTGCCTACGGCCGAGCTGAACGAAAAAAGCGTCCTTTATCGGTCGATCTTTCTTTCAATGACAGTGCAACCTGCGGATGGCCACGCAGTAGGTCCGCAATTTGAACGAATCTTCCATCAGGCCATGCCGACGCTCATCCAACGTTCATACAACTATGAGCGCCTAAACGAATTCGCTTCCGTGCTGGCAATTGTAAGGTGGGCAAAGTCGGAGGGTGCTGCATTCAAAGGGAAGATAAACGCACCGAGACTTCCGAGCACCCCACCGGCTGTGTTCCATAATAGTTCTCTCGGATATGTCGCGAAAGCTAATTTTGATCCCGGAGAGCTGGAAAAGACGCAATGTCTTGACCTGGCGAAGATGTATTTGAAGTCGGGACCGGAAAATCGGAAATTCTGGCTGGATGAAACACGGAAGTATTGCGGCGACGATCTAGCTCAAACTGTCCAGCGCTTTCGTCAGCGGACAGATTTGCAGCCTCCTGGGAACAAATAGAAATGCCCCGGCCGAGGATTATGACAGTTTCACCTCGAAGTGAGGGACTCTATGAAGCTGAAGAAATGGTTTGGACTCAAAACATTATGTCGGGGCGATTTGTCTGACTGTTAGGGGTGCAAAATGCAGCAAAGTGAATCCCTACGAAAAGGATTTCGAATACTGGCCCTCGACGGCGGTGGGATCAAGGGAACCTTCACCGCGTCGGTCCTGACGGCGTGGGAATCTGACCTCGAAAAGAGGGTGCCTGGCGGTCGGATACAAGACCACTTTGATCTCATAGCGGGCACCTCGACTGGCGGAATTCTTGCAATCGGGCTCGGTTTGGGTTTGTCCGCCAAAGAGATTTTAGAGTTCTACAAATCATATGGGCCTTCGATTTTTCCCAATGAGAAATTTGCCCAAAGGGTGACATTGGCGTTCTCACACATGTGGCGCCCCAAGTACAGTCAAAAGCCTCTCCGAGACGCCTTGGTCAAAGTCTTCGGGACCAAACGGCTAGGCGATTCTCGAAGTCGGCTAATCATTCCGACGTACGACGCTTTGCGAGGACGCATCTTCTTAATGAAAACTCCGCATCTTCCTCGATTCCGCTACGAATCAGATGCGTCCGCCGTAGAGGTTGCTTTGTCAACTTCTGCGGCTCCTACCTTTTTCAAGCCTTCCACTTTTGCGGCTCATGAAGGGAATGCTTACATCGACGGAGGCGTATGGGCAAACTGCCCTGCGCTCTGTGCGATTTTGGAAGCACATCACTTCTTGGGAGTGCCGCTTGAAGACATTTGGGTCTTAAGTGTAGGAACTACTCATGAGCCCACAGCGCTCTCCCACAAACTAGAAAGAGGGCTGCTGGGTTTTTTGCGCCCCGGCCTGCTCCAGTGGGCACCTCAGCTCATAGGGCTGTTTTTCCAGGCGCAAATGGAGTCTTCACTCGCGATCTCTGAGCTCTTGATTGGCGGAGCTCGATTCCACCGCGTCGATCTCGATACACCCGAGGGTGTTTACGGCCTTGACTCTTCCAGCAAAATACAAGAGCTTGCCGCTCTCGGACGGGGCCGGGCAGTAGAAAGAGAAATTCTGGAACTCGTTGAACGGGACTTCCTCAATGGTAAGTGTGCCGAACCGTTTGTTCCGGAGGGACGTCCTTCCGATGCGGAGTCGCAGAAATCATGAATAGTCCTCTAATCGTGGCGTTAATTCGAGCGGGCAATTCGGATGATTCCTTGCCTTACGCCTCCCGTTTGCGCGAGATCTTACTCGGGATCGCGACGAATGGTGTGGGAGTCCCGAGAGAGCTCCTGCAGCCGGCGGAGCTGCGCGAGTATTTGTTCGACAGCATTGATGCTGCATCACAGATTGCGTCTGCCGATTTCACGTTTTTGCAGGCTGCGGACCGTGTGCTAATTGTTGTACTCGATTCTCGACCATTGGGTCATGCCACAGATGTACATGCTTCGAGCGTTGCTTCGGCCATTTTGAGCGACATTGATGGAATGGGAACGCCGCCTGAGACTTTTGTCCTTGAGGTCCTGTTGAAAGAACCGGGCAGTCTCTATCAGGCCATGGGCAATGACCCACGCCTGATACAACTCGGCCTTGCCGATCTCGATGAGCGAGATTTACGCCTGTCATTTCTGACTCTTTATACGCTTCACAATGCGATTCGCCTCTTAACGTCGGGTCTCGGCGCGTCATTAACAACGGCTCCCAAACTCTTCTTTAGCCATGCAAAAAGAGACGGAGTACCGCTTACGACAGCAGCGGGTGATTGGCTAAAGCGAGTTAGGGGCTTCGAAAAATACTACGACACCCAGGACCTAGATTTGGGCGGTGATCTCACGGCACAACTCTCCAGCGCGGTCGCGTCGGCCATAGTTGTGGTATTTCGAAGCGACGCTTTTGATGACCGCTACTGGTGCCAGAAGGAAGTACTCTGGGCCGAACAAAATGCTCGCCCGGTGATTATAGTGGACGCTCGTTGGCAGATCGAACACTCGCCATCGGTCATCAATTTCGATAGTATGCCAGGGGTGCGAATTCCAGATGGCAGTTTAGTCCGAATCTTCACCGCGGCATTAACAGAAGCACTACGCGTTGAGTTATTCAAGATTCGCGTCCAAAGCTACATCTCAGGCTTTTCCTCATCGACCGTTGCGATCATCCCCAGATCGCCTTCTGTACTCGCGCTAGCGGTCGCATGCGCCGATTTGCGGGCAAAGGGTCAAGGCCAATCCGTGCCGCTTATCGTATACCCCAACCCATCATTGCCGCAGATGTTACTGGACGCTGCGAATGAACTCGCCGAAGCTTCGGTGCCCGGCTGTAGGGTCGTCTCGCTTGATGAGCTTCGTTTGCTTTTGTGACGCCGTTGTCAGGAGGGTCCGATGAATGCGCGACACCGAATTTCAAGACCACTTTCCGGTTTGATGCTTGGGATTTCCATCTCCGAATCGGAAGATCTCACCAGGTATGGGTTCGCCCACATTGACGTCAATTTGGTCACTGTCGAGCTTTGCCGCCGCCTCATCGCTCTTGGTGCTGGGGTGAACCTTGGCCATCAGTGGCGCCCTGGCGGAATCATGGAAGCAGTCGCCCAGTTTGCACGGACATATCAGGAAGATCTTTCTGGCCCCATCATCAATAACTATCTTGTTTTCCCGGAGCACGCAGGGCTGTCTGAGGATGATCGTCGGCAACTTTCACGCGTAGTTCGAATTCACGAAGGTGCGGAGATGCGGCCCAGAGACGGAAAGGAAAGCCGATCCGCAGCTCTCACAGAAATGCGCCGGCAACTGGTAGAAGCAAGCGTCGCCTCTATTGCGCTGTCCGGCCGCCTCCGCGCCTCGAAACTATCTCAATCTGAAGATTTCATTCCTGGTCTCGTAGAAGAGACAGCGCTGATGCTGATGCATCCTCAATCAAAACCTGTTTACTTATCGCGCATGATGGGTGGCGTCGCTGCCCGACTAATTAACATACTCGAAGCAAGGCGCATCGATGTGGAGTTTCCGACAGATCATTCCACGAAGCTAGGGTTTCACCTCGATCAGATCGCTAGTTTCGGAGCGAGAAAGCTGGGCGATGTGTGCAGGATATCAAATGCGCAACTCCAAGAACTGTTTAATGCACAGAATCTGGACACCGTGGTTCGGCTGTCAGCTTTGGGACTACAGAATGCTTCATGATCGCGTCGCGCTCGTTAAGGATGGCTCGGAGCATGCGATCGCTGCGTCTCATGCTCTGGTGCCAACGGCAAGTCGACCACCGAACAGGTTTGGCGGGATGATTCCGCGTGGGAAAGTTCCAATTTCCGGGCATCTGGGGCGGTTGATGCGGGGCAAAATACGGGCCCCATTTGGATTGGAACCGGAGAACTATCCACGCCCCAACGCCTGCTCCTGTTCTTCTGTAATCAGGAGCCTGCGCTGCTCAAGTGGAATGGAAAGCAACACACGTAATCCTGCGCCCTTCTTGAACTGAAGCAAGACATCTAACAGCTGGATGACGAGCTGATAGTCTGATGTGTCGCCGTAGAGCTCGCTTAAGGCGTCTCGCCACACTTCAAGTCGACGAATCTGCAAGGGCGTGGTAGTTTCCTCGGAAGCATAGCTGAGAAATTCTATCAAAGAGCCATGAAAAGCTTGTTGCCAATCTCGGCCCGAGGTCAGTGTTTCGAGTTCCTTGATTCTATTTTGCAACGCACCTTGCTTGGTGTATTGCCGGTTTGCTTCTAGCAAAAGATGGAAGATGCCATGTGCCACGATTTCGTTGGGCAGCTCTGATAGAGTTCGATCGTATTGTTGTGATGAAAACAGCGCTCGGCAATACTGAGCTGCGGTCCATTTGTTTTCAGGGCGCTTCCTGTAGGCGCGAGCTAATTCGGCCACACCCTTTTCGACTTGCCCTTGATCAAGTAATGTAAGTCCAAGGTGGGTGAAGGCAAACTGATCGTCCGGAAAATGCTCTGTAGCCTTTGTCAAGTACGCCATTGCTTCTTCGTGTCTACCCTGCTCAGACAGTGCCCACCCATATATCGTAAATACCCCTTGTACCGATTCACCGGTCTTAAGCGCCGGTTGCAACACCTTCATGGCTGCCTCAGGACGATCCAAGTGCATGAAGGTTTCGGCCTTCATTACTCGAATGTCATGCGCAAAGTTAGGTCGCAGTTTTAGAGCCGTGTCGAAGGAGCAAAGGGCATCCTCATATTTCTTCAATCTTACAAGAGAGCGCCCATGCTCGTACCAGGCGAAAGCGCTCTTCGGGTCAACCGCGATCGCGCGTTGATACGCTTGAAGGGCGTCTTCTTGTCTACCTGTGGCGCCATACGCCTGACCCATTGGGATGAGAACAGCGGCGTCATCTGGATGTTGGGATACCACCTTTTCGAGCAATGGGACGAGTTCTTGAGCGCGTCCTAATTTGGACAGCGCCCGTACACAGTGCCTCCAATCTTCTGCAATCTTGCTGACTGTGGCGAGTTCTTCCGCAATTGACGGTTCATTTTCTGGAGATGCATGAGTAAGCGCGGTACATAGTCGCGCGATTTCCGAGTTAAGATGATGGTGCCCTTCCGTGGAATCATATTCTTTTAACGCAGCCAGTAGGTACTCTCTCATCTCACCCGGGCCTTCGGCTGACTTCAACTGGGCTTCTAACTCTTCGCGATAAAACCAGTACCTGAGAAACTCTACTAATAGCCGCAGTGGTTCGTGGTCATGTGCCTTTGCTTCTATGCAGATACGCATAAGAGGTTCAGCCAACTCGTAGTACGATTCCCTGCCCAGCCGATTAACCCGCACATATCGAGAGGAAAGAAGTTGCTTAAGTTGATTGGCAACTGTTTGATGACTGCTTAGAGTGCCATTAGCGATGGTTGTCACTGTTACCGGGATCCGTCGCTGACACAGAAAAAGTAGTATCTTTTGCTGAAGAGGTGACACAGACGACATTTTCGATTGGTAGTAGGGGGTCAAAGCATCGATCGTCTTTTGAAGGGGTTCAAGTATGTAGTCGTCCAGAGGTGTATTGGGGGCTCTTCTTTGAAGAACGTCATAAAATAACACAAAAATTCTAGAGTTGCCGCCAGCTAGGTGTTGGATGGCTCGAACTCTCGCACGTCCAATTGGGCTTGCGATAAAGGCTTCTGTTTCCAAGTCCCCACGCGCAAGGGCGAGCCGCCGCAGGAGCGATATCGCTCCGCCAACAGAAAGCTCTTCAATCCTGATGATTTCGAAGAAGCCGTAGAATGGTGCCCGATGTTCTGACAGGTCAGAGGAAATGGATGTCGAAGTGGCGAGGATGTTCCACACAGGATAAGTCTGAATTAGGGATCGAAGACGTTGCTGCCCTTCGATTCCGATGCTCGCCAATATCGAATCGACATTCTCTGCGATGACTAGAAGTGATCTCTTTCCGAGAAAAGTCTGCAGCAGACGCCATACGTGTTCTTCAGCATCTTCATATGGTTTGTTATGGAGGTTGGCCAATAACTGAAACTCTTCCGAACTTGAGTCGACTGCAGCTCCATAAATGCGAATTAGCAAATCGAGTAGCGAAGTTAGACCCCATTCGTCCTCTCTTAGATATGCAATTGAGAGCCTATTACGAAGGCTTTCTGAAGTACGAAGGCGATAGTAGATCAACGTCGTCAGATGCGATTTCCCTATTCCACGAGGGCCAACCAAGAGAATATGGTGCCTTGAGTTGCGTTGGGCGCCTTCAGTAAGAAGTTCAGATACCCTGGTCACAATTCGACCGCGATCGACAAGCGTAGCTTCAAGCTGAGGCTGCGTCATGAGGGATGGATTAAACGTCGAGTGCATTCAGTTGTCTCCTCTTGCATAAAGCCACCAGCACTGGATAAGGGTATATCGGAATGAGAATTGCCCAGCTTGGCTGCGTTGGAGGTAATGATCCTTCATCAGTACCTTGAGAACTTCGCGTAGGTGATCGTCGTCGACCGTGTCAATCTTGTGTCGGACAAGATTCGCAAGTTCAGAGAAGGGTAGAGGGTGTGATGCAGCACAGAGGGCGTCGAGGGCGCGAAGAGCGATTTGGGCGTCAGCCGCGGAGTAATATGTCTTCAGTCTCTCTTCGTAATATGCAAAATGAGCGGGATCGTTTGGATCTTGAATCATCAAGTCACTTTCGAGTCTGACCGATTCGAGGGTTACGATCCCTCCTCGAGTACGGAGGCGAGAGACGAGGACATGAATGTAATACGGAATATGGCCTACTGCTTCCGATGTCTCGCGGCCCAAGTCACGTGCAAGATGCGACGGAGATAGGTGTTCGCCTTTTATTAGTTCCTCTGCTAACGATTGCCCATGCGAGGGCGAAAGGGGAGGAACTTCGATTGTTGCCATATCATTAGTTGGATCGTTGGCATAGCCACTTTTTCGAAGGCTATTGATCACTTGGTGAATTCCGACCGAGCCAGTGAACACCATACGGAGTCGGGGGTGGCGCTGCCTTAATGATCGAAGGACGTCTAGCAGTTCCATTGCGACACTGTCGCCCGAGGATTGGGCGACGTTAAAGATGAAAAGCGGTAGTTCGTCCCAGAAGAACATGACGCTGCGTGATTCCGCCTCAAAAAGATCTTCAAATAGGCTCATCAGCAAGCTTTTCCAATGAAGACGGATTGCGGGAAGCTTTACGTCGGCAATCTGGGTGCCCCCGAATTTTTCCAGGAGCCGCCACAGACCGAGTTTTGCACGTTCGATTTTGCTGAGTTGAGCCTCTACGTCGTTATAGACAGCCTCTACGAATTCCTCAGGATTACGTAAGCCCTCAACGTCCCGAAGGACTGCAAAGACTTTTGAGGGATCGAGCTCATCAGCCATTTTCCGGATGACGCTTGTTTTTCCGATTCGGCGTTCGGATGTGCGAACGACGCTTTGGACGGCAAGGGCCCGCCAGATGGCTTCAATCAGTTCGTCTCGTCCCACTACTTCGTCGGGAGCTAATATTCCGCCTGGATTCGCACGCATGTTTAGATCTTATTCTGTTGGGCTCATTTGTACGTCAACAAAAATGTACGTCGAAAGCAACGTACATTATTATATAGTGAAGATGGAGATCAATGCCACTCAGTCGCCGAAAGCCGCTGGATACCGGCGGGACGACAACAATAGCGGAAGCCATGTCAATGTAAATAATAGGGTTAGCGGAGGCCAGATGGAACGAAGGCATGTATTTATCAGCCACCATCATGCAGACGACAAGATCGTAGATCAACTGACCGACCTGCTGACCAGGGGCGGAAACGACGTCAGAAATAGCTCCATCCGTGTGAAGCCTGCCAACCAGCGGCGCTTGGAAGAAGGACGAGTCAAAGATGAGACAATCCGTCGCCTGCTCCGCATGAAGATCTCGTGGGCAGGTACTGTGTTGGTTCTGATTGGAAAGGACACTCACACTCGACCCTGGGTCGACTGGGAGATTACTCAGGCAGCAAAACAGGGCAAACGGATAGTTGGAGTCTATGCCCAAGGAAGTACAGAAGCCGACAAACCTGCGGCATTGGAACGCTACGGTTCGGCGATTGTTGGCTGGAATACGGAAAGTATAATTGCGGCGATTGATGGGAAAGACAATCAATTCCAAAATCCAGACGGCAGTCCGAGAGAGCCCGTTCACGCGAACATACGAAAGGTTTGCTGATCATGGCGAGGGTCTACATGTACGTGGTGGACCGCGACTTCGGATTTGCGCCAAATCCCTTTCATGGATACTGCACGCTGGCGACCTGTATGCCTCGAATTCGGGCTAAGGCTCAAATTGGTGATTGGATCGTGGGCATGGGCGGTGCAAGACTGAAAGCAACCGGTAGATGTATTTATGCAATGCGGACTACTCAAACGCTTTCATTCAATCAATACTGGACAAGCGAGGCCTACTTCGATAAGCGCCCCGTCAGAAACGGTAGCAGCGTGATGATGGTTGGGGACAACATATATTTTCACGATAGTGAGACCAATTCTTGGCAGCAATTGGATTCGCATCACAGTAGTCCGGACGGCACGCCAAATCCGCTGAACGTAAATAAGGACACGAGCGCGGACAGAGTGCTCATCTCGCGAGACTTTTTCTATTTCGGCAGAACGGCACCTCTTGTTCCTCCCTGCATATTGTCAAACTTGGGATACAAGAATGGTATAGGTCATCGGGTCTTTTCAGATTCTCAGTGTACGGGTCTTCTGCAGTGGCTTCTGATCGATTGTAAAGATGCACGCAACATGGTTGCCGGAGACCCATTTGATTTCGATCAGAGCGCGCGGCGCTATTCCGGCAAAGGTAGTTCGCTCCGATAGATTACATTGCCCACAACACGACGAAAGATGACGCTCTTACATCACAATGCAATGAGGAGAGAGCAAAACACCATATGCATTCCACTGTAGGACAACTGATTGTGTTCGAGGGCGGAGACGGAATAGGCAAGTCTCACCTTGCGACCTTATTGACTTCGCACCTTGCCGTGGTGGGCCTTTCCGTTGTTCAATTCTCCTTTCCAGGCCGGCGTGAGGGCTCCCTGGGGAATCTCATTTATTCAATTCATCACTCTGCGAAGAGCCTCGGAGTCACCGAGATTACTCCGATTGCTCTGCAGGTATTGCACATTGCAGCACATCTGGATGAGATCATCTCGACAATTCTTCCCGCTCTTGAGAGCGGACTTTGGGTTGTCCTGGATCGGTTTTGGTGGTCAACGTGGGTATATGGAGTGGCAGCGGGAGCAGATCGTAGATGTCTCGATCTCCTAATCGAGGCGGAAAAGCTAGCGTGGTCGGGAGTGCAACCTGCAGCCATTTTCGTGGTCGAACGCGATCGTGCCATTCGCGAAGAGCATTCTCAAGAAGCGTTCGAACGACTGACATCTCTTTATGCTGAGATAAGGCTCCGTGAGCAGGTATCGCAACGGATCTTCACCCTGAACAACAACGACATGGAGCGTTGCAAGGCCGAATTGCTAGACCTTGCAGACCGGATCACTGGTTCCCACGTCACAAAACAAGAGGACCTGCAACATGACATTTGACGAATATCAAATAAAGGCTGCTGCGACCGATCCATCTGAGATATCACGCAATTCTGAAATTTCTGTTTTGTTGCTTGGTCTCTCGGGCGAAACTGGATCACTGCTTACCTTATACAAAAAATGGCTTCGAGACGGTGATGCCTACCAGATAGTTGAAGAGCGTATTGCCGAAGAGCTAGGAGATATCCTGTGGTATCTTGCGGCGATCGCTCGGCAGCGTGGACTTTCTTTTGATTCTATCGCCAAAGCGAACTTGGAAAAAACGTCATCACGGTGGCTCGAACACAAGAAAACTCCCTTGTTCGACGACTCACGTCCTGAGCATGAACGTTTGCCTTGGCGGTTTGTTGCTGAATTAAGGGATGTTGATGATGGCACTGGTTGTTCCGTAATGCGGATGAGCTTCGAAGGGAAGGAGTTGGGTGCCGCGCTTACTGACAATTCGTATGACGGCGACGGATATCGATTTCATGACATCTTCCACTTAGCACTTGCTGCGATACTGGGATGGTCACCCGTCATGCGGGCCCTTCTTCATCGGAAGCGAAAGTCCGATTTCAAAGTCGATGAGGTCGAAGATGGGGGACGGGCAATCGCAATTGAGGAAGGAATCGCGGCATTGGTCTTTGCATATGCAACTCAACATTCCATGCTTGAGGGGGTGACCACAATCGATTGGGGGCTCCTGCGAACTTGCAGCAACATGGCGATAGGCTTGGAGGTTGGCGATATCCCTCTTTTCGACTGGGAAAAAACTATACTTAAGGCGTACGACGCATGGAGAATGGCCATTGAGCGCGGTGGCGTGCGCGTTGTCGGTGATCTCACGAATCAGACATTTGAGACTAAACCGATCGACCGATCGGGACCGATGATGAATCCAACGTCGATGAACCGTCAAGATGCCATTTTTCCGGAAAGACAGGGTGTGTAATAGGACCGCTCATGCGAAAAGCTTGCTTAATACGCGTTCGCCCCGAAAAACCGATAATTTCCGGGCGCGCAACCCTAGTGTATTTGTCGGTCTCACAGAATAGATTTTGGCAATCGATGAGTTGAAGCGGTCGCCCCCATAGATTAATCGGAGCCAACCCAAGCTCTCGTTGGAATGCCTCCTGGTTTTCGCAAACGGTTCTAATGAGTGGTGCTGCTTCTGACAGCAACATATCCGGAAAACACTTCTTGAGACCATCAAGAGCACCGGGACCTGGCATCACGAATTCCATTTCACTAAACCTTGTGAGCGAAGAGTAGTTAAGGTCAGTGATGAACTGATACGCCAAGAAGTCGCCGATCATAGGGTATGACCGCAGCAGATCAAATCCGGCACGCATATTCGTCGAATCGGCCATTTTCGAAGGCACGTTGTCGCGCATCATCATGTCGAGCAAACGCAAGTGGGAGCGGTGCTTCTTGCTCTCGCCGCTCGGACCTCCAGAGGGCATGATGTAGGCGGCGGAATAGATTCGGCGCCCTTCTTGTAGCGCTTCAGAAAACACTTGGTCGTAATGTGCAAAGCGGTAATCGACAAATCTTATCTCGCCGAAGTGATCCAACAACAGCTGCCAAGTCTCGATCTTGTTAAATAGTTTGAATAGTACAATGCGAAAGAAAAGCTCATTTGGTGACTGTTCTCCTTTCATAATCACGTTTCGAACCAAATATTGGGTGGTTCGATCAAGAATCCGGTATGCGTTTGTGAACTTAAATTTGCTTATGATTGGATCTGTGGTCAAGGGGAATAGTCCTGCGAGTCTGCGGAAAAACACTGCTTGGCGTTCCGCGGCAAATCTCCAGTAGTCTTCGAACGCCGCAGTGACGGCCCGGTTTTTCGACCCTATCAGCGCGATTTTCGGCTTGCCATTTTGTCCAGCCGCGGGTGATGGGAAAAGCTCAACCTGCATGTTTGTAGCCTGCCTTCTGAAACGTCTGTTCGCTTAATTACCGGCAAGTCTTGTTGGGAGGCCCTTCCTTGTTCGCCTTGTGTTCGCTCGACGCGAGGTGGCCTCGATTCGTGTTACCTTTGAACCGATCAATGGGATTCTATCGCTCCAGGCGCGCAAGTGTTCGATCAAAGTGTTTCGCGGACAAGTTCTATAGATTTATACCCAATGCCAAATCACGCGATGGCATTTGAGTGAGTTCGAGAGCAGAGGTCTTGCTTATTTGGCCCCCAATCTGCTGGCTCATTCCCGCTGCGTCATTCGTGAAAATCATTGCATCAAGGCTGCCACGTGAAACGGAGACATAAGCGAAGCGCGCGTTGAGCAATTTCGGATGAACGGCCGTATCGACATTTATGAGGACACGTTCGGCGGTGAGGCCTTGAGCACTGTGGCTGGTCACGGCATAACCGTGGTCGAAGTGCGGCATCGCGCGCGGGTCGAAGGTCAGAATTGTTTCTTTGCTGCCGTCCATGCGAACGGTGATTCTCCCGTCCCGGCCGATCTGTTGGATGGTACCAAGGTCCCGATTGGCGATGCCCAAGTCTCTCGATGGCGCTGTCCATTGGAGGCGGTCGCCAATGGCAAACTCTCGTGCGATCTCCCGGTAGGCGGAGATGCCGCGCAATCGCGACGGGTCATACGTGACCTGTTCCCCGTTCTCCTTCCGCACGGTGACAAGATTTTCTTTCGGGTTGATTGCAACGACCTGGACATAGGTGCGGGGACCGATGCCATGCTCCTTGCTGCCACGGGTGTAATGCAGAACGTCTCCGACCTGATAGCGGGCAGCCCATGCCCGATCCGCACCAGTCATATCTGAGCGCGGCGCGAGCACGCGCATGATGTGGTCCTGTTTGTCCAGAACACCAAGCGCTTGCAATTCCTGACGGACAGCCTGATTGATGGCCTGGCGCGAAGCATTGTCGGGCGAAACAATGATGGTGTCTTCAGGCTGGGCCGCGTAACACTCCGCAATCGCCGCGAACCGTTGTTCTGAGTCTGCAATCTCCGTGACGCGCCCCTGTTCGTGCAGCATCTTCACTCCAATTTCAATTTCGTTCCGGGACAGGTGCTCGACAGCTCTGCGTAGCTGGGGATCTCGCTGGCGAACAATCTGGTCGAGCTTCGCGGTCTGCATCCCGGCCTGTTGCAACTGCTCGAAGGGCTTGCCTGCATCGACGCCTTGATGCTGGCGGATGTCCCCGATGAGTAGTACCTTATCGTGCGGACCGATCCTGCGAAGAAACTCCCGCATTTGCTGGGTCGATGCGAGGGACGATTCATCGACCATATAGAGATGTTTCGCAGCCGGCTCCGTGTTCCGGTTGCGGGCAAGGAAGCCCTGCAAGGTATCGGCGGAAATGCCCGCATCGCGGAGCTGCCGCGCGGCCCGGCCGGTCGGGGCGAAGCCCTCGACCGCATATCCGTTTTGCTCCGCTCCCTGCCGAATACTGACCAGCGTGGTCGTCTTCCCGGCCCCGGCTACCCCCTGCAATCCTTGTATCCGGTCGCGCGATGTGAGCACCTGTTCGATGGTTTTGCGCTGTGCTTCATTGAGTTGCGGGCGCCCTTCAGTCAATGGAATGGCATGCTCTATGGATAGCAGTTGTTCAAAGTCGATGGCCACGGTATCGCTGTTGATGGCATCCAGCTGCAGTTTCTCTTTGGCTAGTTCACGTTGCTTCGCTTCCGCCCTGGCTTGGGAGGCGTCCGAAGTGATGACAGGGGCGTTGGGGCTCTCGCCATAGATGGCTGCGCGTTGCGCGGCAGTCATTGGCGGTGCATTGGCATCCTCCGGCCCCGGCACTCCCTGCGTCGCTTCAAGCTGCTGCATCGCCGCTGCCACCTCCTGCTGGTGCTGACGTTCCTGGGCGTCCCGCTCGGCCTGCAACTGTTGCTGAGTCTCGAAACTCGTCACCTGCTGGGCATTGGGCGCGGCGGGGCGCGTGATCGGAAGGCTGGCGGCCGGCGCGACCCGTTTGCCGCCCCGGAGGAGGCTCGAAAGGTTCGCAATCCCTATTAGTCCCATGATGACTACCAACGCGATAACCACCGGCATCGTCTTCCGCATGGGCGGCTTCGCTTCAGGCTGGTCGGGAACGGTCGCGGTCGGATTGTCATTCAGCTCCGGCATGGCTAGTTCCTTTCATCCGTCCGGTGGAATTCGACCTTCTGCTTGCCGATGGCGAGGTAGACGCGGTCAAGTTCCTTCGGTACCGTGTAGAGCCCGTTGCTGAAATCGAAGTTGATGAGAGAAGGCTTGCCGTCTTTGACTTCGTAGAGTGCAGGGGTCTCCTGGAACTGCCCGCGTAGATACGTGAACTTGTCGTCATGCCAAATTTGCTTGAGGCCCAGTTCTTTGCCCTTCGATTCGTCCCAGGTGAAGTCGAATTGGAGTGTGCCGGGATACTGGCTCCGGTACACTTTTTCTTTCGTCTGCTCGGCTTTGAGACTTTCAGCCTCAGCGGCCCTGGCCGCGGCAACCTGTTGTTTCGCCTGGTCAAGCTCCGATGCGGGCACAAAGACCGGCGGCTCGATCAGTTTTTCTTTGGCCGCCCGGTCGCCAGGGGTGATGAACACCTTGGAATCGAAGTGGGAATCGGGATCGGAAGAGATCTCCTGAAGCTCAAGCGTGTACTCATTGCCATGATCGGAGATGATGTGAACGTCGGTCGTGCTGTTGGCGAGCTTCGGTTTGATGCTAATGAAGCGGCTGGCAACGTGGCCGCCATCGAAGACCCAGTCCACCGTATCTCCGGCAAATACGTTGGCGACTTTCTCCTCCGGGGGAAGCTCGACCAGCGTCGATTGCAGGAGCGCCGCCCGGACCACAGGGGGAGCGGAGCTCTGGGACACCACTATGGTGCGCGGTGCATTCGGCTCAAGGTGTTTCGGAGCCGGCTGTGTATGAGCAGCGGATGCGGCAGAGAAGGCAGAGCCAAGAATCAGGGCGATGGGAATGAGCGGTTTCACGGCCAGTCCTTTCTGGTCACACGGGTTCGCCCTGGGCAAAGCGCTCGATGCCCTCGGTGAGCCCGTATTTAGCGATCAGTTTCGACCGGCGTACCCGGTCTTTGGGTTTGGTGGAGAAGATGGCGTAGCTGCGGCTGTCGAGATTGAGGATCACGACTTTCGTAAGGCCGTCGCGCCTGATGTAGAGCGCCTCGCGGTCCTGCAGACTCTCGAACAGGGCGATCAGCTCGGCATAACGCTTCCGGTTGCCGATTCGATCCACGCGACCGCCATAGAGTTCGACAACACTCTCATAGCTGCCGCCGATGTCGAAGATGTAGCTGAAGCCGCCATACTTCTGTTCGAGGGCGATGAGTTGATTCCCATGCACGGACTTGCCGGTTCCCGTTGGTCCCAGAATGAGCATGACGCGCACGCCGTCCACGTACACGTCCTGAAAGAATGGCGTCCGCGTGCGCGTCTCGAAGATATTTAGGTACTCCGCATCGAGGTCCTCGGAACGCTGGTGTCCGAGATGCGGAGCGAAAACAGAAGATAGGCGAGCATGATGTTCCTCGGAAAGCCACAGGGGGGAGACATTGAACTTTCCATTGCCGGGGAACATCGCGTAGAAGGCCGAAAGATTGCCCAGCGTCTCCTCGATCACCTGCGACCGCGCATCGACAAAGATCCGGTGAACGGAAGGAATAGTGTTGCGCAACTGCTCCGTACTGTTTGCCGCGAGCAGAAGCCGAAGCGAATATTCACCTTGCGCTTTCTTATCGAGCGAGCGGATGACTTCACTCAGGTCGTCCACACCTCTATTAGCGGCTCTGGCGCCCGCTCCGGTTTCAAGCGACGCGAAGTCGCGCCCGCTCATCACGCGCGTCAGCACGCCCACTTTGAAGAAAGTGATGAACTTTTCCTGTGCGTCGATCTCGCTGCGAGCGGCGCTCGCGGACCTGGGCTGCCACGTCGAGCAAAGGATGCTGTCGCAGTCGAGCGAAAGCAGGCCCGAAAAGAGGCAAGGCCGCGACGCTTCAGGCGTCGTCTTGAGCGAAAACATCTGTACATAGCGCTTGCCTATCTTGCTGGAACTTCCAGAGGGAAGATCTACGACGCGTCATTGACGTGAGCGAATTCCTCATCGGCACCTCCGGCGGCGGGTTATTTGCCGTCATGTGCCAAAAAGTAGCGCCGTTTCCTCGGGGAGTCTAAGACTTCGTACCTATGGCACCATAGGCGGGACCGATGGCCGAAGTTGAGTGCCATTTACTCGAGCAGCAGAATGGCGATTGGGGATGCCAATGACTTGGCGCCTACAGAAAGCGGTCGGTAAGCGCTTTGGAGATGATGCGCTTGTCCAGAATCATCGCTGGCGACAGGGCGTTTGCCCGGACTTATCTTTGAAGCGCAGCCTAACTCGTGGTCGGTGATTGAGTTGGCCCGAAACCCCACTGAGAGGCGATCTCTGACGAATTTCTGACTGTTATTGAATCTGGGGGAGAATGCACTCTTTCAGCAATGCGGCTCTGCCTCGCGGCGATACCCATCCAGAACGAATACTCGATTCTCGCAGGGTGGAGTTACTCGCATCTCAGGGCTACCGCTGGGTCCACCTGCATTGCCCGGCGCGCTGGCAGATAGGCAGCCCACAACCCTGTTGTCGCCACCAGTACGCATACACCTGCCAGCACCAGCGGGTTGCGCGGACTGGTTCCGTAGAGGTAGGACCGCAATATGGATCCGGATGCCAGCGTTGCCGTGATTCCGAATCCGATTCCGACGATTACCAGCACGGCAGCCTGTTGTAACACCATCCGGAACACCATCGCGCGCGGTGCTCCCAGCGCCAGCCGCACGCCGATCTCGCGCCTGCGTCTCGCAACCGAGTACGCCATCACTCCATAAAGGCCAACGAGCGTGAGCACAAGCGCAAGCCCGGAGAACGCACTCAGCAGCACCATGGCGAAACGAGGCTGCGCGAGTTCGAGCCCGATCCGGTTCTGCATCGTGCGCACATCGGTCACCGGAATATTGCGGTCCATTGAGGCCACAAGGTTCTTCGCTGCCGGCTCCAGGCTCAATGGTTCCACCTGAGTACGGACGACCGAATACAGACAGCACGCCTTCGGAAACTGGCTTGCTGGCAGATAGTAACCAGGGTCGAGATCCAGCGAGGTAGCGCCATGCCGGACGTCCCCGACCACTCCGACGATTTCACGCATGACAGGGCCATCGTTGCCGGCTTCGGGTTTCAGCCTCTTGCCAATCACGTTCTCGGTGTGAAGAAACTTCGTT
>Ga0335075_10005524_pt1 | contig 19622 bp, 15 predicted proteins | sample Lox_Sample_24_FD_206723 | JGI IMG/M metagenome (GOLD analysis project Ga0335075, IMG submission 206723) | Soil microbial communities from Loxahatchee National Wildlife Refuge, Florida, United States - Lox_Sample_2.4 | ecosystem: Environmental > Terrestrial > Soil > Wetlands | place: USA...
TTCGATCCAAATGTGAGAATTTGCATCCGTCGTCATTCCGCTTCCGTGCTAACCGAAACCAGGAAGTCAAGGTCATGTTAGTATCCCACCCCGGCGTTCAGACAGCTGGAGAACCTTCATTCCCTTTGCAACGCCTTTGCAATTACCAGCTTCGAGCTCGCATGTTGACGTTTTGCCACGCAGTCACCTCCGTGCCACCGGAGGTGAAGTCGGTGCCTCCTCCGCCCTTGCGCCAAAGATTGGTCCACTCGGCCTGTCGCCGAAGAAAGTCGGCGAAGACAGTAAGGCTCCGAACCCATGGCACTGGATCAGATCGGTTCTCTCACAACTGCTTCGTAGTCGCCAAGGCGACCGGTGACTGGAAGGGTCTTCGCGTGACCGTGAAGCTTACCATCCAGAACCGTCAAGCTCAAGTCAGCGTCGTCCCCTCCGCATCCTCCCTCGTCATCAAGGCACTCAAGGAGCCTCCGCGGGATCGCAAGAAAGAGAAGAACATCAAACATTCCAAGAGCATCCCATTGGGTACGTTTGAAATATTCGCGAGCTTTCCACGGTGCGTGCTGACGGATGAATCAGACGAGATCATTGAGATTGCTAGGACAATGCGTTTTAGTAAATACACACCGAATTTCCAGTACGCTAGCGGCGATCACTAACCATACGCAGAGTCGATGGCGAAGGACCTGAAGGGAACTGTCAAGGAGGTGAGCTGAGATCACCGCAATTGTTGATTCACAGCATGCTGACAAGAGTAAAGATCCTCGGAACAGCATTCTCAGTTGGCTGCCAAGTCGATGGCAGGAGTCCGAAGGAAGTCTCTGACGACATCGAGGCTGGCGAGATTGAGAGTATGTCAACCGATTGCGGCTTACCAACAGATATGCTGAGCTAACTGTGTTTGTTCAGTTCCCGAGGAGTAATGCGAGCATGGTACTGAAATAGAATGAATCATCCATGGCTGTATGTCGGCTCAAAAATAGAAAGGAAATTCTTTTGGTGACTGATGCAACGTTCCGCTGGCAGAGCACTCGCGAGCGCTTTGAAATGTTTTCCCTTTGCCAACACTCTGGCCCTGACTCTTGCCCCATGGTTTAGGCCTATTTTGATGCAAAGGAGATGGAGTATCCACTGGGACGGACCACTTACTCACCGCCGTGTTCTCACAAGGTTTTCACGGCGGTCCTTTTTCACGGTCCACATTTCCATTACAAGAGAGAGCGGCTCAAATATCTTTCCTTGCTGCCAGTTGGCCCAGTGTTCGGGACTTGATTTATTTAAGATTCATGTTATGATTCTTCGCACGTGAGATGCTGTAGCTATCAGATGCCGATGCTCGCACGGATCAGCCGTGTTGGACCCGCCGGCGGCCGTTGGGCCGAGTGACTTGGCGCATCTTACTTTGACGTTAATTTGGATCGTCACGCCTTTGCCAAAGGATTCATCCAAAGACCATCCAAGAAATTGCGGCTCGACAAGGATGGGTAATTGATTGCGCGAGTATCCTGGCGATCTGCGGGGCCGAAGCCATCCACTCAGACGACGAGACGCGGAAAGTGTGAGGATGACAGCGGCATCCATCATGAACGAAGGCTTAAGCCACGTTTCCGCGGGTGATCCAATGTCAATCGTTTCTGACCCATCACGGACGCGGTGCGAAAGCTGGCGTCGAGGCCCTCGAAGGCACCAGCTCGCAGACATTGCGCCCGTCGCGGACGAGCCTGAAACAGAAGCGTAGCTGGATGCCTGTCTTTGCATGATGACAGATACTGCCGATGGGTGTGTCGTCCAATGACCACGGGCATGCTTGCTGCGACTCGCCCAAGCAGCTCGAGCCTCGACGAGAAAGGTGGGTAGCTTTCCCTACCGGAACCTGCGCGGGCATAAAAGCAGCGGGGATGGGCGCCACGGCGGCGTCTGAGCGAGCCTCGTCATTCGCACAGAGATGGGTGGTGAGCAGCGCATGGCGGGCGGCGTAATGCAGCCCTCCGCCGTTGGAATGGGCAAGGCTCCTCCATTCCTCCAAAATTGCAACACAGCCAGACCGGCCACATATGTAAAAGTCGATCTCTTGTTGCTCGCCTTGCTTCGGCCATCACACAAACCCCCCCCTCCCCCCTTCCAGGTGCCCCGCCGCTGCCTCCGCCGGGGACGTTGAACAGTCGTAGCCCGTCCCGTACTCTTTACGCAGCGTCCACCCCCCGCCCAACCCCCCCCAAACGGCTCTTCCGGCCCTTGGGGCCCACCCGCTGTGTGACATCGTGGACCGGTCGGCGGACACCGCTGTGCCAACACAACGCCCGCTCAGGCTGTCGCTCGCCTGCCCGTGCCAAGCTGCGCCTTTTCACCGCGGCGTGCGTCCGATACAAACGGCTTGTCCCACCTTCGTATCTCCCTTGCATGCACGCCGCAACCGCAGCATCAAACCTTTCAATCTCTCTCTCTCCTCCATCGCGGCCTTTTTGGGCACGCCTTCGTGACGGCTGTTGGGCCTGGCACGAATCGGCCTCTTCCCAGCTCTCGCCATCAAACCGTCTCTCTCCGTGGGGACTTACCGGCTCTGGAGCTGTCCAGGGCGTTCTCGCAAAAGATAGTGATCAAGCGTTAGACATGCCACGCAGCGGTGGTGGGAGGATAAGATTACGCAAAGGCTTAGGCACTCGCCGGTCTTGGTGATATTTTTTGTAAATTTTTTTTTTTTAATTTTCACCGTGTGGCCTGCTCGCTATCGTTGATTGTGAGTACTGTTGTCGATCGGAAAAGCCACCTAGACTGACCAAGACAGAGGTCCTACGCTGTGGAATTTTTGAGCTGGCCATCCGCAGCGATCATGACCAAGGTCCGCCAGCATCCTCCTCAGGCGCCGCAGCTGAACCCGTTGGGAAGAAATCGACAAGCCGCGCCCGCCTTTGACCCGGTCCCGAACGGCGACTTTCAACGCGATGACCAATCTCCGATGCCTCTGCTGCTACAGCAGTACGCGTATCCGCTGGTGCAGCGGACGCATCCCCATACTCTGGGCGACGACTCGGGCGAGGAGGGCCGCGACGGAGGGCAGCAGTCGGAGCACATGCTGCGTCGAAAGACGCCTAACGGCATCTTGAACGCGGCCTACGATGGCACGTCCGTCGAGCAGGCAGAAAGGCCGCACGCCATGAAACACATCTTGTTGCCCGTCACGCAGCAGCAGTTTGTTTCGCCGCAAAATGGCTCCGATGGTCTAGTTCGGGAGCTTCCGATCCGCATGCCGTCTCACACTTGGGCCACCGCCGGATATCAAGGAAGACACCCGCCGTCAGTATCGTCCGACGTCAAGTCTGGGAATGCGTTCCCAAACGGCTCTTGGGCGCTGGCGCAACCGCATCGCGCCCAAATCGATTCCGTCTTGGACCAGATTCCCGCCCAAAGCACGCAATATCCGTACCAACAGTTCGGAAACCCGTATGGCTTCATGGCGCCGACTATGTTGCCTTCGTTCGGTCCAACCGTATCAAACGAAACGGGACCGTACGGACCGTATTGGCCCAACGGCACGTTCATTCCGTATCGTCCGGCGGCGCTGCGAGACATGCGCTTCTACCCTCAACACACCACAGCCTGGGCCGGTTTCCAAACTCCGTCGAATCCCAGTGCGCCGGGAGCTCTTTGGCAGAATCAACATCAGCAAAGTCTTGGCTCTCCCGGTTTCTTTGGCTCTCCGAAGCCCTTTCACGGTGTACCGCATTCCATGGAGATGATCAACGCTCAGACGGTATCCAGACCGGACAACACCTTGATTCATCGCCACTCGAGCTATTCGGGCAGGAATCAACAGTCTCTGGGGCTTGGACTTTCAGGAATGTCCGCCAACCGCGGATCCGGATTCCCGTCTCTCTCCGAGCACTCGAACGGGTCGGGCTGTCTTGATTCCGGACAAACCACACCCAGAGCGTCATCTCGAAAAGGTTCGGAGGCTCTTTCGGAGTTTGGCGCGTATTCGCACAACGCTCAGCTGCGCGACAAAGTCCTCGCCCATGCTCATTCCGTCTACATCGACTTGCTCAAATATCTTCACGATCTTCGCAAACGCCATCATGGGCGTGGAAGCAACCAATTCGTTCGAGGCGGCATGTACCCGAAACCTCCTCGTCAGCCAAATTGTGATTTCTCCAATTCCTCAAGTCCCCAAAAAGCCGCGGATGAAGCGGCATCTAGACATGGACATGCAACATCTCAGACTCACCTCAACCTGAAACACTCCCATTCAAACAGTAATACCTTGAGCAATCTGCAAAACGGTCAATTGACGCCGCCTCGAAATGGCCCGCAATGGAATACACGAAGCAGCCACCACGGCAAGCCAGAGCGTCACCCATCCTGGCAAAATCAGCAGTCCCAGTCCGTGGCTCTCAACCATGCAGCCTACGGCCCGGATCGTTTGAGGACTTTAAGGCGCACTTCAGGCAATCTTTTCTCACCCACACATCTTCCAATCCGCCACGAAGGCTCCGCTACTTCGAACGCTTCCGCTGCCCTAGGTGCTCTAAACGAGCTGTGTAAAGAAAGCGGATGGCAATGGGTGGACGGACTGCTTCTTGGCGGGTGCTTGGCGTATGCATTAGCCGACTATCAAAAGGCACTGGACTGGAATACCACTATATTAAAAATCGATCCAATGTAAGTTCGGAAAACTTGCTCCAAGCGACGGAGCAGTGATGCTAACTTCAATCAGCCACATCGAGGCAATGTCGAATCTCGCGGCTACCCTATTTGCTATGCACAAGAAGGATGAGGCAGAGCAATATTGGATGAAAGCCGTAAAGCTTCGACCAAGCTATTTCGAGGCTGTCGAACACCTCGTTGGTCTTTTGTGTAGTGACAACAGAGGCAAAGATGCCGTCGCTGTGATAGACTACGTTGAAAGAGCCTTGCGTTGTCAAAAGGAATCAAGGTCAAGCGACTTATTCAATAAACAGCGAAAGCGATCCGACTCCTTGGATACCTCACCGAGCGTGTCTGACGTCTCAGATAATCCGGTTTTCGAGTATGATATCGAGACCGGAGACAATCTTGGTGATGCACGCAATCTTTCGCAAATGAAGCCTCGTGAGATCGGCTCCAGCGGTTATGCGATTTCGGACTCGGAGGTCGGACGACTGCTCCAACTGATACATGCCAAAGGAAACATGCTGTATGCCATGGGCGACAACGCCGGCGCAGCCAAATCCTTCGAAGAGGCGGTCTTACTTGGCACCGGCCGTGAACAGTGGTCCGATATTGACGGATTGATCCAGCATATCTTGGAGGTCATTGCGAAGGATCTCGACCGAAGAGCGGGCTTTCGACCACAAAATGCCAACGATCCCATTCTCCTCTCTCCCGATGAAGCTCTCGTTACGAATCGACTCTGCTTCCCGCCAACGGGGGATCTTCCTGGGCTCAAAAATTGCCTCAGCGAAGGCCACTCACGTAAAGCTTCGATCTCGACCACCAGCAATTCTCTTCTATCTCTTGCCAAGATTTTTCAGGATGGCATGGCCTCGAGCTCGCCTCGCGCAACCGCTTTCCAGACGACGTGTGGAGTTCGCGAAATTCTTGCCCTTTACTATTTGTCCTTGTCACTTCAGCCGAGTCCATCCACGGCCAACAATGTCGGCATTCTGCTCGCCAGCGTTCAGCAGACGGTTCCCCCACGACCGGTTCCCCCACTCAGTCAAGGTCCTCATATCGAATTCCCTGGAGTCGTCGTCCCAGGCAGCGGCATCTGGCTCGCGTTGACGTATTACTATTACGGCCTGCGTCTGGACCAGAAACACGCTCATCTCTACACCAACCTCGGCAGTTTGTTGAAAGATATCGGTCAGTTGCCGCATGCCATCAAGATGTACGAGCGCGCCGTGTCCTGCGACAACAATTTCGACATCGCTCTGGCCAACCTAGCGAACGCCGTCAAAGATCAGGGCCGGATAACCGAAGCGATCGAATTCTACCGCCGAGCGGTGCAAGCCAGTCCAGATTTCGCCGAGGCCGTGTGTGGGTTGGCGAATGCATTGAATTCCGTGTGTGGCTGGCAGAACCGCGGAGGCATTGCAGCTGACGGCGGTAGGAGAGATCGATGGCACGTTAATGAAAAGGGCATGCTAGTTGACGCTACTCTCCCTGGAGTTGTCAGCACCGGTTGGATCAAGCGAGTGGTCGACCTTGTGGACAAACAGCTTTCCGATGGTGAAGAATGGGGCAAAGGTCTGATGGACGACAATTTTGTCGGTCAAATCTTGGGCGCTCTTCGGGTCGTTGCCGGCGAAGGTGTAAATCTCAAGGAGAAAGAGAAGCGTGTTGCCGCTAACCTCAAGAAATGGTCCGGCCAGAAATGGGAAGGAGCAAGAATTGTCAGGCTCGTGGAGCGCATAATGAAGCGCCTCACCTGGCAATGGTACCAGGACAAATATGTCAACCCGAAGCAGCGCCACGCCCGCTCCTACCAACGACCACAGCTTCCAACGAGCATGACGATACCTGCGGCTCCCACCGTTCTCCCTTTCCATACCTTTACATGCCCCATGTCTGCAAAGCAGATCCGCAATATTTCTCAACGCAACGGATTGCGCATCTCTTGCTCAGCCTTGAAAGCTCCATGGCTTCCACCGATCGTTCACGCACCGCCCGCTCCGCCGAATCCGTATTTGAAGGTCGGCTACGTCTCATCCGACTTCAACAACCACCCGCTCGCCCATCTCATGCAGTCCGTCTTTGGCATGCACAATCCGGGAAAAGTCAAGGCTTTCTGCTATGCCACCACGGCAAGTGACAACTCGATTCATCGGCAACAGATCGAGCGCGAAGCTCCGGTGTTCTACGATGCCAGCGGTTGGCCCGCCGACAAATTGGTCAATAAGATTGTGCTGGACGGCATTCACATTCTTGTCAATTTGAACGGCTATACAAGAGGAGCCAGAAACGAAGTCTTCGCCGCCCGACCGGCGCCGATCCAAATGTCCTTTATGGGATTCGCCGGCACGCTTGGCGCCGAGTGGTGCGACTACCTTTTAGCCGATGGGATGGCAGTTCCCAGGAATACGCTACGACCCTGGAGGCGCAACATCGACATCGAGGATCAGTTCACCGATGACAATTGTGGCAGTGGCGACGAGGATTGGATCTATGGGGAGAACATCATCTATTGCCGTGACACATTCTTTTGCTGTGATCACCGACAGAGCGCGCCAGATGCGCTGGAGAAGAAACTGGGCTGGGAAGAGGAGCTCCAAAGGAGATGGGAGATGCGAAAGGACATCTTTCCCACCCTTAGGGACGACGCAATCATCCTCGGGAATTTCAACCAACTATACAAGGTTTGTTGCACCAACATTTTGATCATCATCATTATGACCAGTGGCTAACTGGGCAACGAAAAACAGATTGAACCAACCACTTTCCGCACTTGGCTCCGCATCCTCGCCCGCCTTCCCAACGCCATCCTCTGGCTTCTCCGCTTCCCGGACCCAGGCGAGAAGTACTTGCTCGACACGGCCCGCAGGTGGGCCACGGCAGAGGTAGCGAACCGCATCATATTCACGGACGTGGCACCGAAGCACAAGCACATTTCTCGCGCCCGAGTCTGCGACCTCTTCCTCGACACTCCCGAGTGCAACGCCCACACGACGGCCGCCGACGTCTTGTGGAGCGGTACGCCGCTCCTCACCTTGCCGCGCTACAAGTACAAGATGTGTTCGCGCATGGCGGCCTCCATCCTCAAGGGCGCCCTGCCAAAGGGTCCAGCCGGTGAGCGGGCGGCCAGGGAGTTGATCGCCGGCAGCGAGGAGGAGTATGAAGCCTTTGCCATCGGTTTGGCCAACGGCTTGAAGTATATCGGACACAGACCCGTCGGGAGGCTTGCCGAGCTGAGGAGGCTACTGTACGAAGCTAGGTGGACCAGTGCCTTGTTTGACACGAGACGATGGGTAAGGGATCTAGAGGAGGCGTATGATATTGCGTGGAAGAAATGGGTGAAGGGAGAGGGCGGGGATATTGATCTGTAAAGAAGACAACGGTGCATGGGTCAAACGTCCAAAAATATGGACACTGAGAAGTAGTGGAACGTCTGAAACATCAACGGTGGGCGTGCAACGGATGTAGGAGTAGGTTACCACTTGCATCTCCTGGCGCAAACTAGGGGTAGATTTCCTTTTTATTCTCTTTCTCAGCATGCTGGGCAGTCTTTTCCGATATATGGCCTCTTGGCCTTGAGTTGGTTTCGGCGTTCTGAACGAGGTTTCGACCGATACCACCGCCTCTTCGGTCACAGGTATGAACATTTTTCGTCGTAACGCTATTTGGTTGAGACCTTGATCCCCAAGAGAGCAAAAAAACTTCTCGGAAAGGTTTTTACCCCATCGTTCTATCTAGTAGTTAGACCTAATGTTTCTAAAATTTCATGAATTTCAAGTCCATCATCGCAGATGACGGATCAATCCCGACGGCACCAGTATTCTTCACATGTTCACCTATGCATGGCATGATGGCAAGGATGCGCTCGTATTTGCATTATGCCATTCACCAAACCCCAAGATCTATCCGAAGCTGCAGTGCAACAGCGGGTAGATCTTGGATTGCGACTTTTTTCATCTTGAACTTCGCCCCCCCCCCCCACGGTTCCATGATCTGCATCGCCGTTTCTCTCCGGTTGACCGTTCCGACAAGGAAGGGCCTGGGACGCTTTTACAGGGACCGTGGCAGAAGAAGTAGCGGTAAGGGTGATGTTATGGTGACGCTTTGCATGACAAGATTCTCAAGGAAACCATGACCGGTGTGTCGGGGAGTAGATCTTTCCAAACGTACGGCATCTGGATTGAGTTGGTATTCTGTTAGCCACAGCAATTGATGTTTGATCGGGGAACTGAGGAAGAACTTGACAATGTTTTACCAGGAACAAGACAGCATCATCGATAATTTATCATCGCCCATCTTGAAACCTTTTAGGTTTCTTTGGCTCAATCTATGGGCGCAATATGTTTATGTCAAAATTTACCCCGCTGCCGAAATGGTCTCCGCGTGGATGTGAGCACATGGGCAGGTAAAACACTACGACACCATGGATGGCAGCAACAATATGGAAAAGAATAATGTCGCATAAACGAGTTGGACACCGACACTTTTTGATATGATATTTGCAATTTGACTACGGGCGCGAGGTAAGCCGCAACCAGATTGTTCAATCCTATAAGGTAACTCTGCAGAAATTGTGGCTTTCGGGCGTGCCGGATAAATTTGGAGCTGACGGCATAATGTGGATTTGCGAGCGTACACGCTTTATGTATAGGCCAGGTTTTGCAGACAAGGTTAAAATAGAAGATACTAAGTAATCAAAACTGACACTGCTTACAGACGGACCGAATGTTCGGAAGAAAGTCCTGGTCTCACCTGGTTGAATGTGAAGCCAAATTCTTTGCATACAGCAGATCAACAGGGATACTTTGGCGAAGCCGATCGTGCAGGCAGTGTTTCCTTCACCGTGGTCAAAAGACCTTGCTCATCCTCGGTTCATGCTCGCTCTTCCGAAGATGGGTGCGGGAAGTCGAATCATTTTTTTTTGGATCGCCAAATGCCGCTATACGGCGAAAGTCAGTAGGGCCTGGATGAAGCGAAGCGGTACCGCCGAAGAGGACCGAAGGCGGAAAAACTTGAAAATTCTTCCCAACAGTGTCACACTGTTGAGGTGAGATTATGAGACATTGAGGAATACGAGATTGATTGCTCGACGTGAGAGTGCTTCGAATCTTTCGGCCATCCAGCTCGCAATGTACCATCAAAGACGTTGAGCGTGACAGTTGAGGCTTGTCCGGAAGAAGCAGCTTTCTGGGGACCCAGAAAGCCGGAAAGTTAAAGTGTGTCGGTCGGTTTCCTCCAGGATAACACGGCCACCCTCCTCCCATGCTCTTTTGCATCAGGGATCGGCGCGTTGTCTCCATCCATCCGTTGGAGGAAGTTAGGGGGCCAGACCAATGGGGAAGAACAGAGGAATTTGCCGTTTGTGAAAAGGAGGGGAAGAGTGCATGTTGCAGATGACAGAACGTACGCTTGCCGTACGTTGGCCGCTTCGGAGATGCAGTAGTGGCCGCAGGAATTGGAAAATGGCAACGTCGGAAAACGGGATGGAGATACGGTTCCAGATCGAAGACATCTTTCTTCTGCAAGTCCGATGATGATCGATTCCTCGTATAGCAAGTGCCGGGTGTTATGGAGGTGAGGAGGAGGGTAGATGGCGCTCTAGATCTGAAAAGCCTGCATGATCTGGATCATCACGGTGGGGGGAAAGGCCCGGGAAGCGGAACGATTTGCTGCTGCGTGCCCTGCAGAGGGCCAACATGCGTCGTTGGGCAGAAGCAATCAAAGCTGCTGTGGCTCACGGAATTGAGTGATCACGCCGGCGCCCCTTTATTGCGCGCGAGGGGATTCGTCCATGCAAGATCCAACGGCCGTGAAGGAACCGCAGCATAGCGATCGGCTGACGCTGCCGCGTTGACGAGGGTTTTCTGCAGAGGCCAGGCGGGTTGCCGCCTTGCAGGACAAGTCGGCGACTTGGCATACGCCCACATAAGGAAAGAGGCGCTGAGCAGCATGGTGAATCGGGGCTGGGTATTTTGCCCCGGGAGGACAGAACGAGTACCATATGGCATCGCCGGCCGAATTGGTACGAGAGGGACAGCAAGATTTGCGTCATTGGATTGGTTCGGGTGAAATAAGCGAAACAAACTCAGCTCCGTTGTTGCTCTGGACGAGAGCTGAGCCCAAAGACGCGGGCCAGATGACTTCCGCTCATCTGAACAGCAGAGCAGACATGACGGGTCGAACTTTGCAACGTTTTTCGTTCTCAAACATCACCTATCCTAGCGGAGTGGAAGGCCTACAACGGCAGGATCTTCCAGACGCACGGCCGCCATTGGCTCTGGGCCTGTCGTCGCTGTTAAGGTTTTCGATCACGATTGCAGATCACAGAGGCAGCTTGGGGAGTCCTTGCTATGGCCGTGTTTCACCATGGGTTTGAACAGATTGTCGTTGGTCCATCCTTGCCCGCTTTTCAGCTGCTGAAGGATGCAAGTCGCACAGAAACCATTCCAGCTTTGGGAACGCCGCATGCAAAACCCGTGGCAAAAAGGTCAGCATTTTTTTTCTCGCACCACCCCACCCGGAGCAAAGCAAAGTATATCCCTCCTTTCTCCAGCCTGGGATTTTCTCATCGCAACACAATTATATTGAAAACGGTATTTGAACGCCGTGATGCCCTACGCACGGAGCACTCGGTATATTTGGAATTTGTGCAGCCACGGCCAGGATGGACGTGGGGAAATATAGGAAAAAGCAAAACCCGTTTATCGCCTTCTTCCCATCCCCCTCGACGAGCCTCACCCAGGGTTTAAGGAGGACGGGTTGCAATTTGGCTGAAGAGCCACCGACCGGGAACAGCAAAAGTCAAGCTTTTAAACCCGGTCCCCTTGGCGACAAGGGATCAGAGACAAAAATAAGATTGCCCCTTATGACGAGATCGAGCAATGAGGGCGTGCCGAAGGCTTTGAAATGCAAACGAATGGGAGGCGGAAAAACATTTCAACTTGTCCATTTTGCCAAAATATTGGTATCCAATGCTTTTTTGTGAGAGTTCTTTTTTTAGCGCATTGCGAATCTTGGCGGGATCACTTTTGGCCGTAGAGAAACAGAAGGAAGGTTATTATGCAAAGCAATGGCATTCGCAATTAAGTGTAGGACAGGTACAATAAAGTTTCCCTCTCATTTCAAGTGCAGGCAATGGGCGTTCGAATTGGACATGATCACTCGGAAACCTGAGGTGTGACGATAATTCGTTGACCCCGCGCGCGACAGCACTGGAAGGCGTTTGTACCAATACCACGAATCAATAGTCCGTTGGTGCCATTGGGCCTGTATTCCGTAGCACAGCAGAGCATGGTGGCTAAGCCGGGGGGACCAATGTGGGAGAAGAAAGCATTAAAAGGTCAAGGATAATCAACAGAGTCGGTGACGGTATCAGCGGGACCAAGTATGTGTATAGACACGATGATCGCTATGGAAGCCGTTGCAGAAGCAAAAAGACGTGTTGATCAGCCCGGAAGGCTGCCGTCGAGGCCCGCTCGGTTCCTGTTTTGGCCGGGAGGGGTGGCGATCGCGATGATACCGCCGTGGAGGGATTGGCGGAGCTGACGCTGGGGTACACACACGCAAGCTTACGAGCCCTTGCAAGAGGGCGGGAACAGGATCGTGGAATCGGGACAGCGCCATGCCGAGTTGGGAAAAAAGAGACGAGTGCCAAGACTCGTGCAGCGCAGCGCTTTCACCACCAGGCCTCGACGGGCCATCCCTTCTCTTCGGGGTGGCCGTTCGGTCGAAAGAGGCAGGGTAGGTTCCGCTTTGGGTGTTTCACCCACGATAAGGGCCGGCAGAAGGAGCAACAGCGCCGCCTTTTGCGCTTCACGCTCAGCGCTGCCGAACGGCGGTCGACGAGGCAGGACGAAGAAACGTTGGCGGGCTCCCGGACGGGAGCGTTTTTGTGACGGTTGTTTGGAACCTGCCGCGACAAGTCGCCAGCGTTTCCGAACATGGTAGAGCGCTCGTTTATTTTGTCCGCTTTGGGCGACCCCGTGGTGGCGGGTCCGCCGAATTGTGAGCGTCGACGTTTGGCCGGCGCTCGCCAGATGCCCCAAAGGGGCGAGTAGTGACGAACGTTGGAGGCGCCGGGGAGGGATCAAAAGTATTTGTATTTCGGTTCCGGCCCGCCATTGGACCGCATCAGATTTAAGGTCATCCGAGACGCCGGCGCGCAAGCCCCCCCAGCTGCCGGGGTGCGAATCCCGGGAAGTCGGGTTCACGCTCGAAATGCACCACCAACAAACGTCGCCCGCTTCTATTCACGGAACACTCGCTCGCGCTTCGACCCTGGCCCAGCCGCCTTGCCTTGTGTATCAGGCAGCGGGTCTGGATCCAAAACCCACCGCCATTGCTGCTGCTGCTGCCATTTGCGCGTGTCCGCGACTCGCGCTCTCGCCCTCCTCAACCGCCTGCCCGTTTCGGGCGCGCAAGGCGCTGCGAAGGCACGACGCATGAATCTGGATCTCGAGCGGGCGGTTGAAAGCGTCGAGCAACGTCCTGCCGCCTCCTGGCCATCCCGACGAGGCTCCAGGCGGCACCGCACTTGTCAATTGAGGGCTTGGCCGGGCCAAGGAACCTGGTCCCTTGTTGCGCGGAGGGGAAGTATGGATTGAGCGCCGAGTACCATCGTCAGCCAGCTGCTGCGTTCCATGACCGGGCCTTCAGGGATGCGTGCTACTCCCTGTCCTCCCAGTCCCAGGGCCGGGGGCTCGCTCGTTCGTCTGCCGTGCATTTGCCCCGTGGTTTCCGCGACGCCGGGCATCGCTCTCTTTTGGAGTAAGATGGAAACCCGTCTTGCTCAAGGAAAGCCCGCTCGGCCGCGAGCCATCGCCCGTTCGATGGGCTGGGTGAGGGTTGGGTGGGCCGGTATCGATAGTCCCGCCGTCTGGACCAGACCAGAAATAGGGCCACGGTCGTTCTACTTAGGGTTGCGGTTTGCACGGCATTATCCATTTAGTGACATAATCTGTGGCCTTTAAGGTTTTGCTCGCCGACCTGGGGGCGCCCTGTTCGACGCCAGGCCATATCTGGCGACGGATATTGGTGCGAGCTGCGCAAGGGAGGGCGGGTCGCAAGGGGAGATCCGTTGGCAGGGCAGGGCCTAGCTTGCGGGACGACAACGCACCAGAACACTGAGGATACGAGCGGCGATTGATCGACCGGGGTTGTCGTCGTGTCCTGACGGTGGTGCATGTGCACTCTGGCTGGGATCCAGCGATCTGGAAACAACCCATCGGATGGTCCTAGGAAGCCCTCGCGCAACGCATGGCCCATCCCGTATCGTTTCCCGCTGAGAGGCTCTCGCAGGGGACGACCTTCATCTCTATCATTCCGCTCTCCAGTCTACAGCCTCATATAGTTCCCTGCTATTGCCTGGGGCCGTTCCCGTCCCCAATCCGGGTCCTGGGTCTCGATCCTCGTTGCATACATACTTCAGCTGTGCTCCGCAACCTTCCGCTGCCCCAGCCTTTTTAGTGGTTCCTTTCCAGCGGTATCTTTTGTGCTCAAACCAAAACCCGCAAAGAAAGAGAAGGACGTTGAACCACACTTGCTACTGCTTTGCCATCTGATTCTCCCCTCACTCGCCATATTTCTGGATCCGAACTGTCGATTGTCGCGCTCTCCCCATCATTTGTCCCAGGCCGCTGCGTTCCGGTTGAGACTCCTCAACCCTCGACAATCACCTCCACGAAAGTCAGCAATCCTATTGATATCAATCGCTCCAGGATTCACTCCTCTTTCGCTTTCTTCCCTTTCTTTATAAAGTCGGTCCACTCTGCTCTGAAATCGGGTCAAGTAAGTCTACCTGTGCATTCCAATATCATGTTCACTCCTCTCCGTCCGTATTTGCGCATGTCAAAATTCCAACTTTTTCTTTCTCTCTCTCTCCTATATGTGGTCTGCGGCCGCATTCCTTGACCAAGAATGCCGTCTCAGTCGAGGATAAACTCGGCTAACCGTCGCGCAGTCTCAGCCTGTTGCAAACAGGAGCCATTGCAACAGAGCCATCGCAACAGAGCCATCGCAGGTTCTCTCTCTAAGAACTTCACGATGCCTGTTCACCGTCGTGGCCCTTGGTCGCAAAGTGAAGACCAAACTTTGATGGCGCTCGTCGCGAAACAGGGCGCCTCAAACTGGGTTCGTATCTCTTCATGCATACAGTCAAGGTCTCCGAAGCAATGCAGAGAGCGGTACCATCAAAATTTGAAGCCCAACCTCAACCATTCGCCCATCACTGAGGCTGAGGGGCGTCAAATCGAAGAGCTGGTAAGAACTATTGGGAAGAGGTGGGCTGAAATCGCACGAAGATTGCCCGGCCGAAGCGACAACGCGGTGAAGAATTGGTGGAACGGTGGCATGAACAGAAGGAAGCGAGCCGGTGGCCGCGCTCGCGAGCTCAACGCATCGGGGCGACGCGATCCACAAGCAACGGGCCTCCCGAAACCAGACTGTATGGTTCTACCCCGGTGCCATCCTTCAAAGGATGCTTACGAACAACGGCCTTTACCCACGGACCCGATTTCAACACCTTTCAGCTACTCGCAATCGAGCGCAATCCAGGGAGAGATGAAAGCGTTCGATAACCGCCCTCAGCCGCTGGACCTCGCTCGGGCTCCTCCACTCTCATGGTATCCTTCTCAGCCTTATGGATATCCCACTCCTCTTCCGTCGCCGTCAGGTCAATCAAATGTTTCCACGGACGCACCTTCACTCGTCTCCGACAATGGCTCGTCGAGATCTCCCGTCGCTTCAGTGATTTCCCTGGGACTTCCGCCGCTCATTGGCGATCGCGAGGAGAGGCGCAACTCGGCCGTCGCCTATTTACCTCCTAACACGGCTGGGTTCGTCAACAGCGAGGGCAAATTCGAGACCGTGAAGCCCGACTTCAGGCCTTTCAACGGGCCATTATTCAGAGAGCCGCAATGGGGCACCCGAGGAGAATCTCCGGTCGAGCGTCGCCCACAGGAGCCCATCCTTGCCTCGCAAAGATTGCTACCGTCTTTTGAATCACTACGATCATCTGCTGGCAAAGAGTCGACAGAAAACAACACGGCTCCAAGAAGTCCAAACACGGCCAGCATCTCGAACATACTCAATTCATCTAATGAGCAACCTCGAGCCAGGCACACTCAGTCAGCGTCACCAACAACCCTTTCGTCCGCGCCGACTTCCCCGGCTCGCAGCTCAAGGATGGACATTCAGTCGCTCATCTGACCGATTGTCGCTTCCTTTTGGCGCAATGGAACGAACAATCTGGTCTTAGCCGTGGGTTGTCAATACCATGGTTTTGCTAAAATCAAAGTCTTGTCCATGTCGCACATAATTTAATAGCTCAGGTCTACTTTATCGAGCGTTCAGCCAGGCTTCTGCCTTCTCCTTAAGAGATTTCCCCACGGCCTTACCGATAGGCTACCAATTGAATCGCTACAATCCTTTCTGTGAAGATTCGTTGAGGGATGAACGGTTGGAATGATAACATTTCCTATCATACTTTTTCTTCCTCTTGTACATCGCCATGCATGTACAGAAAAAAAAAAAAAAAAAATTCTTAGGTAGTTCTGAGGCCGGAGTTTCAATAGTAATGAGGTCTTGGGTCGGACGATACCGCCTACGGGCTTTCGCAAAGGAATGCGATTGGGTTTTTGAATTGTTTCATAGGAATTACTCGAATGCCTATCATCATCTTAACCCAAATACATAGATTTTCACAGCTCTCATGACGTCTCTATGCCTTTCCAGCCGTGTCTCCTCGATCTTATGCAAGCGTCTCCCATTAACCGTGTCATTTCTCGGATACCTTGACCAAAGTTTGCAAACACATGCCAGTCCCGTCCATTGACTCTTTGACCGGAAAGTAAACAAGTAGACGAACATCCCTAATTACCTTGCTATTGATTTCAACGTCGATCGGAAAAGACCGGAAAGCATTTCTATGATTGGACGGTCACGGAGAGATCGGTAGGTGTGGGGATCATCCTCTTGCAGACGTTGAACGGCACAGCAGTATCTCGCTTCTAACCGTCCCCGCTTCGGGTCGCCAACTGCCGACGGCAACAGCCGTAACAAGATATTCGAATTGTCCGTGAACCACGGAAGGCCGACTGAACTTTGCATTCCGTCGCCGATCAACTGACAAGAGACATGTGTTACGATATTCTAAAGACTTGGATTGGTTGTCAGATTCAAAGGCGGTTTCTTCACAATTTGACCCGGGAATACAATGCCATTCCAGGCTCGGAAATTGCACCGCGCTTTGAACGGTCCAACCGCCAGGTTAACTAACGGATTTTAGCTTTATTTGTGTTGATTCCTCAGGTTTTAGGCTTAATCGAGTTACGGATTCAGCTCTACAATTTTTGTGGCGCTGCGCTTACAATGAGGCTCAATCTGCCTATTTCGACTCGCTTAAAGCAGTCGGAAAATGGCTCCACTTCTATTCGTCCAGAACAAAGTGACGCTCTAGGTGCTTCAGAAGCAGATTAAGGTTGTTGAGAAACCGCGGCAGGAGACACGGCTCGCTTCCGTGAGCTGCTTGCAACGATCCTTGATTTGGTCTTGAAACCACCAGCCATCACGTCCTTCTTTCATGCATCCGTGCGTCTTCTGATATGCTTTGCTACTCACATAATACACAGGGAGAGACAGGGCAACTTCATTATAATCTCGCAGATCTTCTAGATTGAAGTTCTCCTCATGTTCTTCGATAGCGTTCTCTTGATCGAGTTCCTTGATGCCCACCGCGAAGTCCTGCTGAATGGCGCCTTTTGAGTATTGGTATCGGCCTGAGATGCATTGGGCAGCTATATCGGATTGCCGTTCCTTGATCTTTTCGTCAGTCTCCTTTATTTACTTCTTGAACTCATCAATCTGGCGACCAAGAGCAATTTTCCGTTTTTGAGCTACTGCCTTGGCCTCCTTGGCCTTCAATGAAGCTGAACTGTGAGAGATATAAGCTTGCCCGTTTCTTGGATATTTGTGTTCCCGTGGCCCTCCTCGCCGCCTTCAGCTTTCTCAAGCAGAGCTTCCCACCTGTCCACCAACTCAACTTGTTCACTAACGGCCTCTGCATTTCAGTTCCTTGTCTTTGGTGGTGAGTTCTCGCTTCTCGGCCTCGAGCTTGTCGATTTCATTCCTTCACCCATTGATCTGTTTAGTCGTATTAACAACTTCGGAAGCCTCCGTAATTTTGATGTCATCTGTTTTAATTGCCGCAACCATCCGGAGCCTAGCACATTTTTTGAGGTACCAGTTACACGAAACGAGAAAGCAAAAAGTCAACAGTTGGATCTGGGGCAATACCATGACAAATACTGCAAGCCTCGGAAAGAATTGCTTTTGTCAAATTCCTAGTCAGCTGGTCCACCAGTATGGAGAGAGTGTCCTGACCACATGGGAGACTACATTCGGCGCAATTACCCATCGGTGCTTGAGGCGTCATAGTTCCTAACGCTACTACCATTTCTTAACTGATGATGATTATTTTACGGACCTCTTCCTATCAGTACGTAGAAGCACGATCACGATGACCAAAGAAGAGATGAAACTGTTCTCGCCTGGTACGACATGGTATTTGAATGGAATGAACCAGACATGTATATGTTTAAAGGATATTTTGGCGTTCTAAATTTATATGCACTTGTCCAGCGGAATAGGCTTGCGGATGTAGACTGGAAGAAGCCGTGGTAATGAAAAAGGTAGTGCAGAAGAAAATAAGACGGATTCCTGGGGAAGAACGTCCGGATACCATCTCGGTGACGAGCAATCTTGCGTCCACGTGGAAGAAGCCGTAGCAATGAAGAATAAAGTGCTGGAGAAGAGGAGTCGGATCGTTGGTGAAGAACATCTAGATACTATCCCAGGCAATGAATAGCCTCGCTGCTACGCTCGGCGATCAAGGTAGGCTGGAAGAAGCCGCAGGAATGAAGATGGAAGTGCTGAAGAAGAGGAGATGGATTCTTGGGGAAGAACATTCGGACACCATCTCAGCAATAAATCTACCACGTACATAACGCCGAAGGGTGCGCAAACTTGGATACAACCGGGCATAGCTTCTCTGCATTGCATCGTATCATTGTCAGATAAAATGTCTCATCTGCCACATTTCTTCCATGAATGGAACAAGAAGTCCTCATCAATTCTCAAATCTTGGTCATCTAGTAGTTGCCCCGACCCTGCTGCTCGCCCTGCTGGTAGGAATTGTCCACGTTCTGATCGAACTGGTTGACATCGTTCTCAGCCCTGCGTTCCTCACCCTCGACACCGCCAATCTGGTCTCCAATCCACTTGGCAGCACCATCGACCATGTTCCCAATGTCGTTAGGGACGTTCTCGACGTCTTGCACAGTATTGTCGACGCCCTGCTCAGCAGCACGGCCGACGTCCTCAGGGATGTTCTCGACCATCTGCTCGTCGCGGCGGACATCCTGATCGGCGCGGTCGAAGTCTCCCTCTGTTTATAGAGAGTGGGTTAGCCAATTTTTCGGGGAGGAATGAAGAGTCAAGGCCAGCCAGAGGTAGTGGTGTGCGTACCGACACGGCCAGCAGCGTAGCCGGCATCCTGGGCAATGTTCTGATCGTAATCCCCTTGCTGGTTGTCCATCCTGGTGGCTGATGAGTAATTCCTTTCGAATTGGGCAGTAAGTTGAAGTTGAAGCTACTTGTCTGTATCTTTGAGACCTTGAAGGTTCAGATCATGAAGAGGGCCCGTGCGTTTCCATCTTGTGGAGCGGTCGACGCTTCTCGCCGCAACGCAACAGCAGCGTCTCAGGATGCCCCCGACTATGATATTGACGATATGGAACCTGCCAATTTCGACTTGGATTCCGAAGACACTCTAAGGTCTCTGCGACAGGAATTCACTACCAAGACCTTTAATATCGGCATACCATTCCATTGCTACGGAGTACATCTTGGAAATGGGACGCTTCGCTGCTAGCAAGCGTATTCCTTCCTTATCGTCTAGGACAAGCCTGGTTCAACGCCTACAA